>BNJU01004771.1_pt1:12500-56231 | contig 56231 bp, 83 predicted proteins | sample 8539281 | NCBI WGS metagenome assembly BNJU01 (sample SAMD00202456, study PRJDB9452) | human saliva metagenome | isolation source: human saliva | place: Japan
TCGGCTTCTAGTGCCAAGGCATCCACCGTGCGCCCTTATTAACTTAACCTTATTTTTTTGGTCTTGCGACCTAAAACTCTTTAAATATTTACAGCGTTTCGGTTTATTTTTCTTGTTACTATTTGATATAGATATTCAATTTTTCAATGTTCAATCTTAACACCCATTACAGTGTTAATGGAGCCTAGCGGGATCGAACCGCTGACCTCCTGCGTGCAAAGCAGGCGCTCTCCCAGCTGAGCTAAGGCCCCACAAGACCTCTCAAAACTAAACAAGACCAACGTACAGGTTTCCTTTTCCTTAGAAAGGAGGTGATCCAGCCGCACCTTCCGATACGGCTACCTTGTTACGACTTCACCCCAATCATCTATCCCACCTTAGGCGGCTGGCTCCTAAAAGGTTACCTCACCGACTTCGGGTGTTACAAACTCTCGTGGTGTGACGGGCGGTGTGTACAAGGCCCGGGAACGTATTCACCGCGGCGTGCTGATCCGCGATTACTAGCGATTCCGACTTCATGTAGGCGAGTTGCAGCCTACAATCCGAACTGAGACTGGCTTTAAGAGATTAGCTTGCCGTCACCGACTCGCGACTCGTTGTACCAGCCATTGTAGCACGTGTGTAGCCCAGGTCATAAGGGGCATGATGATTTGACGTCATCCCCACCTTCCTCCGGTTTATTACCGGCAGTCTCGCTAGAGTGCCCAACTAAATGATGGCAACTAACAATAGGGGTTGCGCTCGTTGCGGGACTTAACCCAACATCTCACGACACGAGCTGACGACAACCATGCACCACCTGTCACCTCTGTCCCGAAGGAAAACTCTATCTCTAGAGCGGTCAGAGGGATGTCAAGACCTGGTAAGGTTCTTCGCGTTGCTTCGAATTAAACCACATGCTCCACCGCTTGTGCGGGCCCCCGTCAATTCCTTTGAGTTTCAACCTTGCGGTCGTACTCCCCAGGCGGAGTGCTTAATGCGTTAGCTGCGGCACTGAGTCCCGGAAAGGACCCAACACCTAGCACTCATCGTTTACGGCGTGGACTACCAGGGTATCTAATCCTGTTTGCTCCCCACGCTTTCGAGCCTCAGCGTCAGTTACAGACCAGAGAGCCGCTTTCGCCACCGGTGTTCCTCCATATATCTACGCATTTCACCGCTACACATGGAATTCCACTCTCCCCTTCTGCACTCAAGTTAAACAGTTTCCAAAGCGTACTATGGTTAAGCCACAGCCTTTAACTTCAGACTTATCTAACCGCCTGCGCTCGCTTTACGCCCAATAAATCCGGATAACGCTCGGGACCTACGTATTACCGCGGCTGCTGGCACGTAGTTAGCCGTCCCTTTCTGGTAAGTTACCGTCACAGTGTGAACTTTCCACTCTCACACTCGTTCTTCTCTTACAACAGAGCTTTACGATCCGAAAACCTTCTTCACTCACGCGGCGTTGCTCGGTCAGGGTTGCCCCCATTGCCGAAGATTCCCTACTGCTGCCTCCCGTAGGAGTCTGGGCCGTGTCTCAGTCCCAGTGTGGCCGATCACCCTCTCAGGTCGGCTATGTATCGTCGCCTTGGTGAGCCGTTACCTCACCAACTAGCTAATACAACGCAGGTCCATCTCTTAGTGATGCATTTGCACCTTTCAAATCAATATCATGCGATATCGACTTTTATGCGGTATTAGCTATCGTTTCCAATAGTTATCCCCCGCTAAGAGGCAGGTTACCTACGCGTTACTCACCCGTTCGCAACTCATCCGCTCGGTGCAAGCACCAAGCTTCAGCGTTCTACTTGCATGTATTAGGCACGCCGCCAGCGTTCATCCTGAGCCAGGATCAAACTCTCATTAAAATAATTGTTTGTCTTAAACTCATTCTGTCACTGACAGATTTATTGTTTTTTTATTGTTCAGTTACTATAACTTTCGTTATAGCGCCCTGCACATTGGTTCGTCTTGTTCAGTTTTCAAAGGTCTTTGTCGCTCTCGCGCGACAACTATATTAGTATATCATGACCTACTCTTACTGTCAACACTTTTTTCCAAAAAATTTTATTTTTTTGAAAGTTTTTTTAAAGTAATAAAGAAAAGCCTGTAATAAGGCTTTTCTATTAGTCTAGTTCTTTGTTAATGATGAGAAATTTTTCTTCCCTTGTAACCTCTTTTCATTAAACCTGCTTTCAGCTATGTCTAGTAGATCTTTTGAAAAGGATTGTATCGCTTCTTTTTCTTCTTTACTTAGAATTTTCTTTGAATATTTCTTTCTAAGTTTTCGATAGTCCTGTTCTTCATTTTTAAAATGAATGAAGAATCTTCTAAATAGTTTTCCAGTTTTTCTAATTCTACAAATAAGCCCAACTCAAAGGCTATCGGGGCAAAGGTGGTTTCTAATGGTTGTGTACAAACACTTCTAAATTCCACAGTCCCACGAGCAGTTAAATCTTGAAATTGGTAACTTCGATGTTGTTTTAGATCTTCTTTTACAGGGTTAATGATCTTCTCATTTCCATCAGCCGTATAGGCTGTAATTTCTTTTTGATCTAGATAGTCCTCCACTCGAATTGGTTTAAAATAATATGATTTGCCCTCTCTAGTTGCTGTAAAAATAGCCGTTCTAGCGAGATTATTAAAAAAACTCTTCTTCGCTTTGGTAGTCCTTAGGATAAATCCCTACATTTTCCTTATAATAACCATGTAAGGATTCTTCCCAGAAAATATCTCTAGCAATTTTTTTGTATCCCAAGCCTCTGCTGAAAATTCTGAGTTAGAAAACAAATATGCTTTTTGCTGCTTCAATTTTATTAAATGCATTAATGATGCGAATATAATTATCGCGCCTTACATCCAATTGAACCTGGTTTCCGCATATAAATGCTCCGTACGAAGGATAGAGTGTGTCTTCATCCCTGTACCATTCATTGCAAGGAAAGCCATTAACATCTTGTATCGTTCGATTTTTCACTGGGCTATTATCATTTTCTTTCCACAAAGGATGGATTCCGTGCCCTTGAATTTCGTGATTATTTTTCTTGTAAAATCGGTTGAATGATCTTCAAATAGGCCTCAAAACGTTTGGCTACCTCATTTTATAGAATGAGCTCTCTCAAATGCAAATTCAATTGTATTGTAACTCAACTCGAATAGAATACGATCTTTAGAAGAGCAGTGAATCAATTGAATGGGATTTTGATTGTCATCTATTTTTTTCGACTTCAAAAATCTGATAAGTTTGGCTAAGGTTCGAAAAAAAGATTTTTTTCGTCACCTCTATATTTGTTTTGTTTCCATTTGTTTCTACAATCGGAAACTCTAATTCAACTCCGACAAAGAGTTCCGAATCCTCTTTCATATTACTAAGGTACTTCTCTTTTAGTAATTTAATTGCTTGTTGTTTTGTCATTGAATCCTTTTTCTTCTATTGGAGATATGGGTTCCATTATATCATTTTTTTGCTATTCTCGACTACTCATGAAAAAGCAAGACAAAACGCCTGCTTACGAAATTGTTTTTAAATTAAAGCAATTTCGTAAACAAGCGTCTACCATTCATTCAATATGATGAGTGTTCCCGCTGGGGAAAAATCCCCAGCGGTAGACCAGAGCTAGACTAAGAATAACAGTGTATTCCATCATCATAACACTCAACAAAATTGATGATATTATACCAATTCGATGATAGCCATTGGCGCAGCATCACCACGACGTGGTTCAGTTTTAAGGATACGAGTATATCCACCATTGCGCTCAGCATAACGAGGTGCTAATTCAGAGAACAATTTTTTTGAAGTGCAGTTGTTTCTGAGTATTTACCTGTTTCTTCATCAAAGTTTTGTGATGCAACTTCGTTACGTACGAATGCAGCAGCTTGACGACGTGCATGCAAATCACCACGTTTACCCAAAGTAATCATTTTTTTCAACTGATTTACGGATTTCTTTCGCACGTGCTTCAGTTGTTACAATTGCTTCATTGATGATAAGATCTGTAGTCAAATCGCGAAGCATCGCTTTACGTTGTGAGCTAGTGCGTCCTAGTTTACGGTAAGCCATGTATTCCTCCTCTATTTATCGTTTTTTTAACCCAAGGCCTAAGTCGGCAAGTTTGATTTTAACTTCTTCAAGACTCTTACGTCCCAAGTTACGAACTTTCATCATTTCTGCTTCTGATTTTTTTCAGTCAAATCGTAAACAGTATTGATGCCAGCACGTTTCAAACAGTTATATGAACGAACTGAAAGATCTAATTCTTCGATCGTACGTTCTAAAATGCGATCATCAGAAGTTGTATCTACTTCCTTCATAACATCTGTTGCAATAGCAATTTCAGTTAAGTTTGTGAATAGATTTAGGTGTTCTGTCAAAATACGAGCAGACAAACCTAAGGCATCTTCTGGAATGATTGTCCCATTTGTCAAAATTTCAAGGGTTAGCTTGTCAAAGCCATCGTTGCTACCAACGCGTGCTGGTTCAACTTGGTAATTGACTTTAGTCACTGGCGTATAGATTGAATCTACAGCAAGTGTTCCCACTGGTGCATCATCTTTTTTGTTTTGATCAGCTGGAACATAGCCACGTCCACTGTTTACAGTAAGCGTTGCTTTCAAAGATGCTCCTTCTCCGATTGTAAATAGATAATGATCAGGGTTTACAATTTCGATGTCACTATCAGTAAGAATATCTCCAGCAGTTACTTCTGCAGGTCCTTCTACATCAAGTTCAATAATCTTTTCGTCTTGGACGTAAGATTTAACGGCGATTCCTTTAACGTTAAGAATAATTTGCATAACGTCTTCACGGACTCCTGGAACGGTATCAAATTCGTGGAGTACACCTTCAATGTTGATTGAAGTGACAGCTGCACCTGGAAGTGAAGCCAGAAGTACACGACGAAGTGAGTTTCCAAGTGTTGTACCATAGCCACGTTCAAGTGGTTCTACGACAAACACGCCATAATCTTTGTTTTCATCAATTTTTGTTATATTTGGTTTTTCAAACTCAATCATTTGCTATACTCCCTCTTAAACGAAAAGCTGTGTAATTGTTGATGATTATACACGGCGACGTTTTGGAGGACGAGCACCATTGTGTGGTACAGGAGTTACATCGCGGATTGCAGTTACTTCAAGACCAGCAGCAGCAAGTGCACGAATAGCAGACTCACGACCTGAACCAGGACCTTTAACAGTTACTTCAACAGATTTAAGTCCGTGTTCTTGAGCAGCTTTTGCAGCAGCTTCTGATGCCATTTGAGCAGCAAATGGTGTAGATTTACGAGAACCTTTAAATCCAAGTGCACCTGCAGATGACCAAGCGATTGCGTTACCATGCACATCAGTAATCATAACAATTGTGTTGTTAAATGTAGCGTGAATATGAGCAATACCAGATTCGATATTCTTTTTCACACGACGTTTACGTGTTGGTTTAGCCAAGATTTTTACCTCCTTATTTTATTTTATTTTTTCTTACCTGCAATCGCAACAGCTTTACCTTTACGAGTGCGAGCATTGTTTTTAGTGTTTTGTCCACGAACTGGAAGTCCACGACGGTGACGGATACCACGGTATGAACCGATTTCCATCAAGCGTTTGATGTTCAAGTTTACTTCACGACGAAGGTCACCTTCAACTTTGATTGCGTCAACTTCACGACGGATAGCATCTTCTTGATCTGGTGTAAGATCGCGAACACGAATATCTTCAGAAACGCCTGCAGCAGCAAGGATTTTCTTAGATGTTGGAAGTCCGATACCGTACACATAAGTCAATGAAATTACTACACGTTTGTCATTTGGAATGTCAACTCCAGCAATACGAGCCATGTTTTCTCCTTTCTATCTTATCCTTGACGTTGTTTGTGTTTTGGATTTGCTGGGCAAATTACCATAACACGACCATTACGACGAATTACTTTACAGTATTCGCAAATTGGTTTGACCGATGGTCTTACTTTCATTTTTATCCCTCCAAGTTTTTCGATTATTTAAAGCGGTATGTGATACGTCCACGTGTCAAATCGTACGGACTCATCTCCACTGTAACACGATCTCCCGCTAAAATACGAATATAGTTTTTACGAATTTTACCAGAAACTGTTGCTAAAATCTGATGTCCATTTTCAAGTTCAACCGTAAACATAGCATTCGGCATTGTATCGACTACTTTGCCTTCTACTTCAATCACATCGTCTTTTGCCACGCAAAAGTACCTCCATAAATTTCGATTCATTCCTCTGAGCACAGAGGTAACAATTATAAGTCAGACTAACTAATTGTAACACTAGTTGTCCAATATTGCAAGTGACTAAAACGTTTTTATTTCAAATTCTCCAAGACTTTTTGGATATCTTTGAAGACGTCGTTGATGTCTTGATTTCCTTCAATATCATGGACCAATCCTTTTGCACGGTAATGAGCAAGAATTGGCTCACCTTGAGCAATATTTACATCCAAACGGCGTTTCACTGTTTCTGGTTTGTCATCTTCACGTTGGTAATAGTCTTCTTCCTTGTAGTCAGCTGGTGGGTTAAATACTTTATGGAAGGTTTCACCTGTTTCACGATGGATGATACGACCACTTAAGCGCTCGAGGAGGCAGGATGGATCCACTTCAATATTGATCACTCCTTCAAGCTCCAAACCAAGGTCTACCAAGATTTGATCCAAGGCATGAGCTTGTTCAATCGTGCGAGGAAAACCGTCCAAAAGGAATCCTTTTTCCTTAATGTCGTCTTGAGCCAAACGTTCTTTTACAATTCCGTTTGTCACATCATCGGGCACCAATTCACCTTTGTCAATGAATGATTTTGCCAATACACCCATTTCAGTTTGGTTAGCCATCGCTGCGCGGAACATATCGCCGGTAGAGATATGCGCTACGTGAAACTCTTCCACGATTTTCGCTGCTTGGGTCCCCTTACCTGCTCCAGGCAACCCCATAATTAAAAGATTCATGATGAATTCTCCTTATTTTGTTTTTAAATGGAAGCAGGAGCGAATTCCTATTTCCATTTAAAAACAAAATAGAAGGCTGACAAAGTCAACCTTATTCTATTCTGTTGTTGTGTCCATAAATCCGACATACTTACGTTTTAATAAGTAGCCTTCTAATTGTTTCATTCCCTCAATACCTGTTGAAATAATGATTAACAAACTAGTTCCTCCAAGAGCAACTGCATCTGTCAAACCAAATAAATCTCGAGCCAGGATTGGAATGATGGTAATAAAGCCAAGGAATACTGATCCGACGCTTGCTAAACGACGTAGCAAACGAGACATAAACTCTTCTGTTCCCTTTACCAGGGCGAACGCCTGGGATATAGGCACCACTCTTTTGAAGGTTTTCTGCCGTTTTTTCAGGATTGATCTGAACAAACGTGTAGAAGAAGGTGAAGAGAATGATCAATAAGGCATACATTGCCACACCAGTTGGTGTGTTTGTAGCCAACATGGCTTGAGCTGTTTTCACCCATCCTGCATTGTAACCCATAGCGCTAATCACTTGGAAAATTGCAGCAGGCGCTGCTGTAATCGAACTAGCGAAGATGACAGGGAATAACTCCTGCTGGGTTTACTTTCAAAGGAAGGTAAGAACTTGATGGAGCTCCTTGTGCAATCTTTGTATATTGGATTGGAATCTTGTATTGTGCTTGCTCTACAAAGGTTGTAAAGTAAACAATAACCAAGACGGCAAGGATTAATACCCCAACAAAAATGAGGGAATTGGTCATTTGACCAGAACGAACGTTCACAAATGCATTTTTCATAGATTTCTTTAATCATCTCAGGAATTGATGACACAATCCCTGCAAAGATAATCATTGAAACACCATTACCGTACCCTTTATCTGTGATTTGTTCTCCAAGCCAAGTCACAATCATGGAACCGGTCGTCAGAATCGCACCGATTAACAGATAGGTCTTGGTATTTGGAGTTGCGACTAATTTCGCCTGAGACAAGGTGTGGAAGGTAGCTGTAATCCCGATGGATTGAACAAAGGCTAGAACCAAAGAAATATAGCGTGTTGCTTGGTTGAGCTTTCTTCGACCAACTTCCCCTTGTTTGCCCCATTCAACAAACTTAGGTAACAGATCCATTTGCAAAAGTTGCACGACGATCGAAGCTGTGATGTATGGGCTAACCCCTAATGCGAAAACTGAGAAGTTCCTCATGGCATTCCCAGAAACCAAACTGAGCATGTTCAAGAAGGACACATCTTGAAGGTTGTTCAGAATTTTCGCATTTACACCAGGCACTGTAATCGTGGTCCCAATGCGGAAAACAAGAATGATGAAGATCGTAAATAAAATCTTCGACCGTACTTGTTTCACCTTAAATGCATCTTTTAATAATTTAAAAAACATAGGTCACCTCACTTAGATGACTTCAACTGAACCACCTTTAGCAGTGATAGCTTCTTCAGCTGATTTAGAGAATTTAGCTGCTTTAACAGTCAACTTCTTAGTCAATTCTCCGTTACCAAGAATTTTGATACCTGATTTTTCAGCTTTTACAATTCCTGATTCTACAAGTACTACTGGAGTTACTTCAGCACCATCTTCAAAGGCGTTCAATTGATCAAGGTTCACAATAGCATATTCTTTAGCGTTGATGTTTGTAAATCCACGTTTTGGAAGACGACGGAACAATGGAGTTTGTCCACCTTCAAAACCAAGACGTACACCGCCACCGCTACGAGCTTTTTGACCTTTTTGACCACGGCCAGAAGTTTTACCATTACCAGATGAAGTACCACGACCAACACGGTTGCGGACTTTACGTGAACCTGTAGCAGGTTGTAATTCATGAAGTTTCATTATTAATTTTCTCCTCTTTTGTAAATTGCTAACGCATGTAATCAGGAAAAGGTGTCCTAACTACAAACTCGCCTATACTTATATTTAGTTTTAGGGGATGAGAACCTCTCATACCCCTGAAAACTTTGTTTCTATTTCAAATAGATTATTTTACTTCTTCAACTGTTACTAAGTGAGATACAGCAGTGATCATACCACGTACTGCTGGGTTATCTTCTTTAATAACAGAGCTGTTCAATTTGCCAAGTCCAAGTGCTACAACAGTTTTACGTTGTGACGGGATGCGTCCGATTGGAGACTTAGTCAAAGTAATTTTAATTTGAGCCATTTGAATCTCCTTTCTTAAGCCAAGTCAGAAACTGAAATACCACGAAGGGCAGCAACTTCATCAGCGCGTTTCAATTGTGCCAAACCGTTAACAGTTGCACGAACGATGTTGATTGGAGTGTTTGATCCAAGTGATTTAGATGTAACATCTGCAATACCTGCCAATTCGACAACGGCACGAACTGCTCCACCTGCAGCAACCCCAGCCCCTTCGATAGCTGGTTTCAACAATACACGAGCTCCACCAAATACTGATGTTACTTCATGTGGAATTGTTGTTCCAACCATAGGAACTTCGATCAAGTTTTTCTTAGCATCTTCAACAGCCTTACGGATTGCTTCTGGAACTTCTTGAGCTTTACCAGTACCAAATCCAACACGGCCATTACGGTCACCAACAACTACAAGAGCTGCAAAACGAAGACGACGTCCACCTTTAACAACTTTTGTTACACGGTTGATGGCAACTACGCGTTCTTCAAGTTCAACTGCATTATCTTTAAATGCCATTTTCTAGTGTCCTCCTATTAGAATTTCAATCCGTTTTCACGAGCTGCATCAGCCAAAGCTTTAACACGTCCGTGATATAGATATCCACCGCGGTCGAACACCACTTCAGAAATACCTTTAGCAACTGCACGTTCAGCAACAAGTTTGCCGACAACAACGGCTTGTTCAGTTTTAGTTCCTTTTGAAACTTCTTTGTCAAGAGTTGAAGCGCTTGCGAGCGTTACACCCGCTACGTCATCAATTACTTGAGCGTAGATGCCTGTATTAGAACGGAATACGTTCAAACGTGGGCGATCAGCAGTTCCAGAGAGTTTTCCGCGAACGCGACGGTGGCGTTTTTGACGGATTTTGTTTTTATCTGGTTTCGAAATCACAATTTTCACCTCTTAATTTTAAAATCATGTGCTAAGCACTGAGTTGGTAAGATGAAGGTTGGTTGAAAAACAACCAAACTACATTATTTACCTGTTTTACCTTCTTTGCGGCGAACGTATTCACCAACATAACGGATCCCTTTACCTTTGTATGGTTCAGGTGAACGAAGGCTACGTACATAAGCAGCTGTTTGACCAACTACTTCTTTTGAAATTCCGCTAACAACGATTGTTGTTGGGTTTGGAAGTTCAAAAGTAATTCCTTCTGGAGCTTCAACTTCGTCTGGGTGTGATTTACCAACAGCCAAAACAAGTTTTGATCCTTGAAGTTGTGCACGGTATCCAACCCCGCGCATTTCAAGTTCTTTCTTGAATCCTTCTGATACACCAGTAACCATGTTGTTCAAAAGGGCACGAGTTGTTCCGTGGATTGTTTTCATTTCTTTTGAATCGTTTGGACGGTGAAGTGTTACTTCAGTACCTTCCACACGGATTTCAATATCTTTTGAGAACTCACGAGTAAGTTCTCCTTTAGGTCCTTTTACAGTTACAACGTTGTCATTGTTAGTGAGTTTCAACACCAGCAGGCAACACGATAACTTTATTACCAATACGTGACATGTTTTTTATTCTCCTGTTAAATTGTCAGGCCTTTGCGGGCCAGTTTTCACGGGGTTTAAATCTTTTTGATTTAAAAGTTAATGTTTAGGTCTCATTTTCTAAGTGAATCGAGGCATTGTCTCGCAGACATAACTTTGGGTTAGGCAAGAGACAATAACGAAGAGTCACAACGAAATCTGGGAGCTCAAATCATTACCAAACGTAAGCGATAACTTCCCCACCAACGTTCTTTTGGCGTGCTTCTTTATCAGTAAGCAAACCTTCAGAAGTTGAAAGGATAGCAATTCCAAGTCCGTTAAGAACTTTTGGAAGATCTTCACGTTTTTTGTAAACACGCAAACCTGGTTTAGATACACGTTTCAAGTTTGTGATAACTTTTTCACCGTTTTGTCCATGTTCAAGAATACACGGATGATGCCTTGTTTGTCATCTTCGATGAATTAACGTTTTACAAAACCTTCGCGTTCCAAGGATTTCAACAATTCCTTTTTGATGTTTGATGCAGGTACTTCAAGTACTTCGTGTTTTGCTTGGACGCGTTACGGAATACGTGTGGAAGTCTGCGATTGGGTCGATCATAACCATTATGTTCTCCTCTTACCTAGTAAGAAGTTGCCTGGTTAATGATTGAGCTAGGCTCAGATGGTTTGATATGCAAACGAATATACTCATTTGAAGACACAGAGCTACAACCTGGGCAAAAGATAGATTTGATATTGAACGCTCCTGCACAAATCTCTATTTTTGCTGGGGTTATTCCACCGCTCTTTATTGTCATATCCTTGCAAGATGCTTTTGTGACACCAAGTTTGACCTTTGTATGCACCAATTCACAAGAAGCAAACGGCAAAGTTTAAGCACGCGGTAAGCTGAGTGTGGACGTCCACAACGTTCACAGCAGTGTCTTGAGTGAGAACTTCGCTGGGCGCGTTTGTTCTTAGCAATCATAGATTTTTAGCCGTGGTTTACCTATATTATTTTGCAAACGGCATACCGAGGCCAGTAAGCAATGCACGTGATTCTTCGTCTGTGTTCGCTGTAGTTACGATTACGATATCCAAACCACGAGTTTTATCAACATCATCAAAGTTGATTTCTGGGAAGATCAATTGTTCTTTCACACCAGGGTATTAGTTCACGTCCATCAAATGATTTTGTTGGAACACCATGAAGTCACGTACGTGATGAAAACTGTTACCAATTTATCCAAGAATTCGTACATACGTTCACCACGAAGGGTAACTTTTGCACCGATCGCAACACCTTCACGAAGACGGAAGCCGGCGATTGATTTTTTAGCCTTAGTGATCAATGGTTTTTGACCTGAGATCAAAGCAAGCTCTTCAGCAGCTTTTTCAAGGTTTTTAGCATTTGATACTGCATCACCGACACCCATGTTCAAAACGATTTTATCAACTTTTGGCACAGCCATAACTGATGAATAGTTGAACTGTTCAGTCAATGATGGTACTACTTCATTAAGGTATTTTTCTTTTAAACGATTAGCCATTATACTTCTCCTTTCCTTCGTGATTAGTCAAGCACTTCGCCTGATTTTTTGTTGTAGCGAACTTTTTTGCCGTCTACAAATTTGTAGCCAACACGTCCAGCAACACCGTTTTTGTCCAAAACTTGAACGTTAGAAGCATGGATTGGAGCTTCTTTTTCAACGATTGCACCTTGAGGGTTTTCGTTATTTGGACGTTGGTGTTTCTTGATGATGTTTACACCTTCTACAACAACTTTATTTACTTTTGGAAGAGCAGTAAGAACAACAGCTTCTACGCCTTTGTCTTTACCAGCGATAACGCGAACTTTGTCGCCTTTTTTTACAAACATTTTATTCTCCTTTTATTCTTACGCCCGATGGGCACCCTGGCTGAGCCAGGGGACTGTGTTGTTTTTTGATTGATTAAAAGTACTTCTGGAGCAAGTGATACGATCTTCATGAATCCACCGTCACGCAATTCACGTGCAACTGGGCCAAAGATACGAGTTCCGCGAGGAGTTTTGTCGTCACGGATGATCACTGCTGCATTTTCGTCGAACTTGATGTATGAACCATCTTTACGACGAGCACCTGATTTAGTACGAACGATAACAGCTTTTTACAACGTCACCTTTCTTAACCGCACCACCAGGAGTAGCTTGTTTTTACAGATGCAACGATTACATCACCGATGCTCGCGAATTTACGTTTTTGAACCACCAAGAACTTTGATTGTCAAGATTTCGCGTGCGCCACTGTTGTCAGCGACTTTCAAACGAGTTTCTGTTTGAATCATTTACGTTTTCTCCTTTCAGGTATGATTAGATGATGACCGCTTTTTCAACGACTTCTACAAGACGGAAGCGTTTTGTAGCTGAAAGCGGACGAGTTTCCATGATACGAACGATATCGCCTTCTTTAGCAACATTGTTTTCATCATGAGCTTTGTATTTTTTAGAATAGTTGATACGTTTACCATAGACTGGGTGGTTACGTTTAGTTTTCAACTACAACTGTGATTGTTTTGTCCATTTTGTCAGACACAACGCGTCCAACAAGAACTTTACGATTATTGCGTTCCATTGAAATTCTCCTTCCCTAGTCTATTATTTAGCTTCTGATTGAACAGTTTTGATACGAGCGATTTGTTTTTTCACTTCTTTCAAACGTCCAGTTTGTTCCAATTGACCAGCAGCTGCTTGGAAACGAAGTTCAAACAATTCTTTCTTCAATTCATTTTCACGCTTCGCGAGTTCTTCTTGAGAAAGACCACGAAGTTCTTTAACAAATTCTTTTTACTTCTGTAAGTTTCATGACCTCTCCTTATTCTGCTTCACGTTTCACAAATTTAGTTTTAACTGGCAATTTGTGGCTAGCAAGACGAAGTGCTTCGCGTGCGATCTCTTCAGATACACCAGCGATTTCGAACATCACTTTACCACGTTTAACTGGTGCTACCCAACCTTCAGGAGCCCCTTTACCAGATCCCATACGTACCCCGATAGCTTTAGCGGTGTATGATTTGTGTGGGAAAATCTTAATCCAAACTTTACCACCACGTTTCATGTAACGAGTCATGGCGATACGAGCAGCTTCGATTTGACGGTTTGTGATCCAGTGGCTAGTTGTAGCTTGAAGACCGTATTCACCGAATGCTACTTCTTTTTCCACCTTTTGCTTCACCGCGCATTTTTACCACGGAATTCGCGACGGTGTTTTACACGTTTAGGTACTAACATTGGTTATTTACCTCCTTTAGCGTCTTTACGAGCTGGAAGAACTTCACCACGGTAGATCCATACTTTAACACCAAGTTTACCGTAAGTAGTGTCTGCTTCTTCCCAAGCGTAATCGATATCAGCGCGAAGTGTGTGAAGTGGAACAGTTCCTTCAGAGTATCCTTCTGCACGGGCAATATCTGCACCGTTCAAACGACCTGATACTTGAGTTTTTGATTCCTTTAGCTCCAGCACGCATAGCACGTTGGATCGCTTGTTTTTTTGTGCACGACGGAAAGCAACACGTTGTTCCAATTGACGAGCGATTCCTTCACCAACAAGGTGAGCATCCAAGTCAGGACGTTTGATCTCAATGATGTTGATGTGTACTTGTTTACCAGTCAATTTGTTAAGAGCTGCACGAAGTGCATCAACGTTTGCTCCACCTTTACCGATAACCATACCTGGTTTAGCAGTGTGAAGAGAAACGTTAACTTTGTTTACTGCGCGTTCGATTTCAATAGTTGAAACGGCTGCGTCAGCCAATTCTTTTTGAATGAATTTACGGATTGCAAGATCTTCATGAAGGTAATCCGCGTATTCTTTTTCAGCATACCATTTGGCATCCCAATCACGGATGATACCAACACGCATACCAATTGGATGTACTTTTTGACCCACGAGTTTACCTCCTTATTTTTTTCTGCAACAGCTACTGTGATGTGAGCTGTACGTTTGTTGATTGGTGAAGCTGAACCTTTCGCACGTGGACGGAAACGTTTCATTGTTGGTCCTTCGTTTGCGAATGCTTCAGATACTACCAAGTTAGCTTTTTTTCCAAACCAAAGTTGTTTTCAGCGTTTGCTACTGCTGAGTTCAACACTTTAAGGATGATCCCTGCAGCTTTGTTTGGTGTGAATGTCAAAAATAGCGATGGCATCGGCTACGCTTTTACCACGGATGTTGTCAAGAACAAGACGTGATTTACGAGGTGAAACACGCACTGTACGAGCCATTGCTTTAGCTGAAGTAATTTCTGCCATTTATGTTCTCCTTATTTTCTACGTGTCTTCTTGTCGTCTGCCGCGTGACCTTTGTAAGTACGAGTTGGTGCAAATTCACCAAGCTTGTGACCTACCATGTCTTCTTGGATGTAAACAGGTACATGTTTACGTCCATCATAAACTGCGATAGTGTATCCGATGAAACTTGGGAAGATCGTTGAACGACGTGACCAAGTTTTAATTACTTTTTCTTTTTCGTCGTTTGCTTGAGCTTCAACTTTTTTTCATCAAATGCTCATCGACGAAAGGTCCTTTTTAAGACTACGTCCCATTTTGTAATTTTTCTCCTTTAAAATTTAGTACCACAGCGGCTTGCGCTGCTAGCAGCGCTACCGAGCTGGCGGAAAGTGTAAAGCTAGTTGCTTATGATTATTTTTTTGGTTGCGACGACGAACGATAAGTTTGTCAGATTTCGCTTTCTTGTTACGAGTTTTAAGACCAAGCGCAGGTTTACCCCAAGGAGTAGATGGCGCTTTACGTCCAACTGGTGCTTTACCTTCACCACCACCGTGTGGGTGATCATTCGGGTTCATTACAGAACCACGAACTGTAGGGCGAACACCTTTCCAGCGGTTACGTCCCGCTTTACCAAGGTTAACAAGTCCATGTTGTTCGTTTCCGACAACACCAACTGTAGCACGGCAAGTTCCAAGAATCATACGAACTTCGCCTGATTGAAGACGAACAAGTACATATTTACCTTCAGAACCCAATACTTGAGCAGAAGCTCCAGCAGCACGTACCAATTCTCCACCTTTACCAGGTTTCAATTCGATGTTGTGGATCAAAGTACCAACTGGGATGTTAGCAAGTGGAAGAGCATTTCCGACTTTGATATCTGCTTCTGGTCCTGATACAATGCGTTGTCCTACTTCAAGACCTTTAGGGGCAATGATGTAAGCTTTCACACCGTCAGTGTAGTGTACAAGCGCGATGTTAGCTGAGCGGTTTGGATCGTATTCGATCGTTTTAACGACTGCTTCAACTCCATCTTTGTTACGTTTGAAATCGATCAAACGGTAATGACGTTTGTGTCCACCACCTTGGTGACGAACAGTGATACGACCGTTATTGTTACGACCTGCTTTGTTTTTAAGAGAAACAAGCAAAGTTTTCTCAGGTGTGTTTGTTGTGATTTCAGCGAAATCCAAAGAAGTCATATTACGGCGACCGTTTGTTGTTGGTTTATAAACACGAATTCCCACGATATTTCCTCCTTAGATTATTCAGCTTCAGTAGCAAACAACTCGATTGCTTTAGAATCAGCTGCAAGCGTGATGATAGCTTTTTTAGTTTTTGAAGTAAAACCAGTGTAACGTCCAACGCGTTTTGCTTTAGGTTTTACGTTTACAGTGTTCACATTCGCAACTTTTACACCTTCAAAGGCGGCTTCAACAGCTTGTTTGATCAAAAGTTTGTGAGCGCGAGTGTCAACTTCGAATACATATTTGCCTGCTTCAAGTTGAGCCATTGACTTTTCAGTGATAACAGGTTTTTTGATAACATCATACAAATTCATTATGCAAGAACCTCCTCGATTTTAGAGATAGCTGCTTGAGTAACAAGAAGTTTGTCACTATTTGCGATGTCAAGAACACTTGCAGTTGTAGCAGTCGCAACTTTCACGTTTGGAAGGTTACGAGCTGAAAGAGCTGCGAATTCATTTCCTTCTTCAAGAATAACAAGGACTTTAGAATCGATGCTCAAAGCTGCAAGAACTTTTGCAAATTCAGCAGTTTTTGGAGCTGTAAATTCAAGAGAATCAACGGCTACAAATTTGTTTTCAGCAACTTTTTCTGAGTAAACAGATTTAAGCGCAAGGCGACGAACTTTTTGAGGAAGTTTGTACGCATAGCTACGTGGAGTTGGTCCGAAGACAATTCCACCACCACGCCATTGCGGAGAGCGGATAGAACCTTGACGAGCACGTCCGGTTCCTTTTTGACGCCATGGTTTGCGTCCGCCACCTGAAACGGCTGAACGGTTTTTAACTGCGTGAGTTCCTTGACGAAGGCTAGCACGTTGGCTGATGATCACATCAAATACAACTGCTTGGTTTGGTTCGATACCAAAGATCGCATCGTTAAGAACAACTTCGCCCGCTTGTTTACCAGTTTGGTCGAATAATGTTACATTTGCCATTTTGACTGTATTCCCCTTTCCTTATTATTTACCAGCTTTAACTGCTGACTTGATAGTGATAAGAGATTTCTTAGCACCTGGTACGTTACCTTTGATAAGGATAACGTTCTTTTCTGGAACAACTTGTACAACTTCAAGGTTTTGAATTGTTACACGATCGCCACCCATACGTCCTGCAAGGTTTTTACCTTTGAATACGCGGTTAGGTGCAACAGGTCCCATAGAACCTGGACGACGGTGGTAACGAGAACCGTGAGCCATTGGTCCACGTGATTGTCCGTGGCGTTTGATAACACCTGGAAACCTTTACCTTTAGAAGTACCAGTTACATCAACAATGTCTCCAGCTTCGAAAGTGTCAACTGTGATTTCAGCACCAACTTCCAAGCCTTCAACGTTTTTGAATTCACGAATGAAGCGCTTAGGAGCCGTGTTAGCTTTTGCTACATGTCCTTTAGCAGGTTTGTTGCTCAATACTTCGCGTTTGTCATCGAAACCAACTTGGATAGCGTTGTAACCATCTGTTTCAACAGTTTTTAACTGAAGAACAACGTTTGGAGTTGCTTCGATAACTGTTACAGGGATCAATTCGCCAGCTTCAGTGAAGATTTGAGTCATTCCCACTTTTTTTCCCTAAGATTCCTTTTTGTCATGAGAAAATAGTTCCTTTTCTATAGTTTTTTTATTCAAAAAGTTTTTTTAACGAGCGTTTTTTATGCTCTGGATCAAGCTTTAGATTAAAGTTTGATTTCTACGTTTACACCACTTGGAAGATCCAATTTCATCAAAGCGTCAACTGTTTTTTGAGTTGGGTTGATGATATCGATCAAACGTTTGTGTGTACGCATTTCGAATTGTTCGCGAGAATCTTTGTATTTGTGAGTCGCACGAATGATTGTGTAGAGGCTACGCTCAGTTGGAAGTGGGATTGGACCCGCAACTTGTGCACCTGTACGAGTAGCTGATTCTACGATTTTTTGCAGCCGCTGTGTCGAGTGTACGGTGTTCGTACGCTTTCAAACGGATGCGGATTTTTTTGTTTGCCATCTTTTTCTCCTTTTCGTCTATTTAAGATAATAGGCTAGCTCCACAAGAAAACCGACGCGCGTTGCGTGGCAATGCAACCGAGCGTGTCGCAACCTCTTGCATCAAAGCTAATAGCTGTTTTTCACAGCACCATAGTAGTTTAACACAAACAAAGGCCCAATGCAAGGGATTTGAGAAGATTTTTTTCGTTTTTTTGATGAAAGTGTTTTTCGAAAAGAAAATAGAGTGCTAAAAAAAGTTGCTATTATATAGGAAAAAGGGAGCGAGACAGAACAAATTTATATCCAATTTGTTCGTCGTCTCGCCCTCGCACAGTTGATTAGGTTATCTTTGGAGCTTAACAAGCGAACAAAGATACCAATCAACCACTGCGTCTAGCAGTTATTCCTATTATTCTCAGATGGCTGTAGTCTTTTTTTCTTCCTATTTATCTATTTCTAGAAATTCCGTCCTGACTTTGTTATAGCCATATTTTTTTCGACGAAATGCTCACGGAATTCTAAGAGATTGTCATCCATGATGGCTTGACGGACCTGCTTCATGAGGTTGATCAAGAAAGTACAAGTTGTGGTAGCTGGTCAAGCGAATGCCGAAGGTCTCATCTGCCTTGAGGAGGTGGCGAAGATAAGCTCGGGTGTAATTCTTACAAGTGTAGCAATCACATTCGGGATCCAGCGGTGTAAAGTCTTCTGCAAATTGCGCATTTTTTTCACTACTAGGCGTCCTTGGCTAGTCATACAGGTACCATTTCGCGCAATCCGCGTCGGCAAGACACAGTCAAACATGTCCACTCCACGAATAACGCCATCAATCAGACTGTCTGGAGCTCCTACTCCCATGAGATAGCGTGGCTTGTTTTCTGGTAAGAGCGGAGTAGTGAAATCAAGCACGGCATTCATCTCTTCATGGCTTTCCCCAACAGCTAAGCCACCGATGGAATAGCCTGGGAAGTCCATGCTGACCAAATCTTGAGCAGACTGACGGCGCAAGTCTTCAAATCCAGCCCCTTGGACAATCCCGAAAAAGACCTTGATCATGAGGGCGACGGTGAGCCTTTAGGCCACGTTCTGCCCAACGACTGGTCCGTTCGATTGATTTTTTTCACATAATCATAGGGCTGATAGAACTGAGGGCATTCATCAAAGGACATCATGATGTCGCTTCCTAGATTGTTTTTGGATGGAGATGGCCTTTTTCTGGAGAGAGGAACATCTTCGAGCCGTTGAGGTGGTTTTTAAAGGTTACCCTTCTTCGGTGATGTTGCGGGTATCCGCTAATGAATAGACCTGGAAGCCTCCACTATCTGTCAAAATCGGGCTGGTCCCAGTTCATGAACTGGTGCAGTCCTCCTGCTTTTGCGACCAAGTCGTCCCCGGACGAAGCCAGAGATGGTAGGTGTTGGCCAAGATAATGCCGGAACCCATTTCCTTGAGTTCTTCTGGCGATTGGGTCTTAACGGTTGCCTGAGTCCCTACAGGCATAAACATTGGGGTCGGGAAGGTCCCGTGAGGGTGATAATTTCTCCCAGACGAGCACCTGTATGCTTTTTCTTTTTTTGATTAATCGATATTGAATCGGTGAATCTGTCATGGTTACCTCCGTACTGGGAAAAAAACAGTCCCAGCCTTCTTATTCCTGTCACAGTTTTTCCTGTGAGCACCTGTACGATTGTACCAAATTTTACCGGCTCTGTCACGGACTTATGTTATAATAAAAAGTACTACTATGAAGAGATGTCATCTATGAACCTTAAACTGATTCGCCTCCGGGCACGTACCATGCAAGTCCAGCAACCGGGCTTAGCTATCCTTTTTGCTCTTCCGGTCCTGTTGACCATTCTTGCTAACTTTCTCTTAAGTGGGCAAGATCTGGTCGATCTACTACCGGATATGACCTTGCAGCAAGCAAGTATCTACATGATCCAGCGGCAGCTCTTTTCCTTCTGTCGTCTCCTTTGTCATCTCCATTTTTAGTGGTCGGTGCGACTTTTTAGCTATTTAGATACGATTAATCCCAAGATCGAACACCGAACACGCGTCTTAGATATCTTTAAACAAGATCGCTTTACCTCTGTATTTGCCACCTTGATCTTGAAGCAAGCCGTCCTCTTTTTATGGGGACTCATCCTCTATGTGGGGAGTCTCATCAGCACCTACGCCAGCATTCGATTTTTGGCGATCTACGATAAGGTGAGCAACCCTAGCACTCTGAGTGCTTCCAGTCCTGAATTCCAATCTCTCATGCAACAAATGCCTCTGATGACTGCTGGTGTCGTACTTGGCCTGATTGGCCTCCTCTTTTACCTGCCACAATACTACAGTCTCAGCTTGGTCGAATTGATCCTCTACGAGCAATTACGAGACGGCGACTACAAGGGAGCCTTTGGAGTCCTTCGCCAAAGTCGTGAAACCATGAAAGGGTTCCGCAGCAATCGCTTGGTGCTCGATCTAACCTTGATTGGTTGGTACTTCTTGAATTACTTCACGCGCGATGTCATCGGCTTTTTATACCATGCCTTACTTTATCAACTGCCAAATTGCCTTTTTATGATCAAATCAAGCAGATTAAACAAGGGCCGCGCCATTTTACAGGCCATCCAAGCCATGAAACTGAATAAGAGTAAGAAAAACCCCAGCAAGCTGGGGTTTTCTTCTATATCAATGTTTATCATTTATAAACCGTATAGGGAGTCTCCTAAGATCAGTCGGGTGTGTTCCCGTTTGATACAGCGGTTCATGACGATATCTTCTCGTCCAGCTCCACGAAGGATTTCTTCTGCTTCTTGATTTTTCCAGCTCCAATTGTGCCCAGAAAATTTTTCGCATCCGTCTCAATAAAATCACGTGCCACATCTGGTAAAAACTCACTGCGACGGTATACATCGACGATATCTACTGGGAAAGGAATCTCCTGCAAGCTAGCGTACACCGTTTCTCCAAGAATCTGGCCACCAGCTGCACGAGGGTTGACAGGAATAATCCGATAGCCCCGCTCTTGCATCTCCTTGCTGACACGATGACTGGTCGTATCTTCACGATCAGATAATCCAACTACAGCGATGATCTTGCTGGTTTCTAGGTAATGTTTGATAATGCCATCACTAGGATTGCGAAATGAATAAGCCATAAGAATCTCCTTTTGTATGCGTTTCCTTTCTTTAAATAGTATAACAATACGGAAGGCATTGCAAGTGTTTGTCAGTTAAAAGCGGTAGGAAACTGAAAAGTCTCCTACCGCTTTCTGTTTTGAACAAACTCAATTTTATTTGGCTTCATACCATGTTTTGCCTTCGTTTCTCATCAGCTTCCAGTGGTACTGCAAGTTCGATAGCGGATTCCATGGTCTCTTTGACGAGTTCTTTGATCGCTGCCAGTTCATCACTTGGTACTTGCAGAACGATTTCATCGTGCACCTGAAGAAGCATCTTGGTCTTGTATGCTCCTCTTTCTAGCGCTTTGGTCCAAGTGGATCATGGCAATTTTCAAGATATCTGCTGCAGATCCTTGGATCGGGTGAGTTGATAGCTGTCCGCTCCGCAAAGCCTCGAACATTGAAGTTGCGAGAATTGATATCTGGAATCTCCCGACGACGCTTGAAGAGGGTCTCTACATAGCCTTTTGTCACGCGCTTCCCGTACCACTCTCTCCATATAGTCCTTGATGCCAGGGTAGCGTTCGAAGTAAGTCTCAATGTAGGCCTTGGCTTCTTTTCGACTGATCCCTAGGTTGTTAGACAGTCCAAAGTCGGAAATTCCATAAACCACACCGAAGTTTACTGCTTTTGCATTGCGACGGTCGTTCGGCGTCACATCTTCTGGTTTTTCAATATTGAAAACTCGCATAGCAGTCGATGTATGGATATCTGCCCCATGTTTAAAGGCATCAATCAAATGCTCATCTCCCGAAATATGGGCCAAGACGCGCAGTTCGATCTGTGAATAGTCCGAACTCAACAAGACACTATTTTCCTCTTCTGGGACAAAGGCCTTACGAATGAGACGGCCTTGTTCCAAACGGACAGGAATGTTTTTGCAGGTTGGGATCCACGCTGGACAAACGGCCTGTCTGCGTCAAATCCTGTACATAGCGGGTATGGATCTTCCCATCTTCCAAAATCCAATCTTGAAGACCGATGACATAGGTCGACTGGATCTTAGCAATTTGGCGGTATTCAAGAATCTTAGACACAATCGGTGCAATTGGAGCCAGGCGTTCCAAGACATCAACGGCTGTTGAATAGCCGGTTTTTGGTCTTCTTTGGTATATTCAAGAGGGAGTTCCAATTTTTTTCAAAGAGGATGACCCCCAATTGTTTTGGAGAATTGATGTTAAACTCTTCGCCCGCCAGCTCGTAAATTTCTTGGGTCAAGCGCTCCAAGACTACTTCGTTTTCCACCTGCATGTCTTCTAGGGTCTGGCGCTCTACCTTGATCCCCGCGATTTCCATCTTGGCCAAAACAGCTGCTAGTGGTTGCTCCATATCATAGAGCAAAATCTAGCTGGTCATGGGCTTGCAACTGCTCCACCATGGGCTCTTCGGTATCCAGTAGAACAGCGACTTTTCCGTGCCAAATGCTCTAATAGGGACCGCCTTTTCTGGGATAGCTTTTTTTGGCTCCCTTGCCATAAACGACTTCGTCCAGCGGTAGCGCAATCTGACTATAGAGACTCGCAATGGTTGAAATTTCATTGTCCTCTACGGTCGACAAGAGATACTTGGCCAATCGACTGTCAAACGCGGGATTTTGAAGGGTAATGCCCAAGTGGCTGAGCAAGACCTTAGCCCGCTTGAAGTCATAGACCTTGAGGGGCGTTTTTTCGAGAAATTCTTTGAAAATCGGTGTTTGTAAAAGACCAGTATCTGTACTCGCGTAGAGCTGACCTTCGGTCCCCCATGCAAAACCGATGATGGGTTCCGTATGGTAATTGTCCCCAAAAATCTCAAAATGGAAGAAACTATCTTCCGTGAGCATATCTGAAGTGACTTGCTCGACTTCTGTATAGTCAATAGCTACAGGAGCTGCTTCTTCTCCACTGAGATCCAAGGCCTGACGGAGTTGCTTGAAGCCCATCTCCTCATAAAACTTGGCGAGATTTTCTAGATGAGGGCCCGTATAGGTGATATCGTCCAGGCCAATCTCAATGGGCGCATTGGTATCAATGGTCGCGAGAGTCTTGGACAGATAGGCCTGCTCCTTGTCGTTGATGAGGTTTTCCTTCATCTTAGAAGCCTTCATCTCATCGATATGCTCGTAAATGCCTTCGAGAGAGCCGTACTCTAGGAGTAGTTTGATCCCTGTCTTTTTCTCCGATCTTTGGTGACACCTGGGATATTATCCGATTTATCTCCCATCAAGGCCTTGAGGTCGATAAATTGCTCTGGTGTCAGCCCCATCTTTTCTTTCAGATAGGCTGGAGTGAATTCTTCAAACTCTGCTACCCCTTTTTTGGAGATTTCCACCACCGTATTATCATCTGTCAGCTGGATTAAATCCTTATCCCCAGAAACAATGGTCACATCAAAGGGCACCGAGCTAGTTTCTGCCATCTTATCTAGCGTTCCAATGATGTCATCCGCTTCATACTGGGCCAGCTCATAATGGCGGATTCCCAAATGATCCAGTTGCTCACGAATGAAAGGGAAACTGCTCACGGAACTCATCTGGAGTTTTTGCACGGCCCCCTTTGTAGTCGGCATACATCTCCGTCCGAAAAGGTCGTCTTTCCTGCATCAAAAGCAACGAGGACATGGGTTGGTTGGATGCGCTCCAAGAGATGGCTCAACATGAGGTTAAAAGCCATAGACCGCATTGGTATGCAGACCATTGGCATTTTTTTGAAGCGATCAATTTGATTATAGAGTGCGAAAAAAAGGCACGAAAAGCGACGGAAGACCCGTCGATGAGTAGTAATTTATTCTTTTTTTCCATAGGCCTATTATACCACGAATCACAAGGTCTCTGGTACATAAAAAAACTCTACCCTTTCGGGTAGAGCCTTCTTTAGGAGTTTCTTATGAAAAATGAAGAAGTGTTTATTCGCCGTAACAAGAACCTTGTTGTGGCAATTTCTTAAAAGCGTTTTGGATAATTAACTGAGATTTTTCATTTTTCTGTACCTCATTTCTTATTGGATGAGTACAGTATACAAGAGAAACCTAAACGATTCCTTATAGAAAGCTTCAAGAAAACTAAAAGCTGAGGCGCAAAAACACGCGGTTGTTTTTTTGCTACAAGCTGGTAACTGAAGATGGAGCCCTGTCTCATCTTGGCTCCAAGAAAAGGAGCTGACTTTCTCCAAGGAGCTCTAGCTTTTGAATGCGCGCATGAAGAATTCTCGGTTGCTTGAGATCATAGGCGAGAGACGGCAAGGTCAGCTCTTCTGTCCTTCCACTTGGTTCCAGCTGGATAGCATAAAGAGGCCATCACGCATGGTATAGCGGAAATCTTGGCTGGTATAGAGTGGCGCTTGCCCGTCTGAGAAGGAACCTTCCTGGGCCTCGGTCGGTCCGTCCGATGACACCCGCCAAGGCCGACTCTGATAAATAGCTTCTCCATTTACCGCCAGCCAGTCCCCGATCTCTGTGAGGATGTCTTGGTCTTGCTCAGGGATCGTGCCATCTGCCTTGGGTCCAATATTGAGCAGAAGATTGCCATTTTTTGGCCACAACATCAACTAAATTTTGTAGCAATTCCTTACTGGTCTTGTAGGCTAGATCCTGGGTATAGCACCAAGAATTACGGGCGATCGCGGTATCCATTTGCCACGGAAAGGCTTGCGTCTCTCCGTATCCTCCCGCTCCATCTCGACGATTCCTGAACCGAAAGGGAGGGCGTCCTGTTTGTAACAAACAGCCACCTTGCGATCCTCTTGTGCTGCTAGATTGTAATAATAAGCCAAAAAAAGCGCATCAAGTAGGGACGGAAACTCTCATGCTGGATCCACCAGTCAAAAATAAAGGAGCTCTGGCTGGTAGTCCCGCACCAGTTCACAGGTTCGCAACAGCCAATCTTCCAAGAATTCTTTGCTTGGATAAGGCTTAGAAGTCAGATCAAAATGATCCTTGGGCTCTGGCTCGGCTGGCCAATAAAGGCTGTCTCTTGGGACTTCTTGCGGAATGTCACTAGTGAATTCCTTGCCATGTGAAAAGAAAAAAACTGGTGTTCTGCCCGGTGAGAGGACGTACAGAAGTGCAGGCCACGTTTTTCTGCTTCCTCCTCAGCTCTCCTAAGACATCTCGTCTCGGCCCCATTTCTAAGCTATTATAAGGCGAGAGAGTAGAGGCATACATCTGAAAACCATCGTGGTGCTCCGCAACTGGAAAAAGATACTGGGCTCCCGCTTTTTTTGAAAGAGATCCAGCCAAGATGCCGGATCAAAGCGATCGGCTGTAAAAAGAGGAATGAGATCCTTGTAGCCAAAAGCTGGCCTGGTCTCCAAAAATGCTCTCGATGATAGTCATAACAAGGATTCCCTTGGATATACATATTTCGCGAATACCATTCCGAACCAAAGGCAGGTACACTGTAGACGCCCCAGTGGATAAACATTCCAAATTTGGCATCTCGATACCAATCTGGACAGACTTGATGGCTAAGAGAGTCCCAGGTTGGTTCAAAAGGACCTGACTGGACAACTTGATCAATCTCTTCAAGGCTTATCATTCTCTTCTCCTCTTTTCTTGTTACTACCTCTATTGTAACGAGAAAGCCTCGTTTGTAAAGACCAACGAGGGGAATGTTTAAAATAGTAGACAAAGAGCTTGATCTAGGAGAATCAAGCTGATGATGAATGGAATGAAGCTTCTAGCCCTTCACTGCTTGAGAAATAAAACGAGCGATGGCGTCTGTCTCCCCTTGGTGGAGAGCCTTAACGATTTTGGACCCCACAATAACCCCATCTGAGACCTTGTTGAAACGGTGAACATCCTCCATGCTGGAAACTCCAAAACCTGTTAAAACAGGAATGGACGCTATTTCATGTAATTGGGTCAAATGGTGATCCAAATCATCTCGATAGCTACCAGCTTTTCCCCGTCACTCCATTGACAGCAACGGCATAGATAAATCCTTCTGCATCTTGGATCAATTTCTTCTGGCGCTCGATTCCTGTGGTTAAGCTCACTAGTGGCACCAAAGCGATGTCTTTATCCACTAATAGAGGCTCTACCAGATCCGCATGCTCATGAGGAAGATCCGGAATAATCACTCCCTTGACCGCTGTTCCTTCTACATCTCTAAAGAAGTTTTCGAGCCCATATTGGAACAAAGGGGTTGAAATAGGTCATGATGACCAAAAGGAACACTTGTCTCCAGACGCTGGATCGTTTGCACCAGTTCCTCTGTCGTCGTCCCATGGGCTAAACTTCGTAGTCCCGCCTCTTCAATCACAGGGACCATCTGCCACCGGATCCGAAAAAAAGGAATGCCAACCTCAATAGCTGAGACACCAAGCTCCTCCAAAAAAATTGGATGGTTTCCTGCAAACCTGCCAAGCCTTTTTTTCATGATCTCCTGCCATAATATAAGGAACAAAGATCCCTTGCTGCTGGTCTTTCAGCTTTTTGTAAATGCTCTGTTAAGGTCTTTCCCATCTTACTCTCCTCTCTCTTGTTCTAGGCGGTCTTTGACTTGTACCACATCTTTATCCCCACGACCTGATAAGCAAACGATCATGGATTTTTTTCAGGCCCCATCTCCTTAGCCAACTTTCACCGCATAGGCGATAGCGTGGCTCGATTCCAGAGCTGGAATGATTCCTTCTACTTTTGAAAGCAATTGAAAGGCTTCTAGGGCTTCTTGGTCTGTCACAGGCACATAGGTTGCCCGCTTGATGTCATGGAAATAAGAATGCTCTGGCCCAATCCCTGGATAATCGAGACCTGCTGAAATCGAGAAAGCTTCTAAAATCTGTCCATGCGCATCCTGTAACACATCCATCAAGGCGCCGTGAAGGACTCCCGGACGCCCCTTGGTCAAGGTTGCTGCATGCTGGTCTGTATCCACTCCAAGCCCAGCAGCTTCTGCCCCATACATGGCAACAGAGGCATCCTCAACAAAAGGATAAAAGAGGCCAATGGCGTTCGATCCGCCTCCTACACAGGCTAAAACTGCATCTGGTAGCGCACCATCATTTTGCTCTGCAAATTGGCGTTTGGCTTCTCGACCGATGACACTTTGAAAAATCACGGACAATTTCTGGGAATGGGATGAGGTCCCTAGAGCAGAACCCATGATATAGTGGGTATCCTCCACATTTGCTACCCAGGCTCTAAGGGCAGCATTGACCGCATCCTTGAGAACACGTGACCCATCTGTTACTGATTGAACCTTGGCGCCCAACAACTCCATCCGAAAGACATTGAGGGCTTGGCGTTTGACATCTTCTTCCCCCATGTAGATGGTGCATTCCATATCAAATAAAAGCAGCTGTTGCTGTTGCAACACCGTGCTGTCCGGCCCCTGTTTCTGCGATGATCTTCTTTTTGCCCATCCGGTGTGCCAATAAAACCTGTCCTAGGGCATTATTAATTTTTATGAGCCCCTGTGTGGTTGAGGTCTTCTCTTTTAAGAAAAGATCTTGGCTCCACCGACATACTTGGTTAGATTCTTAGCGTAATAGAGCGGTGTTTCCCGACCGACATATTGTTTCAGAAGCTGATCCAATTCTGCTTGAAAAGAAGGATCTGCTTGACTTTCTCTGTAGGCTTCTTCTAATTCTAAAACTGCTGTCATCAAGGTTTCAGGGACAAATCGTCCCCCGAACCGCCCGTAAAATCCGTTTTTTTGATCTGGTTGTTTATATGCCATGCTTGACCCTTTCTATAAATCGTTTTTATCTTTTCTTGATCTTTTTATTCCATTTGTCTCGACCCCACTGGATACATCCACCGCATAAGGATGAAAAGAAGCGAATGGCATCTGCTACATTGTCTTCCGTCAAGCCTCCTGCAATAAAGAAGGGCTTTGTGAAGTTTTGGGTTTCGAGTTCTTGCCAGTCAAAGGTCTGCCCACTTCCTGCTACAGGAGCATCAAAGAGCAGATAATCGGCACCGGTCTCAGGAAGAGCTGCGTCTTTTCCCCACTTGAACAGCGCGAATCGTTTGTTGGGGAAGGTCTTGCAAGATGGTTTCATCCATCGGTCCCATGCACTTGTATCAGGTCCAAGCCCACAACTTGGCAAGCTTGCTCCACTTCTTCTCTTTGTGGTGATACAAAAACACCGACTTTTTGAACCCCCTTTGGAATCCCTGTAGCCAACTGCCGAGCTTGCTCCAGCGTGACTTGCCGTTTGCTTGGTGCAAAAACAAAACCAATGTAGTCCGCACCGGCTTCAACAGCCGTCTGGACGGCTTCCGGAGTGGACAATCCGCAAATTTTAACCTTTGTCAATCTGCAACTCCTTTACTTTTTTTCAGCCACATTGTCTGCCTTCATGAGGGCTGTCCCAACGAGAATGCCATTAAAATAAAGGAGCCAGCATGCGCGCGTCTGCTGCTGTGAAAAATAGCAGACTCAGAGATGTAAACCGGTTCTTGTTCAAAAGCTGGTCGCCAATTCAAGGCTAGTATGAAGATCTGTCTCAAAAGGTCACCAAGTTGCGATTATTGACCCCGATGATCTGAGCACCCAATCCGGTGAGCGACCTCTAGTTCTGTCAGATTATGGGTCTCCACCAAGACCTCCAGGCCAAGATGGGTCGCAAAACTCGAAGAGTTCTTTCAGACGAGTCTCTGATAAGGCTGCAACTATCAACAAGATCACGGTCGCCCCTGCGTTTCGCGCCCGAATCACTTTGCTTTTTCATCCACAATAAAATCTTTGTTGAGGGTGGGGATACGTACTTGACTAGATATTTCCCGGAGATAGTCGATACTGCCCTTGAAAAAAACACTTCATCAGTCAAGACAGAAATCATCACGGCCCCATTTTTCTTCGTAAGTCTTAGCCTGCGCGACGATATCCACATCGACATGAATATCTCCCAGACTCGGGCTAGCCTTTTTTTCACTTCCGCAATGACCTGAAGCTTTTCTGGATGACTCTTTAGGGTAATCATACAGGCGGTAGGTCTCGCGCAAAGGTTGGAGTTCCTCTTCTTTCATCGCAGCCACTTCACGCGCCTTTTTCCTTTAGAATCTTTGGCAAGAATTCTTGACTCATTTTTTTGATACTCCTGTAATAATCTCAATTTCTCAAGGGCAGCCCCACTGGCAATCACTTCACGTGCCAAGGCAATCCCCTCCTTAATAGAATCTACCTTGCCGTTGGCATAAAAACCAAGGCCAGCATTCAAGACAGTCACCTCTAAGAAGGGACTTGCTTCATTCTTCAAGACACTGAGCAAAATTTCTGCATTGCGTTTGGCGTCTCCACCTCGTACTTGATCAATTTCAATGCGCTCCATTCCGATATCTTCTGGTTGAAAAGCTGGATAAGGTAACCTGTCCATTTTTCCAGAATAGCGAGCTGGGTTTCCCCATCAAGGCCTGCCTCGTCCAAACCTTGTGGACCACTCACCACCACTGCGCGTTTCCGACCCAAATTCTTTAGAATCTCTGCCGTACTTTCTAGCATATCAGGACGACTGGTTCCCAATAGCTGGGTTTCTAGAGGAATCGGATTGATAAGAGGACCAGTTAAGTTCATCACCGTTGGAACCCCTAGCGCCAAGCGAGCAGGGCATAATATAGCGCATGCCAGGATGCAGATTTTTTGGCAAATAGGAAGACAATTCCCCGCCTTTTTCAAACACTCGTCCCAAGTCTTCTGGACCCAAATCAAGGTTAATCCCTAGAGCTTCTAGTACATCCGCAGAACCAGATTTAGAAGAGATCGAACGATTTCCGTGTTTCGCCATCTTGATGCCACCACCAGCAAGGACGAAGGCAGCTGTTGTTGAAATATTGAAACTATACGAACGATCGCCCCCGTTCCACAATTGTCCATTGCTCCTTGAACTTCTGTAGGAATAGCGACTGCATAGGCCTGCATCACTTTTTGCAATAGCCGTCCGCTCTTCAACCGTTTCTCCCTTCATTTTAAGACCTAGAAGAAGGGCCGTCACCTGTGCTTCTGAAGCACGACCAGCAACGACTTCCTCCATGGCCGCTTCTAACTCTGCACTGGTTAGATCCATTCCTTCTGCTACTTTTGCAAGCACTTGTTTCATCTTCCGCTCCTTGACTAGTTTGACAAAATTTTCGATGGTCTTGAGCCCATCTGGCGTCCCGATACTTTCTGGATGGTATTGAAAACCATAAATCGGTAAGCTACGGTGTTGAATTCCCATAATCGCTTGATCATCCGTCGTCCGAGAGGTAATGACAAAATCCTCTGGCATGTCTTCAATCGTCAGCGAATGGTAGCGCATGACTGGGACTTCTTTTGCGACACCCGCGTATAGCGAGAGGGAGCTTCTAGCTGGATCTGGCTTTGTTTGCCATGCATGACCTGTGGTGCCAATCCCAAGCGCCCTCCAAAAACTTCCGCAATCGCTTGATGCCCCAAGCAAATCCCCAAGATTGGTTTGACCCCTGCGAAATCTCGGATCATCTCCTCCATCTTGCCCGCATCCTTTGGCCAACCCGGACCTGGAGAAAAGACCAAGGCATCTGCTTCTTGGGCAACTTGGTACAAATCCGGATCATCATTTCGAAGCACCTGGACCTCATCAAATTTTCCGATATACTGTGCTAAATTGTAGGTAAATGAATCGTAATTATCGACTAATAAAATCATCCTTCTTCTCCAATCCTTGTCATCGATTTTTGCCTTATTGACGGTTTCTTGGTATTCATTTTCAGCGATCGAATCATAAACGATTCCTGCTCCGGCCTGCACATAAGCCTTCTTATTTTTGAGGATCATGGTTCGAATCGCAATAGCAAAATCAAGATCCCCCGTCACAGAGAGATAGCCAATAGCCCCTGCATAGACGCCTCGTTTTCTCTTTTTTTCTGCCTCATAGATTCGCTTCATGGCTCGAATCTTGGGAGCACCCGAAACGGTTCCCAGCTGGAAGAGTTGCCTTCAGAGCCTCAATGGAGGCTAGTCCAGGAAGCAATTGACCCCTTGACCACACTCGTCAGGTGCATGACATAACGGAAGAACTCCACTTCCATATATTTGGTCACTTCAACTGATCCCATTTTTGAGCGATACGACCCAATATCGTTTCGCCCTAGATCCACCAACATCCGGTGTTCTGCGACTTCTTTTTGGATCCCCTGCCAAATCAGCTGCCAATTGCCGATCAGCCTCTTCATCGATCCCTCTGGGACGCGTGCCCAGCAATGGGATTGGTTGTCACCACTCGATCCTTGACCGACACCAGACTTTCTGGACTGGCACCGATAATTTGGTACTCCCCAAAATCATAAAAGTAGAGATAATTCGAAGGGTTGGTCACGCGCAAATTGCGGTAATAATCTAGTGGTTTTCCTGAAAAATCAGCTGAAAAACGTTGACTGAGCACGCATTGGAACATATCTCCTTTTCGAATATAGTCCCGCGCTAGGGCCACCATTTCCTCAAACTCTTTTTGCTCCAAATGATTGTGGAAATGAAGCGCATGCTGAGTCCTTGTCCTGAAACTCTTCTTTTGCAGGTCTTGCCAATTGTGCTAATACTTGCTCCAAGCTCGACGCTTGCTCTGCTTCACTCCGTCCACTATAGAGGTTCTCTTCCACCACATAGACCTTTTCCTTTTTGTGATCAAAAATCACATAGCTCTCATATAAGAAAAAGTGAAGATCTGGTGTGCCGATCGTATCTTCAGGAATGGAACCAATGTTCTCATAGAGGCCAATCAAGTCATAGCCGACAAATCCAATCGCCCCACCGTTAAAAGGAAGCTCTTCTGAAGTTTTCGTTTTGACCGTGATGCGATTCAAAAAGTCCAAAGGATCCTCTTCAACAATTTGATCATTGTAATAGAGGACGCCATTTTCAAACTTGACTTCACTGACTGGCCGATAGGCTACAATTGAAAAAAACGCGCATTCTCTTTTTTTCACGAGGGATCGACTCCAAGATCATTTTATGGGGCGCATCCAAACGCATATAAGCCAAAAATTGGACTCAACACATCAGCAGATAAAACTTTTTTTCATATCAGAAACCTCTTTTAGAACTCTTTTATTCTAATGAATTCAACGCACCTTGCTGCTAAGGCGATCAAGGTATCCCATCGCTCTGATTTGCGCTTTGGGATCAATGTGCCCTAAGCTCGCTTCGCTTGCTAAGGCACATGAAAAAGCCCTCACACAAAAAAACTGTGTGAGGGCGTAGTGTCCGCGGTGCCACCTCTTTTTATAGGGGAAAAAAATAGCTGGTCTTTCCCTACATCTCTATCTCCTCTATCAAGGAGTTGCACGGTAAGGGGTGCCAACCGAATTCACATGGGTTAGAATTCATTGATCATAACAGTCCAATTTTCATCAGTCGCTATTGCTTGTTCACAATTCCCCACAAGCTCCCTGAAAATAGCTGACTCATTACTTTTCTGTTGCTACCATTATAACCCTTTTTTTCTTAGAAAGTCAATAAAAATTTTTAGTCTTTTTTTATACTTTTTTTCTACACTAATTTAATAAAATCAGCTCAAAGAGCCCTAGCGGCCCGTCCTTTTTTATCCCAAACAAATAGGATACTCAACAAAGCCAAAAATTGCAGGACCACCTTGGGTCAAGATAATCTTTTTATTGGCTGTCATCGCACCGTAGGCTGCAGCTCCAATAATAAAAAAAGCACAAAAATCGTAACAACTTCACTATTTTTTTAGAGACAAACAATCCATACAAGAGGAAGACACCAATCAAGGCATTGTATATCCCTTGATTCTTAAATAAAGAGGTCACAGATGGGCGAGCGAGTTCTTCTTTATCCATGTTGAAAACCCGACTTGTGGTATCAGATGTGGTTCTGATGCTCTCCAAATAAAAAAATATACAAATGCTCCAGTGCAGCAAGACTTGCTAAAATAATCGTCAGTAATGACATCGTAGATTCTCCTTTTTATTCAACTGTTATTTGTTCAATGCCAGATACTAATTTGTCCAGCAGGTAAGAAAAATTGCTCTTGTTCTTGAGCAGTCAAAATCCGACTCATCTGTTCTTTCACCGCCACATGATGGCGAGGGGATGTTTGACCAAACGATTATAGGCCGTATCCGTCAAATGAATTAAGATTTCCCGCTGATTCTTTTGGATTTCGACTCCGATGGACAAATCCTTCCTTTTCTAATATTTTTGAAATGCCGGGTTAAAGCCGCTGGATCAATCTGCAAGCGCTCCTGAACCGCGATCTGATTGCAAGGCGCTTGTTCTAATAAATCCTGCAAAATTTGATAACGTGTTAAGCTAATCCCTAGGCGCTTTTCAAAAAGTTGCGTAGTTGATTGATCTGCCAAAGCGTAGTTGGTAGAGCAAATCATTTATTTCTGCCATGTCCTTCCTCTATTCATTTTTTGATAAATCAATAATTGACTAATCAATTATAAAATATTTCATATCCTCTTGCAAGGAAAAAGAGCTTGCACTATTCTTTACACAAAAAAAGCCGCCTGATTTGGCGACTCTTAGGGAGATTATTATGAAAAAGAAAAGTTTTAGGATTTTTTTCTAAACAAAGTTAGGAGGTCTTTGTTTATGCTTTTATTATAGCGGACATTTCTTAAAGAAAGCTTACGACTTTATTTCAAAATGAAAACAAATTCTTTACAGATTCTTTTCAGCGTTTAAAATACCTGGGATATCTAGTAAGGTGTTCATCTGATGATTGCCTTGATAGTCAGACGTCAAGAAATTGATACTCTGAATCTGGCTATTTCTTGCAAAGTCAATATCCAGGCTCCGATCCCCAATATAGTAGGTATTTTCTGGCTCCAACCCGTACTTCTCCATCAGATACATGGCAGCTTCTGGGTCAGGCTTGCGGGCAAAACCACTTTGACTGGTCAAAATCTCTGTAAAAAGATTCCAAACCCAAGTCCCGCAGGATGACAAAGGCATTCTCTCCCTTATGGGTATAGACAAACTGCTCAATTCCAGCTTCTTGTCCCCAAGATAGGATATCACGCGCCCCATCCATCAGAAGGACCTGGGCATTTTTTTCTCCGCTAGACTTTCTGCTCGGCGATGATTCAAGTCAGTCACATCCAGATGATACTCCTCCGCCACGGCTACTAAAAGATCTTGAACCGAATGCTTCAAGATGAAATCTTTAATGCTGGCTCGGTCAAACGGGAAGCTGATAAGTTGCATAGGTCTCCTCAAGACCTGCTAAAAATAGCATCATAGGAATCCAGCAAAGGTTCCCATCCAAATCCCAAATAAAGGCTCGTTTTGTCATTTTTTCTTCTCTCCTACTTTTCGTCTATAAAGCTGACTCAAAAATAGCCAACGGAAAGCCATTGTCGAGCAGTGTCCCCGTCCAGACCCCTGGAAGGCCAAAGCCAAGGGTTACTCCAAGCAGATAACCGGCTCCAATTCGAATGACCCACATGCCAATCGTCGTTGCATAAAATGGAAGTTTCCCATTTCCCAAGCCTTGCCAAACAGCTGTATAGATGACCGTTCCTGCTGTAAACGGCGTTCCTAACAAAGAAAAGAGGACAACCGATAAACTAGCTTCTACTGCTTTTGTATCTTGTGTGTAGAGATGGGTCAGAAGGGTGCCCCCAAAAAAGATTCCCAAGGCAATGGGTAACATTAACACGAAGGACAAGCAGTAAGACTGCTTTCGAAGGCGGGCAATCTGCTCAAGATCACCTTCACCCAGGCTCCGTGCTACGAGCATGACCGTCGCTGTGGCCACTCCAAATACAGGCATGTAGTTAAACTGGGTCAAGGTCTCTCCGATAGCATTTCCTGCGACTGCCTCGGTCCCAAAAGCAACCACGATCGCAATGATTACCACATCTCCAGCCCGCATCATCAGCCGCTCTCCGGCAGCTGGAAGTGCTAAGTTCAAGAGCTTACGATCCAATCCCCAACGAAGGGGTGCAAAGGGTAGCTGGACCTTTTGCCACAAGAGGATGACTCCCACCAGACGGGCCAGCACCGTCCCCAAAGCTGCTCCAACAATGCCCCCAACCAAAAAAAGGAAAATAGCCACAGAGGAGAACAGAGCGTTTAAATAGATTGGTCAACAGGCTCACATACATAGGGAATACGTGGATTGTTGGCCACCCGAACCAAGGAGCCCAAGGTCGTCATCAATCCCTAAGAGAACTATGGTCCCGCCAACCAAGGAAAGGTAAATCCCCCACTTTCGGCTACTGCAGCTTCAGTCCCCAACAGCGAAATCATCTGGCGTCCAAATAACAGCGAAGCCCCTCCTAAGAGAGCACTCAACAACAAGGTCACCTTCAGTGACTCTGTCGCATGGTAGGCAATGTTGTCTTGATTTTTTTCACCCAAGCTTTTTGGACATGACACTGGCAACTGCCGCACCCAGTGCCAAAAAGATGGCTTGATAGATGGTGATGATATTCCTGCGACGGAAACACCTGAAATGGCAATCAAGCCCAGGTGAGCCACTAAATAAGAGTCCACCATGCCCATCAGCATTTGTAAGAAATTTTTCACCCATGGCAGGAAGGGCGATGTTTAAGATTTTTTTGTATGAATTCATGCGTATAGAAAAGAGCCAAACGGCTCTTTTTGATCTTTCTAATAGGAAGAATTAAAGTCCCAAGTAGTCTTCTACGGCTGCTTGCATGTCTTTGGCTGCCACGCTTGTACGATGGCGAACCGGTGCAGTTTCAAGGCCGTCTACAGCCGGTGGCACAGGAACACCTGAGAGTGTGTGTAATTTAGCCAAGGCTTCGAAATCACCTAGACCTGTCTCGCCCTGTCACCGCTTCTACTGCCACAACTGGGAATTTATAAGGACTTGCTGTAGAGGCAATGACTGTTTTAGCAGTATCTCCCTGTTTGGGTCCGGTATTTTTTTGATAAACGGCTGATGCTACGGCTGTATGAGGGTCTTCGATGTAATCAGACGCTTCATAGACCCGCTTGATCTCTGCAGCAGTTTCTGCTTCATCTGCGTATGCAGCCGCAAACAAATCTAAGATGTCTGCATCAAAGTTGGACAATTGGTACTGACCTGTTGCAACAAGGCTTTCCATCAATTCTTTGGTCTTTGTGGCATCATTGCCTACCAAGTGGAAAATCAAGCGTTCCAAGTTTGAAGAGACCAAAATATCCATCGATGGACTGGTGGTCACCTTGAACTCACGTTTCTTATCATAGACATGTGTTTTGAAGAAGTCTGTCAAGACATTGTTTTCATTTGACGCACAGATCAATTTTCCCAACTGGAAGACCGATTTGTTTGGCATAGAAAGCTGCCAAGATATTTCCAAAGTTTCCTGTTGGGACGGTAAAGTTGACTTTTTTTCTCCCGCTGTGATTTGGCCTGTCTTCACCAATTGCGCATAGGCGTATACGTAATAGACAACCTGAGGCACCAAACGGCCAATGTTCATAGAGTTGGCTGATGAGAATTGCATCTTGTTGGCTGCTAATTTTTCACGGAGCGCCACATCATTGAACATGTGTTTGACATTGGTTTGGGCATCGTCAAAGTTTCCATCGATCGCGATGACATGGGTATTGTCTCCCGTTTGAGTCGTCATTTGCAATTCTTGCACCTTGCTGACACCATCTTTTGGATAAAAGACAATGATCTCTGTTCCCTGGAACATCAGCAAAACCTGCCATGGCAGCTTTTCCAGTATCTCCAGAAGTCGCCGTCAAGATGACAATTTTATTTTTCCAAACCGTGCTTTTTTTAGCTGCTGTTGTCATAAAAGTAAGGCAAGATCGACAAAGCCATATCTTTAAAAGGCAATGGTGGAACCGTGGAAGAGTTCCAAAGTTGTATTGCCCATCGAGTTTGACAAGAGGAGCAATAGCTGGGGTATCAAACTTGCTGTCATAAGCATGAGAAATACAGTAGTCCAACTCTTCTGCTGTAAAGTCGTCCAAAAAGGCTGACAAAACAAGCTTGGCCACTTCTTGGTAAGAAGCGTCTTTGAGGGTATCAAAATCCAGCTCTACTTGAGGATAAGAGACTGGAGTAAACAAACCGCCATCTGTCGCCAATCCTTGAAGGATGGCTTGACTAGCTGTTACAGTATTTTTTTCATCTCGTGTTGATTGATAAACTAATGTCATGACTGTTTTCATTCCTTTACTAGTAGTCTTCTCATTATATCATAAATGTCAGAAAATTTAACGGCTTTTTCGCCAAATCTTGGCAAAAGGTCGGCAAACAGAAGCTAGATAAAAGAGAGCAGGCGCAACGACTTTTGCTCCTACTCCCATGCGAATCTGTTTTTCAGGTGTCTGCAAAGACTTGATCAAGCCAATCCCAACTCTGCTAAAACAGATGGGAAGTCTTTCTTCAAGCTTTTCAAGAGCTACCGTTACTTCTTGACGAGTTTGGTTATTTTTTTCACAGTAACTTGACCGCTCTCAACTTCACTACTTCCTAAGGTAATCAAGGCTTTAGCCGCAAAGACATCTGCTGACTTAAATTGTGCCTTGAGCTTGCGTCCAAGATAGTCACGTTCTGCCTTGAAACCTTGGATTCGAAGGGCTTGAACCAAGCTAAGCGCTGCTTCATTGACCTCATCTCCTAGGACAGCGATATAGGCATCTAGGCCTGTTTCGATCGGTAATTCAATGCCTTTCTTTTTCAAGAACGAGAAGGATCCGTTCCACACCGATACCAAATCCAAAAACCAGCTGTCGCAGGGCCACCGAAGTATTCAACCAAACCATCATAGCGACCACCCTGCACAGACTGTCAATTCATTGCCTTCAATTTCTGTAATGAACTCAAAAAAATCGTGTGGTTGTAGTAATCCAAGCCACGCACCATATTGGTATCGATGACATAGGCTACCCCAAGTCTTCTAACATCCGACGAACCGCATCAAAAATGCGCTTGGCTTTTCTTCATCAAGATAGTCTAGGATGGAAGGAGCCTGTTCAACCGCCGCCTTGTCTTCTTTTTCTTTTGAATCCAAGACACGAAGCGGATTTTCTTCTAAGCGACGTTGGCTGTCCTTAGACAATTGATCCTTCATTGGCAAGAGGTAATCAATCAAGGCTTGACGATAAGCCTGACGACTAGCAGGGCTTCCCAAGGTGTTCAAGTGCAAGGTCACATTGTCAATTCCTAGTTCTTTCAGGAATTGCGCTGCCATGGCAATGGTTTCGACATCCGTTGCAGGATTGCTCGATCCAAAGCATTCTACCCCAATTTGGTGGAATTGACGCAAACGACCTGCTTGAGGACGTTCGTAGCGGAACATTGGGCCTATGTAATAGAACTTACTTGGTTTTTGTACCTCAGGCGCAAAGAGTTTATTTTCTACATACGAGCGGACAACAGGAGCTGTTCCTTCTGGACGAAGCGTGATATGACGGTCTCCCTTGTCATAGAAATCATACATTTCTTTGGTAACGATATCCGTCGTATCCCCTACTGAACGGCTGATGACTTCATAATGTTCGAAGATCGGTGTGCGGATTTCATCATAATTGTATCGCGCAAAGACCTTGCGTGCAAAGCCTTCTACATATTGCCATTTCGCTGAATCGCCAGGAAGGATATCCTGGGTCCCTTTTGGTTTTTGTAATTTCATAGCCTTCATCCTTTGTCTTACTTTTGCCTCTATTTTACCACAAATTCGAAGAGAAATGGAGGCTGGACCGAATTTCCTTCGTTCGACACGTTCAAAACCTCTTTCTCTTCTTGCCTTATCAGCCGAATTATGAGAAAATGGAAGCCATACTACACTGAAAGGATCTTGCGATGAGAGAGGATATCAAAATCAATGACCGCGCCCTGGCACTAGAGAAGTCGTTAATCGAAAAATTGGAGCTTGTATTTGATACCGATGTTGAGTTAGATGTCTATAACCTAGGACTGATCTACGAGATCCATCTAGATGAAGCCGGCACTTGCAAGGTGGTTATGACCTTTACCGATACGGCTTGTAGCTGTGCTGAGAGCCTTCCGATCGAAATCGTCGCTCGCCTAAAAAGAAATCGAGGGATCGAAGATGTCAAGGTTGAAGTAACTTGGTCACCGGCTTGGAAAATTACACGAATCAGCCGATACGGGCGCATCGCCCTTGGTCTTCCACCACGATAACAATCATTACCATTTAAGAAACGCAGTCAACTAATGAAGGAAGGCCTCTTTGGAAATCCGATCCATAATAAAAAAACGAGGAACACCAGCTCTGCCATCAGAGTTTGTTCCTCGTTTTTTATAATGTTTAAATCCATTCAAACTTTTTCACTACCAGAATGGACTAAGCCTGGTCAGCTTTTGGTTCTGGAAGGATTTGATACAACACAATTCCCAAGAATGGTTGACGTTGCGACACCAGTGATTTGAAGACCACCGAGGTCAATCATCAAACCACCGATCCCTGATACTAGGATCACACTTGCAATCAAGAGATTCTTTTTTTATTATCAAAATCAATCTTATGTTCAACTAAAATTTTTCAAACCGCTAGCGCGATAACTCCCAAAGAGGGCAATAGACAAACCTCCCAATACAGGAGTTGGAATAGAGTGCAAAGAGTGCTGATAGCTTCCCAATAAAGCTCATGACAACCGCAATCACTGCTGCACCTGAAATAACGTAAACTGAGTAGACCTTACTAAGGGCCATCACCCCAATGTTTTTCCCCATAAGATGTTACCGGAGGAGCTCCAAAGAATCCAGCAATGATCTGTGCCAAAGCCATCACCAGTAAGCGTATGGTCAAGCCCTGGATCCTTGAAGTAAATCACGCTCAGTCAAACTATTTAAAACCATGAGGTGACCAAAATGTTCCGTCATGGTCACAAAAGGCAATCGGAGCCATGGTCAAAATCGCACTTGGGATAGAGTTTAAAGCTCATAATCCACAAATGGAATGTCAAAGCTTTGGAACTTGAACCAATGGCTGCACTTACCTCTGAGAAATTGACAAAACTATGTCCTGTCAGCAAACCAAGAGCCAATGAGAAAATATAGCCCACAATTAATCCAAGTAAAATTGGGACGACACCGATAATCTTCTTGCCATACATGTTAAATAGGATAACCGCAAAAGAGGGTCACCATCGAAATCAATAGAGCATAGACCGCTGTAGCTTTTATTTAAGGTTGTCGCATCAGTGACGGCATTCTGTCGCAAGACTCAAACCAATCACCATGATAATGGGACCAACCACGATTGGTGGAAGGACCTTTATTAATCCAATCTTTACCCAGCATGCTTAACAATCAGAGCTACAAACAAGTAGACCAAACCACCCGCCATGGCACCCTGGGCAACTGCTGCGATTCCCATCTGTCTTCATCAACATCTGCATAGCAGCAATATAAGCAAAACTAGATCCCCATGTAGGCAGGGAATCTTATACTTGGTCACGGTCAAGTGAGCCAAGGTTCCCCAAACCAGATGAGAAACAAAGCAATGGCAGGATCAATCCCAACCAAAATCGGCACCAGCACTGTCGCCCCAAACATGGCAAACAAATGCTGGAAAGATAAACCAACCAATAAACCAGGTTTTGGCATATCATTCACATCATATTTAACGTCATTCACGATCGTAAAAACCTCCTAAAATTAAGATGCGACAAGCTATGGCTGAACAAAAACGTCTACCTTCGATGACCAAATCATAAGGGAGTGCTCATGCTCCATCATCGACGATTTCTTTTTTTCATCAAACCACTTTTCAACTATACAAAAATCCCCCACAACAAGGAGATACACAAAATATAGGCTGGTCTTCCCAGGCCTTTCATTTCCATAGCTCCTTGCCTGCCTCTCTGGACAGTATTAAAGGATTGATTCGATTAGTCACAATTATAGCAAATTATAGACGGATTTACAAGAAAAATGACAGATAATACACTCAAATCCCCCAAAAAGTAATATTCATACGCTTCAGCGACAGGGTTGAAAATAGCGACTTTGAGCCAAAAAAGAGGCTGGGACAAAAGTCCTAGCCTCTCAATTATTTTTGGATTGTCGAGCAAGACGCAGTGGTTGAGTGGGCTCTACTACACTGATTTCATCAGCTTTTACAGCCCTACTCAACTGTGCGGAGGTGGGACGACGAAATCGAATTCTAACGAATTACCGATTTCTGTCCCACTCTCTCTTTGGACAAAGTCGTCCTTGCAATTACTGTTTACCAGACTGTTCCATATTCCAGAAGTCGGTCACAGCACCACGTGATGCTGAAGAAACGATATGGGCGTATTTACCCAGAACCCCACGGCTATACAGTGGTGGCAAGGTTGTTTCAGCCTTCCGTTTCGCTAACTCTTCGTCTGAAACGTGCATGGTGATTTCTTTGGTATCTTGATCAACTGTCACCAGATCCCCAGTGTGGAGGTAGGCGATTGGGCCACCAACCTGAGCTTCAGGCGCAATGTGACCGACAACGAGACCGTAAGTACCCACCTGAGAAGCGTCCGTCTGTCAAGAGAGCCACCTTGTCTCCTTGGCCTTTCCCAACGATCATGGATGACAAGGACAGCATTTCCGGCATACCAGGACCACCCTTAGGACCCACGAAACGAACAACAACAACGTCGCCATCCACGATTTCATCCGAAAGAACCGCTTCAATGGCAGCTTCTTCAGAGTCAAAGACCTTAGCAGGACCCGTGATGTTACGGACCTTTCACACCTGATACTTTGGCAACCGCCCCTTCTGGAGCCAAGTTCCCTTTCAAGATGATCAATGGACCATCCGCACGTTTAGGATTTTCAAGTGGCATGATGACTTTTTTGACCTGGTGTCAAATCAGCGAAAGGCTTCAAGTTCTCAGCTACTGTTTTACCAGTACATGTGATGCGATCCCCGTGAAGGAAACCATTCTTAAGAAGGTATTTCATGACGGCTGGCACACCACCGACATTGTAAAGGTCTTGGAAGACGTATTGACCTGATGGTTTTAAGTCAGCCAAGTGAGGCACGCGCTCTTGGAAATCATTGAAGTCTTCAAGGGTCAAGTCCACATTGGCCGCATGAGCGATCGCAAGCAAGTGAAGAGTCGCATTGGTGGATCCACCCAGTGCCATGGTCACTGTAATCGCATCTTCAAAGGCTTCACGAGTCAAGATATCAGATGGCTTCAGTCCCATTTCAAGCATTTTGACAACTGCACGACCTGCTTCTTCGATATCGGCTTTTTTATCAGCTGATTCAGCAGGGTGAGAAGAGGAACCTGGCAAGCTCATACCCAAGGACCTCGATCGCTGTCGCCATGGTGTTGGCCGTATACATACCACCACAGCCACCAGGGCCAGGGCAGGCATTACATTCTAGTTGCTTTCACTTCTTCAGCGGTCATATCGCCGTGATTCCACTTCCCAATTCCTTCGAAAAACAGAAACCAAGTCGATATCCTTGCCATCAGATTACCCTGGTGCAATGGTTCCTCCGTAGGCAAAGATCGCTGGGATATCCATATTGGCAATGGCGATCATCGAACCAGGCATGTTCTTATCACAGCCCCGATGGCTACAAAGGCATCGACGTTGTGACCGCCCATAGCAGCTTCGATAGAATCCGCAATGATATCACGAGACGTCAAGGAGAAGCGCATCCCTGGTGTCCCCATAGCGATCCCGTCCGCAACTGTAATGGTGCCCAAATTGGACCGGCCAAGCTCCTGCATCTTTTCACACCTTCTTTGGCCAATTTTTCCAAAAATCATGGAGGTGGATGTTACAAGGGTATTTTTCCGCCCATGTCGAAATCACTCCGACAATCGGTTTCTCAAAACTTTCATCGGTCATTCCCGTCGCGCGAAGCATGGCACGGTTGGGAGATTTTACCATGCTATCGTAGACACTACTACGATGGCGTTTGTCTAATTCTGTCATGTCATTCCTCTCGTTTCATTTTTACCATTATAGCATAAAAGAGGCCCAAAGACAGAGCAGGACTTTTGAAAGGATCAGACAGATGAAGAAAGTTTTCTCAAAAAATTTCAATTTTTGTCAAGTAACTTTACTTTACAAAAAAGTTTTGTTATACTGTTAAAGTTGATGAAAATCAAACCTAATTGAATTTATATCTTAAAAGGAGAAAAACGAAATGGCAGTACCTGCACGTCGCACATCAAAAGCGAAGAAAAACAAACGTCGTACGCACTACAAAGTAACAGCTCCATCTGTAAACTTTGACGAAGCAACTGGAGATTACTCACGTTCACACCGTGTATCACTTAAAGGATACTACAAAGGACGTAAGATCGCTAAAGCTGCATCAGCTGAATAATAGAAGGGAGATACCATGCGCGTAAATATTACACTTGAACACAAAGAATCTGGTGAACGCTTGTACCTTACTTCTAAAAACAAACGTAACACTCCAGACCGTCTTCAATTGAAGAAATACTCACCAAAACTTCGCAAACACGTTGTGTTTACAGAGGTGAAATAGGGGTTCACTACACGTCAATAGATGTTAGAAACCTTGATTTTAAGCGATTCTTGAAATTCTAAATTTCACTACATTGCAATATAAATCAACCGAATCACTACCTTTTCACTACCTTTTTGAAATAAGAATAATG
>BNJU01005892.1_pt1 | contig 56231 bp, 118 predicted proteins | sample 8539281 | NCBI WGS metagenome assembly BNJU01 (sample SAMD00202456, study PRJDB9452) | human saliva metagenome | isolation source: human saliva | place: Japan
CTCACGAGGATCATTTTGCCGAGCGGTGAGGAATAGTATGTCGTGTAGATCATGCGGATGCTCCCTTTTTCACAGGCGGCAGGAGGAAGGCAAAAACGGCAGGGATGAGGGCGATGGCGGCGACGGTGAGGAGCGCCGTCGTGAGCCCCTGTCCATCTGCAATATGGCCGAGTACGGGCGTAAAGACGCCGCCGACACTGACCGCGAGCCCGAGCGTCACGCCTGAGGCGAGCCCCACGCGGTTCGGGAGGTACTGCTGACCGAGCACCACCATCGGGCTGTAGATGAGACTGAGTGACGCCGCAATCGGCAGGAGAAGCAGGGCGGCGAGCACGAGGGAGTGTACCTGCGTAAAGAGGAAGATGCACGGCGGCAGAATCACCGCCCCGATGCGGATCATGCGGTGATAGCCATAGCGGTCGGCGAGCCGTCCGCCGAGCAGCGTACACGCCGCGCCGATCGCGTAGTAGACGCTCAGCACGGCGTTGCCCATCGCCTCCGTCTGCCCGAGCTCCTGAATCCAGTACAGCGCGAGGAAGGTATTGATGCCGAAGAAAATGATCGAACGCCCAAAGACAATGGCGGTCAGACGCGGGAACGAGCTCCACTGATCGACGCCCTGCGGACGTGCCTTTGCCTCCGCCGCCTGCGGTGCAGCGTTCAGCTCGTAGAGCCCGCGCAGGTGATGGCGGAAGACAGAGCAGATGATGACCTCGGGGACGAGAAAGACGAGCGTTCCCACGAGGCCGAACGTCGTCACGGCGGCGGTCATGACCACAGGACCAAGGGCAAAACCGAGATTGCCGCCGAAAGAAAAAGATGCTGATATTCTTCGCGCGTTCGCCCTCCGCCGAAGCGTGATGGACGAGCCGCGCCGCCTGCGGGTGGAACATCGCCGCGCCCGTCCCGCTCACCGCAACTGCCGCGCACAGAGCAGGGAATGTTGTCACCACACCTGTGAGCGCCATGCCGCCGCCGGCGAGAGAAGCCCGAGCGGAATCAGCCACGGGCGATTGTGCCGGTCGGCGAGCTGCCCAAAGATCGGCTGCACCACCGAGCCGACGAGGTTTGAGAACAGCACGAGCGTCGCCGCCGTCGCATAGTCGTAGTGATAGGCCGCGATCAGGAACGGCAGCACCGCCGCGAGCGCGCCCTGATTGATGTCCGAGCACAGATGCCCGCACGAGATCAGATAATTATAGGTCCTTACCTTTGTTGTTGCCATACAAAATGCCCCCTGCTGAATGAGATGCGTTCTATTATAGAACATAATGAGAAGCGGACGGGAAAACCCACTATAGATAAGGGATTAGCGACTTCTCATCTGCTTGTCTACAGATTGTCTACGACAATCATTTGTCTACAGCCCGCAAAGATGCGCGCCGTCTCCTTCCTCATCTCCTCCGTGTCGTGCGCGTAAAGATTCTGCGTGATTGTTGCGTCGGCGTGCCCGAGACGTGCGGCAACGTCAACAGGCTTCGCACCTGCTTCGATGAGACGCGTCGCGTGTGTATGGCGGAAGCTGTGAGAGTTCAGTCCGAGCCTTGACACTGCGTTTTTACCGCCTCATGCGTATAGATTGTACCGTCGGGCTTGATGCAGATCAGCGAGCGGTGCACGTAATTATGAGGAGCGTGAATCTTTTTCGGGAGCATAACAAGCGCACCGCCGTTTTGCACATCCTCGTAGACAAGCTGATATGCTTCGCCACGGCAGATCTCATTTTTGCCTGTTCTCGTTTGAGTGCTTGCAGGAAGTCCATGAGATTTTGGTCGGTGTAGAACGAGCGGATGCTGGTCTCTGTTTTCGGCGTCTCAAAATACTTGTGCTGATTCCGTTGGCGTACGACATGAATCTCACCCGTAGACAGATCAACATCATCCCACGTGAGGCTCTAGCACCTCGCCGATGCGCATTCCTGTGTGATACATGAGCTTCATTACAGCATAGTATCTTGAATCTGTTGGTATTGCGGCGAACTGCTCGGGTGTGATAACGGTGCGTTCGATCACCTTGCGCGGGGCACTGCGCGGAATGGAGACACCCGTGACGGGGTTGGAAGAGATCAGTTCGGCGGGGTATACCGCATAACGCAGAGCGACGGAAAGCACCGTCTTTGTCTGCTGAATGGTTCCGTGGCTCATCCCCGCACGCGCCAGCTGCATAAACCATGCATCCACGTCGCGCGGACGCAGCTCCTGCACATAGACCTCACCGAGATACGGGACAATACGTGACGTGACCGTGCTCGTATAGTCGATGTATGTCATGCGCTTCACATTCGGGCGCACGACATTCTCCAGCCACGATGCGAGATAGTCCCGCAGCTTCACCTTCTCAGAGGTGATACCGATGTTGCCGCTCTTCCATGCGGCGTACGCCTGAATGCCTGCCTCGAATGCTTCATCCTCGGTGGCAAAGCCCCCTTTCTCCTTCATGCGGCGCGGATGCTTCGAGATATCGAAACTATATGAATACGTATTCCCGCGCTTTCGCGTTCTGATTTTAGTGGACATAAAGAAAACCTCCTTGCAAAAGGAGGCGAATCATGGTAGGATTTAGGTGCAACTAGGGCATGATTCGCGTCGTGTCTGCCGCTCTCTCTGTTGGCGCAGAGGGGGCGGTTTTATTTTGATATTATCTCCGTCAGAGTGTTAGTCAAATAGAATATTGTAGCATCCCCATAAAAAGCCAATAATCATAACTATGTTTCCGATGATGTTTACTGTTTGTCCATACTTGCGCTGAAATGGAGACAAGTTTATGTCGCTGTCTGTTGGTTGAATTCCGAAATGGCGGATGAACAAAAAACCAAAAAGGAAAAGAGAATAGGCGAAAAGAAAAATGTTGGAATTAAGAGTGTGAGTATCGGGAGTAGGATGACAAGAAAAGGAGTAAAGGAAAAAGAATGTGTGGATAACGATATGTCAACCAATGCAAAAGAATGTTATACAAAAAGTGTAGATAACGTATTTCCCAATAGTGATTGAAATACTGATTGAATTTACACCGACCTGATATATGAAGTCCATGTTACACTCGTAATTCATTGAAGGTACGTATATAGTTATGAAAGCAACTGGGAATGTTAATAATGTCTTTCGATGAACTCTACTTCAGGAGGGTTCAATTTATATTCTAACTGACGAATCTGACTTTCAAGGTCACGAATCTGGCTTTCAAGGTCGCGAATCTCACTTTCATAAGATTCGATTGTTCTATATTCTCGCGGTTTTTCGGGCACCTCCCACCACGCATCCTTTCTCCGATGATGCTTTTCGATTGTAGCATCAATGCTTGGAAAAACATCTCTTAAATAGGCTATGTCGGCTACCGCTGTTTCGTATTCTTGTTTGCTTTTTCCAGTGTGTTGTATTTTTCTTTTTTTGCAATTCAAGCGCATGGCCTAAACTTTCTATACGAGATAAACAGAGGTTTAATCTTTCATTATATCCCAAGACTCCGACAAGAAAGGCTGCAAAAATTGCGCCAAAAGCGGAAACTGTTATTTCCTCATCTATTGCGAAAAAATTAGAGCAAAAACCTGCAAAGATAAATAGCATGAACCATTGTAAATGAGCCCATTCTCTACTCTTTAAAAATCTTCGACAGTTTGCATTGAGAACACCGCTTTCTTGTTGAAAATTACAATTTCCTTCGTAGTTCTATAACCTTACCGAGGATTTGCACAGGAAGATTTTCTATCTCCTCGTTGCTGTAAAAGTGAGGTTCGTAGACAGAGGTGTTATAGCCGATTAACATAACCCCGTCACGCTCCCGTTTGATTTTTCTTTATGGTTGCTTCGTCTCCGTTAATGAGGACGATTGCAATATCACCCGTATCGGCGGTGGGTTGCTTGCGGACAATGACAACATCGTCTTCGTATAGGACGGGCTCCATTGATTCGCCATGCACTTGTAACGCAAAGAAATCTCCTGTACGAGCAAGTTCTTCGTCAATCTCCTCATAGTCGATAATGTCCTCGATCGCTTCGAGTGGTATGCCTGCAGCAACATAACCAAGGACGGGAATACGGATCCCTTTTTCGATGGCGTATATCGGCGACATTGGATCGTGTTTCTGGAAACAGGTCGTTTATACTTACGTCTAGCGCAGCTGCAATTTTGAATAGAATATCCTGCTCCGGTTCGTTTGTCCCGTTTTTCATAGCCAGAAACGGTGTTGTGTTTTTACGCCTATCTTTGCACCCAACTCTTTTTGTGTCATTCTTTTTAACTTACGATATTCTTTTATTTTGTTCGCCGTATAGCTACGCACGTCCATAGAGATACCTCCTTTATATTACATGATACACGAAATTATTATATGAATCAAGAAATAAATTTCGTGTTTTTGCGAAATTTATTGTTGACACATTAAAAACTTCGAGTATCATGAAGTTATCGAAAGGAGGGAGAGAGATGCAATACCTTTTTGGAAGCTGTACGAAGAAGTAGAAAAAGAGTCAAGGAGCTCTGGCAAAGCTGATAAATGTTGATGTCAGGACTTACCAGAACAAAGAAAAAGGTAACCCAGTTCAAGCAAAAACGAGATGTTTATCATTGCGAAGCATTTCAACCGCAAAAGTCGATGAGCTTTTTACCCACAAACTTCGAGAATCATGAAGTTTTGTAAAAGAAGTTTATAAACGAGGCAAAAGGGGTGAGGGGATGAGGCGTCTGCAAATGTTCTGGTCATGGTGGAACAATGCTCCACCAGGGCAAAATTGTTCGTGCGGCGATTCTTGTCACGGGAATAAACATCGCCATATTAGTGGCACACCCTGTTAGTAATGTGGTGATGATTCCAATGGTGGAGGAGGTGAGGGATGGAAGAAATGGTTCCCGTATTCTCCGTCTTATGAGAAAAACGAAAAAGACCGCTGTTCGCCCTATACAGCGCGGGTCGGTGCGCTGGATGAGGAGGGACACATGGAAGGTATCGTATTGGTCGGACGGCTGCTGGATGCGGTCGTTGATATCATGCTGGTGATTGCATCCGTCATTCTTGCGTTCCACTTTTGGAACGAATGGCGGCGCGGGTAGGAGGAACACGATATGTTCATCGGCGATGACGAATGTCGGTATTTTGAGAATGACCATGCGGTGGATGAGTTTTGTGAGGTAATCGGAAAGATTGAAGATGAACTGGACGAGCTCACGGCGATGGCGCAAAACCGCATGGACTTGATTCCGCAAGAAATCACGTGGGGGACAGTCGGCACGGCGCGGCACATCCTCCGCTTGCTGAGACAGGCGAAGGCGTATGCCAAACGCGCAGGGCATGAGCCGCAAGAATGAGGGATAGACAAACAGCCGAAACGGGCGCGAGCCCGTCTGCGGGGAATGACCGCCCCGCACTGATGAGGCAGGTCACGCTCCGCCTAGGAGAGGCGAATCATGGTAGGTTGCTAGAGACATGGCGGGGCGTAACCATAAAAAATAAAAACAGGAGGTGAGACGATGCCACGCAAGGCAGCGGATGTGGCGGCGGGGAACTCGTCGCCGCCCTCATGGCGGGGGGTGGAGCGCGTCGCGGCGGAAAAGGTCGCGGCGCAGATGGAGGAACTCTCGGGACGGATCCTGAGCATCTTCCCTGAGCTGCTCTATCTGCCTCCTCCTCCTGCTGAGGCGCCGGAGGAGCGACTGCTGAGTATCGGGGAGGTCGCCCGCATTCTGGGGTGCTGCCCGGCAACCGTGGGGAAACGGTTCTGAGAGCGGCGAGCTTGCCTATGTATTGAGCGCGGCTCGGATGTACGCAAAGTCCCGTATTCGTGGGTAGTGGAGTACATTCACCGTCTGCCACGCTACACGGGGAAGCTCAAAGAGAAGAAGGAGGTCACAGAATGAAGAAAGCATTTTTCCTACGACATCAAAGAGCGTATCGCGGTAATCAGCCGCAACAGGGACGGGAGCAAGACGCTCGAACTCAACCGGATCAGCTACAACGACCGACCGGCAAAGCTCGACCTGCGACGCTGGTCGTACGAGCCGAACGGTGACGGCATGGATGCGTACATGGGAAAGGGCATTACCATCTCCGACGAGGAGGCGCACGAGCTCGGGCGCGTACTCACGTTGATGCAGCAGAATCTGCACATGGAGGACTGGACATGAATATCTATACATGGTTCATGAACCTGCGCACGCCCCTACCTCTACCCGTGGGGCTGGGCATTCGTCATCGGCGGGGCGTTCGGCGTTGGGTACGCCGCCGGGCTTATCTCCGTCTCGGTCAATGTGCGGCGTGGTAGTCCACGATGCAAATGACCGTCAAGGCGGCGCTGATGCGCGACCGCGAGCAGATGCGAAAGCGCAGGTACGAGGAAGAATTTCGTACCATCTACAAGGACAATCTATGCCCCGTCTGTCATCATCGTCACATGGCGGGGCATCTTTGCCAGCCGCTATCGCGGAAACGTCTGCGAAAAGCACTGCCTTGTATGCAGATATCATGACCGCACATTCTGGCGGTGCACGTATCGAGAGAGGAGCCGATGGATATGCGCGAATGGCGGCTGATCTACAGCAGCGCAGAGAAGGAAAACCTATGGCGGGGCATCTATCGCCGCGAACTCATCCGAAATGACAAGACGATCCGCGCGGGCGGTCTCAAACCAGAGGATCCCGCATGGGTGGAGGCGGTCACGCGGGCAACCGAAACCGTCATGAACCGCGAGACGCCGAAATACATCATCGGCGACGCACCGGATGAGAACGGCGGTTACAGTGTCACCGATGCAGACACGGGCGAGACGACGCCGTATATCGCAAAGTACCTGCCACGCGCCGCATCATGGGTATGCGTGGAGATCATGGACATCGGCGCATAAAAAAAGCCCGTTCCTTGTGGGAGGAACGGGAACGCTCCATAGTGGAAGCAATCAGAAGACATGAAAAGTATAGCATCCACAGAGCGAAAAACACAGAGAGAGAGGAAGGATGCGTATGTCGCAGCCGAATCGGAATATATACACCGCCTACCGCGGGGACACGTACTCGGGAGGGAACCATCGACGAAATCGCCGTTCTTGCCGGGGTAAAGAGAAGCACCGTCCAGTGGTGCACACGCCGCACGGCCGCAAAGCGCATCGAGGCGCGGGAACGTGCATGGCGCGAAGGCAGGCGAAAAATGCCAGCAAAGGATCGTTGATCCTCATCAAGGTAGACGATGAGGCGGAAGAATAACAAGGGGAACAACATGAAGAAATACAGCGACTTCCTGAAATCGAAAATGGTCATTGCCAAAAAGACAGGCATAAATATTGATCCGGGGAAATCAGTCCCAGCACTCAGCCGCATCAACGGGATGCGGTCGTGTGGGCGGCGGCCGGCGGGCGGCGCGCCATATTCGCGGCGTTCGGTCTAGGGAAAACCGTCATGCAGCTCGAATGGTGCCGCCTCATCCACAAGCACAAGGGCGGCAAGATGCTGATCGTCTGCCCGCTGGGCGTAAAGCAAGAGTTCATGCGCGACGCCGAAAACATCCTTCACATGGACGCGCCGATCTACGTGCGCAGCATGGAGGAAATCGCCGCCGCGCCCGGATGGCTTTTCATCACGAACTACGAGCGGATCCGCGACGGGGACATCCGCCCCGACGCATTCGCGGGGACGAGCCTTGACGAAGCGGCGGTATTGCGCTCCTTTGGCAGCAAGACCTATCAGACATTCCTCTATAAATTTCGCGGTGTGCCCTATAAGCTCGTCTCCACTGCGACACCGTCGCCGAACAAATACAAGGAACTGATCCACTATGCGGGATACCTTGAAATCATGGACACGGGGCAAGCCTTGACGCGATTTTTCAAGCGTGACAGCACAAAGGCGAACAACCTCACGCTCTATCCGCACAAGGAAAAAGAGTTTTGGCTATGGCTATCGACATGGGCACTCTTCATACAGAAGCCGTCCGACCTCGGCTGGCTGACGACACGGGCTACGACCCTGCCCGACATGGAAATCCGCTATCACAAATTGGGACGGCCGCCCGAACTCACAGAGGAAAAAGGACGGGCAAGTCAAGATGTTTCATGACGCGGCGCAGGGGCTCTCTGAGGCGGCGCGGGAAAAGCGGGACAGCATCGCCGCACGCATGGCAAAGGCAAAGGAGATTGTCGATGCCGCCCCCGATGACCATTTTATCATCTGGCACGACCTCGAGGACGAGCGGAAGGCAATCAAACAGGCAATCCCCGAGGTGCGGGAAATCTACGGCTCGCAGGATATGGATGTGCGTGAGCGAAACACGATTGACTTTTCCGATGGGAAGTTCCGCATCCTCGCAACGAAAAAGGAGCTGTCAGGGGAGCGGATGCAACTTTCAGCGATATTGTCACCGCATGATCTTTCTGGGCATCGACTATGAGTTCAACGACTTTATTCAGGCGATTCACCGCTGTCACCGGTTCCTGCAGCCGGAAAAGGTCATCGTGGACATCATCTATATGGACAGCGAGCAGGAGATACTCAAAGTCCCTGCAGCATAGTGGACACAATACAATCATCTCACGGAAAGATGGCGGAAATCATCCGCGAATATGGATTAGGCGGGGCAAAATGCCGCCGCCGAAATGGGACGCAGCATCGGGGTGAAACGTGGAAAGTAACAGGCGAAGGATGGACGGCCATTCATAATGACTGCATCGAGGAGACAAAGACGATGGCGGCGGATTCGGTGGATGAAATCATCACATCGATTCCGTTCTCCAATCACTACGAGTACACGGCAAGCTACAACGACTTCGGGCACAACGAAAGCACGGCGCGGTTCTTTGAGCAGATGGACTATCTAAGCCCTGAGCTTTTGCGGATCCCAAAAGCCCGGGCGCGTCTTTGCCTGTCACGTCAAAGACCGCGTGCTCTTCGGCAACGCGACGGGGACGGGGATGCCGACGATTGAGCCGTTCCATGCGCTCTGCATCGAGCACTACACAAAGCACGGCTTTCAGTACTTTTGGCATGATCACGGTCGTCACCGACGTGGTGCGCGAGAACAATCAGACGTATCGCCTCGGCTGGACGGAACAGTGCAAGGATGGGAGCAAGATGGGCGTCCGGGTGCCCTGAGTACATCCTGCTGTTCCGCTAAGCTGCCGACGGATACATCAGGCATACGCGGATTCGCCTGTCACAAAGAGCAAGGAAGAGTATACGCGCGGTCGGTGGCAGATCGACGCGCACGGATACTGGCGCAGCAGTGGAGATCGGCCGCTCACCAAGCGATGAGGTTATGGCGTTCCCCGCGACCGACCCTCCAGCGCGTCTATCGGAAATATAGCCGTGAGACGGTCTATAACTATGAAGAACACGTCGCAATGGCGGAAAAGCTCGACAAGGAGCGAAAACTGCCTGCCACGTTCATGGTCGTTGCACCCGGCAGCTGGACGGATGAAGTCTGGGACGATATCAACCGCATGCGTACCATGAACACCCTGCAGGCGCAGAAGGGCAAACAGCTCCAGTGTGCCCGCTGCAATTTGACATCGTGGAACGTCTCATTGACCGATACAGCAACACGGGCGACCTGATCTTTGACCCGTTCGGCGGTCTCATGACCGTCCCGCTCTGCGCCATGAAGCGCGGGCGACGGCATGGCGACGGAACTAAACGCGGATTATTTCCGCGACGGTGTCGGATACCTCAAGGCAGAGGAAGTCAAGCAGAGTGCACCGACGCTGTTTGACTTCCAGATGATGATAATGACGCGGCGAAAGGAGCAGCATCATGAAATGGTACTACATTTTCCCATCCGCACACAGGGGAACGAGGAAGAGAACCGCAAAAAGGCGGCGGATGTTCAGCGGCATCTTCACGAGATGTATGCAGATATCGTGTGCATCAATCCGTTTGCTATGTTCGCGCTGCTGGCGACTCTCCTACGAGGAGATCATGACGTATTGTCTTGAGGCGATGCGTCAAGCGGATGCGGTCATCATGTGCAGGGGATACGAAAAAGAGCCGCGGATGTATGCGCGAATATGAGGCGGCAAAAGGGAAGGAATACCAGTTCTCTTTATGAGGGCGGCGATGCGCCGCTGGTGAGTATCGAGGAGCATGAGAAGGGGGACAAGGTGCAGGAAATCGATATGACAAAGCCGCAGCCATGTACGAAGTATCGCGACGCGGAGCGGATGGCATGGATCGCGAAACTCATTGAGGAGACACACGAGGTTGTGCAGGAGGCACAGATCGTTGCACAACTCGAGAAAGCGGATGAGGAAGCGCTGAGCACCGTCCTTTGGGAAGCTCGGAAACGCCTTGCAATAGAGCTCACGGACGTAAAAACCCTTTGCGAATCGTGGCTTTACGCAGAGGGGTGGGACGAGGAAGAGCGCGGCGAGTGGCAGCGAGAGGTGAACGAGAAGAACAAGGAGCGCGGTACTTGATGGGGATTGTTCGTGATGACCTCGAAGTCACTACCGTTGTTCCGGTAGAGGAGCGTTGTTACATCTGCAGAGAAGGTATCGCCGAATTTGAGTGTGATATGCCAGGATGTACGCTAAGGCGATTACGACTTTTCATGACGGACATTCCGAAATGGGGAAGGGGCTCTTTGCTGCAACAGAAAGATATGCGAGAAGTGCGCTGTTGAAGTGAATCCCGGTATCCATTTTTGCTTGAGATGTGTTAGAGAACTGAAAAGCAAATTGGCAAAATATACATTTGTGAGGAGGCGGCGGGTGCGTATTGGACTGATCGACGTGGACGGGACGAAATTCCCGAACCTCGTCCTCATGAAGCTATCGGCGTGGCACAAGCGGCAAGGAGACAGCACATACCTTTTGCGCCCTGACGATGTGCTTCTCGGCGGCGATCTGTTCGGCGGCTACGACAAGCTCCATGCGGCATGTGTCTTTACGGAGAATGCGGACACGGCGCAGCGGCTTGAGGACATCGGCGCAGAGGTCGGTGGCACGGGAACAGACAGAGCGCGTGACGCTGCCACATGAGATTGAACACGTCTATCCGGACTACGCGCTCTACGGGGACACAAAGACCGCCTACGGATTCCTCACACGCGGATGCCCACGGGCGTGTCCCTTCTGCATTGTCGCTGGCAAGGAGGGAAAAGAGAGCCGCAAAGTGGCAGACCTCTCCGAATTTTTGGAGCGGGGAGCGGTACATCAAGCTGCTTGACCCGAATCTCCTTGCGGCACGAGAGCACATGGAACTGCTCGGACAGCTCGCCGCAAGCGGGGTATGGGTGGACTTTACGCAGGGACTGGACGCGCGACTACTCACAGCGGAAAATATCGACATGTTGAATGCGTGCAAAGTCAAAATGCTCCATTTCGCATGGGACAATCCACGAGATGAGATCGTCCCGCGCATGCTGCGGATGTTTGCTGATAAATCGACGGTGACAGACTACCGCAAGCGTAAGGTGTACGTCCTCGCGAACTACTGGAGCACGAGCACGGAGGATTTACGGCGGGTGTACTGGCTGAGAGAAAACGGCTATGACCCGTACGTCATGATCTACGACAAGCCACGCGCACCGAAAGAGACGCGGCGACTGCAACGGTGGGTGAACAACAAGATCATCTTTCGGAGCTGCGAGCGGTTTGAAGATTATCGGAGGTGAAGAACATGGACGAATACACAATGAGGGACACGGATATCGTATTTCGGGAGGTGCGGTAGTGACACTCGGCAGTCTGTTTGACGGTATCGGCGGATGGCTGCTTGCAGCGCGTCATGCAGGGGTTACACCTATATGGGCGAGTGAGATCGAGCCGTTTCCATGCTCTGTGACGGCGCGGCATTTTCCTGACGTTAGGCAGCTCGGGGACATCATGCAGATCAACCCCGATGAGATAGAGCCTGTGGACATCGTCTGTGCGGGCAGTCCGTGTCAAGACCTCAGTATCGCGGGCAAAAAGAAAAGGGGCTGGATGGTGCACGCAGCGGCTTATTCCGAACAGCAGTTGAGCTTGTTCGACGAATGCGAATACCAGTGGGGGCGGTATCCCTCGGTTCTTCGTTTGGGAGAACGTCCCAGGTGCTTTTTCATCCAACAGGGGGATGGATTTTCAAGCCGTGCTTGAGGAAATCGGACAGACCGAGATTCCAATGCCTCCAAATGGCAGATGGGCAAACACAGGACTGGCAGAACTGCTCGGTGTCAAATCGCATGGCGCGTCCTCGATGCTCATCATTGGGAGTGCCCCTAACGTTGTCGCAGAATCTTCCTTGTCGCGGATTTTGCAGCCGACGGAAGATGTGCCGGAGAAATACTATTTGAGCCTGAGAGCATGTCAGGATCCTGAGACGGGCGAAGGAGCGGGGAAAGGAACTGCCGGAGGAGCTGAGAATTGCGCTCGAACGTCAAGTGATGCTGTGATGCCATTTGACACGACACACAAATAACATCCCCGCTGAATGGCAATCACCCACAATATGGTGCTCCGTGTCACCGACAGTGCGCTAGTGCTCATATCCCTGCTGTTGTTATAAAAAGCGGCAGGCGAATATATCCCAAAGACAGCAAGAACATTGACCGCACGGATGGATGGAAACCCCTGCTCGGATCGCGGCCCACAGATCGTCGCAACAAACGCGCTCACACGTGGGACGTACAGAGCAGACGCATCTACGATGAAAACGGGCAAGATGGCGGCCTCTGCAGTGGAGGGGGCAGGGAACGCATAACGGTGCAGTCTTTATCCGCGCCAAAGTCTCACGACATGCAGCAACGTGCACCGATGTACTACGCAAGTACGACGGAATATGTCCAACTTTGACGGGGCGGATGGGGACAGGTGGAAATAACGTGCCGTTGGTGTACGCCTACTGCATCGCAGGAAATACCATTGACCGCAAGATAGAGAACGGCGGCAACGGAAGGGCGTACTTGCAGAGACAGCATACACGCTGGAACACGATTGACCGTCATGCAGTTGCAGAAAATCTACGGTGCAGAATCATTGTGGGAAACGGGCAAGTCAATGGCGCGAGCCTACAAGAAAAACAGGTGCGCTTAACTGCATGCACGACCAGCAGATCATCTTAACCTCAAGAACAATCCGCCGTCTCACACCGACAGAGTGCGAGCGACTGCAAGGACTGCCTGACGGGTACACTGAGGGCGGGAGTGACACGGCGCGTTATAAGGCGTTAGGTACGGGATGGCGCAGCCGTGCGCGGATTATGTGATACGGAGGATTGTGGAGTGTGCGGAGGAGGTGCGGTGATGAAGAAAAGAGTGTCTGATCTGCGGCAAGGAGTTTGAGCGCACGCATGGAGCGAAGCGTTGTCCGGAATGCCGCAAAGCGGGGAAACGATCTGTGGACATTGCGGCAAAGTATTTGTGACGACGAGCAAGACGCGGTATGTTTTGGTAAGATTGCGACGCTGTGTCGTGCTGAGAAATCCTGAGGGTTAAAGGGGACTGTCCTGTAGACAAAACCCACCCACGGAGAAAAAGCTGTGCAGCGGCAAAGTGTTATCTGTGAAAAAGGTGTTTGATGTGGTGGGACAGGAAAAGACATGCCCGACCTGTCGAGAATACGATCAGGCGAAAAGAGGCACGTGCGAAAAGACGCCGAGACATCCACATAACCCGCAGCATCTCGCAGATATGGCAAAGGAGGCACGGGCAATGGGGATGAGCTATGGAAAGTACAGCGCGATGAAGCGCGGATTATTGAAAGTGTGATTGAGATGGTGAGATTGTCGTGTTCGCTGTTGGTTTTGTGGATTGGCGCGTTGATTGTGGATGAACTGGTAGGTGGTGGAGGAATCCAAATGAATACATGGATAGGAAGCGGGCGACTTACCAGAGATCCAGAGGTACGATACGAAAAAGCGGGAAAATGTGTTTGCCGATTGAATATCGCCGTTGACGATGGATATGGCGACAACAAGCGCAATCTATTTTATCCCTCGTTACCGTGTGGGATAAGTTCGGCGAGGCATGCAGCCGCAATCTGGTCAAAGGACAGATGGTCACCATATCCGGAAGGCTCACACAGCACAGCTAGAGGAAAAAGATGGTGCGAAACGGTCAAGTATTGAGGTTGTCGCGCGTGAAGTGGAGTTCGGTGAAAAACCTCGCGGGAATGGCGGAGCTCTCGGAAGACACAGGTGAGTTTACAGGCGTCGATGTCGATGAGATTCGGATATTCCGTTTTGAATAGATTTCCTTCCATATAATAGGAACTTTTTCATGAGGGGCGTGCGCCCCTTTTCCCCTTGATAGAGGAATTAAAACACCGACATATTTATGCACACAGAAAGATGGCGGAGGCTCACATGGCATATCGGAGATCCAGATGGGAATCACAAGATAAGAGATTCAGGATTGAGAAGAAATACTATTCTTTCGCGCGTTACCCATGAGACCTGAGATCAGAGAGAAAAGAGCAAAAAGACAGAACGTCACAAAAGAGACACAGGCCGCCGTGAATCGTCGCCTTCGTGCTGAAAAAGCTATCCCGGCTTCTCATGGATAACTTTGTTGCCGGAGATTGGTACCCTGACCTGCACCTATGCGGAAACATCCGAATGCGGAGAGTGTGCCGAAAGAGTTTGAGAAATTCAAGCGGAAGCTGCGCACGATCTACAAGAAGGCGGGCGTGCTGATGAAATATATATCTGTGCTTGAGAATCTAACGGGTGCAGGGCGGCCGCACGGTCACATCCTTCTCCCTGCGCTCAACAGTTCCGATCTGGAAAAAGTAAAAAGGCGTGGGTGCATGGAAGCGTTGCAGTCAAACTCTACGGCGGGCACATCATGGATGCAGAACGTCTCGCGGACTACTACACGAAAGAGAAAAATAGCCGACCATGCGGGAGACTCCAGACAAGCTGAAACCCTCATCCGTACCGAACCCAAAACGGAGACAGTCACAAAAGCAGAAGCATTCAAGACGGAGATCCAGCCGCCGAAAGGATACCGTATCATCAAGGAGCTATCATACAGCACCTATACCGCAGAGGGGTACCCTGCTCTCCATTGCGTATTTTGAAAAATCGAACAAAAGGGGAATACAGAGGAACGCCACCGCAGCGTGGAAGAAAAGGGGGCGGTGAATGACGGCAAAGAATATCTCTGGCGCGTGCGTGATGCGGCGCGGAACTGAAACGACTCGAGCAGGAATACGAACAGGCACGCAATGACATTCTGAATCTCAAGGCAATATCGTATGATACGGATAAGATCACAGGTGGAAAACACTGTGATCTTTCGGATGCAATCGTAAAACTCGAGGGATATGCGCAACGCATCGCTGCAAAGTGGGATGAGCTCATCAAAATGCGTGAAGAGGCAGGGCGGCGTATTGAAACGCTCAAAGATCGGCGGTTTCAGCAAGTCCTCAAGCGGAGGTATTTGCAGGAACAGCCGGGAGCAGATCGCCTATATTCTCGGCTACGATTACAGGTATGTCCTAAAACTTCACGGCAAAGCCCTTCAAAATTTTTGATATGGAACTGAAAAAGACACAGAAAGACACATACGACCTGTGCTATAGTATAAGCTGAAAAAGATAAGGGCACAGCGATGAGCGGTGCCCTTTTTGCGTGTGAAAAAAATCAACGGAATCGACTGACGAAAATTTTTACACATGGAACGATAGGAAAATGCCCTGCACAAAAATCAGCCATATAGACAGGCAGCTCTAAGGAAAGGAGGACGCACAAAATGGCAAAAGCAATTTTACAGTTTCATCAACTCCAAGCAAAAATAAATTCTTAAATACTTATATCCAAGAGGGCACAGTAGGCACAGCTGCTGAAAAGTGTGGCATTACACGTCAGACGCACTACAACTGGCTGAAGGACGATCTGGCATACAAGAAAGCTTTTGAACGGGCAAAAGAGATGGCGGGCGACCTCCTTGAGGAGGAGGCGCATCGCCGTGCGGTTGAGGGCGATGAAATCGGTGTCTACTACAAAGGCATGAAGGTCGATTCGTACCGCAAAAGAGTGACGCCATCCTCATTCTACTCCTCAAGGGAGCAAAGCCGGATGTCTATGCAGAGCGACAGGAGACAAAGATCAGCGGAGAAATCACCGTGAACCAAGCGCGGGCACTCAAGGACGCAAGGGAGCGAATCAAAAATGCAGCAAGCAATACAGCAGGAGATGATTGACTTTCTCGCAGAGCTCTCCCGTGACCCCGTGGCATCTCGTGCATGGCGCATTCCCGTGGAGGATAAGCTCGAAGGTCAGCAGCCGCAGGACTGGCAGATTGACCTTCTCGCAGATATCCGCGACAGACTCAAGACGCCGGGCAAAGTCATCCGTGAGGCAATCGCATCCGGGCACGGCATCGGAAAGTCTGCGCTCGTCTCGTGGATCATCCTCTGGGCGATATCTACGCACGAGGATACGCGCGGGATTATCACTGCAAACACAGATACGCAGCTCAAGAGTAAGACGTGGGCGGAGCTTTTCCAAGTGGTATGAGTGCTTTATCGCAAAAGACATGTTCACCCTACACGGCGACGGCCATATTCTCAAATGAGTCGGGGCATGAAAAGACATGGCGGATTGACGCGATCCCGTGGAACGAACATCACAGCGAATCCTTCGCTGGTCTGCACAATCAGGGCAATCGCATTCTCCCTAGTCTTTGACGAAGCCTCTGCGATTGCAAATATCATCTGGGAAGTTGCCGAAGGTGCGATGACCGATGCAGATACAGAGATCATCTGGTGCGCATTCGGCAACCCAACACGTACCAGCGGACGCTTTTACGACTGCTTTCACCGTGACCGTGCACTCTGGAAAACGCGACAGATTGACAGTCGCGACGTTGCCATCAGCAACAAGGGAGCTCATTGCCGAGTGGGCGGCGACGCGCGGGAGGACAGCGATTTCTTCAAGGTGCGCGTACGGGGCGAATTCCCATCAGCCTCAGAAATGCAGTTTATCTCAGGGACACTCATTGAGGCAGCGACAAAGCGCGTCATCCACAAACACGAATTTGACTTTGCGCCCGCCATCATCGGTGTGGATCCTGCGTGGACGGGAGAGGACACCCTTGAGATATTCCTCCGGCAAGGATCCATGTGCAAAACATCTTGCCACTCTACTAAAAGAACGATGATGACGTACACATGGCGGAGATCATCGCATACCTCGAAGATCAGTACCGTGCCGTTGCAGTCAACATCGATCAGGGCTATGGTACTGGCATTTTATTCCGTTGGGCGCAATATGGGGCGCAGCTGGAATCTCGTATCCTTTGCGGCAAAACCACGGGATGAATACTATGCCAACAAGCGCGCGGAGATGTGGGGTGAAATGAAAGAGTGGCTCAAGACCATTGGAGCACTGCCGGATGACTGCAGCTGCGCGATGATCTCGCGGGGCCCGAAGCATTCATGAACCGCAGTGGAAAACTCCAACTCGAGAGCAAAGAGGACATGAAAAAGCGCGGGCTCGCCTCACCCAACAAAGCGGACGCGCTCGCCCTCACCTTTGCATTCCCCATCCGTGTGGAAAGCGGATGGCGGGATACCATGTGCAACACCGACTATGACCCATTTTTGAAACAGCAATGCGCAAAATCAAGAAGCAATGTGAAAAACTTCACGTTGCTTTTTTTGTTGCACTGAAAGGAGGTGATCCTATGTGCAGCGGAGGAGGCGGCGGCGGAAGTTATACGCCGCCAGAGGTAGACCCCTGCCCCGACGGTGGTGCAGTCCTCGGATGTCGGAACGAGTGATGCGACGAAGTCCCAAAAGCGGCGTCATGGACGCGCATCGACGATGCTCTCAAGTGATCGTGACACGATTCTCGGCGGAGCAACAGGAACGGGCGCACAACCCTCGGTTAAGGAGGAGAAGCATGAAGGAAGAGAATGCACAGGGGGCGCGACTGCCCCCGCTGATTCGTGCGAGTGACCTTGCGGCGAAGCTGTCTCTGTCACGCAAGCCGATAGAGCAGGTGGTAAAGCAGCTGATTGAAAAAGCGCAACACGTATGAAGCCCGCTGGAAGGCAATCCGCGCCTATCAACCGCCCCTATGTCGGTGTGTTTGACGGGCGTGGACGATGAGACGAACGCGGGTAATCGCAAGGATACCAATGTGTGGCATAACCGCGCATGGGACAGCAATCAAATTTTTGCCGCTGGCGTCATGGGCGGACTTACCCGCCGTCGCGCAAGTGGTTTCGCCCTGGATTTTTGCGGATACGGAACTCAAGGATAATTCCCGAGCTCGGGCGGATTCTGGACGAACGCATTGATATTCTTGCGGACGTGCTGGAAAAAGAGCAATTTTCATACGGCAGTGCACAGCTGTTATTTGAGCTGGCTTTTGGGCAGGCGCCGCTCGGCATTTTCCCCGATCATCAATACGGCGTGCATTTCGTTCCCTATCCGATTGGCAGCTATGCGATGGAGAATGGCCCCTGACGGAACGGTGCAGACGTTTTGCCGCAAGGTGAAAATGAGCGCATCACAGATCGTGGATAAGTTCGGCGCGGAAAATGCACCCGACAATATCCGCGCGGAGATGTCCAATACGCCCGGCATTAAGGCGACGCATACCGTTGTCTGGTATGTCGGGGCGAATCGGAACTATGACCCGAAGAAGCTAGGGAGCTTTCACCCTGCCGTATGTCTCTGTCTACTACGTAGAGGGAAGCACGGAAGATGAATTCCTCCATATCGGCGGATTCCACGAGTGGCCTGTCCCCGTGGCGCGGTATCTCATCTCTGGGAATGACAGCTACGGCAAAGGCCCCGGTTGGTTTGCTGAAGGGGACGCAAAAGTCCTGCATCTCCTTGAAAAGGACAAGCTGACGATGGTCGAACTGACGGTAAAACCGCCCGTTGTCGCGTCTGCGGAGCTCGGCATCAAGGGCGTGAATCTCGTCCCTGGCGGCAAGACATTTGCCATGCAGAAGGACGCTGTCACGCCGCTTTTTCCAGGTGCAGGGGAATCTCGATCATCTGCGGGAGGTTGTCGCGGATGTCACGACGCGCATTAAGCGTGCGTATAGCGCAGACCTTTTCATGATGCTCGATCAACAGGATAAGGCTATGACTCGCGCGTGAGGTGCTCGAACGGACGCAGGAGAAGATGAACATCCTCGGGCCCGTGGTACAGCGGATGCAGTTTGAGTTTCTCGGGCGCATCATTGAGCGCGTGTATAACATCCTTGACCGTGAGCGGATGTTTCCTGAACCCGAAGATGAAGAAACGGCGGCAATGCTGGCGGAGCAGGAACTCAAGATTGAGTACATCTCACCGCTTGCACAGGCACAGAAAGATGTCGGGGCTTGTCAACATTGAGCAGGCGGTAGCGTTCGTCGCGCAGATCGCGCAGTTTAATCAAGACGTGCTGGATAAGGTCGATTGGAATGAGAGTGTCAACCGCTACTTTGACATGCTCGGTGCACCTGCGGCAATCAAGCGCACAGACGATGAGTTTGCACAGATACAGCAGCAGAAGCAGGAAGCGGCGGAGAAGGCACAGCAGATGCAGCAGGCGGCACAAATGGCACAGATGGCGGCACCCGCAGCGCAGGCGGCGAAGAACGCAACAGAGGCGGCGCAGGACGGCAATCCCGCCATGCAGCAGCTTCTCGGCATGAGTGATCTGTAGGAGGTGCGTCAATGGACTATGAACAGAGCCCCGTAGATAAAATGCGGCGTATCGCAGATGAGAAAATTGAATCAAAAGATCGTGCAGCGCTTCTCTCGTTGATGCATTCGGCGGAGGGGCGCTGGTCTCGTTATGCGGCTGTTTGAACGCTGTCACCTGTTCGGAGGAACGGCATTCGCGGAGGATAACATGAAATCGTCTGCTCGTCATGGAAGGGGAGCGGCGCGTTGGACTCCACATACAGAACATCATCACAGACAATAAGGACTTGCTTTCAGAAAAGCAGAAGGCGGAGCGCGAATATTGTGAGACGCTGAACGAACTGAAAGCCATGATTGCGGCGGCAGAAACAAAGGAGGAATAGACATGGCAGAGCTCTTTGACTTTGCAGAGATTCGCAGATGGGGATGGGGTGATGTGCCCGCCGATGCGGGCAGTAATCCTGAAGCGGACGACACATCCACTGATGAGGCAGAAGAGACAAAGGACACGGAAAGCAGCGCAGAAGGGGCGAAGAATGACACGATTCTCGGCGGGAAAAAGCACGCCGAATGTTCCCGATGCGTACGACTTCAAGAGTATCGTCCCCGAAGGCATGACGTATGACGAACAGTCTGCGGCGGCGTTTGGAGATGTGGCGAAGAAGGCGGGGCTTTCGCAGGAGCAGGCGGCGGCGATTGCGTCCTACGGATGCAGTACATGCAGCAGGGGTCGTAGATGCGGCCATGAAAGCCGTGCAGGACACACAGGCGGGATGGGCACAGGAGGCGCGTGACGCACTCGGCGGGCAGTTTGACGCCGTTGTAGCAAAAAGCGGCGGCGGGGCGTGATGCACTCGCGGTGAAGGTGCCTGGACTCACGCAGATGCTGAATGAGACAGGCGCGGGAAACCGCGTAGAAATGATTCGTCTCATGGCGGCAATCGGTGAATTGATCGGGAAGACGGCGGACTGCGCGGCGCACAGGCGGGCGCGGAGAAGTCGATTTATCCAAATACAGATTTCAAAAGGTATAGCTAAAAGGAGGACGAAGCTATGGGGAACACTCGGAACACAGGCATTGACGCTTTCCGATCTGAGAAAGCGTCTGGCACCCGACGGGAGTGTCGATTTCATCATTGAGGGCACTTCTCTCGGCCAACCCCATTATGGATGATGTGACGTGGAAGATGGGCAATCTTCCCACGGGCAACCGCACGACGATTCGCACGTCGATGCCCAAGCCCTCGGTGCGCCGCATCAACCGCGGCGTGACGCGGCACAAGTCGACGACGATGCAGGTGCAGGACACGTGCATTATCCTCGAAGATCGCTCGTGCGTCGACATTGAGGAGCTGGCACTTTGCGCCGAACGGCGAACAGTTCCGCTGTAGTGAGGACGCCGCGTTTGTCGGCGGATTCTCGGACGCAATCGCCGCGAACATCTTCTATGGCAACGCAGACGATGACCTCGATACGTTTAACGGCCTTTTCGATGCGCTATCCCGTGATCGGCGGCGCAAAGAATACCCCGGCTATCAGGTGATCGGCGGCATGACGGCGAATGCTGGCGCAAAGAATACGTCGGCGTTCCTTGTCGGCTGGGGCACGCATGCGACGAGCGGCATCTACCCGAAGAACTCGCAGGCAGGGTCTAAAGCAGCGTGATCTTGGTGAGCAGACGGTACAGGACAAGGACGGCAATGAGTATCAGGCCGTTGTGACGCTCTTCACATGGAAAGGCGGGGCTTTCGGTCGGCGATATCTCGCGCCAATGCGGCGGTGCGCAACATTGACGTAGATAAGATCACGGGCTCTATGCAGAGCGCGGACAAACTGAAGCTGATCGAAAAGTTTGTCACGGCGAAGAACCGCATCCGCAATCTCCAGTCGCGTGAGAAAAAGGTCGTCATGTACGTCTCGGAATCTCTCTACAACTGGTTTGAAATCTACCTGCTCGACAAGAACAACGTCCACGTGACACGGCAGGAGCTGCAGGCGGATGTTCCCCGTCTCTATTTCGGCGGGATTGAGATCAAGAGTGCGACGCTGTCTCTGATGAGGAGAACGGCGTCCCGCTGGCATAAGAAAGGAGTGTAAAAACATGATTCTTGACGGCGAAAATCTGTTTTACAATGCGGCGACGCTGACAAGCGGCGCAATGACCTCTGACGTTTTGAAGGTAGGCGTCGGCGAAACAGGTGACCCGCCTATCCTTGTACTGCGTGTTAAGGACGCGGGGGCTGGCACCTTTAAGGCGGTGCTCGAAACGTCGGCGAATGAAGCGTTTACGACGCCGAAGACGCTCGGCACCTATGAGCAGGTGCCTCTTTCGGTGCATGTTCCGCGCGGGAATCTCGGGTATCTGCGCATCAAGGGAACAAGCACGTATGCAAAAGGGACGGTGACGGCGGGGCTCGTCCTCGACGACAACATCAACCGCTGATACGGTCTGGAGTGTAACGAAGGCAGGAGAGTTTTTCTCCTGCCTTTTGCCATAGTGCCATAGTCGCTATGACGTTATGGCAAAGGAGGAATCGTTATGAACAGTACGGAGATCTGCAATATGGCTCTTTCCTATCTCGGGAACGGGCGCATTAACAGCATTGACGATGCGGCGGAGGATGCCCGCAAGTGTAAAATCCACTATGACCATGATCGGCGGCGGATGCTGGCGGCGTACCCGTGGGGATTTGCCAAACGTATTGAGCGGCTGGCGCTATTCACGTCTGATGTTCCCTGGCTGGGATTACGCCTATTCCTATCCCTGCCGAATGTATCAGTGTGATTTTCGTGTACGACAAAGACGGCGCACGCAAGAAGGAGGAGGCGCGGGAGGATTTTTGAGATCGTCACACTGGGCGGACAAAAAGGCGATTGCGACGGACGTGCGCGACGCGTGGGCGGAGTACACGGCGGACGTAAGAGACGCGAATATGTTTAGCGAAGAGTTTACGGAAGGGCTGACACATCTCCTTGCGTCCTCTATCGCTATGGGCATTACGGGCAATGCAAATATCGCAATGCAGCACATGCAGCTTGCACAGCAGTCTGTAGTCACGGCGAAACAATACAACGTCCTCGAAAAAAAGAGCGGCGGATGCGGTATCCGAACAAGTACGCCAACGAACGGTTTACGTGAGAGGAGGTGATCGTATGGCACAGCCGACACCGTTTTTATTCGATACAGCCCTGCATTTACGGGCGGAGAGATTTCGGGAGAGATCGCCTCGCGTGTTGATCTGGATAAATACCAACTCGCCCTTCTCATGGCGGAGAATGCGATTATTCGCCCGTATGGACCCTGTCTATAAACGTCCCCGGCAGTATCTATGCAGGGCGGATGAAATACGATGACCGCGACGCGATTCTCGTGCGGTTTGATTACACCGTCGATGTCTCCTATCTCCTTGAAATCGGTGACAAATATATCCGTATATGGCGTGATGCAGTTCGCCTTCCCGTGGAGCTTGAGACGCCATTCACGGTGGATGACCTTCCCGAATATCCGCGTAGCACAGTCGGTGGATGTGATGTATATCTGCTCGGGGCACATCCCGTGCAGAAGCTGTCACGCTACAGTGAGAGCGATTGGCGTTTCACGGCGGCGGAATGGACGTATGCGGCGTATGGGGACATGAATACGGATGAGGACGCGAAAGATCACCCCGTCCGGGAACAAGGGCGAGATCATGCTGACGGCGGCGAAGGACATCTTTGCCGCGAAATCGTGTCGGCGATACGATGAAGATCGAGCAGTATGTGAACGGCGCAATGACTACATACACGGGAGCGGCACAGGAAATAGCGGGAACATCCAAATTGGCAGGACGTGGAAGATCATCACGCACGGAACATGGGCGGGAAAGATCAGCGTACAGCAATCCGTGGATGGCGGGTGCGACATGGGTAGACTTGCGGACATACACGTCAAGCAATGACTATAATCCCTACGGAATCAGGCGACGTGGATGAATACTGCCTGATGAGGATCCATGTGGAGATCAGTGGGAGTGTCCGCGCGGATCTCTCGGCATATCCCTATCGACACGAGGGCTATGTGACGATTACGGGGGTGACGGATGCGCAGCATGCATCGGCCAAGGTAGACAAAGACGCTCGGCGGCCTTGAAGCAACTGCGGATTGGTACTGGGGCGCGTGGAGCAGAGTGAATGGCTATCCACGCTGCGCTGCGTTCTTCCAAGACCGCCTGTGTTTCGGCGGGAATAAAAAATAACCCGCAGCGGCTCTGGATGTCAAGGAGTGGAGATTATGAGAATTTCGGCATCGACAAAGAATCAGGCACGGTGACGGATGACAGCGCGATAACAGCTGATCTTACATCACGGCAGTCATATAGCATTTGTCACATGGATGTCGGCAATGACCTTGTCGTCTTTACGGACGGAAACACGTGGACGGTTGCGGGCGGTGAGACGGTAAAGCCGACGAACATTACGCCACGGAATCAGGAGAACTACGGATGCAATAATGTCCCTCCTCTGCGCGTCGGGAATCGCATTGTCTATGTGCAGCGGCGCGGCTCGATTGTGCGGGATACGGGATACTCCTATCAGAGTGATGGATATATCGGGAACGACCTAACGCCCTTGCCAAACATCTGGTGAGAGGGCGGAATATAGTGAGCGCGGCTTATGCACAGGAGCCTGACAGCTCCTCTATTTTGTGACGGATGATGGGCTGATGCTCTGTCTCACCCTACGTCGCCGATCAAAAGGTCTACGCGTGGAGTCATTTCGTGACGGACGGGAAATATAAGGCCGTGTGCGCGGCAAATCACGGAAACAATGACCGTATCTATGCGGTGGTTGAGCGCAGGATAGACGGGAAAAGCGTGCGCTTTTTGGAGTATTTCGCGCCCTCGTCGAATCCGATGCGGAGCAGGACTATACGATGATGGACGCCGCTGTGCGTGCGGAATATCCGGCGGCGCAGAAGGAACTTCCCGCAGGGGATGTACTCCTTGGGAAAGATGTCGCTGTCATGGCGGACGGATATTTTTTTGAAGGCGTCAAGATGGCGGCGGATGCACGTATCCCTGAGGCGGCGAAAAACATCATGGTCGGCTTGCCGTATACAATGACGCTGGAGCAGCCGAACTGGGACGCAGGGAATACGGACACGGGAACAGTGCAGGGGCGGAAGAAGGTTGTGACAAACGCTATCCTGCGTCTGACGAAGTCCTACGGTGGACGTGTCGGGCAGAATGCACACAATATGGATAAGATCATCTATGACGCTGAGGCAATGGAAACGGATAACAATGTCCTCTATACGGGAGACAAAAAAATCACGCTTCCTGCGGGCGGCTATGACACGGATGGGCGCACGTGTATTGTGCATGATACGCCGTATCCGTTTAGTCTCTCTGCAATTATTAGGGAGGTAGCGTTCGGTGGCTAACTATGAGATCAAGAAGATCACAAAAGAGAAGAAAAAGAAGCAGGTGGCAGCAGAGCTTTATCGGCAGCTGCGCGCCGCTGACCGCCGTGAGATGAAAGCAATCGTCAAGGAACGCGGGACAATGGAGGATGAGGTTTATGAATCTGTCTTGCGTTCGGAGGAGTGCTATGCGGCGTATGACCGTACGGGGGCTTATTGCCGTGTGGGGACATGGTGCGGTGGCTGGGAATCCCGGTCATTTGATCTGGTGCTTTGGGACAAACCGCGTGCAGATCACCGCTATGCGTTCGCGGTGGAAAGCAAGCGGATTCTCACGCGCTGGGCGAAATGACTATGGCGTGCTCTATAACGCGGTGGGGGCGTTCAACAAGGCCGCAATCGCATGGCTTAAGTTTTGCGGGGCGGTATTTCATCAGGAGATTGTGATCGGCGGTGAGCGGTTCATTCCGTTTGCGATTGAGGGCGAAGGGAGGAAATAAATGTGCGGATGGGTGGCAGGACTTACCGCGCTTGGCGGGCTGTTGCAGTATCGGCAGCAGCAGGCACAAGCAAATGCACAGGCGTCAATGTATCGAGCACAAGCGGATGCGGCACAACAGAACGCACGCATTGAAAACCGCAAGCAGGAGCAGATCGCCGACAACCATGCGCAGCAGCAGGAGGCGCTGAGAGCCCGTCAACGCCTAGCAGAAGGGGCACAGCGTGCGGAGACAGGTGCAGCGGGGCTTAACTTTGCGGGCTCTGCAATGGACATTCTTTCCTCGGGCTATGACGCGTACAACAAAGACAGTATGAATCTGCTGATGAATCAGAGGAACGATAACTATAGTTCGCGCGTGGCGGAGAGCAATTATATCAATCAGGCGAATCAAGCGAACGCATCGGCGGCGAAACGTCAAGCGGCAGGCGAAGATGTCGGGACTTGCAACGATTCTCGGCACGGCGGCGAGTGTCTACGGCGTCGCGCAGCCGTGGAAACACGGGAACGCTGCGGCGCAGGGAAGTATGCAGGCGGGCGTAGCACCGCGTGACATGGGGTACGGTACAAGCGCGTTCTACGGGTCAAAGACAGGGGTATACGTTTCGGTACGCCGTATTTTCCCAATGACACAGGCACCGTTTACGGATCTCGTTCGGGAAAGGCTTCAAGAACTATAACCCACGCGGGAGGTGGTAAGAGATGAAATTCACGACGTATCAGGCGGCGGTAGAGCCGAACACATGCATCCGCCCGCCGTGCGGGTGTCGTCGGACGTCAACGCCTACGGCAGCGGCGGAGAGGAATACGGCAAGCTCGGCGCGGCAATCGGGCAGGTCAACAAGGTACTTGCGCAGCGTCGTGATGATCTTGACGCCGCCGATGTGATGAAAGCCCGCAACGAGATTATGACAAGTCTCACGCAGCAGCTCTACGGCGAGAACGGGTCTTTTTGTGACGGGCGTCGGAGAGAACGCAAAAGGGCTTATGGGGCGCACGACCGACGCAATCAACCAAACGTATGACGATGTAAGCAAGCACTATAACGACCGCGTCAAATACGCACTCAAGGGCAATCTCAATGAGAATATGGCGAACTTCCAGCGCATCGCCGCCTCCAAAGAGATGGCGGAGGGGAATGAGGTGCGCAAGGAGACATTCGCATCCAACCTTGCGACGAATGCACAGCAGGCGGCTCTCACGTGGCAGGTGAAGGGTGCGCCGACAATGTACGTCAAGAATGGCGATACACTCCTGCAAGTGCGCGCAAAACAGGAGGGGTGGTCTGGCGCACAACTGACGGAGGAGCGGCGGAAGATGGTGACGGATGTCGCAGCAGCGGCGGCGGGCGCAGCACTCGAAAAATGAGGACTATGACCGCGCCGATGAGATACTCAATCAGTTCCGCCCAGAGATGGACCAACAGACGTATTGGAAACTTGCCCGCGTCGGAAAGCAAAAACAGCAGGCAAAAAGAGATGGACACGGAGGCAGATGAGATCTTTAATATGCCTGGCGTTTGGGATGGAAAGAATTTTAACGCTGCAAAAGCTATGGAGTACGTAAATGCTAGGTATGGCAAAGATGCAGTGAAGAGTGCCGGCGGTGCAATTAAAGACAAAGAAGGCTTTTTTTGCGGCTGTTGCGGGACAGGAATCTGGCGGAAATTACAGTGCACAGAACGGACGCACAGGCGCATTCGGGAAATATCAGATCATGCCGGAGAATTGGTCGTCGTGGGCACAGGAGGCCGGGCTATCGGCAGACGCGCCGCAGACACCGGAAAAATCAAGAGATCGTTGCGAAGTACAAGCTTGGACAGTATTATGACGAACTTGGCCCGGAAGGGGTCTCGTCGCGTGGTATGCAGGATACCAAAACGGCGAACGATGGCGGGATGGCGCACAAGACGCCATTGGTGCAGGTGGACATTACTCATGGGATGCGAAACAAGGCAATGGAGATGAACCATCGGTACGAGAATATGTGCAAGAAGCCCTGGGCGTGCTGGCGGGGCAGAACGAACGGTGAGTGCGTATGACCCGGAAAAAGCGTGATCGGTTGATGAAACTGATTGAAGCGAAGGGCGGCGATATGCAGAAAGCATATCAACAGCAGCGCAGACAATACCTGATGGCGTGATGCAGGCAGCGCAAAGTGCAGGAAGCTGTAGCGCAGCGCTATCCATGCTGAACGGGCAAGACCTCAGTATGGATGAGCGTGTTTCTATCGAGCGTACCATTAGACAGTATTTTCGCGTTGACGAAAGGGCTGGCGGTGGCCGTGCAGGCGGCGGGCGTTCTGGCAGAGGCTACAACCCGTCAAAGGATATAGAAATCATGAAAAGATGAACGCGCGTATTGATACGGGGACCAAAATTTCCTCCGATCAATTTGTCGCGTATAAGAGCGCGGCTCTGCGCCTTGATAACTCGGGGCTTCTGGTGACGAGTATCAGGAGCTGCAGAACAATCCAGAGGTATGGTCGCAAATCACGGATGATATTGAAACTGGCGGTTTGGATAAGGCCATGAAGCGTCTAATTTCGTGTGGTGTAGACCCTGTTACCGCGTGTGCTCTGTTGGCAAAGAGTGACGTATCTACCGCGCTTACGAATGATTTTGAGGATGAAGACGAAGAAAGCCACGACGAATATCAAGGGACGGACTAAAGGAGAATCATCATGGCATTTGATCTTGAAGGCTATCTACAAGAAGGCCGCGAAGAGCGGGAACAGAGAGAGGCGGCACAGGCAGAGCGTGAAGCCAAAGAAGCCAATCAGGCGGCGTGGGAAGCTAAGCCGTTTTATTCCAAAGCCGCGACGATCATCTCTGAGGACGTTGGGGCGATTGCTGACGCGGCGGGGGATAGACTCGGGAAAGATCAAAGATGCGTACAGTGCGTATTATGAGGCACAGGCCGCGTCCCGTGATAAGTACGGTATCTATATCCCCACGCCCGAAGTGCAGGAAGCAGGAGACAATCTGCGCGGCGCAGTCCTTGAACCGGTCACGCACCCGATCAAATCCTTTGTCGGTGGGTACATCAACCAAAAAGCGGACGAAGGCAGCACGATTGCACAGGATGTGCGCCAATCGGAGACGTTTTTACACTATTTCGTGACGCCTGAGGATAAACTCAAAAAGGCGAAAGAGATAGAGGATACGACGGGATTTCGGCGGATGCGTTCATCAATGACGACGTCGCCTATAAGCAGGCACTGAACGTCTACGACTACAAGCGGGCGAAGACGGCCGTCATGCCCGAAGATCAGGCAATGGAGGCAGTCTGGCAGGAATTCCCCGAACTGCGCAATGTGTCTTTGACGAATCCCACGGAAGCGGCACTCGCTCTTCACGATATGGATTCCGTACGGCAGACGCACGGGATTGTGGAGACGTTCAATCACTTCATCGCGCTGGGGAACAAAGAGCTCGAATACAACAACCTGCAATATAAGATCATGACGAACAGGGCGGACGATAACGACCGTGAACGCGCCGCCGATTTGGAACGGATGATTGCGGAGGACAAGAAAACTGCGCCGTCGTTTTTTGACGATCCTCTCTCTGCGATTGTCGGCGGGATGGCGTCGTCTGGGCCTGAGATGCTGCAGAGCATTCGTGAGGGCGTTCGCGACGGACTCATCACGGCAGAGGCAGCGGCTATTGCGGGGGCGGCACTAGGGACGGGGGTAGAACCTCTCGGCGGCACACTTGTCGGCGGCGCAGCAGGTGCTGGCGCAGGATTTACGGCTGGATTTGTTCGCTCTGTGTTCGGCGGTGTTGCACGCCGACAAGCTATGCGTACTGCAATAACACGCGGGATGCAGTTCGGCGCATTTGAGGGGATGCGTCGCCCTGAGACAGGCTCGCGTTTCGCCGAATATGGCAACATGAAGGACACGGACGGGAATCCGCTTCTCACGGACAATGACAGGAGGCTTTACGCGGCACTCGGCGGTGCGGCAAACGCGGGGATTGAAATGGCGAATTTCGGGATTGCGACAAAGCCGCTCTCCCGTGGCGCGGTCAATTTTCTCACGAAGGGCGGCACGGACAAATACGCCGTGGAGGCAATCAAGGGCGTTGTCGATGCGGCAAAGTACGACGTTGCAAAGCGTGAGTCTGTCGCTGCGTTCGCAAAGGCGCAGGTCAAGGATACGCTAAAGATTGCGGCGACGGAATCTGCCGAAGAGGGCGCACAGTCCATCGCTGATGATCTCATCCACAACCGCATTGTCGATGCGTCGGACGGGCGTGCGGCGGATAAGGCGTACAGTATCGGCGATATTGCCGCGAATGCACTTGTCGCAAGTGTCGAAGCTATCCCCTGCTGGGACTTGGTTTTGGTATGGCCTCCTCGCTCGGCGGCGGGTCGCTCGGCAGTGTGCGTCATGCGCGGCGTCTCTTTTCCGAAAAGGCAAAGGAGGAGCTCGCCGCACAAAAGACAATGACGGGTACGGTGATGCTGAATCGTCTGCAGCAGGTCGCACTCGTCGGCAAAGCTGAAGGAGACAGCCCCCGACGTACAGCAGAAGATTATCCGCACGCAGGTGCAGGGCTCGGGATTTGAAAACGCCTATATTGATACGGCAATGGCGGTGAAAAAGAAAAACGGCCTTGCTGACCTGAAAGAGGTCGCAAAAGACCGCTGGCATTCGTGAGGAGGAACTCCAAAAGACAATAGAGTCGGGCGGGCATCTCTTTGTCCCTGCGGAAAAGTATGCGCAGTCTGCGGCGTCTCCGCAGCTCCTAGAATCCGTCTCGTTTTCTCCTGAGACAGACTCTGCGGCACGCATGAAAGAGAATGCAAAGATGCTGTCTGACGCGCTCGAAAGCGGCACAAAAACGCGCCGTCCACGCACGGGCGGATATTGTCAAAAAGCATTGCAGATGAATATTTCCCAGAGGCGACGCGAAAACCTTGACGAGCAGGAGAAAGCACGTCTCTACAGCGAACGCGATATGGCAAAGGCGGTGATTGCCCAGAACACAGAAAGCCCCGCTGAGGGGTGGCGTTCGCTCTATAACGACTTCACGGCGGCGCGGGATGAGATCCTGCAGCCCGCAATCGACGCGCTCTCAAAGGGGAATGAAACAGGGCGTTGACATTCTGCCGCTTGGGGAAGATGGGCGCGGGATACGTGTGTCCAATAATGCGCCGTGGTATCAGGAGTACTACAAGCAGCACGGGAAAGCCCCGAATCAGGCACAGCTGCGTGACCTTGCCTATCTCCTGACGGTCGGCGACGCGTCTGCTCCGAATGTGGAGGGATGGATTCCGACGACGCGCGAAGCAGCTGAGGCAATGGACGCGGCGCGCGGCGAGCTGGACGAACTGAACGGGCACATAAAGACGCTGGAGAATATCAAAGAGCGCATGATGAAGGTCGATTCGTTCGAGGTCAAGGGCTCTGCGGGACTGTCGCCCGAAGGGTATAAGCTCTACCGTCAAATCATTGAGATGCTGGAAAAGATCGGCGGCGAGCAGAAGGAGGACAAACAGACAAAAGTCGCGCGTATGAACGCCATGCTGTTTGCACATCACGCGGATATTTTCGCGGCGGCAATGCGCACGCAGGAGGGGAAAGAGAAATACACGGCACTGGACTATTTTAGGGACAGGTTCGCCCTGCGGTATGGCGGGACGGATATGCGCCAAAACGGTCTTTATCAGTCTGCGACGGATGTACCGTCCGCAGAGAAGGACGCCGTACGCAAGCAGTATGAGGGCACGGAACAGTGGATGAAAGCACCGAACGGCGAGCCGACGAATCTCACAGAAGATCAGTGGATTGCGGTACGTACGCCCGCATTCAAGGCGTGGTTCGGCGATTGGGAAGCGGAGGCGGAAAAAGCAGAAATACTTGAATACCGCCCCAATCAATGTTACAGAGAAAAAAATCACGAAGTCTGGAGGTGTCACTGCCAGAGATGCTGCGTTCGCGTGGGCAGATGCGTATTTGCCCGTGCAGGTATCAACGCGGTTCGGTGAAGTGGAAATCAATCGCACGAGTGTAAAGGATTCACTCGGGCATGGATTCTCGCAGAAAAAGCTGGATGCAATCACATCTCTGCCCGAAGGAATGAAAGTCGCCGCCTTTATCGGAGAGGCGAAAGATTTTAACGGTGCGGATATAGATAACGGGTATTTCTGCCATCCGATCATGTATCAGGGGGAAAAGCAGGTTGTGTTCTGTCGCGCACGGCGGGATGTGAACAGCAACAAGATTTATGTACATGAAGTTTGGACGGAAGACGAAATAAGGGTATTCCCCTTCAAACCGCTGCCAAGTTTTTCAAACTCCAAGCCACACGGAGGGAATACCCTTTATAAATCTATTCTAGCAGACTTTTTGAACAAAGGCAACGAATGCTCAAAAATTGTCGATGAGAACGGCGAGCCGCTGGTGGTGTATCATGGCAGCGACGCGGAGTTTGAGGTGTTTGACCGCACAAAGGGCGCAACAGGGATGGACATTCAGGGAATGTTTTTCTCCTTGGGACTATGAATCGGAGGGTATGGAAAAAAATGTGCGTGCCTTTTTTTCCTGAATATCAAAAATCCTGCGACGGGCAGCAAGTCGTATGAGGTTTTTTTCCAAATACAAAAGTGAGAACTATGCGGGAATCAAAGCGCGTGATGAGTTAGAACACAGTGGCTATGACGGCGTAGCCAGCGGAATATGGAAGATGAGGACTTAGAGTTTATTGCATTCGAGCCGAATCAGATCAAATCCGCGACGGATAACAACGGCGCGTTTTCTCCCGATGATGCGAATATCTCACCATCAAAAGATTCACTTGAAAAATGTTGGCGAGAGCGCATGCAATTCCACCTGATGATGGGCAGGGAAAGTTGTCGACATTCAGTTTGTGGATGTCGACGAAAAGCGGGCACTGCAATCCCCGCATATTGGGATTCGATTTTCTGATGAAGAGTACAAGATTGGTGATGATGTCGAAAAACTCTCATAACTGGGTAGATGGGGACTGGACAGACGAGGAACTTGACGGCACAAGCACTGTAAATGTCGCAGAGCCGTGGAGCTACGACAGCCCTCGACGAACTCAAGGAAACAGCAATAAAACGCCTGAATAAGGCGGGAAGATACCCCTATGACTATGCCTATCTTGTGGCTGGAACGTCTAGCGATTATGGGGAGGATACCAATGAGAGCATTATCCGAAACGCAGAAGTTGTCGGGATCCTCAAATTGGTACGTGAAAGCGAAGCCGAATCGTTCAACCAGATGCTCCGTCAAGAGGTGAGGGAGAAATCTCCAAAGAGGACGGAAAGCGTATCATCACGCTCTTTTTGAGAGTGCGGATGAATCGACGTTCATGCACGAGATGGGTCACATGTTTCTGATGGATTTGGACGAGCTCGCAAAGATGGACGAAGCATCTGCGAAAGAGCTTGAGACGGTCAATGCGTGGGCAGAGTGGCACGAGGGCGCGGCGGAGGAATACAAGGATACGGACTTTTGCCGATGAGTTCCGTGATCACGAGAACGCGATTCTCGCGGCGAAGAAGTCGGGCGACGTTGTTGCAGAGAAGGCGGCACTGGAGCGTTGGCGGCAGGAGCGGTTTGCCCGTGGCTTTTGAGATGTACCTTGCCGAAGGGAAAGCCCCGTCTGCGGCAATGCGGAGTGTGTTCCGCCGCTTCAAGGCGTTCCTGCGTAAAATCTACAATCTTGCGAAGAATGCGGGTGCAATGCCGTCGGTTGAGGTGCAGGCGGTCATGGCACGCATGATTGCAACGGAGAACGAGATCACGGAGGCAAAGCTCGATGAGCGATTCCGCCCTGATTGAAAAACTCCTGGCAAGGAGAGCGTTGAATCCTCCTGGTGAGACAGAGGCGGAGCTCTATCAACGCTGGACACAGGAGGCACAAGAAGAGGCAGAGGATATTCTCCGCAAGCGTGTCATGAACGACCTGAAGAAGGAGGCGCGGGAGGAGTTTAACCAAAAAGGTGGAGGCAGAGCGTGAACGCAAGCGTGCTGAGCTGGAAAACGATCCTGTCTATCTCGCGGAGTATGCCATGCGGCAAGGCGGCAGTACGGACGTTGTCATGAACTGGTTCCCCGTCCTACGCCGACTATAAGAAGGCACGCGGAACGCAAGACGCTCGAAAACGAGCTAAAGGATTACATGACCGAATACGCCCGCAAGCTTGACGAGCAGATCATGCAGGCGCATTTGTCGGATGAGAACGTGGCACGCGCCATGCAGACGCCGAAAGCGTACCATCGGCGTCTCGCTATCGAATCTGCCGCACTGCGCCGTAAAGAGCGTCTGATGCGTCTCCTTGGCGGGAATGCGCCCGAAGAGGTGAAGAAGAAAGCCGTCGCGGAGGCGAAGAAGCAGGAAGAAAGCACGACAAGGCGCGGGACAAAGCAGGAAGACGCGAGGAGTATGAACGCTCTGCGTATGAACATGAGCGGTTTATGCGTGAGGAGGCGCGTGCATACCTGCGTGAAAGAGAGATCAGTGAATCCTGCAACCCGCGCTTTTTCCGCCGTAATGAACGGAAGTATGCGCGTGCTATGGATAAAGCTGCGGCGGCCGGAAAATGGTCTGATGTGCTCGCGCTGAAAGAACAACAGGCGTTCGCGGCGGCGTGTGCCTATGAGGCGGAGCGGAACGAAGATCGGCTGAACAAGCTGCTCGACGATGTAAAGCGCAAGCTGAGTGCCCGCACGGTACGCCTCGCAGCGGATGAGCGGTACTGGCTGAATCATATCGGCTATCTCCTCGGGCTGAAAGCGAACGATGCGGAAAAGCCTGTCGACTGTGCGAAGCTCTCTGAGCTTTTCACGCGGTACAAGGAGAACATCGACATTGACGCCTGCGACCCGTCTGATCTCCTCGATGTCATTACAGAGGGAAGAAACGGTATCAGGAGATGCAGCTTGACGATTTTGCGGATATTGTCAATGCCCTCGGTATCCTCTACAACGTCGGACGCAGACGCAACGAGATGCTGACAAAGAGCATGCAGGGAAAGACGACGGACGATATTCTCGGAGACATTGTCACCGACGATACCGCGCTGAAGCCCGACGGGCATTGTGGAACATCCTGTATCGGAGGATACGGGCGGTGTAGGTTACGGCGAGCTTCTTGCAAAGACGCCGTTTGTCGGAAAGGTGCTGGCAAAGTACGGGCAGGGAGGAGCCTCCTCTAGACGAAACCAGAGCTTATTATGCGCCTGCTTGAGAGAAAGCGCATCGCTACCTCTATGGCACGTATGACCGTGCACAGATGAAGGAATCTGAGATTCTCGGTGAGAAGCAGAAGGCAGCTTGAAAAATCTTTTCCGTCTACACGCGAAAAAGAGCGTATGAAATGGAAAGACAGGAACATCGACGCGCACGGTGATATGCTCTCAAAAGAGAATGTCCTATGCCTTGCCATGAACTGGGGGACGTTTACGAACAGAAAGCGTGTGCTCGATGGTGTCGGGCAAAAGTTTCGATGTTATCCGCACCCTGCATGAGAACATGACGGAGAAGGATTGGAAGGTCGTGCAGGAGGTGTGGAATCTCGTTGATACGTTCTGGGAGGAGAGTGCCCGCACGGAGGAGCGGTTGAACGGCGCACACATCGGCAAAGTCCCTGCGCATGAATTTACGATCAAGACGGCAGACGGGAAGGAAGTCACGCTGAAAGGCGGCTATTATCCCCTGCGCTACAACGCTGAGAAGTCCTCGAATGTGCAGGATAAAACGGCGGAAGAGGCGGCAAAGGGGACAATGACAGGCGCTCAGGTGTTTGGAACGAAGCGCGGCCACACGAAAGCCCGTGTTGAGGGTGACGTTGTTTTTGCCTGTTCGCCTTGAGTTTGGCGTTCTGCAGGAGCATGTCTATAACGCGGCACATAATATTGCGTTCCGGATTGCGGCGCGTGATGTGTACCGCATTATCAATGACAAGAAGTTTGAGGCGTATGTTTCGTCCAACTACGGCCGCCCTGTCTATAAGTGTCTGAAACAGTGGGCGGTGGACGTGTGGGCTATCCCGCCGACGGAACAGATCTTGCGGGGAGTGCAATAAGCCGTGCGCTTGCGGCGTTTCGGCGGAACTCAACGATGGCGATTATGGGCTGGCGTATGTGGCCTGTGGTGGAGAACGTCTCGAACATTGCCCCTGTGGTCGATAAGCTCGGGGCAAGGCGGGCTCTGCAGGCGGTCATGGCGTTTGCCCTTCATCCGAAAACGCTTCTTGCTATGTCGAAGAAGTCTATCTTTATGGCTGACCGCATCAACAACATGGAGCGTGATGTACGCCGCGATAGTCACACGTTTGACCCGACGTATAAAGCCCGCTTGAGTTCCCTGCGGGATAACGCCTATCGTGCGCTCTCCTTTACCGATCTTGCGCTCTCTGTGCCAACGTGGAACAGTGCCTATAACGAGGCGTTTCAAAAGCTCTGGCACAGATCAATGAGGAGAATGAGGCGAATAAGCGCACCTATCAGGAGGCGCAGAATCGTGTGTACGAGCTGCGCGCAGAGGTGTACGACCTGCGCCGTGAGATGGAGGAGACGGTTGACCCGTCACTACAAGAGCGCATCCGCGCGAAGGAGAAGGAGTTTGCGGAGGCGGGTATCGCCCTTGAACGTGCGGGCGAGCTGCCTATCTACGATGAGGCGGAGCGGATTCGCGAGGCAGAGATGCGTGCGGTGCAGGCAGGCGACGCGGCTGTGCGTGATACGTTCGGCTCGGGGCAGACGAAAGACCTTGCGGCGATTCAACGGTCACGTAATGAAGCGGTGAAGATGTTCACGTCGTTCTATTCCTTCTTCAACACACAGTTCAACGCGGTGCTTGAATCGTACTACGGCGGGAAGTATAACGCCGACGGGTACCGACATATCCGTGTTTGGATGCCGTTTGCACGCTCGGTGCTGTACCGCATTATCCTTGTCGGACTGATCGGCGGGCTCGGGAAAGCCGCGCTGGGGCTTGAAGGCGACGACGATAAGGACAAGTATCGGAATGTTGTTGACCCGAAAACGGGGAAGACAACAAAGGTTGAAGTCCCATGGGAAGAGCGCTGGATGAACGTGATCGGAAAGAATACCGTATCCACGGCGACGGGTATGATTCCTCTCGTTCGTGACCTTATCGGCATGGTGACGGATGCGTTCTTTGACGGTACGGCGCGCGGACGCAATTTCGAGGTCGGCTCTGTTCTCTCACGCGGCGGGAAACAGGCAGTGGCGACGTGGAATCTCATCAGGAAGAAAGGAGATGACGATCTAAAGCGTGAGGCAGAAAAGGTGAAGGAGCGCGAGCGCGTGAAGAAGATGACGAAGAAACAGCGCGAGAAGTATGAGGAGGAGAAGAAGTACAAGAAGCCAAAGAAAGAGGTCGGGTACGTCGATATCGCAAAGTTCTGCGGCACAGACGGTAAGCACGTTCACGGCGCCGCGTCATGGTGTCACGAACACACTCGGACGGTGTATTCTCTGCGGTGCAGTTTGCTGTTGATATGATGGAGACGGATAACTACTATGACCCACGCGTCACGAATGTTATGCGTGCAGTGATCTTTGACAAGAAGCTGCGGGAAAAGGAAGTGCCGAAAAAGCCTGAGCCGCTGAAGAAAAGCAGAGGCGCACAAGGGGAGAAAGGAGCGCACAAATGATTGAGTATCGAAAAACCGCTGTGACGTATCAAGGAGACGGGAATACTTCGGTGTTCCCGTTTTCGTTTGCCGTCACAGATGCGAATAGTGTACGCGTGTCAATCTATGACAAGGCGACGGATGTATCAGTGGAGCTTACGCGGGACTATTTCGTGGATATGACGGCGAACGTCGTCCACTATCCCGGCTATGCGCCTGGGGAAGTCTGTTGATGCACATGCACAGCCGCCGAAGCTGCCGCGCGGGAAGAATATCACGATTTACCGTGTCACGCCGATCGACCAGTTGACCGACCTCGGGGATAAGTATCCCTTGCCGTATATAGAGACGATGGCGGATAAATTGACGGCGATCCTGCAGGAGCATGATGAGATGCTCGGGCGTGCTGTCACGTCGCAAAAAGGAAGCGGTATTACACCGAAAGAGCTGATTGACAGCATATTTAGAACGGGTGAAAAAGTCGACGCGGCAATGAACGCCGCAAATGGAAGTGCGGCGCATGCAGCGGCAAGCCAAACTGCGGCAAAGAGCAGCGAAGATGCGGCGCGCGAAATGACGGAGCAGATGCACGCGGTATTCGCCAATTCCGTCACAGAGATCAAAAATGCTCTTTCTGCGAACTATGTGCCACAGGAACAGGCGAACGAGATGCGAAAGGATATCGCAAACGCCGGAATCGCCATCCTCCAGCGCAGCCGCACCTATCAGGTCGGCGACATCGCCTATCACAAAGCCCTGCCGAGTTGGGCACGACTTGAGTGCGTCAAGGCGGGCACGACGGGCGCAACCTTCCGACACAGATAGAACAAATGGTTCAAAATGGGGGGGGTGATACTCACTGACGGGAGTGTCGTGTGGATCATTGACGATCTGCGCGACGGCATGCCCGTCGGAGCGGTGCGCGGGTCACTCTACCTGCCTGCGGGATACGTCAAGGCAAACGGCGCGACCGTGCAGCGGTCGGACTATCCGCGCCTTGTAGCACTCGCTGACCGTCACAATCTCTGGACGGACGACGTGACCACGAACGCGGGACTGTTCGGGCGCGGGGATGGGACGGCGACAATGGTGCTGCCGAACTGGACAGATCGCATGGTGCAGCTTGCGGGGGACGGCGCAGGGCAAGCGTCGCGGCAGGGCTGCCGAATATTACGGGTATAGCACTGTCATACGGTGTGACAAGAGCTAACACGAGCCATCCTGAGGGTGCCTTCATGCACGGCGATCAGTCAATAGGATATTTGTTGGGGGAGACGAATACAAAAACCAACAAATTGGCGTTTGACGCATCCAAATCCAACCCCATCTACGGCGGATCGACTACAGTCCAACCGCCCGCAATCAAGTTAATCCCAATCATCAGATACTAGGCACGCCCACGGCGTGCTTTTTTGGTACGCGAAAGGAGCGTAATACATGACAACCAAAGCGGGGCAACTTATAGAGGACGGCGACGCCGTCTGGATCATCGACGACGTGAGAGACGGTGCGCGGGTTGGAGACATCATCCTGCGTCCCACGCTAAGAGACGGGTACATCAAAGCCAACGGCGCGATGGTCAAGGCGTCAGAATATCCGCGTCTATTGGCGTGGGCGCAGGAAAGCAATATGACCGTCACAGCGGAGCAGTACGCGCAGGATTGTAGTAAGTACGTCTGCATGACGAGGCGCAGGACAAGTTGACCCCTGCCCAATGCGGTGGGGCGCGTATTGCAGGGCGGGAGACGGTCAACAGTATCGAGGCTGGATTGCCGAATATTGCAGGGGTGATCGAGAACATCTCACTCGCATATAGAGGCCCTATAAAAGTTGATACACCTTACCAAAAGTGGTATGTTTTTCTTTTGAAAAAAATGGTAGACATTAACTATGGGTATATCGAAAATGGAGGAGCAAGAATTGCGAAAGCAACCGCAGACGCAAGCAAATCCAACCCCCATCTATGGACGCAGCGACACCGTCCAGCCGTCCGCGTTATCTCTGATTGCACAGATCAAATACTAGGAGGAGTAACATGACAAAAACCGTATACGCCTACGCCGCCGATGGCAAGTACGTCGGTGAGCGCACCCTTGACGACACCGACCGCTCGCCGATCAGTGGCGCATGGCAAATCCCCGGAAACATGACGGAGACACAGCCGCCCGCCGCAAAGGAGGGCTATGATATCTACTGGCGCGGCGGCAAGTGGGAGCAGGTCGAGCGACCAAAGCCGACACCCGAACCAGAGCCGCACGAGGACACAGAGCCGCAGGAAATGGCCGTGCAACACATCCCCGAAACGGAGCTTGCCGTCATGGAGGGATGATCGACATGCAGACGCGCCTCGCAGCGCTCGAAGCAAAACTGAAAGGAGGTGAGTAACATGGCAGCAGTCATCTACAGCTGGATGGTCGTCGCATACGGCGTCCTCGTAAAGGGCGGGAAGTACGCACTCGCGCCTGAGGACAACCCGAACAACCTGCCCGTTGTGCCTGAGGCCTACCGCGAAAAGGTCGCGGAATGGGTCGTCACACACGAGATAGGGTAAGACAGAGCGCAGAATAGCCGTCATAATGCATGGCGGCTTTTTCTGTGTACGGAAAGGAGATGCAGATTGATCGAACATATCATGCCCGTACTGAGCCGCATGGCGGACGGATGGGCGGAGAAACTCGGACTGTCACTTGTCGTTACGATCACCTACGAAGATCATGCACAGATCTTTCGCGGCGTTCTTCCTGCTCGTGTGCGCCGACCTTGTGACGAAGTGGCTTTCCCTCTCGCGGCAACATCTCGTTGATACGGGAGTAGACGAGCCATCCATTTGGCATGCAACATGGAACATGAATGCGGCACGACACGCAGGGTATATCAAGAGTGACATCATGCGCAAGCGCTTTTATTCCGAAAATACTCACATACTTCGGCGTCGTTGGTGCGGCGGCGGGGCTTGACTTTATCCTTCTCAAGGCACACGCGCCCGCGTTTGCTACGACGCTTGTCATTGGGTATCTGTCACTGACAGAGTTCATATCCATTCTCGAAAACATGCAGACGGCGGGCATCAAGCGAGGCAGGGGAGCTCGTTGACATGGCGCGGCGTCGGGGAGGCATCGGCAAAGGAGGAGACAAATGAGAGTATTTTTGAATCCAGGGCATGACCTTGAGCATGACAGTGGCGCAGTGAGCCCCGTGACAGGACTGCGTGAGTGCGACGTAGCGGCGGCAGTCGGAGAGCTTGTCAGGCTACCCTAGAAGCCGTCGGCTGCGAGGTGCGCATGTGGCAGAGCGATAATCTTAACTGGGACAGCGACTATGCAGATCGGCAGGACTGCTCCGTCTGCGACTGCGCGAATCAGTGGCCGGCGGATATCTTTGTGTCCATCCACTGTAACAGTGCGGGGAGCACAAGCGCACAGGGCACGGAGACGCTCGTGCACAACGTGGGCGGGCGTGCCGAACGTCTCGCCGACTGTATCCAGCGGCAGATTGTTGATAGTCTCGGCACCGTGGATCGTGGACTGAAAGAGCGTCCCGGGCTGACCGTCCTGCGTGCGACGGACATGCCCGCCGTCCTCGTGGAGCTTGCCTTTTATCAGTAATGCGGAGGATGAGGAGCTGCTGAGAGACAGGCAGGACGACTTCGCGCGCGCGATTGCGCGTGGGGTGACGGATTACGTATAACGCGCAGAGGGGGTGTAAATCATGCTCGAACGGATGAAACAGACGGTTATAGCGCGCAAAACGACCTGCACAGTAATCCTCGCCGTCCTGCTCGTTGGCATTGCCTACGCCGTCGGGCGCTACGCAGGACATGAGGCGGCAGAGGAGAAACCCGCCGTCATGACGCAGGAGGAGACGCAGGACGCGCGGAAACTGAAAGACCGACTGGATATATCCACCTCGAACGCCAACGCGCTGAGAAAAGCGCATTACGGCGATTCAGGCGGGACAGCGTGCGCCATCGACGACATATACGTCACCGCCCGACCGTAGAGCGGGCGGCTACAGTGGTAGAAAGGCAGATACGCACAGACGATGCGGCACTGCCAATGGCGGCGCGGGAAAAGACCGACCGCACCGTTGTCACGCCGATTATTAGGACAAGGACGGACAAGACCTGCCGCCCGATCAACAAAAAGGTTGATGTGTATAAGATCAACCTCCGAAAAGATCACCGCATCAAAGCGGGGGCAACGATGATTGACGGCAAGGCGCTCGTGACCGTCGGCTATGAGCAAGGGGCGATTTGAGGCGTTGGCGCATTTCGACGGTGGCAAAGTACAAAGGTGCGACGGTGATGTATAACGTCGCGGAATGGTAATAGACAGCCTCGGGGAAACCTCAGGGGCTTATTTTTGTGGATCAAAACATATAGACATAAAAATAAAAATATATGTATATAAACTATTGACAAATATGTATATACACGCTATAATGTAATCAAGATAAAGGTCAGGGCGAAAGCCCTAGAGAAAGAGGAGGAAATCAAAATGAAATTTGAGCATGATTGTGAGCATGAGAACGGGAAACGTTTCGTCCTCATGCAGGAGGCATATCTCGCCGGACCCGCAGACTCTCGCGGGTATTACGTCGCCGACGCGTTCTGCCCCTGATGATGAGGCTGATGAGGACGGGTTTATCCCTGCATACGAAGTATTCTGGGATATCCTCGACGACTACGACCCTGAGTGGTGCGAAGAGGACGGGGCTTGCGATTGGGGAAAAGTCGCAGACTACCGCGTATGTAACTCTATGCACGAGGAGTGCAAGGAGGACTACAAGGATTACATTGGCGGGGCACCACCGTTTCCGCAGTGCTTGCATTCTTGAAGTGGCGTAAAGAAGAGGGAGGGGCTTGCGCCCCTCTTAGATGTGTAGAGGAGGAGAATCAAATGGCAAAGGCAAAACAAAGCAGATTTACATGAGTGAGCCCCTCGAGATGCTTGCAGAGGAGCTTGAAGGCTCTGATACGAGCTTTTCTGGACGGCTCAGCGAAATCGTCAGAAGGTATGGGATTCTGCTCGATCTCGAAGAGATTCCGGATTTCTCGGAGGATGAGACGATGATTCTTGGTGAGGCGATTTGCGGCGCAGGTGTTAATCGTCGATTTGTGCGTGGACTCCACTTAGACGTTCTCGATGTGTCCATAGGGACAGAGGAGGAGCGTGAGGAGCTCAGTCACAAGGTCGCAGAGATGGGTGCGGGTCAGAGACTTGCCCCTCATTGAGCGGCTCGGGCAATAAAAATGGAAAAAGGAGGTCGACGAGCGCCCCGCATCTGTCGTAGGTGCGGGGTTGTTTTTGATGGTGGACCCCGCGCGTGGTACTGCCCTGAGTGCCGCGAGATGCGGAAAGAATTACAGAAAGCTCGGTATAACGAGCGACGCAAACGGGGACTGTCTTCCGTTGGGAGAGAGCGTCGGCCGCTGTGAGGTGTGCGGCCGCGAATTTATCTATGCATCCGCGCGTCAGCGGTATTGCCCTGATTGTGCAAAGGAAGCGATAAAGACCTCCGATCGCAGACAAGGATTAGCATGGTATCACGCAAACGATACCGAAGAAAGGAGAAAAGCCAAAGGGCAAAGGCAAAAAGAGCGACGTAAGGAGCGCAAGGGAAAACAAAGAGATTCTGATTTGTTGGAGGCGTGGAAATCTCTAATACAAAAATGGGCGGTAAAGGCTTGCATAGTATGTGGCAAAGAAATCTCAAACAGAAGACGGCATTATTGCTCTGAAAAATGCCGTCTGATTGGGGCTGCGTATGCCATGGCATTGTCGCACTATCTCGCAGGAGATATTAGATCATGTCCCACATGGGGCGAATGGATAGAACAGCATAAGAAATAGAGGGACGGTACACGCCGCCCCTCTGTTTTTGGTCTACAGCTTGCCTACAAAAATACCATGATTCGCCCCTCTATACTGCTATTTCGTCTTTGTATGATAATCTCTGTGTTATTCTTGCGATACCTTGTCATTGTTGGCTTGCGGGGTCACTACTATGTTTGATGAATCACTCCTTTTGATGTGCGAAATACTCTAGAACAAAACGGGCACGCATGGTAGGGGGCACATGTCTTTGCGGGGAAATATAGCTATAGTGGAGAAGTGGTTGAGCGGAAAAAACAACATGGGCTTTTCTTGTCCATGACTTTTACTATACTTGGGGAAAAAGAAAATGTCGTCTGAGCAGCGACCCATATATGTGATGGCTTTGCTAGAATAGGGACAGCTGATGGGATAGACGTCTATCGTAAAAGGTGACGGAAAAGAGAAGAATGAAGGAGAGAAAAAGATGGAACGCATGGAGATTCACGGACGCTGTGGCATGGCGATTGCATACGCGAAGGTGATTGAGGAAGAGGCGATCGAGCAGATTCGCCGGATGTGCGATTATGAGTTTACGGAAGGCGTGCGCATCCGCATCATGCCCGATGTGCACTGGGGTAAGGGCTGTACCATCGGCACAACGATGACGGTACGGGACAAGGTCGTGCCGAACCTCGTCGGTGTCGACATCGGCTGTGGCATGTATACGGTCAATCTCGGCAAGGGAGAGATCGACTTCGCGCGCTTTGATGAGGCGGCGCACTTCGTCCCCTCGGGGCGTGACGTATGGGAGGGGCGGCAGGAGAAGTTCGACCTCCTCACGCTGCACTGCTATCGTGCACTCAGGACACAAAGCGTGTCGCGCGCAGCCTTGGCACACTCGGCGGAGGCAACCACTTCATCGAGATCGACCGCAGCGCAGACGGCACGAACTATCTCGTTATCCACACGGGCAGCCGCAATCTCGGCAAAACAGGTCGCGGAGTACTATCAGAACATCGCCATCGACCTCTCGCACGGTAAGGACGAGCTGTTCCGCGCTCGTGACGAGCTTATCCGCCGCTGCAAGGAGGAGGGGCGGCGCAGTGAGCTGCAGGGGCTATCATGGAGCTGTACCGCTCGTTCGAGGCAAAGGCGGCGGAGATCCCCGCCGATCTCGCCTACCTCTATGGCAGCTACCTTGAGGACTATCTGCATGACATCGAGATATGTCAGGCGTTCGCGCGGAAGAACCGCGAGGTCATCGCGCGCATCCTCCTCGAGCGGACGGGACTCACGGCGGGAGAGGCATTTCACACCATCCATAACTACATCGACACGGAGGAGCGGATTCTCCGCAAAGGCGCCATCGCGGCGCACGCGGGCGAGCGCGTCCTCATCCCCATCAATATGCGTGACGGCAGCATCCTCGCTGTCGGACGCGGGTCGGCGGACTGGAACTACTCCGCGCCGCACGGAGCAGGACGGATCATGTCGCGCAAGGCGGCGAAGGAAACGCTCTCCATGGACGAGTTCCGCAAGACGATGACGAATGTCTATACAACAGCCGTGAATAAGAGCACGCTCGACGAGGCGCCGATGGCGGCATACAAGTCGCTCGCGGACATCATCGACGTGATCGCGGACTCCGTGGATGTGATCGAGGTGCTGAAGCCGATCTATAATTTCAAGGCAGGCTGAACGGTGTGAAATACGAGACCGTCTCCGCGCACCTGTCGCGCGAATGTCTCCTTTGCTGTATAATGGGGGCAGGAGGTGGCACTGATGCGGATCTATGTGGACGCGGGATGCCTGCCCGGTACGTGAGCAGATCGAGGATACGGCGCGAATGTATGTAGTGCCGGTCACATTCCTCTGCGATGCGCATCATGTCCCTGCGCTCGGATTACTGCGAGATACGGCATGTGGATGCGGGACGGGATGCCGTGGATATTGCGCTGATCAACCGCTGCCGTATGGGCGATATCGTTGTAACGCAGGACTATGGACTAGCGATGTTCGCGCTTAGTAAAGGCGCCTACGTCATGCATCCGTGGGGGTGGCGTTACAAAAACTGAGCGAGGAGGAGCTTGCCGCACAAAGAAAGCAGCGGAAACGCACGCGGGTTCTTCAGCATACATATAAGAAAACAAAGAGCTGATGCGCAGAACGTTCGCAGAGGCATTTGAGGACTTGGTGATCCTTGCCTTGGAACATGAGATGCAGGAATAAAACATACATGAAGGCGCTCAGTCGCTTTGCCCCTCTCCCGTGATAACGAGGGAGGCTCGGATAGTTCAGTAAAGTGTCACGCGCATGCGTGACGATGGGGGACGCGTGTGACTTAAGTTCTTTTCTATCAATAGATATACAGACACATTCAGAAAGACGCTCAATACTTCCCGCCCGTGCCGCCGTGGCTGCCGCCGCCCGAGGAGGACGATGACGAGGAGGGCTTTGTTTTCGCCGTGCGCACGACGCGCGAGGTGATGTAGTTGTCGTCGCCTGCGTGAGCTGAAAGCTCTTGTGATCGAGGTACGCATCCGTTGCTGCTGCCGCGGCGATGTTGCTCATCTTGCGGATCAGGAAGCAGCGAACGAGGCAGAAGATGACGACGGCGAGGAGCGCCGCGATGCCGAGTGCCGTCGCATTGAACGCCGTGCGCGGGTCGTAGGGCGCACCCTCCTTCTCATAGTGGGTGAGCATCATGTCCGTCGTCTTGGCGTAGGCGGTAAACGCATCCGCATAGCGGTTCTCGCGCAGAGCGGGAGGAACGCCTCGGTCAGCGCATCCATGCACCTGCCGTCGGTGATGCGCGTGCGCATTTTTGCTGCTGCTGGAGATATGCCAGTCGCGATCCTTCGGCGCAATGAGAAGGACGATCGCACCGTTTTTCTGCCGTGGGTGCGAGGCGGTCATTGATCTCGTTTGCCGCCAACGCCGCACTTTTGCCGTGGAGATCCTTCAGCGTATAGACGGCGATACGTGCCCCGTGCGCCGCACTGAGCTCCTCGAGCGCTGCGTTCAGTGATGCCGCCTCAGCTGCGGAGAGCAGACCCGCCTCATCCGACAGGAGAGGGCGCTGCCTGCTGCTGGGGCGGCATTTGCCGATATTTGCAGGGTACATACTGCCATGAGGACCAGGAGAAGTGCGACCGAGATACGATGTATTGGCTTTGTCATGACACTCTCCTATCCGATGATGTACTTGATGGCGTAGTAGAGCAGCGGCAGCGCAATCAGCGCAGGGATGAGCGGATAGCGGAGTGCCTTGCGGCGGTCGATGGGCAGCGAGCCGACGACCTTGCCCGTCTGCCCGTTCATCGCGAATGTATAGGGGCTGGTTCTCGTAGCGCGTTGTGAGAATCCACACGGGAACCATTGCATAGCGCACGGCGCCGTCCCGCTTTGCGATCTGTGCATTGCCATCGAGACTGCGGCGGTGATAGCCCTTGACCGTGTCCGCGAGGATGCTGACCGCACTCGTGCGCACGCGCCGATCAATGCGCGGCGCGGAGGCCTTGGCATCGACATCATATTTGTCCGCGAGATGCCCGGCAAGATAGGCGGGGGAAAAGGGGATGAGCGCGCTGAAGTCAAATGGTTCGATGCTTTCCATATAGTTATCGTCCATACGGCGACTGCCGTCTGCGGGGACGGCGTGAAATGACATCGTACCGCTGCGGTGACAGGCGTAGATGCGTGTCTCCGTGATGGTCTCATCCGAGGTCTCCGTCACATAGTCGGTCTCGCACGAAACGTCGCACTTGCGCTGACATCGGCATCAAAGAGCCAGAACGGAACGTACATCGACTGGATCTCCTTGATGCGGTTCGCGTCCTTGAATGCGTCGGGGAGCAGCCACCGCCCTTGGTAGAACTTCTTGAGCGCGGCGACGGCGTCCTCCTTCGTCTTTTTGAACGGAATGATGACCGCAGGGCGCAGCATCCCGTCGAAACGGCGCGGGAGGAGGTTCGGACTGCCGCAGTAGGCACAGGAGGTCGCCATCGTATTGGCGTCGGAGACCAGTTCTGCACCGCAGGCAGAGCAGGTCTGCACCTGCATCGCGGCGCGCTCCTCCTCTGACCACTGCGCATCCGGCGCGTTTGCCGCGGCCTCCTTCTCCTCTGCCGTCTTGGCGGCTGCCTCCTCCTGTGCACGGTAGCGCTCCTCGAGGGCAGCGGCATCCAGCTCCGTGCGACAGTGCGCGCAGACAACGCGCGCATCCCCGGATGAAAACTGAGGGCGCGCCGCAGTTCGGACATTGATAACTGACGGTTGTTTCGGACTATGAGTTTACCTCGCTATTTGGCTGGCGTATGGTGCCTCTGCAAGAGGCCTACTGCTTATCCTTCTCATCAAACGCATCACCGCACTGTGGGCAGAACTTTGGCGGATGCGTCGGGTCGTCGGGCGTCCAGCCGCATTTGTCACAGCGATAGAGCGGTGCTCCTGCGGACGCGGCTTGCCGCACTCCGTACAGAAATTGCCCTGATTCACCGCGCCGCACGTACACGTCCACCCCGCGGGGATAGGACGGGGCTTGCCGCACTCCGCGCAGAACTTCCCCGTGTTGCCCGCATGGCCACAGGCACAGGTCCAGCCCTCCGTGCTCTGCCCCTGCTGGGTCTGTGCGGGGAATGGATTCACCGCGCCGCCTGCATTGCCCTAGGGGCCGAACGTACCCATTGCGCCCATGCTGAGATTGCTGACCATGCCGAGCCCCATAGCCTCGATGCAACGCCGTTCTCGTTGCTTGCTGCCGTGCGTATCGCATCCGCTGCTGCACCTGCGATATGGCCGGCGCGCAGGTTCGCATCACTCATGATTGCGCCGTCCTGCAGATCTTTGATGCGTTGCTCGTCGCGTTCGTCCGCCTTGACGCTCGACACACCGAAGGAGACAATCTCGATGCCGCGCTTTTCGCCCCACTCGGCAGAGAGCTCAACGGCGAGTGCGTCACGTATCTCCTTCGTATAGTTGATGAGCTGCGAGTAGCGGATACCCTGCGCTGCGATGCGTCCGAATGCGGGCTGCAATGCCGTCAGCAGCTCGTCGCGCAGCCGCTCGTCGATCCGCTGCGCATATAGTCGCCGTCCACGTTGCCGCAGACATTGGTATAGAAGAGAATCGGACTCGCGATGCGGTAGCTGTACGTGCCGAAACAGCGGATGTTCACGTTGAGCGTATAGGCGCCGAGCTAACCGTCTCAAACTGGATCGACCGTGCCGTGCCGTACTTATTGCCGATGATCTCCTTCGTATTGACATAGATGCGCTGATCCTTCGCAGGATCGCGCCGAACGTAAAACGTCTGCCGATATTGCGCAGCACCGCCTTCAGATCGCTCGCGAGATCGCCGCCGAACACCGTCGGCTCGGTCGAGGCATCGTACGTATGCGCCCGGCTCTGCGCAAGATCTCCACGACCTGCCCTGATCGACGATCATCATGCACTGTCCGACATTCACCACAACGACCGAGCCTGTCGTGATGATATTGCCTCACCGCTTGTGTTCGAGCTGGCGCCCACGCGCACCGTGCGTTTCTCGCCCTTTGCGACCGAGCGTGTCGGCATCGAGGCTGTCACAGCAGTAGAATCTCCTTCCACCGGTCGGCGAGAACCCCGCCCACCGCGCCGGCAGTCGCTCTGAATCAGTCCCATCGTTTTTCCTCCTGGTCTCTTGTCACCCATACAGAGAATCATTTTAACATGAGTACGTGAAAAAGGGGATTAGAATTCGATATAAAGACAGAAAGGAAAAAGTATTAAGTCAGCAAATGACATGTATGCTATGACGATATAAATCGCCAAAAAGTTTAACGAGACCTGCGACAATTAAACTTGCACTTTGCCCCTGGCATACAATGCAGAAAAATTCTCGCCATGCACTGCTCCTATGATATAATCGCGACTTGTCGCACAGCGGCATGAGAGGTGTCCGAGTGGTCGAAGGTGCTTGACTCGAAATCAAGTGTGGTGATGAGCCACCGTGGTCTCGAATCCCACCCTCTCGTTAGTAAATCAAGGCTTCCGAGCATTTTGCCCTAGAAGCCTTTTTCTGTTCTATTTTTATTTTTGACAGCCTTTTTGACAGCCTGACTTTTTAAAGAGATGCTCGGACTGTGACTCCGCAGATCGCGTCGAGGAGCGCGTGATAGATCTCCGCGCATGACAACTCTTTATAACTTAGAAAGATAGGTCATGGGAATCCTACTTGATTTATATCGTGGAGCATCTCCTTGGGTATCTGGGCTTCCATTCTGGCGTAATGCTTTTTGAGGTGTTTTTCAGCATTCTGAAATCGGATTTCTTGGAGAATACCTTATGTGATGAGGATAGCCAAAACATCAGTTTTTCCTCGGATATAGTTTTGTGCGTTGTTTTGAGGAATCTTAACTCTGCGGTATTTTTGTATCTGGAATCAAACGCTGAAATTTGTATTTTTGTTCGGCATATAGATTCGGCTGCCATGCGCACAGGTGTTGGTGGATGTCACTGAGAAAAATAAATAAAAGCCATCCAGCTGATTCGCCGACAACTTAAAAGTGCTTTGCAATAGAGGATTGTTCATTTACTTTCATACACGAGTAAAAATGAGCGACTTTACTCCAAATGACGTAACGCTGTTCAAACCCATAGGGGACGTAACCGTAAGCTTTTTATATAATGGCATATTGAGTTTGTTCCTTTTGGGTGTAGTACCTGATTGCGTTTTCCAGATTTTGTTATCGTGCGGAAGCAAAACGCCGGTTTTCAGGACGTCATTCCCTGAAGCAGTTGGGGTCTAAATACTGCTCTATGGTCATAGCCGTGAATTTCTGAGAAATGGTAAGCGATGAGCGACTTTATATGCTTTTTCAATTTTAATCAGTTCTGTAAGAAAATAAGAGCGCATTACCTGATCGAACGAATATAATGCGTACACCTGCTCAAAGGTAGTTCCCTTTGCGTAACGCCCGATTCATACTCTAATAAAATGCTTCTGTACCCGCTGATGACGTTGTAATAGTCATCCTGCTGCATGCAGTTTGTAAAGAATCTTGATGTGGGATGATTAACCATGACTTTCCAAGAGCTCACGTTGTTCTGTATATGCGTGCGAATCTCTTATGTTCCATCGGTTTTCCTAAAGATTTGAATGACCCCAGCGCTTTGGCGTTAGGTCATCGTTGTCCAAGGTAGTGACCGAAGCCACGCCGAGGATCCTCTGTATCTGTATATTAGCAGATGACCGCGACTTTTGCAATAAGTTTTAGTTATTGGTCTTTTCATATCGCACTATATCGTCTTATATCGCGTTATATCGTGTGTGCCAAATCCATATACCGCTCAAAATCCCATTGACAGAAGGCATTTGGCGTAGTAGCTCATACGAACATGGAAAGGGGGCGTTTCGTTGCCATTTTATACCCACAGCCATATTGAGCAGGTCGGACAGGCAGCTCATACGGCGTGGTATGTCGTTTCGTTTCTCGCGCTCGCTGCACTGCTTGTTGTGAGCATCAGTATCTGCGCAGCAGTTTTCCTCGCGCTACCGCGATCTCGTCGTCCCTGCTGTTTCTGGCGGTGATCTTCTCGGGGCATACAGCACGGCGACCACAACCGCATGAAGAGCGACCGCGAGCAGACTCAGCGCATGGCACAGTTCGTGCAGAGCTCGGAAGGATCTCGATGTCCCCTGCCAGTGATATCAAGGTGAACTCGACCAATCTGAAGCAGGGGATGCTCGTCGATGTAGAGGGCACGTTCTACGTGATTCATTTCAATGCGGACTTCACGTCGTTTCAGTATGAACGCACGCACCTCCTGCGGCGGGATATACAGATCGTAGATAAGGAGGACTCGAGATGATCGTTCACTTACTGGTACTGCAAAACTCGCCTCGGTCTGTCTGTCTCATCGTGCAGATCAACCTCCTCGGCAGGGCAACTCGCCCCCACGTCCGCGACCGATCAGGTGCAGAACTACGTGCTCGGCGGCATCATCGGCGGTGTTATCTACAGCAGTGCCATCTCTGTGATTGACTTCCTCCTCGTGCTCGTCGCGTGGACGCTCTCGTGCTCCTGCTGAAATTTATCAAGGCGAACAACCGCCGCGTCAAGGAGATCGTTGACGGCACGCCTGCCATCCCTCATCGAGCGCGGCAAAATCCTCATGGACGAGTGCATGCGGCAGGGGCCCTCGCGCATGATCTCACGCTGAAACCGCGTCTGGCGGGCGTCTACTACATCAAGCGATGCCGCGTGCCGTGCTTGAGCCGAACGGACAGCTCACCATCATCCAGTATGGTGAGGAAAATGCGCGCTATCCGCTCATCCTCGACGGGCAGGTCGATGAGGATATCCTTGAGCTCATCGAAAAGACCACGTGTGGCTGAACGCCGCCCTCGCGCGACGGGCTACGAACCAAAGAACGTCTACGTTGGCGAATACAAGGACGGCAATCTCGCCATCTCATCCGTACGCGTGATTGTGAAAACGGTAAAAGAGCCACGCGAAAAGTAACTCTTTCGCGTGGCTCTGCTTATCTGCGACAGAAAGGCACGGGATCAGTGGATCTCGATTCTTGCGTCAAGCGCATCTAGCCGCCTTCGGCAGGCTGACCTGCAGGACGCCGTCCTTGAACCCGCATGGATGTTCGCGTCGTCGATGCCGTCGATGTAGAACGAGCGGCTGACTTTCGCCCGTGCGGCGCTCGCGGCGGATGTGAAGCGCTGTTATTGTCCTTCTCGTCCTTGCTCGCTTTGCACGGCGGTGATGGTGAGACAGCTGTTCCGTAGCGGAGGTTGATACTTCCTTCGTCACGCCCGGCAGGTCGGCGGCGAGCTCGTAGTGGTCGCCGCTGTCCTTCACGTCCACCTTGAACGAGGACGCGCCCCAGTTCGCCGCGGGGAAGTCGTGGTCGAAGAGGGAATCAAAGAGGGCAAACGGATTGTTCTGCTCGCTGCGTGCCAGCCCGCGATGTCCGCCAAAAAGGCACAAGTCCAAACATGATGATCAACCCTTAGATTGTTTTGTCGGCTGATGCACTGTTTGGTATCTGCATCAGCCATGTCGTTTTTCTTTTTCTGGAAGGTGCTTCAATCACCTTTCGATTGTTATTATACCTCTAAAAAGTCAAAAAGTCAATAGGTCAAAAAGAAAAATTGAAAATTTTTGCACGGCGATACATCAATAGATGTATGTTATCGTGAATGGAAGCGAGGAAACAATATGGCAGATACAGAGGTCCTTTTTCATCGGCTACCCGAGTGCTCGACGTGTCAGAAGGCGGAGAAGTTCTGCGGCGCACGGCTGTGCGGCACCGATGCGCGACATTAAGACAGCAGAACCCAACGGCGGACGAGCTGCGTTCGTGGCACACGAGGAGCGAGCTGCCGCTGAAGCGGTTTTTCAACACGAGCGGATGGTCTACGGCGACCGCGGGCTGAAGGATAAGTCGCCGGAGATGTCGGAGGAGCAGCAGTACGCCGCACTCGCCTCGGACGGATGTCGTGAAGCGGTCGCCCTCATCACGAAGGATCGCGTTTTGGTGGGCTTCGTGAGGCGGAGGGCAGAGCTGTTTGCGTGGGGATGATCCCGCAGCTGCGTTTTGAAAGAAGGATTTCGATGAAACGAGAGTACAGGACGGCATCCTCATGCGATGCTGGTTTGCCGTGCCGGCCTCACGTGCTGCGGGCTGTATTTCCCATTGTGGGCGGCCCCTGTATCGGCATTCTGCTCGGGATGCTGTTCGCCAAAAAGCGGCGGCCGGAGAAGACGGAGAGCGGCATCCGCTTTACGGGCAAGAAGATTTCCAGTATGCGATCATCCTGCTCGGCTTTGAGATGAATCTCTTTCACGTCGTGGAGGTGGGCGAGCAGTCCTCTACGTGATGGTCTTTTACGTCGCGGCGGCGTTCCTTGCGGCGTTTGTCGGTGGGCGCCTGATGGGGCTCGATCGCGATATGACGGCGCTCGTCGGCGCGGGACGGCGATCTGCAGGCGGCTCGGCGATTGCGGCGGTCGCCCCGGTGATCGGGGCAAGGATCGGATGTGGTAATCTCGATTGCGACGATTTTCTTTAACGTGATTGTGGTCTTTCTTTCTGTTCCTCGGGCACTACGATGGGATGTCCGATCAGGCTTCGGCATGGGCGGGCACGGCGATCAACGACATCGTCGTCCGTGGTCGCGGCGGGTATGCGTACAGTCACGATGCGGGCGCGTATGCGACGATTGTGAAGTTGACGCGTACGCTGATGATCGTGCCGGTCTGTTCTTCTTCGCGCTGTTCGTGATGCGCGGGCGAAAAAGAGCGGCGAGGGTTTCGCTGCGGCGCATCTTCCGATGTTCGTGCTCTACCGTCGTCGCGCATTGTGAACACGACGGGCATTCTCCTCGCAGAGCTCTCGCATGGACTGGGGATGCTCGGAAAGTTCGCGATTGTGCTCGCGATGAGTGCGATCGGGCTGAACACGGATCTCCCCGTCGCTCGTAAAGAATGGGGCGCGCGCTTGCCCTCGGGATGGTGTGCTGGGCGGTGGCGGTGACCTCGCTCGTCGTCCAGCACGCATTGGGGCTGCAAGAGGGACAATGGGGAGTAAAAAGACAACGAATCAAGAAAATACTGCCGTGGACGAACAGGACGTCGAGCTGCGGCCGTTCACTGTTTCGCGCGCCGCAGGCGACCGTGCTGATGATGGGGAGTTTTTCCCGCCAGCAGCGGAGAAGCGGGCGATGGCATTCCACTCATCCGAACTTCCAGAATGATAGTGGCGGGTCTATGGGCTCGTGTTCTTCGGGATGCGGCGCATTGCGTGCCGGGGAAAAGGCTTTCGACGCGGAGCGCATCAAGGCGTTCCTCACGGAGCGCGCATCGGCTCATGTCCCGGCGTGCGGCGCGCCATCCGCACGCACGGCAACGCGTCCGACGCCTCATCTGAGGGTCGTGGAGACGGTGGAGCTGCCCGAGATTCTGGCGCAGATTCCACAGTGTCGCCGCATCTGCACGACGGGTGGCAAGGCGACGGAGATCCTCTTTGATCTCCTCACGGCGGAGAAGAAGGGTAAGGATGTCAAGACGGGCGAGACCGTTCCTGCCCGATGCGGCTCGCGCGAGCTCCTCGTCACGCGCCTCCCATCCACCTCGCGCGCTTATCCGATGAAGCTCGAGAAGAAGGCGGAGGCGTATCGGCAGTTCTTTCGCGCGGCGGGGTTTACGGTGGCGGAGTAGGAGAATAAGACGAAAAAGGGACTGTCGCACGAAGTTTGTTGATCTATCCCCAAAAGTTAGACTTAGAAAAACTAATTTTGGGGGCACTACATCTAGCTTCGCAGAGCAGTCCCTTCTATATGATTGTTAGCTGTGAGGTGTGTATTGTATGGTGACGATATGCACTTCTTTTGTTTCTTTCAGCACACGATAGATAATGGTATAGTTCTTAATGAACAGTTGCCGATAGCCTGTCTCTGCATACATTCCCGCGTGACGCTTTGCACCTCGTTCAGGCAGGCGTTCTAGGGTGTAGATGGCTTCCAATGCGCTGACCAAGGAAAGAGCACTGTCGGGGCAAGCAGCTTCTCAGCAATATAGGCATAGATATGATCTAAATCGCGGTATGCGCGTGCGTAGACGCGTACGGTGTATTTATCCAAAGTGCTTTCTCCGCAGAGAAGAGAGTGCTTCGTGCGCATCGAGCAGGATGCCATCGGCGGAGTATTCTGCTTCTGCCGCGCTGATTGCTGCATCGACATGAGCGATTTCAATCAGTTCTCGTAGGCTTCGATGCTCATCACGACGAGGTCGTCATCGCCGTTTCTCGTGAGGAAGAGCGGTTTTGTTTGCGTGACAGAGGGCGGAGATTTCGGTCATGTTACGAAGGTCAGCGATTGATTTGATTTGTGGCATGGTGATACACCTCCCTATTTACTAATTATAGCAGATTCTTGATCGGAGATTCAATCTATTGTAAAACGGCACGATATGAGATGATTCATACCGTGCCGTTTTTGTATTCTATTCTCTTAGAACAGATCGTTTGCGAGGACGATGGTCTGCTCACGCGAGGGGCCGACGGAGACGATGCCGAGGGCGATGCCCGTGATCTCTGCCATGCGCTCGAGGTATTTGCGTGCCTTTTCGGGGAGGTCGCCGAGCTGCGGATACTGGAGATGTCCGTCTTCCAGCCCGGAAGGTCTCGCAGACCGGCTCGACCTCGGCGAGGACATTGAGGCTCTGCGGGGACGCCCTTGAGGAGCTCTCCTTGTGCTGGTAGCCCGTGCAGATTTTGATCTCGTCGAAGCCATCGAGGATGTCGAGGCGCGTGACCGCCATGTAGTCGATACCCGAGAGCATCCCTCGCGTGGCGGACGACGACGGCGTCGAGCCAGCCGGTACGGCGCGGACGCCCCGTGACGGTACCGAAACTCATGTCCCGCCTCACGCAGTTTCTTCCGATGGGGTCCAGCTGCTCCGTGGGGAAGGGCCCTCGCCGACGCGCGTGCAGTATGCCTTGACGACGCCGGACGACCTTGTCGATCTTCTTCGGCGCAACGCCCGCACTGATGGTGACGCCGCCCGAGATGGGGTGCGATGCGGTGACGTAGGGGTAGGTGCCGTAGTCGATGTCCAGCATGGTCGCCTGTGCGCCCTCGAAGAGGATTTTGCGCCCGGCGGCGATTTCGTTGATGAGGGGATGGTGTCGGTGACGAGCGGGCGCAGACGCTCGGCGTAGCCCCGATACTCCTTCAGCACCTCGTCATAGTCAAGGGGCCCGCGGGTGGTAGACGGCGGCGAGCTCTGCGTTCTTGTTGTCGAGGTTCTTCTTGAGCTTCTTGGCAAAACCCTGCGCCGTCCATGAGGTCACAGACGCGGATGCCGATGCGGTCGTCGCGGTCCATATAGCACGGGCCGATGCCGCGTCCCGTCGTGCCGATTTTGTCCGCGCTGCGCTGGCGTCGCCGATGCCGTCCATCAGTCGGTGGTAGGCATGACGACTACGCACGGTCGGAGATGCGGATGTTCGATGTATCGATGCCGCGCGCCGCCATGGCGTCCATCTCCCTGCAGGCAGACCTCGGGGTCAAAGGCGACGCTGTTCGCGATGATGTTGTGCGTCTGTAGAGGATGCCCGAGGGCAGGAGGCGGAGTTTGTACCCTCGCCGGCCGCGACGACGGTGTGCTCCTGCGTTGCAGCCGCCCTGATAGCGGACGACGGTGTTCTGCCTTTGCTCGCGAGGTAGTCGACGATTTTTCCCTTGCCCTCGTCGCCCCACTGGGTACCGGTAATAACGATGGTTGACATAATGAGTCCCCCTTATTTCTTCTCCTTAGAGATCAAATCGTGCAAAGATG
>BNJU01000693.1_pt1 | contig 56229 bp, 55 predicted proteins | sample 8539281 | NCBI WGS metagenome assembly BNJU01 (sample SAMD00202456, study PRJDB9452) | human saliva metagenome | isolation source: human saliva | place: Japan
ACTATTCCAGACCTCATCTTCCAATCATGACTTATTGAAGGAAGATGGTCTACTTGTCTTTGAACATGGTAAGAACAATGATTTCTCCGCTCACCCGCACTTCATTGAACACAGAAGCTATGGTAGTGTGAACTTCACGCTGTTTAGATAACAAGCTAAAGCCCTTCATACATCAGAGCAAGGCATAAAGAGATTAACGAACAAAAAACTTGCTTCTTCCGAAATATGGAGTGATAAAGTAAGCCTACTACATATAAAAGGCACACAGAGAGGGGGAGAACACGGAGGTGAAAAAATAAAGACAATATCACGGAGGTGCCGAAGGCACAAAGAGCGACAGAGCCGTAGTGTACGTGTTACTGAAAGCTCTGGTTATAAACGTTTTAATAGATCTTGCAAACCAATACTTTGTAATGAAGTAGACAAAAACATACATAAAACTCGCAAATCACCTCTGTGCCTCCACGCACCAACGGTGCCTCTGTGCCTAACGGTTTCTGCTATATAAAACCTCTGTGATCTCCATTTCTCTGTGTGACGTTTCTTCAAAGTTCTAATCTCAAAAGGTATCACTCCAAATTGCTGAAGATCCAAAAAACTTGCCCCTTTACACCAAGAGTGGTGACAGGGCAAGAAAACGAAAAATTAAATTAATAAATTAAAAAAAGTATTGCTATTGATATCACATCAAGGGCATATCTCTAAAAACATGAAAAAAATCATTAATTCAGAATCTTTCAAAACCGAGTTTGTTTTCAAATCTGTTCTTTTTCAATTAGGCGTATAAATACTTTCGCATTCAGTGAGGGTTAGACGGTGTCTGGAGCAGGTCCATTTTCTTCTTTCTTTTCTTTTTCTTCTTGTCTTTCCCTGCCTCTTCTGTCTTTCTCACCGATTCGTAAGAGTTTACGGAAAGTTCACGTTTCAATTCTGTTCCAGGCGTGAAGACCACACGAGGCTTAATCGTCTCGGTCTTAAAAGTTTTTTCTGTTTCCGCCCCTTTGCTCGCCAGCGTGACACGCATCGAGCCGAAACTACCCAACTGAATGCTGAAACCATCACGGAGATAATGGGGCAAGCAATCGATAAAGTTATACAACACGTTCGACACATCACCACGTGTCAAGGACGAACGTCCCCGCAATGTCACGTGCAATGTCGTCGAGCGACTTATGCCCAAGGTTAACAGGGTTTGCATAAAAACTTTACTTCCTCTCGCTTCTGCGGATTTTTTTCTTTGGTACTAAACGAATTTTTCATGATTCTTCGTGTTTAAAGTTATACATTAGATTCTTATTATCATAGCATAGGGCAGCACGCCTCTGCAGCTTTCTTCGTGCATCTTCATGCTGCCCCATTCTATTTTCTTGGTTTGTTTCCTCCCTTTCATCGTCTCTTCTTTCCTCCTTTCTGCACCTTCTACCTGCCAGATACGCATACCCTTGCTGCGCAATACGTATCTACGTGCTGTTAGATACGGTGAGCGCTGCTGCTGAATGCGGTGAGCGCTGCTGTTAGATACGCATCTAACGGCTGCGCAATGCGTATCTACGAGTAGCTAAATACGCATCCACCAACACGTAAATACGGTGAGCGCAGCGACGGAATACGCATTCAGCAGAAGCCCTGTCCGTTAGGCACTCCCTCACCTTCGGGGCGGGGTGGGGTTTTACGGCGGTTCTTAAGGTGTCCCCTTCTAGAGGGCGACACTTGTAAAGAGGCAAGCGCGAGGACTACTGAAACGACGGCTCGACCCTGAACCCGTAGCTGCGGGGGTAGTAGTCCACATTGACCTGACCACTGCTGAAGTACAGGTAGTACGCGCGGTAGCTGTCCCATGGGTAAGCACTTGACGACCAATAGTTGCCGTAGATGCCAAAGACGAACAGCTGACCAGAGTGGTAGTCACCCAAGGCGGGCAGGTAGAAGTAATTGCCTGCATCGGCTGCGGATGGGAGACCGGAATTGTTGATACTACTGCTGTTGTTGTGGTAGCTCTTGTATGTTGTACGCATGTCGGTTGAACCATCGGCAGATTTCTCTGTGTTGTAATGACCCTCTGCCAGTAGCACAGACTTCTTCTTAAACCACATACCGCCTTTGTATAAGTGACCCATTGCTGTCCATAGCTCATCTGCGTCCCTACGTGGATCACCGTACATTGCATACCAAGACATCTCGTTGGCGTTAGGAAGGTCTTTACATGAAGTGTGGGTAGCAGGGTTACTTACGCCATAACCTGGATAATACTCGTTGTACCAACGAGACACATCACTGTTACTCTGGGGCTTATTTGGGGAACTGTTATTGTTTAGTGTTGGCTGACCTGTATTTCCTGACAAGTGTCTTGTCCATTCGTAACCATACCAATATTGCTGCTGTGCATCCCACATATAATAATGGTCTCCATCATAATCATGCGGGTCAAGATTTGCAGTTATATCCTGAATTGAACCAGCAGTACAGTTAAGCGTGACAATCTTTGAGACTGTTCCCTCTATCGGTCCATCTGGATTGTCTGTTGTATTGCGAAGCCAATAGCGAATACGGAAAGTATGTGTACCAGGAGCAACGACTGCGTAGGTTGCATTCTTGCTCATATCATCAGCAGAATTATCGATTGCAAAGCCCTGAACCTGTTGTTACGGAAATAGTCTTTGAACCGCCTGAAGCGAGGGTAAGAGTTCCATTGGCTGCAATATTGTAGGTCCCGCAATATCGTCGTCGCTCATAATCTCAACCTTAATCAACCTACTGCGATTTACGTATGGGTTACTTGAACGAGGGATAAAACAGAGATAAGCAGCCTTGTGATTAAGGGTGAATTTGTAATTACCTCCCGCTTTGTTACCTGTGGCAATTCCAAAATCACCCGATTCGCCTGCATGGTCAAAGTTGTTGGGGGCAGACTGTGTTTGTGTTGCCTTTTATCTCTACTTGTGGTTGCGTCCCCGAAATAGTCTTGTTTGTGTAAAGAATATCGTGTAGAACCTGTGTAAGTACCAGAGAGGGCAAACATTCCTTGTGCCTTATTATGTAGTAGTAGCAAAGGGAATGTTACAGCTCCACTCTGCTGCCAGTGTCCTCCATCGTCCTTTACCCATATCTTGTCTGTGCTGCTCCAATTCACAGAAGCGTCCGAACCCTTTGTATGATTAAGAATTGCGGTACGTGTTGTTGCTTCTGGCTGAGATGTTCCTGTAAAGACTGATTGTACCTGTAGGGATATCGCTTTTTCTTTTGTTTTTCCTTCCAGCATCGTATCATCATTGGCACAGCTGGCAGTAAGCAACAAAAGCAGCAAAACCATAACACATGCTTTGCATTACTAAAGTTATAGTCGATCTTTTCATAAATTTATTCATTTTCTTTTCAAACAGTTATTAGTTCTTTTCTGTATCATTCCAAGAAACATTATCCAAGTCTTCTTCACTAAAGATGTTTTTGTTTTGCATCTCCTGTTACCGTACCAGGCTGAATTTTTTTCCAGCATTACCACTGGCATTATTCAACAAGAATTCTGTTTCAGTGCAAACAATTTTGCATTGAGGTTTTTTGATAAACCATTCTTTCAGTTGCTATCATTTCGTTTAATTTTTTTAGAGGATACATAGTAAACGTGTATCCTGTTTTTATTGATTAAAAATAAAGTTATTGTTTCGTGCTTAATTTCTTCTTATTTCGTTTTTACGTAGGGACAAAAAAACGAACAAAGGAAACCCGAAAAGTCCTTTGTTTACAGGGATTGCACAGCACGCCTCGCGCGCGTATGCGAGAAGGAAAAAAAGTGAAGGGGTTACGCCTGCCCAGAGAGAGAGAGAGAGAGAGAGAGAGAGAGAGAGTACAAAATTATTTGGAACTACCAAATAATTTGCTGTATTTTTCTGTCTTTCTTCATTAAAGAATCTAATGCAGCACAAACCGTGTTTACGCCTTTATTTCCAAAAGGTGCAAACTTTTGCTGAATTTATATTCTTTATGACTCTCATCGTTATTACGAGTTAAATTTAATTTAACTGGGCGCAAAAGGTAGTGAGAAGATATGAAACAAACAAGAAATTAGCTAAAAATATAAAAAAACAATTATCCTTCCTTGCTTTTACGTATTACCTTATTAAATAGCAAACATCTTTGCAGAAGTATTTATTTGTAAGAGGCTTCTTACCTTTACAACAGTGGACTCAAGAGTCTAACCATTGATTCCCACAATCGTTGTAGGAATGAACGATGTGTAAGGTTTCGTACATCTTCCAAAGCAACACACTCTTCTTGATCTTTTTAAGAAGATATCCTTTACTTCTAAAGCTATTTTCTTATCATAGAAGAAAGCATTTGCTTCAAAATCATTCTCGAAACTACGGAAGTCAACATTAGTAGAACCAATCGTTGCTATACTATCATCAGCAACAAGAAGTTTCGAATGATTAAAACCAGTCTTATATAAATAAACTTTTACTCCCGCTTTCACCGTTGCTAAGATATAAGTGCGTGAAGCCCATTCCACAATCTTTGTGTCTGTCTCGTAAGGAATCATCAGTCTTACATCTACTCCCGACAAGGCTGCAGTACGCATAGCAAAGAGGATTGGGTCGGTAGGAAGGAAGTAAGGTGTTTCCATATAGACATATTGCTTCGCACTGGTAAGTACCCTTACGTAGCCTTGCTCTATCTCTGGCCATAAACTTGTTGGGCTACTGGTGACAATCTGAATAAGACTATTATTCTCAGCAACCTTACTGACAGGATAATAAACATGGTTGGTTATTAGTTCACGACTCACAAAAACCAATCTACCAAAAAGGCACGTTGCAAACCATATACCGCTGCACCAGTTATCTTAACATGCGTATCACGCCAAGCTAATTTCTTTATCCCTTTTACATAACGATTGGCAATATTCATACCACCGATAAAACCCACTTCACCATCAATGACACATATCTTACGATGATTACGATAGTTCACCTTACTGGTAAAGATTGGGAAGCGTACAGGCATAAAGGCATATACTTTTATTCCTTCAGCACGCATACGGTCAAAGAAACGATTCTTTGTTTTCCAAGAACCTACATCATCATAGATGACACGTACTTCAACTCCTTGTCGTGCTTTATCAATCAAAGCATCAGCAACAATCTGTCCCAACGGGTCACTGGCAATAATAAAAGTATCTAAATGAATATGGTGTTCAGCCTTACCAATCTCCATTAACAAAGAAGGAAAGAACTCGTATCCAGAAGTATAAATCTCTGTTTCGTTATTCTTAAATGGTAAGACCCAATTCTGATTCATAAAGAGGTTGATGAGTTCTCGATACTCATTAGGCAGATGAAGACGCTTCTGTTCTACAAACTCCAACATGGAATGCTTGGTCAGCTGGTCCATACTATACTGCCATATCTTACGTTCTTTACGTGTAGTCTGACCAAAGAAGAAGTAAAGAATGATACCTAACATTGGGATAAATGTCAGCACCAACATCCATGCCATTGTCTTGGCTGGCTGTCGGTTATCCATCAATACGCGTACCATCACAATAATGATGACAACAACGTAGACTGCTAAGAATGCCCAATGAACATAAATCATCTATATTCTCCTTTCCACTAACTATTCGATTCGTCTATTCCGCCAGTCTTATCCTTCTCTCGTAACTGCTGAATATATGCCAACTCGTCTAATGCAAAAATCACCTGACTCAGGGTCATCTATCATCTGACGAAGCATTTCTTCCGCTTCATCAAACCTATGCAACTCTACCAAGACATAAGCCTTTTCGTCGGTAAAGGAATTGTAGAAAAAGGGTGCACCGATTGTTCGACTTCGCCTTCTTCATCTTCAACAATAGAATTATGTAAGTCTTCCAAGATTCCGTCTATGGTCATCAGCGAACGATAATCACCCAAATAAATCATACAGTTAACATACTCCTCAGCATAAAGAGTGCGATTAACTCCTGTTACAAACGTAAGGTAGTAATAAGCCCTATCATACTGTTGCAACTCATTATAGCAGAAGCCTAACATATAGCAGACCTCTAAGAAGAGGTTCCGTTCTTCCAGACTCTTTTTATCTATATTAGAATTCAAAAGGCGGTAAGCATTCTCCAAACAAGAAATCGCTTCATAGTAACGCTTCTGACGATGAAGAGTCCGACTACGATAAACAAAGCGAGCAGCATCCACACTCTCCACATTGGCAATCAATCGTTGCTCTTCGGTTAGTTGGTTCTCCTCACCATTAGCTACCTTACTCTTAGCCTCCTTCCACATATAAACGAACTCATCCTGCAACTGCTTTGTTGAGCGAAGGTCGTATGCCAACAAGACAGAGTGCGACTGCACCTGTACTTCTTTCGAATGAAGGGGTCTACCAATCCCTGATGGCAATGGTAACAATGTAGCAACAACCTGATAGTAAAGCACATCTTCACAACCATCAGCCTGCTGAATACTAAAAGTCATACGACGACGAGTTGTCGGATGAGCTGGGAGGAAGAATACAAGATCGAGCATTGCCTTCTGTCGAACAAACGCTCCATCTACTATCAGAGTGTCGGACAGATTATAGGATGCTATAGATTCACGGTCGTTGATAACTGTTACGGTATCTGTTACCACTGTCAACTCAGAGAAGACAACATCCACCAAACCAAAAACCTTATCCATCCACTGCTTCAAAGTTGCAGCTTCCTTATCATTCTGACGCCACTCTGCACCTTTCTTCTGATGTCTTAATTCCTGTTCTCGAAGGAGAAAAGAAATCACGCGCAACTTCCTTCTCAGACCATTCCAAATCACTCGTAGCCGAACTTTTTTGCTTCCTTCTTCACATCAGTCAGACTTCTAATAAAAGAATTCTGCCATAAAAACATATCGACCATAGCCGAAGAAAGAATATCTTTTGCGCGATCGTCATCTAACAGAAGCGGTGTTAGGATATGCATATCAATGATATTTGTTTCCTCATTGATACTATAGCTAAAACCGTGGACCGGTAGAATTAAGATTAAAGTGATTGCACACATGGCGCACAATATTTATATCTTTCATCTCAGCCTCAGCAAAGAAAAAGGTATGACAATTCCACCTGTGGACAATTACCAATAATACGAATACCAAAAATGTCCACTCTGAAATGTATAACGAACAAGTGCTGCATCGCCTTCTTTTTCTCCATTCCCCAGTACAGTTGAGTGCCTTCAGTGCCTTTTGAGACTATCCTTCTATTCTCACTTAAATCAAGGTCTGAGAGACGAAGTGATGGTTTGAATAAGTTTCTTATCATATTCATCATACCAGAATATTACTACCAGTTTTCTTTGCTAATTCATTACGAAGATTCTGTGTCCTCATTATCTCGCTCATAATCTCTTGCATCTCTTGCGAATCTTTCACCTGCAGAAGTCGTTCATTCAGTTCTTTCAAGTGGGAAGAAACATATTCCAAACGGAAATCAGCTACAAGATGTATAACACGATCACGCAATGTTTGTTCCGTTTCTTTCACTTGCAGACTCTCTGCGAGTTGGAAACGGTCTACGCTCAATCTCACTGCTACAGATGCAATATTAATATCTGCATGCTGTGTAAAATACTCTTCAGCCTTGAAACCTTCTTCACCACAATGCTCTACAGCCTCCTGCAGTATCTTAGTATAAAGTTCATTTGAAAAACCAAGATTATCGCTTCCAAGGTCATAAGCAATATATTGTGCTACGGTCAGGTTATATGTCTGTCCGCTATTCTCATCTTTCACATCACGGAAGATAACCTTCTCACCATCCTTGACGACAGCTTGGATAAGCATTTGCTCTACCTTCGATGTTGTCGGTTTAGAGGCTACAGCCATTGCATCCTCCCGTTGCTCTTCCATTACCGCAGCCCGATGTTGCTGTTGTTCACGTGTCTGCTGTTCACGATTAGAATAGATATTACGATTCATCTGGTCCATCAACGTTCGCTCTGACACGCCTGTACGATTCGCACACTCACGTATATAGGTATCACGGAGTATCGGGTCTTTAATAACAGAAATGCTTTTGCACTATTGAACCAACTGCTTTCTGAACGCTTAATTGGATCAGTAACACCCTTTAATAGTACGTTAATCTTAAAGACGATGAAGTCTGTCTGATTATCTTCAATATATTTTTCTGAAATCCTCCGCACTATAACCACGTGCAAACTCATCTGGGTCTTTACCGTCAGGAAGTAACAGCACCTTCACATTCATACTTTCTGCCAACAGCATATCCGTACCTCGTAAAGCAGCATGCTGACCAGCCTCATCGCCATCATAAAGTAGAACAATATTAGGAGTAAAGCGGTGCAAAAGACGTATCTGATGTACTGAAAGTGCCGTACCACTATTAGCTACGACATTCTCAATACCACACTGGTGCATAGAGACAACGTCCGTATATCCCTCCACCATATAAACAAGGTCGTGCTTAGCAATAGCTTTCTTTGCTTGGAAGATACCATAGAGTTCTCTCTCTTTATGATAGATAACACTATCAGGAGAGTTGACATACTTCTGACTAACGCCCTTCGTACGCGAATCCAGCAGACGACCACCAAAGGCTGTCACCTTACCACTCACACTCACCCATGGGAACATCACACGTCCATTGAAGCGGTCGATAAGTTCTCCATTCTCACGTTCGAAACAAAGACCTGTCTTTATAAGAAAATCTCTTTGAAAACCTGCCTTTAAGGCTGCATCAGCAAAAGCATGACGACTTGAAAGACAGAAACCTAACTGAAACTTACGAATGATATCATCTCTAAAACCACGGCTGCGGAAATACTGCATACCAATAGCCATACCATCAACATCGTTGTGCAAGATATCATTAAAGTACTTGCAGCCCACTCATTGACCAAGAACATTGATTCTCGTTCGTTCTCCTGCTGCTTTTCCTCATTCGTCAGTTCTCGCTCATGCACCTCAATATGATACTTATTCGCAAGCCACTTCAAGGCTTCAGGATAAGTCATCTGCTCATGCTCCATGATAAACTTCACCGCATTACCCGCTGCACCACACGAAAAGCATTTGTAAACACCTTTCACAGGACTAACGGAGAACGATGGTGTACGATCATCATGAAAAGGGCACAAACCTTTATAGCTTGTTCCCGTCTTGCGTAAAGAAACGAAATCGCTGATTACTTCAACGATATTCGACGCATTCATAATCCTATCTACGGTCGGTCTATCTATCATTATGCTACAAAGATAACACAAACCAATGAGATAGCAAAGTTAGAACAAGAAAACTTTGCTACAGATAGTTATCACCTGTAGCAAAGTTATTCCAAGACCCAAACACATCACACGTGTCTACAACCTAAATAAATGTTTCTCGTCCTTAACGCTTACTTCCTATCAACGACTATATTGATAACATAGTCAGCAAGATTACCGTTTTGATTCGTTATCTTATGACAATTCTTTTTATACGAAATTTCTTCAACTACAGGACAAGAAACGCCATCTATCTTACACTCCTCAAATGTCATCAAGTTAGTTGGGACTCTTTTAGCCCGCCATGATATCGTATATCTCTTGGTGTCACCAAAAATCTTTGGACTACAAAGAAAAAGGGTGCATTCCTGTGAAGGTTCCACCTCATGCTGGAATATATCTACATGTAAACAGGAGGAAAGAACTCCTGTTCGTAAATTTATGTAGCATACTGATAATCAACAATAATTTATACGCCATATCCCAGAATCGTTACATCTTTCTTTTATTGGGTCAGTCCTAAAACCCAGTTGCAAGCCTATCCCCTTAAGCGCATAATTTCATAAGTATTTATTACCTTTGCATCATGAAGAATCACCAATTATTACGTTGCATCTTTCCAGATGTACTTGCCGACTACTTTGATGTTGTCGATATTCACGAGAGTGTTTCGCAGATTGACTTTTGGCTTGACGAGCGTAACTTTATGGAAAAGTCAGACCATAAGTTAGGCACTGTAAGCAGTTATGGTTTTACCAGCGAACGTGTTATTCAGGACTTCCCCCTTCGTGGCAAAGCAGTTTACCTCCATGTTCGCCGTCGCAAGTGGCGTGACAGTTCCAACGGAGAGATATTTACTTATTCATATGATGATTTGACGGCTGAGGGCAGTAGACTATCCCCCGAGTTCGTTTCTTTTTTAAAAGAATAGAATTGAGTCCACCGCAGAGAGCATCGCAAGCATTGGTGCTCACTATGGCGTAAATGGCAAGCTGTTATCCACACAGTACAAGGAATATTTCAGTGATTACCGTAGCTGGGATCAGTTGGATCATGCTCAAGACTGGCTATTGTTTGAAGATAACATAGGAGAGAGTCTAAGTATTGATGAGACCTGTCTAAGCAGTGGCGAGGTTTATACTTTTCTGACCAACAAGGCGGGAAAGGGCAGAAAAGGGACTTTGGTAGCTGTGGTTAAAGGGACCAAGGCAGAAGACGTCATCCAAATTCTCAAGACGATAAACCTTTCTAAACGGGAGACTGTCAAAGAGATAACACTCGATTTATCATCTTCTATGATGCGTATAGCCCGCTCTGTTTTTCCCAAAGCACTTATTACTAATGATAGATTTCATGTACAGAAACTATATTATGATGCTCTGGATGACATGCGTATCGCTTACCGATGGATGGCAAGAGATAAAGAGAATGAGGAGATAAAAGAAGCTAAATGTAAGGGTAAGGAATATATACCATTTAGATACAGCAATGGTGACACGCGTAAGCAGTTGCTCGCCAGAGCAAAGTTCATATTGACCAAGCACAAGACCAAGTGGACTGAAACACAGAAAGGTAGGGCACAAATCATCTTTGAACATTATCCGACACTGAAAAAGGCATATGATTTGGCTATGAAACTTACCGATATTTATAACATCAAGAGCATCAAGGATGCTGCAAGGCTGAAGCTGGCAAAATGGTTTAATGAGGTAGAAGAGCTGGGAGTGGACAATTTCTACACGGTGATTGACACGTTTGAAAATCATTATCAAACCATACTTAATTTCTTTGTAAACAGAGCTACGAATGCAAATGCCGAGTCATTCAATGCTAAGGTTAAAGCATTCAGGGCACAGTTCAGAGGAGTCACAGATATTCCTTTCTTTTTATATAGACTTATGAAATTGTGTGCTTAAGAGTATAGGCTTGCAACTGGGTTTTAGGACTGACCCCTTTTATTGCCCTATGGAGCCTTTGATAAAATTCTCACATAGGATTCAATAAACGTTATATTCTTTCTCCACATCCTGCAGCAATTCCTCTTGTTTTCTTTCCTTCTTGCTCACAATAATCTTCATTGCAAAAGGTTGAGGCAATAAAAGAAATTCTGTTCCTTCACTCATCTTATTTTTCTGACAAGGTTGTGCCTCATAAATTGAGGTAACATTATAAGCTTCAACACCTTTTTTCTTCTTTCCGTCAAACTCTTCCTGAATATAATTGGAATAACGGCAACTACTTAGATAGAAGTAATTGTCTGCCTGCTGATACACTGCTTCAATGTCAATCTGCCAGTCCTTATACTTATGCCCGTACATGGCATTGATTGTTGAGCGCACAAGTGCATTAGTACGGTGCTGTACATTATAAGCCAACCCCGTAGAACGTTTTGCTCTGAGGATGACATTTTGTAGAGTATCTATACATAAATAGCCCGAATCTTTCCAATCCTTTTTCGACTTGAACAGAATCCTTACCACATTGACACCCAAGCTTTCAGACTCATTATCCACATAGAACCGATGTTCTTTCACAAATTTCTCATCCATATCAGAAACAAAGTCATGATAAAGCGTGTTTTTAAGGTTACTATAGTCACAACCAGCTGACTTATCCTTAAAGGTGATAACATTCTCCAAAGGAGAGATTTCAAAGAGTTCCTTCTTTCTTATCAGTCCCTTACTCAAAAAGCGATATAACACCGTATCGCCCACATTCTGTGTCTGATACTCATATCTTAGAACTCCATTACTTCCATACTTCTTTGCTTTCGTCTTTACAAATTCCATCAACATAGGTTTAATCCATGCTGGCTCGCCTGTAGGACTCACAATAACCTCTGAAAGCATCTGTGTACTTTGCTCCATAAACAGAGTATCGGTTAACACTTTCACCTTTTGTTTCTGATAATTTATATGCGAAATCATCAGATTATCAAAAGCAAAATCCACAACAACTCTCCCCTGTTGGTCGCTAAACGTACTCCTCACTTTCCCCATGTAGGTGGTATATACACTTGCTCTACTCACAGGGATATTATTTACTTTATCCCATATCACAAAGCTTTTCTGCGCAAATGAAGTCACAGAAAGACATAAAAAGACAATGCTAACGATAGTACGTTTATTCATTTGCTATATTAAGTTTATTTATCTGCAAAAATTCTTTTTATCTTCAAGGAACTGTAAGTATCAAAAACTTCAAAAGGGTTAGAACTCACCACGCAAAGGTATGAAAAAAAGAAAAAGTACACACAATATTATCTTCTTATTTTTAGGTAAATAATGTACTTATAAACATATTGTATCATAACTATACACGCCCTTCTTCATCATGATACATACAACTTCATGGAATTATTTTCATGAAAAAAATATTTATCTTCATGAACAAAAAAATATTTCTTTTTCATGAAAAATAATTCTTTCTGTTCACGTAAATAATTCTATATAGTACGAATATAACAAGATTGAAAAGGCTATAAAAGAGGATTCTGACAGAGCTTTTCCATTAAAATTAAGGGTTTTTAAATAGTAAAGGAAATATTATCATCCATCAACCTCCGCATCATTTCTATGCTATACACTTAAGTTCAAATCGGTTATTAGAGCTTTACTTCCGCAAAACAAATGAGGGTACAACTCTCTTAAACTACAACACCTCCTCTAACTCCAACAAAACAGCTCATAGGATAGCTCCTAACAAACCTAAACACAGTTAAGTGGTTTTTGTGCAACTTTTTTTGTTTATGTTGCAAAAAAAACGTACTTTTGCCCTCAACCAAAGCAATTGAATATTAAATAACACATTATTATATTTATGAGTTTGAAAATTGTAGTACTTGCTAAGCAGGTACCTGACACAAGAAATGTGGGAAAAGATGCCATGACAGCCGAAGGAACGGTAAACCGTGCCGCACTGCCTGCCATCTTCAACCCTGAAGACCTAAACGCTTTGGAGCAGGCTCTGAGACTGAAGGAACAGAACCCAGGCTCTACTGTAGGAATCTTAACCATGGGTCCTCCACGCGCCGGAGAAATCATCCGACAGGGACTCTATCGTGGTGCTGATACTGGCTGGTTGCTTACCGATCGTAAGTTTGCTGGTGCTGACACACTCGCTACTTCTTATGCTTTAGCGACAGCTGTACAGAAAATCGGTGATGTAGACATTATCATCGGTGGACGACAGGCTATCGATGGTGACACCGCACAGGTAGGACCACAGGTTGCACAGAAGTTAGGACTCAATCAAGTTACTTACGCAGAAGAAATCCTGAAGATTGAGGATGGCAAGGCTACTATCCGTCGCCATATTGATGGTGGTGTAGAGACCGTTGTAGCTCCATTACCAGTACTCATCACTGTGAATGGTACTGCTGCTCCTGCACGTCCTTGCAATGCCAAACTCGTGATGAAGTACAAGTATGCTACTTGTCCTATGGAGCGCAAAGGTGATGAGCCTTGGACACAGCTCTATGAGGAGCGTCCTTACCTCACACTGAATCAGTGGTCAGTTGCCGATGTCAACGGTGATGAGGAGCAGTGCGGTTTGAGTGGTTCGCCTACAAAGGTTAAGACTGTACAGAATATTGTCTTCCAAGCTAAGGAGAGTAAGACCCTCACTGGCTCAGACGAGGACGTAGAAGGACTCATCCAAGAACTATTAGGAGAGAAGATTATTGGTTAAAAAAACGACTGAGCAACTAACCAACCGACTAACAAGTCAACCGACTGGCCCTCTCCCCATCCCCTCCCCCAGAGGGAGGGGCGTAGAATGTCCTGATGCTTTTTATTAGCTACAGACATCATAAGGGGAAAAAAATATGAACAACCTTCTAATAAGCCACTACCCCTACAGCAAGTGACACATTTCACTCCCCTCCCTTTGGGGGAGGGGTAAGGGAGGGCCAGTTAGGGGACCAGTTGAGGCCAGTTGGGGCCAGTTAGTTGGATTAGTATGTAGTCGAAGATTTGATTTATGAACAACGTATTTGTATATTGCGAAATAGAGGAAACCACCGTACAGGAGGTTTCACAGGAGCTGTTGACCAAGGGTCGCAAGCTCGCAAATGAGTTAGGTGTGGAACTCCATGCCATCGCTGCTGGTAGTGGCATCAAAGGAAAGGTAGAAGACCAAATCCTGCCATACGGCGTAGACAAACTCTTTGTCTTTGATGGTAAGGGACTCTTCCCTTACACGTCAGCACCACACACAGACATTCTTGTAAACCTCTTCACTGAGGAGAAGCCACAGATCTGTTTGATGGGTGCTACTGTTATCGGTCGTGACCTCGGTCCACGTGTGTCATCATCCCTGACAAGTGGTCTTACCGCCGATTGTACTCAACTTGAGATTGGTGACTACGAAGATAAGAAAGCAGGTAAGCGTTATGAGAACCTGCTCTATCAGATTCGTCCTGCCTTCGGTGGTAACATCGTAGCAACCATCGTCAACCCCTGACCATCGTCCACAGATGGCTACCGTACGCTCTGGCGTTATGCAGAAGGCTATCTATGAGGGTGAGGCAAAGGGCGAGGTTGTCTATCCAGATGTAGCGAAGTATGTCCCAGAGGTTGACTATGTCGTAAAGGTTATCGACCGTCATGTTGAGCCTGCACAGAACAACCTCAAGGAAGCTTCTATCGTTATCTGTGGTGGCTATGGTGTTGGCTCTAAAGAGGGTTTCGACTTACTCTTCAAGTTAGCTAAAAGAGCTTCATGGAGAGGTTGGTGCCAGCCGTGCCGCTGTTGATGCAGGTTGGGTAGACCACGATCGTCAGATTGGTCAGACCGGTGTCACCGTCCATCCAAAAGGTTTACATCGCTTGTGGTATCTCTGGACAGATTCAGCACATTGCTGGTATGCAGGACAGTGGTATCATCATATCTATCAACAACGACCCAGACGCTCCTATCAATGCCATCGCCGACTATGTCATCAATGGCACCGTTGAAGAGGTTGTTCCGAAGTTGATAAAGTATTATAAGCAGAATAGTAAGTAAAAAGCCAGCTGACAGAACAACTGACTGCCCCCTCTCTGCCCCTCCCCCGAAGGGAGGGGAGTAAAAATGCGAAAAAGGGAATAAGAGGACTACTGTCGCTAAATACTTATTATCACAAGAGGCATAGCGTGTATAATCATTGACTAACTACCGACCTATGACTAAAGAAAATAGAAAGAAGTGCACTTACAAGACGGCTTCACCTGACAGATACCATATCCTAAAGAAATTCACCAAGGAGAATCGGAAAGAGATGACATTAGCAGAAGAGATTCTTTGGAACGAACTGAAAGGAATAAGAGGCGACTGTCATTTCAGAAGACAGCATCCTATAGGTGACTTTATTGTAGACTTTGTATGCCTTTCACAGAACTTAGTCATAGAAGTAGACGGAGCTTACCATAAGCAACCGCAACAAGAGGTAGACGATGAAACAAGAACAGAATACCTCAATGATATGGGCTTTAATGTTCTTAGATTCACCAACGAAGAAATATACACGGACATAGACAATGTGATAGAACAAATAACCGAATTTATAAACAACGAATAAAAAGAGTACCCTAACCGTAAGAATCAGTACATTCTACTCCCCTCCCTTCGGGGGAGGGGAAAGGAGGGCCACTCTTACATTTTTTTATCATGGCAAATTATTATACTGACCACCCAGAAATAGCGTTTCACTTGGAGCATCCATTGATGAAACGCATCGTAGAGTTGAAAGAGCGTAACTACGCTGATGCTGCTACACACGCTGACGCACCAGTAAACTACGAGGATGCTATCGAAAAATTACAAGCGCATCTTGGATATCACTGGTGACATTACAGCAAACATCATTGCACCTAACTCGGAGGCTGTAGACATCGAAGGTCCACACCTCATCGACAACCGTATGCACTATGCCAGCAAGACCTTAGAGAACATTGAGGCTACTCGTCAGGCTGGATTGTGGGGCGTTTCTATGCCTCGTCGCTATGGTGGACTGAACCTACCAAACGTTGTCTTCTCTATGATGTCTGAGTTGATTGCTGCTGCTGATGCTGGTTTCCAGAACATTTGGTCGTTGCAGTCTTGTATCGACACACTCTATGAGTTTGGTAATGAGGAGCAGCGCCAGAAGTTTATTCCACGTATCTGCGAAGGAGAGATGATGTCAATGGACCTCACCGAGCCTGATGCAGGCTCTGACCTCCAGCGTGTAATGCTCAAAGCTACCTTCGACGAGAAGGAGAACTGCTGGCGATTGAATGGTGTGAAGCGATTCATCACCAATGGCGACTCAGACATCCACCTCGTCCTTGCACGTTCAGAAGAGGGCACACGTGATGGTCGTGGACTTTCAATGTTCATCTATGACAAGCGTGATGGCGGTGTTGACGTACGCCATATTGAGCACAAACTCGGTATCCACGGCTCTCCTACCCTGCGAACTTGTTTACAAAAAAATGCAAAAGGCAGAGCTCTGTGGTAGCAGCCGAATGGGTCTTATCAAGTACGTAATGGCATTGATGAATGGTGCTCGTCTCGGTATCGCTGCACAGTCTGTCGGTCTTGAGCAGGAGGCTTATAACGAGGGCTTGGCTTACGCTAGGATCGTGCACAGTTCGGTAAGAAGATTGTCAACTTCCCTGCTGTCTACGATATGCTCTCTCGTATGAAGGCAAAACTCGATGCAGGTCGTTCTCTCTTGTATCAGACTGCCCGCTATGTTGATATCTACAAGGCTTTGGAAGATATCGCACGTGACCAGAAGCTCACCCCTGAGGAGCGTCAGGAGATGAAGAAGTACACTCGTCTTGCTGATGCTTTCACACCATTGGCAAAGGGTATCAACTCTGAGTATGCTAACCAGACAGCCTACGATTCTATCTCTATCCACGGTGGTTCTGGTTTCATCATGGAGTATAAGTGTCAGCGTCTGTATCGTGATGCACGTATCTTCTCTATCTACGAGGGTACAACACAGCTGCAGGTTGTTGCTGCCGTGCGTTACATCACCAACGGCACCTACCTCTCTATCATGAAGGAGATGCTTGAGGGCGAACTCTCTTGCGACTGCATGAAGGGGCTGCGTGACCGTGTTGCAAGCTTGTTCAGCTCTATGAAGAGGCTGTTGAGAAGGTGAACGCAAGCGACAATCAGGATGTTCACGACTTCCTTGCACGCCGTCTTTACAACATGACAGCCGACATCATCGGTTCTCTCCTCCTTATCGAGGATGCTTCTAAGGCACCAGACCTCTTCAAGAAGTCTGCCCATGTCTTTGTTCGCATGGCTGAGGAAGAAGTTATCGGTCACACTGCTTATATCAAAGCCTTCAACCCAGAAGACCTTGAGCAGTTCAAGGCTGTGGAAGAAGAGAATGCTGAAGCATAATCCTTTTTGTTAAGGTTAACACCATACAAAAGCAACCGAGCACAACGCTTGGTTGCTTTTTTTCGCTACTGAACACCCTTGAACAAAACAGATTAAGAGCAATTATCAACCTATCTTAAAGCTAATTGCCTTAAAACATTGCAAAAGTAGTACAATAAATAAGGAGAAGAAAAACTGAAATAATTATAAATATTAGTAGTTATCTGCTTATTTATAACTATCTTTGTCATTCATATTTAAAGGAGAGAATAAGATGAAGAAATATTTTAAAGCAAGTATGTTGCTGATGGGCTTATTGTTCATCCAGTCAACAACAGCATCTGCACAATGCCCTATCAAGGAGCAGATAATGAATGGAGACGATGGTGGAGAAGGTCTGGAAAAGGCAAAACGTGAAAGTGAGAAGAACCCTGTCAGTCATACGCTGATTATCTTCTTCGACAAGAAGACAGGCAACAAGCCTCTACTGAAAGCCATCAAGAAGCAGGGCTGTACCCTACTCTATAAATACAAGGAATTCAGTGGTGTAGCGGTCAAGGTTGACGAGAAACACGACGTTGATAAAGCTATCGCTGATTTCAAGAAAGTAAAGGGCGTGACGAGCGTGAACAAAGACGGCATAATGCAGTTGCAGTAGAACAGACGTAATTCATCCAGAATTCATAATTCATAATTCATAATTCATAATTATGATTACTGATATAATTCACAATGAATAATTCACAATGAATAATTATGATTACTACTATACGCTGTGTTTATTGCTACAAGTAACTTGTTCACTTGTAAACCTGCAAACTCGTTTACTTATGAACTTATGAACTTGTAAGCTTGTTCACTTGCAAAAAACTCTGTGAACTCCCCAGACCGCATGGTCACTCTGTGGACTTAAGTGCTGTCTAAACCTCAGTGTAACTCTGTGAACTCTGTGAGAGAACCTTTTTAATTCATAATTATGATTACCTGTGTCTAATGTGTTTCTTACTGCGAATTAAGACTGGAAAACAAAAAGACAAAAGAATAAAACAGCAAAATACTCTTTTACCGTTTTATTCTTTTGTCTTTTACTTTATAGGTTTCCTCAAAATAGGTAGCAATAAAATCTACTTACATTAGTAAGAGAAAACACCAATTATTACGAAAATAGTTTTGTTTTTAGTTGATGTCACATTTAACATTTCACGTAACCATACTATCATCCAATAAGTTAAGAGCCGAACTTACATGACAGAAATGACAGGAAAATATATTTTAGGGATTTTCTTATCCTTAAAGAACAATTGATTCAGCACCTTAAAAGCAACTTCACGCTGACATCACAGCTAACCATTCCACGATAAAGCTGTAGAAAGTAAGGTAGAGGCACTTGTATAACCAAGCCACCACAACCCAACTCTCCACACTTATTCCTTACCGGCTCATTGTCAGTATAAGTTCCTTCCCTTTCTCTAAGTTTACAGTTCCGCTAAAAATCTGGTTATCTTTGTTTATCTGTTTATCGGCGGTAGTGTGATAAACCTCCAACTGGTAGTTGCCAGAAGGGATATTATTTATCTTGAAATCAACATCATAGCGACAGATGCAGTTTGTCATCATGTCCTTATCGGGATACAGGATGAGAACAATCTTACCCTCACTGCTGCTTGCTACTACATGGAACAGGTCGATTGCACAGTTATCCATGACGTCTGCAAAACGTGCCGTGACAGTATTCTCTTTACCGAGCAAGAGGTGCAACACAGACCGCTGTCCTATGAAATGATTATAGTAATCAGGACGAGACTCCATCAGAGAGGCTGAGGCCTTGCAGCCTGACGATTTTACATCACTTACTCCAATACTCCCAACAACTGCGTTCTCTGTCGTACATGACAACATCAGCACTGATAGGCAGCATATAGCCAGACTGTTAATAGGTTTCCAATATTTCATACGTATGTCTATTTATAGGGTTAGTTAACACAAAAGATTCTTTGCGAAGATAGTGTTTTATTTTGTAGAATGAAACTTTCCTCATGTTAAAAAATCTATATCATGTTATTTCAATACCCAAGCTGTTAACCGCAGCCTCTATCGTTCTATCCCTACACAAACCGTGTTTTATCTTCAACTATACGGAATGTCTGTATATCCGGCAAGACCTCTATCACATAGACTGTACCCGGATGGAAATTGAATTCCATTTCTTTCTTATAGGTAACCTTATGAGCAGCGTGGCGTTTCAAAAACCTGTATTCATAGAATTGAAATGTCACCCTGTGCCTTCCAGCAGTGATAAAATATCCATCAAACCACGAGAAACTTACGCCACGTCCATAAGTGATATCATCAACCTTGCTGATTGACACACCAAAATTTCTGACTCTTTTATTGTATTTTGGCAGAAACAGTCTGCTATGCTTAGGATTACGGCGCAACCAAGCCCTTTTCTCATACTTGAAGATGCCTATTGGCGAGACTACTATCAGTATTACTATAATGGGAAGTAGCGTCCTGACCAGTTGATCAGAAAATAATCCTCCCAATTCGCAGAAAAAAAAGGCGATAGGACTGACAAAGGCTACAAGAAGTCCTACCATTGCCCATCCTGAGAGTGTTGTCACATCAGGAAAAGAACGAACAGGAGAGAAACGGTAGAAAATATAATTGCACAAGTATATCATTGCCTTTATGCCTAACAGCATAACTGCAAATCCTACCAAGGATTGGAAAAATAACGAATTTATAAGTGGACAAATTGCTTGTAACATTGTTAAATTGATGGATTAATGGGGTGATGGGATAATAGGTTCACGAGTTAACAGGTTGACCCCCAACATTCAAGCGACTCGTCTACTTGTCAACTCGTCTACTCAACAATCTAAATGATTACCAACATCGCAAGCAACTTGTCAACTCGTCTACTTGTAAACTCGTCTACTCGTTTACTTGTCAACTAATCACCTTATGCAACTCATTCACAAAGTCTTTTAGTCCTACAAAATGCTCGCCAAAGACATCCCGCCACTTGTTTCGGTTCAGTGGGTACTCCATGAAGTCACTCATTTGTAGGTCACCATTCTCGCTGAGATAGTTCAGTATCTCTTTCAGATACTGTTCTTGCTCACCTGTCAGGTTGCCGTCTTTGATAAAGCGGGTATAGAGGGCTAACGCTTTCTGGCGGTCTACACCTTGAATGACACGGATAAACGCAGCCACATTATGGTTATATTTCTTTCCATTCGTGGCCTCATCAAACTCCGTACGTGTACCTAATTCTTCCCAGAAGATACGTTGCAACTCGTTGACATCATCCGTCGTCAGCTGCTCAAAGTTCTGTATCTTCCTTAATACTTCATTGTCCGTATGCTTTGCCAAATAGTCTATCACACGATCGTGATAGGTAGCCTTCAGCGTGACAGGAGCAGCCACAGCATCCGAACTGATTGCATCTTCGATATTGATAACAAATCTTCTCTCGTCCCTACTCTCGGCTAACACATGCACCAACTCACGTAGTTCCTTCCTCACTCGTTCAAGACTATTCAGCGTACAATGGTCCCAGAAGGCGGCAGTCTGTACCTCCTTAATCGTTTCCATCCGCTCTCTTACGGCTGGGATCGTGGCTTTCTTCTCTAACAGTTGCGCAATCTTAATCACACTCGCACGACTGTTATCAGCCTTCACCGTACTGTCTACCGCCTCTAACTGCAGATAAAGCATCAGCACATCGAACTTCTTTGCAGCCTCATTCTCCTTCGGACGGGGCAGCAAATGGGCTATTCCCTTCAGTTCGACAACGTCTAAATCACTCAGACAAACCCATGCCTCACGGTCACGATAGGGTTCGATAGTCTGCAAATGTGCTCTGACATCTATGCGCGACAGACTCAGACTGTCCACCTGTGCGTGTAGGATTTCCTTCAACTCGTCATGTAGTCGACGGTCGTCTTCCTTCTCTTGATGTTCTGCCGACTGTAGTGCAGCAGCGATATCGAGCCTCAACGCATAGAGTCGTTCTGTCAACGACTTCACAGCGACAGGGTTTGCGCCATCACTATGTACTGAGAAATACTCGAAGTTATTACACCAATCGAAGATATAGAACTCTTTCTTGTCAGCACTACCAAACACCTTCGGACAAAGACGTGTGCCACGTCCTATCATCTGCATAAACTTAATCTTCGACTTCACACACTTGAAGAAGACGAGGTTAAGCACCGATGGCACGTCAACACCTGTGTCAAGCATATCGACACTGACAGCTATCTGTGGGTTCTTATCCATTTGCTCGAAGTCAAGTATAAGTCCATGTGCCTTGTTGACATAGTTATCAATCAGCTGACAGTAGTTGGGATCTTTCTCTGGATAGAGCGTGCGGAAGCGTTCAACGATGAGTTCTGCATGATGGTGGTTCATGGCAAAGATGATAGTCTTACCTATCTCCTCCCCACTCTTCACCTTCAAACCCTTTCCATCAACTCCATCAATACCTTGTCAACGGTATCTATGTTGAAAAGATACTTGAATATCTCTTGCGGAAGGATGTCACGATGATATTCGTCATCGGGTCCTAAGCCTGCTAAAGACTTCTCATAGTCCATTAGTCTTTCTGCTTCTTCACGGTCCTCCTTCGACATTTCATCCCATTTGGCACCACGTTCCATAATCTTAGAGTGATACTGCAGTGTCTTATAAGGACAGAGATAGCCATCCCTGACAGCCTCATCAATGTCGTAACTGTAGTTAGGCATACCATTATCTAACTGTAGAAGGTCGTAGGTATTGCGGTCTATCTCGTCACGTGGGGTGGCTGTCAGACCGATGAGCAATGAGTCGAAATAGTTGAAGATGGCACCATATCTACCAAGACACTTCGATGAGCTTCGTCGATGATGATGAGGTCGAAGCGTCCAACACTAAAGGTTTTATCCTCTCTGTCGAGGTAGTTTATCATCGTTTGATAGGTTGAAAAGAGGATGCGTGCCTGCATATCAGGTGCCTTCTCTTCACTCAACACCGACATAGAAACACTCGGCAGCAAGGCTTCATAGTTTTTATGTGCCTGACCGACGAGTGCCGTACGGTCTGCAAGAAAGAGTACATTCTTCACCCAGTCATTACGCATGAGGATGTCGCAGAGCGAGATACTCACACGTGTCTTGCCTGTTCCTGTTGCTAAGACGAGCAATCCACGACGATGCTTAGCGTTAAACCACTCCACAATACGCTTGATAGCCGTCTGCTGATAAGGGCGGTCTGTGATTTCTTCTTTTATCGTCACGTCTTTTATCTCTGCCCTTCCCCGCTTCTGTATCAGTCGTTCGAGGTCGTCCATAGAGTGGAAGGAGATTACATCACGGTCGGGATAGCCCATTCCGTCAATGACTTTTGTCGTGAAACCATTGGTGTAATAGATGACAGGGCGCACCCCATATCGCTTTTCCAAACAGTCAGCATAAAGCGTTGCCTGCTGTCGTCCTTCTGTTACGGCATGGTTAGTTGCCTTGGCTTCAATGACGGCTAAGGGTTTACCCCCCACGGCTAAAGAGAACATAGTCGGCATAGCCTTTCCCCGAAGCGGTAGGCATTCCGTCTACTTCCACTTCTATACAAGCCTTTCCGCCCTGCACCTTTCCCTTCACGTCTAAGAGTTCCCAGCCTGCCTCCTCGAGCATATAATCGATGAGATACTTCCTTGTCACCGCCTCACTTTCAAGACTTTCGCGAGGAATCACCACAGGTTGTGGGTCGTCGAGCGTCTCTTTCTGTACGCTATTGACCACCTCCATCTCTACCTTTGGCTCAGGACTCGTGACGAGGGCAACCGTAGTAGTCGATGCAGAGATAAGGGTTGCATCGAAGGGTGGGATATTCTTCACGGCATCCCAACGCCCCATAAAACCAGCTACGACATTATAAAGCGCACGAAGACAACGGAAAGCCTTCACACGATTGACAGGTTCGGCACCATCATGGCTGGCAGCATTACCTATCTTCTTTACTAAATAGATGTCGTCCGAAAACCTATAATCGTGGTTGATAAAGGCGTCTGTCTCTGGCAGGCGTAACATATCGTTGAGTGTCATCCGCTCGTCAACGGTCACACCTCTAATCTTTAGCATGTTCTTCATCAGCCACTCAAGGGCTTTACGAGCGTTATTAGCAGACGCATCAGGATAAATTGGTTGTTGTTCTTCAGCCAACCTGCAATAGTTATGCAAGCTCTTAAAGCTGGGTATTTCGTCTGCTACCAATCGTATGTAATCAAAGTTTTTAGCCATGTCGTCTTTCTTCGTCTTTATGTTTCAAGTATTCTGATTGCTTACTGTACTGCTAAGTTAATCGAACCAATATTGCATTCGTGCAGCAAGAAGGGTCTCTAAGTCGGTTATTGTCTTTTTGAATAGCAGCTTTCTGACGCTCTATCTGCTCTATCTTTTGCGCAAAAAGATTGCTGTAAGGAGAGAGGAGGAAGAGGACAAAGCATTAGTTTCAACTTCGCTATAGTTAGTGCATTATATGCTGCACCATTTGCATTAACTTTCTTATATTCATCGATAAGATAAAAGATAGAGTATCTGAAGTATTCACAATGCGCACCTTTTATATTCCTCAGCCAAACTAAATTTCCATCTTTAAAGTAAAAAGGTTCATTTGTATCAACAACCCATATCTTTCCAATTGTACCTACTGCTGTGACAAGAATATCACCGATTTGTGGTACACCAAAGCTACTTTTGATTTTATTGTAGTGTGATTCTGAAATATATAATTCTACAGAAATAGGTAATTGTTTACTTTTCTCAATTACTTCCTTACTCCGATAAAATGGTACTCCCGTATCAACATACTCGTTAGCAAAGACTCTTTTACTTGAGGTTATCTCACAAATATGTCCTAAAGTCTTCATTTCCCACCCTTTCTCATTCTCCACAGGGTCCCCAAACATCTCATAGAAGATGCTTTGTGCAAGTGTATCATAGTCTTTTAGCTGCTCTTTCTTTATCTGTATCAGCTCGTTTAGCTTATCAAGTTCGGAGACAATGGATAGTTGGGTAGGCTTAGGAGGATATCCTATATGTATTTTTGAGAAACTCTTCTTATTTATGATAGGAACAACAGGAGCATTAGCAATAAACTCTAATTGCTTTCTTATAGATAATAAGGCATACGCCAAATACCTTGAATTAATTTTGTTATTAGGAATAACTGCATTAATCTGCTGATTAGTACATCCTTCTTGTAAAAGTAGCCCCACCTTACCGATAGTCCCAATACATGTCGTTAAAACACTTCCTGCAGGTAATGGACGAGAAACTGATAGCCCTTTAGATGAAACATAATTCTCTGTTTCGTGAATACTACCAACACCGTTTAGAGGTAAATCGCTTGGCTTAACAAAGCAATACTCTTTTGGGAAATAATTACTTTCATCATTAGTAGAAGGCGTTGCTCCAGTCACTATAGTACCCAAATCATCTAACTTCTCATATCTCCACCCTTCTTTCATACATTATTCTCCTTCACTCTTTGCTGTATCCTACAAGCTTGATTCCGTTCAAACCACTGCATAGCAATCCCCTTGCCTACCCTCTCGCAGCCAAAAGCATACACCCTTGTAAAAGTCAGTTGATTATTCATTCGTACCCTCCTCCAACATTTCCATGAGTGCATTATAGCCACTTAGATAATCCGCCTCATTCGCTTTTAGACGAGAAAGGATGTCGTTGACAGGCTCATAGGTGACTTTCTCACGCTCCACCTCCTTATACTTGTTAATGGAGAGGTCGTAATCATTCGCACGAATATCATCAACAGACACCATAAAGCTCTGTTCCTTACGGCTGCGATTAGCTTCGTCAGCAAGGTTATGGAAGCGGTTGACAACGTCAGGGATGTCATTCTCAGCTATCGGAGAACGCTTGTCGTCGAGCGAAAAGCCGTCAGCCTTCATATCATAGAACCACACCTTATCCGTTCCGCCACTATTGGTCTTGGTAAAGACAAGTACTGCCGTGCTAACTCCAGCGTAGGGTTTGAAGACACCGCTCGGCATAGAGATGACAGCCACCAACTGCTGATTGTCGACAAGTTCCTTACGCATTGCGATGTGTGCCTTGGACGTTCCGAAGAGAACACCGTCTGGAACGATGCTTGCACAGCGACCGCCCACCTCCAACGAACGTACGAACTGGGCAAGAAAGAGTAGCTCCGTCTTCTTCGTGTCAGCGTAGGCAAGAATCTTCTTGTTTACATTTCCCTTGTCAAGACTGCCCGCAAAAGGTGGGTTAGCAAGGATGAGTGTATAGCAAGACTCGTCATTGTTCTGCTCGGAAAGGGAGTCACGACGTGCCAATTCGGGTGCTGTGATGTCATGCAAGAGGAGGTTCATTGCACCGATACGCAGCATCGTTGGGTCGGTATCATAGCCATTGACAAGCGAAGACTTGATATGCTTCACCGATTCAGCCGTATAGAGTGCCCGCTCATGATGCTCCTTGATATACTTCACCGCCTCCACCAAGAAGCCCGCACTACCCATTGCAGGGTCGCAGATATAGTCGGCTGGTGTTGGCTGCATCATATCGACAATCATACGAATGATGTGGCGAGGCGTGCGGAACTGTCCGTTTGTTCCCGAAGCAGCCATCTTACCGAGGATATACTCATAGACATCGCCCATCGCATCACGGTTGTTCATGTCGAGGGCATCGACCCCGTCGACCACCTTTGTCAGTGTACGAGCATCCGAGATAAGGAAGGTAGCCGACTGCATATACCTGCTGTAAGCACTCTCCTCACCTGTTCCGATAGTTTTGATAAACTCAAACACGTTCTGACGAACCATCTGAAACATATTTTCAGGACCCGTATGGCGGAACACTGACCAGCGCATACTCTCGTAGGGCACGTCCTGTTTGGTAACAGGATTAAACCAGTTCTGCCCAACAAGGAAGGTAGGATTCTTTACTTCGGTATCAAAGTCGCGTGCCATAGCTTCCTCTTGTAGCTGCTTGTCGTCAAGCATCTTCATAAAGAAGATATAGGTCATTTGCTCTAAAACAGTAATAGGATTGGTGATACCAGAGACGTGGAAGGTGTCCCATATCTGGTCAATCTTGGTTTTTATCTCGCCAGTTATCATCGTTATCAGTTTACGGATTATAGGTAACGCCCGTACTCTACAGTACAAGACGACTACAAATGTACAAATTATTTTCCAATTCTTTCACTTGGAAACTTTGAATTTTGAACTTTAGTCTTTGCCAAAAGAAAGCAGAGATATGGATTGGTTGACATAAAAGAAAAAACAAAAGAGTATGTAGCCTTTGGATAGAAAGGACTTATCACAAAAATTGTGATTCTTCCGAAATATGAAATGACAAACTAAAAAGCTTACATAATAAGGCACACAGAGTTACGGAGAGGACGGAGGTAAAGGCAATAACACGGAGGTGCCGATGGCAAATAGAGCGACGGAGGCGTAGCGTACAGATTCCTGATAGCTCTGTTGGGGTAAACGCTTTATGTATAAAGTGCTAATGGAATTGGCAAACTATCTCCGTCACTCCACGCACCGACGGTGCCTCCGTTACTTCCATTACGTTGTTTTAATCATCCTCCGTACTCTCCTTTTCTCCGTGTGACATTTCGTCAGAGACCTAAACTTAGGCGAATCATTATCATCCCAAATATCTGAAGACCCTAAATTGTGTCTCCATTTCTTTGTATTTCTGTAAGAAAACATTATATTTGCAAAGAACAAAGAATAGAACTCTATGCCTACAATCGCACTACTAACACTTAACGGACATAGCTATGATATTAAGCTACTCAACCAATGTTTCGGACTGCTCATTAGGTGAATTACACCCCAAAATATAAAATAACAATAATGAAAAGCATCCTACTAAAAATCCTGTCAATAATAAGTCCAGTTATTATCCTTGCAGCTTTGGGCATTATGCAGGGAGTATGGTTTGATGTAGAGGAGTCTATTGAAAGAGGAGATACAGAAGTCTATCATCCATCTTCCATTCAATATTTATTGTATTATTTGGTAAGTATAGTCTTGTTTGTGCTTTCTTGGCTGCTGCTAAAACATGAATATAAAAATACATCATCTGCTTTCTTGCGAATAGTATATGCAACTATTTTAGTATTAGATATTGGCATTATACTGATATGTTTCCTTGCTCTTTAAATCCGATTATCTTATTGTTCGGACAAACGAGGCGATAGCTTCACCATTGTTTTTTATAATACAGTTTACTTAAACGATAAAGATGAACAATTATTTATTACAGCAATGAAAAAATTCGGTTTCAATAAACAAATAACAGGTAGAAATAAAAAGGTATTTAGTGATGCAATCCAAGAAAGAAAAGGAACATTGCATAATTCTCATTTGCATTCTGGTTTTAATGAGGCTGTTGTAAAGATTGTCACTCTGTCTATTCTAATACTTTTATTAATTTCTTGTAAGCAGAAAGTTCTGTCTCAACCTTGTCAGAATTTAATCGTTAAATCTTCTAATAATGTATTTTTACTTGGTGATAGTATTGTCGCTAATAGTGCTTTTTCCAATCAAGTAAACACCTCTTGTGCAACGGGAAAGGAAGGGTGTATACTTGAAAAACTGACAACAGATTACTACAGTTCACTTTCCAAAGAATCGGGTTCGGTTTTGAAATTAGATAAGACACATCAGCTATCACTCAAAATTTATAAGAAAAAGAGTAGTACGGAAGAACATATAAGAGCCTATGCCCTGCTTTCTGTAAACAACTTGGTTTCTGATTCAATTCTGTGCTATGAATATTACAATAATGCCAATACACTTTCTTGTTATGAACAGATATATTACATCAATATTAACCAACGCAAGATATGGACTGTTATGCTGACTTATGACGAAGAAAGTGCAGAAGCTAACAATGTAAATATATACAAAATAGATTTAAACACCAACCGCTTTAGAAAAGAAGTCAGCAATAATGAAAAGGAATATAAGTCTGCAAACGATAAAGAAACTGCTTTTATTAAGGAATTATATCCTATGACTCATCACCTGTTCCTTTCCCCCAAAGACAAATCAGAGGACAAACGACGGTTTGTCAGTTAGGCTAACAAGACGGTAGATTTACTATTGTTTTAATGATACGGAATTGTCTTATCAAGCTACAATTGTTAGATAACTTCTGCCCTCAGCATAACAAGGTAGCTACAAACACATAAATTATGACCCAACTCCTCTGCTTGTATTCAAACTTCTTTGGGGATTAGCCAAGCAACTTAAAGAATAAAACTAAGCCTTCGCACGATATGTGCGGAGCCTCCGCACATGTCGTGTTGATGCTCCGCACATATTGTGTTGAGGGTTTAAATGAAACTCCTCTACCAACTCTTTTACTGCACAGGGGCTTGTGCATAGACCTTCAAGCCAAACTCGTTGGCGTAGGCGTAGACGTGTTCGAGGATGTCAGCCATGGCATGCTCGTAAGGAATCCAGTCTTTCTGACGTAGGAAGAAGTAAAGTTCCATAGGGATACCCGCCTGTGTTGCCTCCAATTGACGTACGAGGAGAGACATCTTCGCATTGACATCCTCACGCTTGGCAAGGTAATGCTCCATGTAACGACGGAAGAGAGCAGTCGTCACAACCTCACCCTTTAGGTCGTCCGCCTTAGCAAGTCCCTTATCAATTAGCTGTTGTTTGAGTCCATCGTCAGCAATACGAATGCTGCGAACATCAAAATAAATCATCTTCTTGACCCTTTGTCCCTCTACATCTTCCAATCCTTTCCAGTTTTGGAACATTCCACTAACTAATGTAAGAGGCGGTACGGTGGTAATCGTATTATCTGATTGACGAATCTTTACAGTTGTGAGTGTGATATCAATGACCGTTCCATCTACGAAGCCGCCAGGTAGAGTAATATGGTCACCAATATGTATCATCTCGTTACTCGTCAGACGGACACCAGCAACAAGACCATCAATCGTGTCCTTAAAGACTAACATAAGAATGGCAGAGGTTGCTCCTAAGCCAGCCAACAACGTCATCGGACTACGATTAATAAGGGATTCCAACCACCACAATCACAGCAATAAAGATAGCAAGAATCTTCAATACACCACAGAAAGACTTAAGATAAAGACTTGTCGAGTCACCGGGTTTCGTGTTGAGATAGCGCAGACGGTCGATGAGTTTCGTCACAAGTCGCGTCGTTGCTATGGTAAGATAGACAGCTGTTAGCCGTGTCAAAGCCACCTGTACGACATGGTACTGATAGAAGACAAGCGGCATCAACTGCCATATCACCAAGGCAGGGACAATGTGGCAGGCTGTGCGCAGCACTTGATGGTCAAGGACTACATCGTCCCATCGAGCTTGCGTACGTTTTACCAGACGAAGAACAAGGGGAACGAATAAGTATTTACAGATTCGTTCGGCAATGAAAGCCAACAAGATTGCTACTAATGTCAATAAGACATGACGCAATACAGGAACGGTATGACCATGTACACCGACTGACTCAATGATATTCTCGACGAAGATTCTTATCTCTTCAAGAATGTCCTCAAGAAGATTATGGGGAAGCTTTGGTATCATAAATTCTTTTCTTTTTAAAGGGTTATTGGGCTTATTAGGCTAATAAGGCTAATAGGGCTAATTAGCCTAATAAGCCCTATTGGCACAACGCCACACAAATCTTGTTTTGGAAATTACGCATAGGTCCATTGCTGAGTCCACCATTATTAATAATAGAGAAACAGAGCAGATGACCATTGGAAGCAGTGAGATAACCCGCAAGTGAGCTGACACCCTTCACCGTACCTGTCTTTGCACGTACGTTGCCAGCTGCTGCCGTACCACGCATACGCCTCTTCAAAGTTCCGTCTACGCCAGCTATCGGCTGTGCTTCAAGATAGGCACCATAGATATCAGAACGCTGATAAGCATAGCGCAAGAGCTTTGTTTCAAGTTCGGCACTTACATAGTTATACAGAGACAAGCCAGAACCATCAGCAACATTATAATCACGTGGATTCAGTCCGAGACGGCTGAAGAGTGCATTCTCATATTGTCGTGCCATCTTCGCACTTGCCCATCGTGTGCCACCATTAGCAGCCAATTGATAGAACATAGACTCAGCATAGAGGTTGTCACTCTGCTTCATCATACGATGGAGAACCTGACGAATAGAATGTGTACGTGTCGTTAACAACTGCGCATCAGTTGGTAGCTGACGTTCGCCAGTAGAACCATTCAGCATCACACCCATATCTTCTAACTTACGGGAGAAACGATAGGTGAATTCGTCCTTACCATCAACCAACAAAGGAGAGAGCGTAGGATTCTTATCATCCCAACACCAACCCTCGCCCAAACGGTCACGATCCTTAAAAGAGAGAGGTCGGCATAGACACTGCCTTCTATCGTCTTGATACCTAAGTCTCGTACGGCACGTGCCATCTCTGTCAAATCCGAAGAAGAGAAGCATTGGGTCCATACCACCAACACAATAGAGGTCGCCACGCAATACTTGCGTAGAGTCGTCAATCACACCCGTATAGTAAAGGTTTGTCTTAAAGTCATAATCAGCCCCAAGTTTATCCAATGTTGCAATAGCAGTAACACACTTCATCGTAGAAGCAGGGCGCATGTGCAGACGTTCACGGAACTGATAGACAGGTACATCATCCGTCAAATCCCATACCATCACACTTGTTTGTACGGTCTCTAAAAGCGGACTTCGGAGTATTCCATCCAATCGGGCGGTGATATTCTCCTTCCAACTAAGATGGCTATCCGTGGTAAAAGCAGGGATGATACTATCGGTATCTTCCTCTTCCTCGCTGACATCATTAGCAGTAGAAGTCACCTTAGGTTGAACAGCTGTAACTGCTTTCGGATGAAGTATATTCGCAACCTCCGTACTATCTAAATATACCTGCGCTTGTACAGGCAAACTCAATACGACACCGAAGATTAGTGCCGATAAGTATTTTAATTTCATACCTCGTTATCTTTCTTTTCTAATCGTTTTTCAGTGCTGACAAAAAGTTATCAACATTATCAGGCTGTACGCTGACAACACTGCCATTCATCATTTCTAACAATGCATAATAACCGAGACGAAAGGCAAATGGCCGTTTCTCAATAGTCTTCACATCACTGAGCGAAACACGCTTTGTCAGTCCAACTCTTCCTGTCTTTATCTGCAAAACACCGTCATCGGTCAATACATATTTAGTATGAATGGCACGATCAACGGCTCTTATCGTCACAACAATAAGCAAGAAGCCTAATACGACCATCAGACTATTCGTACGATGCCAAAGACAGAAGAAGGCAGCAAGGGCAAAAACCACGATGGCTCCCATGTCATTTATCGTCACTTTATGTTGGAAAGTTCTCATATTAACTGCAAAAGTACAAAAAAAAGCCTTTGTACGTCAATATATTACATAAAAAGATAATGGCAACCAACGAGTGGTTGCCATTATTAAGGGGGGTATTGGGCTTATTAGCCTAATTGGGCTAATAAGGCTAATAAGACTAATAGCCTTAAACCAAAGTTGCAATAATATCCTCGCGGTTACCTGGGAGCATGTCAATGACTGGAATCTCAGGCATTGTGTAGCAACCCGGGAGCAAGGCGCATACTTGCACGTGCCACGTTAACAAGTACCTGTGCTGTGAGCGCAGGGTTATTGATAGACATATCGAAAGAGAAGTGCTGGTTATGAGTCTTACCACTCACACCCTTACGAGTCATGTGAACGCCATGACCAACATCGTTTAAAGCAGCAACGCTTGGTACTGCAAATACGTGTAACTCATCGTGTGCAAAGTAGTCGTCAGCCTTAAGTTCCTTTGTTACATCCTCAAGGTTAGCACCCTCTTCCAACTCAACATAAACCATACGACGATGGATTCCCTCACCGAGAGGAATAGTCATTGACAAAGCTTCCTTAACGCCCTTCTTGCTACGAGCCACTACAGAGTGACCCATTGAACGACCTGGACCAAAGTTGGTATAAGAAAGACCTTCTGGTGCAAGGCTCTCTAACAAGATACGAACAACTGAATCAGATCCTGGGTCCCAACCAGCAGCAATAACACTAACGGTATTAGTACGCTTGTTATTCTCCATCTGCTTGGTACGATAGTCAAGGATTGAACCATGAATATCAAAAGAGTCTACAGTATTGATACCCAACGCAGAAATCTTCTCAGCATATTCTGGACAGCTGCGAGTTGGTGCAGCGAGGATAGCCACATCAACATCCTTCAACTTTGTTATATCATCAACAACCTCGTATGGGGTCAGTTCCAATGGTTTATCCTTGTCACCCTGACGGCGAACGATACCTGCAATCTCAAAATCCTTTGCTGCTTCAAGTGCCTGAACACTGTAAACACCAATGTTACCATAGCCTACGACGGCTGCTCTAATCTTTTTCATAATTACTTACCTTTTATATAATTGAACTAATTTTCTCCGCAAAAGTAGTATTTTATTTAATAACAAGTATCGTCTCCACCACATTTTTAACACTATTCAATAAAGTAGGGACAGATGCCCTCGTCTGTCCCCCAGAGTACAGCCAGCAAAAGCCTCCCCAAGCCCCTCCAAAGGAGGAGATGTCCTTATTGCATATAGTTTGAAACAACCAATGATAAGTAAAATGAAAGCCCCCCAAGCCCCTCGAGGGGCTTGGGGAGGCTATCCATTTGAGCTTTTTTATAAAACGCCATAATAAAAGACTTTTACACTGCAACACTGTTTTTATCAGTCATCATAACGAGTCGCACACCCGTGTTTTACGCCATATACTTTCGTGGCTGACAATATATACTTTCGTGCCCCACGAAATGTACTTTTGTGCCCCACAATATGTACTTTCGTCAAACAGCCGATTTTCACAGCTTGCATCAAGTTAATAATTAGATTTATAAGCTCCGCACAATTTGCGGATTTTTCTTTACATTTTCTTCTTTTCCCCAACTAACCACAAGGTCATGCAGTACTAAAACTCCCTTCCCTTCGGGAGGGTTAGAGTGGGTTTAAGGTTTATTCGGTAATTTAATCACCCCTCCCCTCGGGAGGGAGAGTGGGTTTCAGGGGTGGGTTTCAGGTATTACTCTGAGACGGGACGCACCGCGAACGCCCAAGCCCAACCGCCGCGGTCCCGCGGGTTCACGTAGCTCGGGGCGAATTGCATAGTGCAACCGTCGTACGTCTTGTTCGGAACCGCCGACCAATAGTGACCGGTGCCGCCGACGAAGAACAGCGAACCATCATTGCCGTCGTAAAGGCCCGAAGCAGGAAATTGATAGTAGCAGTCTTACTGCTGTTGGTCCAGAAATTATGACCGAAGTTGTTGTAGTAAGTCTGCGAATTGTCTGTACCGTCAACATTCTTTGTGCCTCCATTCTTAGCATCAGCTGTAAAACCAGTAAACGCATTATTAGCAGGCATCTTAAAGCCCACAGGACAAGGATCATAAACCGTCTTAACGACAGGATTGTCATTACCAACATTCCAGCCACCTGTAACAGTATTGTCGGCTGACCAAAGATTGTAATAACTATAACCCGTTGGAGGAGCAGAATACCATGACGAACCATACGTATAGAAATTATCTGGATGCTGAATACCATTCGTAATAGACATGTTATTACCTGCATTCTCAGTGAAATTGCTACCTGCTGCTAACTTATCTTTGTGAACGCCAGGAAAGGCATCCTTACGACCAAACTGATAAAAGGTTGTAGCACCCTCCTTAACATTACCAGGGTTCTGGGTAATATTGATGACTGCTTCCTGTTTGGTTCCGTTGTTTGCAACGGTCTGCTCAACCTTTACCTTGACTGTACGAGCACTAGAATAAGTAGAACGACTCCACTGCGTTGGTTTCCAACCCAAAGTCTCCTTGGTGAAGTAATAATTTACGTTCTGATGGTTAGTAACCTTTATCTTATCGAGCGCATCCTTAGGAGCAAACCACAAATGCCATGACCAAAGAACTGTTTTGAAGCACCACTACCTTTGGTAACTGCAACAACAGCATTGCCACTTTGGATGTCGGCTGCTGTAACCTCGAAGTCGAGGAAGCCCTCACCACCAACATGCACGATAGAAGGAGAATGAACGAGGTCGGCAGCATCTGCCCAAATGACTTCAGCACCATCAACACCAGCATTAGCACCGCCGTTGGTCTTCTCGATCCAAGGGTCGGTGATGTTAGCACCTGCATGATCCTTAAAATTACGCAAAACGTATGACTCGTTAGGAGAACCCGTAGGCGCATGACTGATATAAGAGTTCGCATTGGTTGCCCCGTTCTCAATGGCATTACCATAAACAAGCGGGATACGATAATGACCAGGAGCAGAGATTACATAACTGTTAGCAGTGCTACGAGCTATTGTAGCACCTTGAACATTATGTAAAGAAAGGTCGTAAGGAGCACCTGCAGAACCTAAGGCGGTTGCCTCCTTGAGAACCTTGTTACGCTTAGCGAGGAAATCGGTAACATCTTTGGTTAATGTGGCTGTACCTTCGTCGGCAGCAGTACCACCATCGCCCTCGGTCTTGCTAAGGCTGGTCAGCCATGCAGGCTTCTCCGCCATAGAGAAAGTACCATCGCCATCGGCATCGTAACCAACAACTTTCCATGCGACAGCCTGTTGTGTTCCGTCAGGAGCTTGGCGATAACTTGTAATGCCGTAATTATCCGTTGTTGTTTGATCGTAATCAGCATCATGCATTGGATCGGTTGCTATAATATTATAAGTCCAATTAGAGTTGGTCTCACTTAACTTTAGTGTACGTGTTGTTCCGGCTTTCCATTCACCTTTCAGTGTTGCTGTGATTTCAGTGTTATCCGTGAAGTGTACGTATGCAGTTACGCTATTACCCGTAAGCACCTGTGGAATCATATAGAAGGTGAAGTTATCACCCGTGTTGCCCATGATGGTAACGTTAGGGTTGGAGCTGGTGTTTACGCTTAAGCCAGAGAGAGTGGCTGTACCACGAGTTGCACCCGTATTATCCCATGCAGCGCCCGTACCGCTGAACTCGTTTGAAAGCTTGTACTTGCTCTTCATAATGGCATTACGAATCTCAACCTTGTCAATGGTTTTGTCCCATGAGAGGTTTTGCCCCACAGCAAAGCGAATAGCAGTGAGGGCATGGCGGAAGTCGAGGTTGGTTGTTGGCTGCTCAAACTGTGTTGCATAATGCACCTCGCCTGTACATGCTGTCATAAAGTCCTTCTGATCTCTGACGTTAGGTTCTACCGTGAAGTCAACACTGGGGGCATTGTCGGTAGAAGTCATATCGTTGATCGTCAGCTTAGAATAACTGTCTTTAGAAGGATAAACAGCAAAGAAACGTGCCCAAGGCTGTGCAAACGACCAGCGAATAGGAGTATAGAGTTCGCCGTTGCTCTTGGTTTTCGCAGCTTTGAACCACTCTGGTGTTGTCAAGATGCTTGTTGCTGCAACACCACGGATACCTGTTGAAGAGAAGTCGCCACCAATCGTGGTTTCTATGTTAGCACGAGTGCGTGCATCAGCCTTTACTGGGTTTATGCCCTCAACGGTTGTTTCTATAAGACATACATCAAGGTTACGATTGCTGTGTGCAGCAAGTTTCTGACCAGTAAGGTCTTTATTAGCAAGTCCAGGTGTGATTGCACCACGGGTCATTGCAGCACCACGGGCAATCGTCTCTGACTGGACATCTTTTACACTAAAGCGTACCAATGTTTCATTGCTTCCACCCTGATTAGACGATAAATCATCGTCAGAGCAAGAAGCTACTGACAATGTCATACCGCCAACAATAGAAGCAAACAGCATATAATTGAAAATATTTTTCTTCATTTTTAAATTAATTTCTTAGTGCTTTTTATACATCATCCTTCAATATCGTCATCTGGGTTATTATCGTCTGATTCCTGTGGGACGACCTTAATACTTCCAGGTGTCTGGCTACCAGTACCACCGCCGCCAGGACGAACAAGAGGACTATTGGCAAGAAAATTGCCTTCTGCTTCGATCTCTAGCACTTCTGTAGATGGACAGACGTAGGATTGTCGTACTGTTCTTCTGATTCTCTTCATAAATTTTAATTACTAGCTAATTATTAATATATTTAGTTCACTCACATGTCATGATAAGGAATTAGACGAAAATGTTGAATAGGAGATAAAACAAGAAACGACAAAGGAAACTTTCAAGAAGCCCTTTGTCGACACATCATTACGTGCTACGACTTGTAAACACACGTAATATACTAAGAAAGAGATAACTAATGTACTTATGTGTGTGTGAGAGAGAGAGAGAGAGAGAGAGAGAATATACAATTATTTGGAATATCCAAATAATTTAACATCTTTTCTTTATTTTCTTTCTTCAGCACCTCTCTAGCCTTGTTCGCATTGCAAGCAACAGGCATAACAACACGACTTACACCTTCATTATATACCGTGCAAGCATTAAGGGTTGAAATAAACTGGTTTGTAACTCTCATTATGGGTTATCGCAAGTTAATTTTCGTTTAACCGGGCGCAAAGGTAAGAAGAATTATTGGAATAATGAAAGAATGTAGGAATAAAATATTGAAATCACAATAAACAAAGGAGGAATGCGTTAGTAAGAACGTATATACAGAATTTCCATGCCCGAAAAGGCATATTTATTTTTAGATAAGGCATATTTATTTTTAGATTATGATTGAATACATCAGGGGCGAATTAGCTGACCTGACACCTGCTTTGGCTGTTGTCGAGGCACATGGTGTGGGTTATGCACTGAACATTTCGCTCAATACTTATAGTGCCATACAGGGTAAGACAGCTGTGAAACTCTATGTGCACGAGGCTATTATGACAGGTGGACGCGACGATAACTATACGCTCTATGGCTTTGCCAATAAGCAGGAACGCTCGCTCTATCGACTATTGATTACCGTTTCGGGGGTCGGTGCTAATACCGCTCGTATGATTCTCTCATCACTGACACCTGCAGAACTTTGCAATGTCATTGCCAATGGTGACGAGAAGATGTTGAAGACGGTGAAAGGAATCGGACTCCGTACGGCACAACGTATCATCGTTGACTTGAAGGACAAGATTATGCAGAGCGGTATTGCTGACGAACTACACGTTAGTAGCCAGCCCTAACACACCAGCTGTCAACGCTGCTATCAAGGACGAAGCCGTCAGTGCATTGACGATGTTAGGCTTCTCCCTGCCCCATCTGCAAAGGTTGTTGTGAGTATCCTCGCTGAACAACCAGACCTACCAGTGGAACAGGTTGTTAAGTTGGCACTGAAGATGATTAAGTAAAAAGCGAACCAACCAACTGGCCCAAACAACGGGCCCCTCCCCCATCCCCTCCCCCAAAGGGAGGGGCGTGATTACCGCCTACAACTACACTTTGCTGTATGTTAAGGCTTATCATCAGTTAGAACTATCCACTTACTCCAACAAATCCCTCCTTTGGAGGGGCTTGGGAGGTATAGAACCTCTTATCTTCTTGAAAAGAAAGTATTACATATCCATCCTTATCATAACACTTCTCGGCAGTATCGGACTGTTGAGTTGGGGACGCTCGGCACTTGGTTTTGCACCAATTGCGAAACTGGTTTATAGGGTGGCACCACCAGATACGGTTAAGAAAGCGAAGCCTATTGAAGTGGAGATTGATGAGGAGACTATTCCTGACTCCTTGCTACATCCTCGTTGGAAGGTGCAGCGCACTACCCCGATTACATACGACGACCTCAAGGAGAACTCTACCGACCTTATCCGACCAGAGAATATGCGACAGACTGTGGAGTATAATGATTCGCTCGACCGCTATATCATTGGTTATAAGATTGGTAAGACTTACGTGATGGCTCCAATTATGATGACGCCAGAGGAGTATCGGAAGTGGACGGAGAAGCGTAGCTTTGCTGATTATTACCGCTCAAAGAATCAAGAGATACTAAGGGAGAAGGGTAAGGATAAGTTCGACTTTACTGATATGCACTTCTCATTGGGTCCTGCTGAAAAGATATTCGGTCCTGGTGGTGTACGTATTAAAACACAGGGTTCGGCTGAATTGAAGTTCGGTGCAAACATCAAGAACATTGATAACCCATCACTGCCTATCCGTAATCGTAAGACAACGGCAATGGACTTTGATGAGAAAATCAATGTCAATGTGAATGGTAAGGTGGGTGATAAGGTGAACATGAACCTTAACTACAACACTGATGCTACCTTCGACTTTGATACACAGAACTTCAAACTAAGATATGAAGGAAAGGAAGATGAGATTATCAAACTCGTTGAGGGTGGTAATGTTACCTTCCCTTCTAACAACTCTCTCGTACAGGGAGCATCAGCCCTCTTCGGTATTCGTACCGATATGCAGTTTGGTAAACTGAAGTTACAGACCGTATTATCACAAAAGAAGAGTTCTAACAAGAGCGTTAGTTCACGTGGTGGCAAACAGCTTACACCATTTGAGATTGATGCTGCCGACTATGAAGAGAACCACCACTTCTTCCTTTCACAATATTTCCGCGACAACTATGACGCAGCAATGAAGTCATTGCCTAACCTCAAGACGGGTGTAACAATTAATCGTGTGGAGGTGTGGGTGACGAATAAGACTGGAACAACGAGTAACACGCGAAACATCGTTGCACTGACCGACCTCGGTGAAAACAAGAAGATTAGCCGTACTGATTTGTGGGGAACTGGTAACGGACCCGTACCAACAAACAATGCCAATACAGAATACACCACAATTACACAGACCTACCCTGCTGCTCGTAACATAGACCAAGTGACGAGTATTCTTGATGGTGCAGGTCTTGTGGGTGGTAATGACTATGAAAAGTTGGCAAATGCCCGACTGCTCAATAGTTCTGAATACACGATCAACAATGCCTTGGGTTATATCTCACTGAAAAGCGGTCTACAGACTGACCAAGTATTGGCGATTGCCTACGAATATACCTATGGTGGCGTAACCTATCAGGTGGGTGAGTTTGCCAGCGACCGTACCAATATCAATGAGGCTCTCTTCGTCAAGTCATTGAAGAACACCAGCAATAATCCTAAGCAAGGAAACTGGGACTTGATGATGAAAAACGTGTATTATCTCGCTTCTAACATTGAGCGCGATAAGTTCCGCCTTGACGTGAAGTATCAGAGTGATACGACAGGTGTCTATCTGTCATACATTCCAGAACCGCAAGTAAAGAACCAAACGCTCATCAAACTTCTCAATGCTGACCGACTGGATAACAATAACAATCCACATTCCAATGGTTATTTTGATTATGTTGAGGGCTATACTATCAGCAACGGACGTGTGTGTTCTTCCCAATGGCTGAGCCTTTCGGCAACGGACTTCGGAAAGCATTGACAGATAAGGGTGTTACTACAGCTATTGCGAATAAATACGTTTTCGAACAACTCTACGATTCTACGAAGACCATTGCTAAGCAGATTGCCGAGAAAGATAAGTTCATACTCGTTGGCCAGTATCGTGGTTCGGCTGCAAATGTTATCTCCCTTGGAGCCTATAACGTTCCACAGGGTTCGGTAATAGTAACTGCGGGCGGTGTGACCTTGAATGAGGGTTCTGACTATAGCGTTGATTACAGTGCTGGTGAGGTGACTATCCTTAATCAGAGTATTATCGATGCAGGTACAGCAGTCAATGTATCGCTGGAAAGCCAGAGTGCTTATCAACAGGAGCGTAAGACGATGATTGGTGTAAACTGGGAGTACGACTTCTCAAAGGACTTCCAGATTGGTGGTACCTTCATGCACCTCTCAGAACAACCGTTGACAACAAAGGTCAATATGGGTTCTGAACCACTCAACAACACCATTTGGGGACTGAATATCAACTGGAAGAAAGAGAGTCAGTGGCTTACGAATATGCTCAATAAGATTCCATTCCTACACGTAACACAGCCTTCTTATATCACTTTCTCGGCTGAGTTTGCACAGTTATTGGCTGGTCAGAGCAAGGGAACACAGGACAATGCTTCTTATCTCGATGACTTTGAGGGAGCAAAGACAACTATCGACGTAAGTCAGCCAACCTCTTGGATTATCTCCAGTGTACCATCAGACTTCCCAGAATATTCAGATAAGACAACCCTTCGCAGTGGCTTCAACCGAAGCTTATTGGCATGGTACACTATCGACCCACTCTTCACTCGTCGTAGTAGTTCACTGACACCGGGCCACATCAAGAGTGATCTTGAACAGCTCTCTAACCATTATGTACGTGAGATTCCAGTTACCGAATTGTTCCCAAATCGTGATAGAAACTACAGCGGCTCTATCTCAACATTGAATATTCTAAACCTCGCTTACTACCCTTCTGAGCGTGGACCGTATAACTTCAATCCAAATATTGACGTTAACGGACACCTCACGAACCCTACTGGAACATGGGGAGGTATGATGCGTAAGTTGGATACTAACGACTTCCAGACAGCTAACATTGAGTATATAGAGTTCTGGATGCTCGACCCATTCATCTACTCCAACCGACTGCCAAATGCTAATCAGTATGGTGGTGACTTCTATATCAACCTTGGAGAGGTGTCTGAAGACGTACTGAAAGATGGTAAGAAGTTCTACGAGAGAGTGGTATGCCTGTAGACGGTAGTCACTCATGGACAACTACGCAATGGGGTAAAATACCAACACAAAGTACGATTACTTACGCCTTCGCAACCTCAAAGGGTAGTCGTGCGAAACAAGATGTCGGCTTTAATGGATTGACTGATGAGGAAGAACAGCAGTTTGCTTCTTATCAGAACTTCCTTACAGCAGCCCGTGCTAACACCAATCAAGCTGTTTTTGACTCGATATGGACTGACCCTGCTAATGATGACTACCACTATTTCCGTGGTTCTGACTGGGATGCAAAACAGGCTTCTATCCTTGAACGATATAAACGTATCAACAATCCACAGGGTAACTCACCAGACAATGACAACAATAACGAGCGTTATGACACCTCATACAAGACAACTCCTGATGTAGAGGATATCAATCAGGATTACACGCTGAACGAATATGAGAAATACTACCAGTATCATATTAGTATTCGTCCACAAGACCTTGTCGTAGGTCAGAACTTCATTGTTGATAAACGTGTAGCCTCAGCACCACTGCGTAAGGGTGGTTCTGAACCTGTCACATGGTATCAGTTCCGTATTCCATTGGAGGAGTTCCAGAAGCGTGTGGGTAGCATCAGTGGCTTTACCAGCATCCGCTTTATGCGTATGTTCCTCACTGGTTTCGCAAAGCCTATCGTACTCCGCTTTGGTACCTTCGACCTTGTAAGCGGTAAGTGGCGTCAGTATCAACAGAACCTTACCAACTCTGCAAGTAACTCGGGTACAATGTCAGTGAGTGCTGTGAGCCTTGAAGAGAATAATGACAAGGTTCCTGTGAACTATGTATTACCCCCTGGTATTCGTCGTGGACAAGACCCTAATCAGCCACAATTGGTCGAGGAGAATGAGCAGGCACTCTCTATGGTTGTAAACAATCTTGGAACAGGCGAGTCAAAAGCGGTCTATAAGAATACAACCCTCGATCTTCGTCAGTACAAGCGTTTGCAGATGTTCGTACATGCAAACGCTTTTGAACAGAATACAACCAATCTTACGGATAACCAGTTGGCTGTGTTTATCCGCTTGGGTTCTGATTACAAGAACAACTACTACGAGTATGAAATTCCTTTGAAGCTGTCAGCTCCAGGCCACTATGACATGTACACTATTCAAGAACATCGTATTGTGTGGCCTGAGGAGAACATGCTTGACATTCCATTGAAGCTCCTCACCTCCGTGAAGAAGCAACGCAATCAGGCACGTGGTGCAGGAACAGCAAGCTATAACCGTGCTTCTCGGTATACGACACCGATCATCCTGCTAACAAAGTAACGGTGATGGGTAACCCAACCCTTGGTGAAGTAAAGACGATGATTATTGGTGTTCGCAACCTTTCCAGCAGTCAGAAGAGTGGAGAGGTATGGGTGAATGAGCTACGTCTACGAGAGTTTAACAACGAAGGTGGATGGGCAGCAAGAGGTCAGCTCAACCTACAGCTGTCTGACTTCGGTACTGTGGATGTTAATGCCAGCCATAGCACTGATGGCTTTGGTGGTTTAGAGCAGGGTGTTAACGAGCGACAGCAGGAGTCCAAGACGGATGTTTCTGTTACCACAAGCCTTGAGTTAGGAAAGTTCTTCCCTGACAAGGCTAAGGTATCAGCACCATTATATTACAGCGTTACCAAGAGCGAAAGTCGTCTAAGTACAATCCACTCGACACGGATATGGAATTGAAGGATGCTCTTGATGGTACTGCTAACCGTCAAGAGCGTGACTCCATCGAGTCTATTGCCGTTACGAAACGACTGACAACGAACTTCTCTTTGTCTAATGTGCGTGTCGGTATTCAGACCAAGAACCACCCAATGCCATACGACCCTGCCAACTTCTCATTCTCTTATAGCCATTCTCATTCTCACACATCAGGTGAGACAACGGTCTATGAGAATGAAGACAACTGGCGTGGAGCATTGAACTATAACTGGACACCAGTATATAAGTCTTGGGAACCTTTCAAGCGTCTTATCAAGAGTAGGTCGAAATGGTTTGAAATCCTCAAACGCTTCGGGCTAAACTGGCTTCCACAGAACGTTACCTTCAACACTGAAATGGTACGCAACTACTACGAGTTGCAGGAGCGTGATATGGAATCAACAGAGAACAGTCTATTGCCTCTTACCTTCAGCGAGCAGTTCCTTTGGAATCGTGACTTCGCTCTACGTTGGGACTTGACACGCAATCTCCATATGAACTTCCAGAGTGCGACACATGCTGAGATTGAAGAACCTTACACACCTATCAATAAAGACCTCTATGCCGACCGTTATCAGGCATGGAAAGACTCGGTATGGACAAGCATTAAACACTTCGGTACTCCACTCGATTACCAACAGAATTTACGCTTTCTTATCAGCTTCCACTCAATCTGCTACCTATCTTTGACTGGGTAAATGCTGATGCGAATTATACTGCATCTTATACTTGGGTGCGTGGAACGAGTCTTGATAATGGTACTTCGCTCGGTAATACCATTACAAGTAACCGTGCATTGAACATCAATAGTAGCTTCAACTTTGAACGCCTCTATAACCATATTCCTTTCTTAAAGAAAACGAACGAACGCTTCAACCGTACTCGCCCTACTCGTCCTAAGCTGACAGCAGAACAGAAGCAGGCTGAGAGAGAAAAGAAAGAAAAAGAAAGGAAGGAGAAAGATAAAGACGACGACAAGAAGAAAGCACTGCCAAAGAACCAGAAGAGCTTTGAAAAGGAAATCGTTATCAATGCCGATTCTGCTATCCTTGTTTCACATGGTAAGAATACAAAACGCCTTATTGTCTCTGCTAAAGACGAAAGAGGAAAGGCTATCAAGATTAAGTATCGTAAGGTAGGTGATACGCAGTTGAAAGTCTTTAATCGTACAGACTCTGCTATCCGCATGAAACTTACCGTCACTCCTAAGGAACCACTCGATAATAAGGGATGGTATAAGACCGCACAATGTGTAGCACGTGCGCTGATGATGGTACGTTCGGCAAGTATTTCTTATCGTGACCAATATGCAATGGCACTGCCTGGCTTTATGCCAACGGTAGGTGATGCCTTTGGACAGACGCGTGGAACAGGTGCCTTATCACCTGGTCTTGACTTCGCTTTCGGTCTTATTGATGATGATTACATCGGTAAGGCACGTGACAACCATTGGTTGCTTATGAACGATAGTGTGGCTACACCTGCTGTAACGAACCGCACAGAAGACTTGCAGATTCGTATGACACTTGAACCATTCAAGGACTTTAAGATTGACCTTACTGCCAGTCGTATGCAGACTACTCACGAAGTATCCAGTATATGTACACGGGTACGCCTACGACACAGAGCGGTTCACTCACGATGACAACCCTTTCATTAGGTACTGCTTTCGAGAGTCAGGGCAATGCCAACAACGGCTATCATAGTCCAACGTTTAATCGCTTCGTACAGTCACTCGACAGTTATCGCGACCGCGTTGAGGCACAATATAACAATGCAACCTACCCTGCTTCGTTTGGTGGCGGACACTTCACTCCTGCAGTAGGTGCAGTTAATAAGTATAGTGCAGATGTTATGGTTCCAGCTTTCCTAAATGCCTACACCAGCATGAGTGGAAACGGACTCAACATCTTCCCTTCTTTGCGCAGTTTATTGCCCAACTGGTCTATCCGTTACAGCGGTCTTTCACGCTTGCCATTCTTTGAACAGTTCTTCAAGAGTGTCAACATCAATCATGCTTACCGCAGTATCTTTGCTATCGGTTCTTATCAGAGCTATAGCACATGGCAGGAATACATGAACGGACTCGGTTTCATTACCGATGCAACTACGGGTAACCCGATTCCAAGTTCGATGTATAACATCTCACAGGTGAGTATCAACGAGGCTTTCTCACCTCTGTTAGGTGTTGACGTAACCCTTCAGAACAACCTCACTGCACGCTTGGAATACCGACAGACACGTGTGTTATCACTCTCGATGACGAGTGTACAGTTGAATGAAGCCTCATCAAAAGACTGGGTTATTGGTATTGGTTATAGAATCAACGATTTCAATCTTTTCAACAATGGTACACGACGTGTAGCTAAAGGTAAGAAGAAGACAACAGAAAGTTCACAGCAGGACAATAGTTCTTCTCGCCAGAACAACGGATTGAACCGTGACCTCAACCTACGTCTTGACATGAGCTATCGTCAACAGGCATCGCTCACACGTGACATTGCTTCGCTGACATCAGCAGCTTCAAGTGGTAATACTGCTTTCAAGTTCTCTTTCTTGAGCGACTACACCCTGAGCCGCTTAGTTACTGCCAGCCTCTACTACGACTTACAGATTAATACTCCACTCCTCTCATCAGGCAGTTACCCTACAACCACCCACGACTTTGGTGTGAGTCTGAGACTTAGTCTGACAAGGTAAGGGCTACTCTCTCAGAAGGAGAAGATACTACATAAGGAAAAGAAGTTCAATCAGCTTCTTTTCCTTATAACCAACAAAAACAACAAAATCTATTAAGAATAACATAATAAATGACTAAACATGAACAACAAATTAACATTACCCAATTTATACAGTGATGTCTGTGGCATCATTGAGCAAGGACGTCAACAGGCTTATGCCGCTGTCAACAAATCAATGATAGAAACTACTGGAACATAGGGAAACGTATTGTTGAAGAAGAACAAAGTGGTAAAGAACGTGCTGAATATGGCGAAGAAATTATCAACAATCTCTCAACACAGTTGACCCATGCCTATGGTAAAGGCTTTAGTTCAAGGTACCTTCGTTCCTTTCGTAGGTTTTATCTTCTTATTGATGACTATGAGATTTGGAAATCGCGATTTCCAAATCTCACTTGGACACATATTTTCAAGGTCCTACGCATAGACGACGAGACTGCTATACGATGGTATCTTGAAGCAGCATCAAAGGAAATGTGGAGCGTCCAAACACTTGACAGACACAAACCTTCCTATTACAAAAATAATAAAGGAACCTCTTCTCCACTCTCTCCAAAAGGAAAGAATGGAGAAGAAATTAGTCTAAAATGTAATAATTTTTCCACTCCTCGTTTTTAATCAAGCACCTTCTGCATTCGAATTAACGCCCTTTTGGCTTGCAAAAGATGCCCTTTTGAGGTGTTACTAACGCCCTTTAGAAGCCAATTAAGCACCTTTTTCTTTTTACGAGTTTGCAATCAACTGATAATCTGAACGTTAGAAAGAGGGAAACTAAAAGCATTATTTTACAGTATCAATAGGAGTTAAAGTCTAATTTGTGTAAAACATTTTCAAATATCAAAATAGTATTTATCAAACTATAAAAGCATTATCTTCCTATCTAGAAAATAAAAACAGACTACCGTGTCTTAAAGACAAAAAGCAGTCTGTTGGGAAAAGTATTTTAGAATTTGAAAACTATTAAAGAGGATACTCGTCAAAGGCGTAAAGCACTGTTGAGAGATAACGCTCACCTGTATCTGGCAGCAAGGTTACGATGGTCTTACCAGCATTCTCTGGACGCTTAGCAATCTCGGTAGCAGCAAAAAGCAGCTGCACCAGAAGAGATTCCAACCAACAAACCTTCTTGTTGTGCCAACTGACGACCAGCAAAGATAGCCCTGATCGTTTCTCTACTTGGAATATCTCATCAACATACTTATTATTATAAGTATTTGGTACGAAGCCTGCACCAATACCCTGAATCTTATGTGGTCCACTCTCGCCACCACTCAAAACCGGAGATGAAGTTGGCTCAACTGCAATAATCTTCACATCAGGATTCTGCTCTTTGAGGTAGCGACCAATACCACTCACTGTACCGCCAGTACCCACACCAGCTACAAAGACATCAACCTTACCATCTGTATCGCGCCAAATCTCAGGACCCGTAGTAAGATAGTGACGTTCTGGATTAGCCTGATTCTCGAACTGCTGAAGGATAATACTACCCGGAATAGAATCTCTCAACTCCTCCGCAGCCTTGATAGCACCCTTCATACCATCCTTTCCACTTGTCAACTTCACCGTAGCACCGTAAGCCTTTACAAGGTTGCGACGCTCCACACTCATGGTTTCTGGCATGGTCAGAATAAGCTTATAACCCTTCACTGCTGACACCAAAGCTAATCCAACGCCTGTGTTTCCACTGGTTGGCTCAATGATTGTAGCTCCTGGCTTTAAGAGTCCCTTAGCTTCAGCATCCTCTATCATCGCCAATGCTATACGGTCCTTCACACTGCCACCAGGATTGAAATACTCAACCTTTGCAAGAACAGGAGTTTTGAGTCCTCTTTCTGCAGAGAATTTATTAAGCGCTAACAATGGTGTATTACCGATAAGTTCTGTGAGTTTGTTTACTATCTTTGCCATATTCTTTGGGATTTAATTTCTTACTTAATGTTTACGGATGCAAAGGTACGGACATTTGCCAATATATGAAATACTCTCTTTATGTTATTTAGCATACCACAAACGTGGTATTTGTATTAAAATAAGGCTTTCTTATTGCCATTAAAGCAAAATTCCTTATATTTGCACTACGATTGTTACTATATCTACGAGTATGCAGAAATACGCAGATTACATAGAAGAGATTGAGATTGACTCGCTTTGGAGTGGGAAGAAACATATCCGTTGGACACTGGATCGACAGGTGAATATCCTAAGTGGTATCAATGGTGTCGGGAAGAGTACCATACTTAATAAGGTGATACGCAGTCTGTCACAAGGTGGAGAGTTCCCCAGCCATTCACTGAAGGGTGTCCGACTAAAGGTAAGTCCTGATGATGCGCGGTGGATACGTTATGACATTATCCGCTCGTTTGACCGTCCACTGATGAACTCCCGGATAGTATCAGCAAGATTAATGTCGATCTTGTTACAGAACTTGATTGGCAGCTTTTTCCAGCTTCAACGCAAATATCTTGACTATCAGGTAAACATCGGCAACCGCATTATCGAGACCTTACAAAGTGGTGAGGCAGATGCCGCCGAGAAGGCGCAGCAGATTTCTCAACCTAAGAAACGTTTTCAAGACATCTTAGACGACCTCTTCACGGAAACTGGTAAGAAGATTATTCGCTCGGAGAATGAGATAAAGTTCTCATCACTCGGTGAGGAACTGGCTCCCTATCAGTTGTCAAGTGGTGAGAAGCAGATTTTGGTTATCCTGCTGACTGTATTGGTAGAAGACAATGAACATTACGTTCTCTTTATGGACGAGCCGGAAGTGAGTCTGCATATAGAGTGGCAGAAACGCTTAATCGATCTCATCTTAGAACTGAATCCGAATGTTCAGATTATCCTCACGACCCACAGTCCAGCTGTCATCATGAACGGATGGATTGATCGTGTAACAGAGGTTACGGACATAACCGACAACTGATTGTCTGAAGGAGGAAGCGATGGGAAAAAGACTGAGCGACAACCTATCATCGGCTTATATTGATGCAGCGAACCGATTGAACGGTAAGCGGGCACGGAGAAAGATTATCGCATACGTAGAAGCGTATGACGATATCTTCTTTTGGCGCACTGTCTTAAGCGGATTTGAGAACGAGGAGCGTTACTTTGAAGTGATGTTGCCATCGCGATTAAACCTTACCAAGGGCAAACGGTCGGTATTGATGAACCTTGTTTCGCAGAATATTGGTGAGAATATGATTGCTTGTGTTGATGCTGATTATGACTATCTACTGCAAGGAACTACCCCACTATCCGATGAAGTGAACAACAACCCATACGTTTTTCCATACGTATGCTTATGCCATTGAAAAACCTACAATGTTACGCACCGAGCCTACATGATGTGACTGTAGCAGTAACGCTCAACGACCATTCTATCTTTAATTTCGAAGAGTTCCTTAAGCTGTACAGTGAGAGTATACATCCCCTCTTTGTCTGGAGTATTTGGCATTATCGCCAAGGTATTCATCGATGTTTTACGATCTCTGATTTTAATCGGGTTGTGGAGATTGGCAACTTCTCTCTACAAGGGCAACTGAAAGTATTCAACAGCTACGCCATAAGGTGCAGATGCGTGTACGACAACTGCAAAAGGAAAAATCCGAACGCAAAAGAAAGCTATCTAAAACTAAAAGACGAACTGCGTTCCTTAGGTGTTACACCTTCAACAACCTACTTATATATACAAGGTCATCATCTCTTTGATAATATCATCGTACCGGTCTTGAAGCGGGTATGCGACCTTCTTGTGCGTGAACGTGAAGACGAGATTAATCGCAATGCAGTACACGATACGCAACGTCGCAACGAACTGTCAAGTTATGGCCATAGTACGGAGGCGATTATCCCTATGCTCCGTCGCAATGTTGGTTATACGAACGCTGAACCATTCCTAAGATTGAAAGAAGATATTTATACATTCTTGAATCCACCGACACAACAACTAACAGACTGAGTCCTTCTGTTTTTTTCCATAACATCACCCTACCCCCATGCTTGTATCTATACTTTCTTTACTAAGTGGGGCGTTATCTGCTGTAGTTTTATTATCTTTGTACTCAAAATCTAAACAACAAAATTCTTACATGAAGAAGACTCTACTTTTTATCGCAACACTGCTGACGAGTTACCTCGGTATGGCACAAGAGACTTACCATCCAACGGCAGAGAATCTTAAAGCACGCGAACAGTTCCAAGACGAGAAGTTTGGTATCTTCCTGCATTGGGGACTCTACTCAATGATGGGTACTACCGAATGGATTATGACCAACAGAGATATCAACTACAAGGAATATCCTAAGTTGGCAAAGACATTCTATCCTTCAGAGTTTGATGCGGATGCTTGGGTAAAAGCTATCAAGGCTGCTGGTGCAAAGTATATTACCATTACGACACGCCACCACGATGGCTTCTCACTCTTTAAGACGGCTACCAGCCCGTATAATTCCGTTGATGGTACTCCTTTCAAACGTGACATCATTAAAGAAATAGCTGATGCTTGTCAACGTAATGGTATCAAGTTGCACCTTTACTATTCTCACCTTGACTGGGGACGCGAAGACTATCCAGTGGGAAGAACAGGAACTGGCACTGGTAGACCAAAAGAGAAGGCTAACTGGGCAAGCTACTATAAGTTTATGAACACACAGCTGACAGAATTGCTCACAAACTATGGAAAGGTAGGGGCAATCTGGTTTGATGGTTGGTGGGATCATGACAGTGACGCAAAGCCTTTCGATTGGCAGTTGGAGGAGCAGTATGCATTGATTCACAAACTGCAGCCACAGTGCCTCGTCGCTAACAACCACCATCATACTCCTTTCCCTGGCGAGGATATTCAGATCTTTGAGCGTGACCTACCGGGTGAGAACAAGGCTGGACTATCTGGTCAGAGCATCGGTCGCCTGCCATTGGAGTCATGCCAGACCATCAACGAGCATTGGGGGTACAACATCACTGACACCCTCTACAAGTCACCAAAGGAGCTGATTCAGATGCTTGTTCGGTGCTGCTGGTAAGAATGCCAACCTCCTGCTCAACATCGGTCCAGAGCCAGGTGGTGCCCTTCCCGAACTTGCCCTCGACCGTCTTCAGGCCATCGGTGAATGGCTGAACAAATATGGCGAAACCATCTACGGCACACGTGGTGGCATCGTTGGACCACACGAATGGGGCGTAAGTACACAGCGTGGTAACAAACTCTACATCCACATCCTAAACTGTATGGACTCCAGTCTCTTCATCCCTACCGCCAACCACAAAATCAAGTCTGCCACGGTCTTTGGCACCAACAAGCGTGTCAACTTCACAAAGACTGGCAACGGCATCACCCTCAACTTCGACACCGTCCCGACTGACATTGATTATATCGTTGAGTTGACGTTGTGATAGAGGATTCAAGTTTATTAATATATGAAACAACCCGCAGCAATCACTTCGTTGCTGCGGGTTTGTTTATGTATAAGTATGGTTTTCTTCCTCAAATGTATTTCGTGCTGCTTACCAATGATTTACACTTATATGGTACAAAAATGTTTCCTCAATTTGAGTAGTATTGATTAGAAACCATCTTGGATGTTGGCACCATATCTTATCCGTATTCATTTTAAACTATTGATATAAGCATCATAAAGTGTGATACATGTGTTCTATTTTACACCTTCTTGAGATAACTATACCATTTTTATTAATTTGTTGAACAATATCTATAATATTATCAGGTAATTTATCATTCCAATTTACTTGCTTTTTGTAAATCTCCAGATCAAAAATCTCCTCTAATCTCTTTTTTTAGCAAGCATATTTGTTCATACTCCTCATTATTTTTTCATCTCAGTCATGATTAGAAATGAAAGATGATTAAACTTTGTATAGTTTTTCCCTTGCTCTCCTTTGTGCTGCAAGAGTTTCCTCTTCAAGGTAATATGTACCTGAATTATCTTCATCAACATTGCTACACCAATTATCATCAAAAAGATTATTTCATTTTTTTAGATGGTAATAAATAATTTAAATAAGGATCTACTGTTTTCAAATTACAAATCTTAGTAATAATATAGTGGTCATCATGGCCTGGACGCCTTTTTAGATATTCCTCGCGACAGATTGTATACTCAGATATAAGCTTTATCTACATTCATTTTATCAATATATTCTAATGCTTTGTTTAATGAATTGAGCCATATTAGTATAGTCAATCCATCTCTTGTCTGATTTGTGTTGTAACTCATAAAATAGCTCATACGCAATATGTTCTTGACCACTCAATACACCTTCATGGATATATATTGTATCATTTTTGTTTTATGGGCAATACAATACAAGCATGTCTTCCTTTTTCAAAAATTAATATAAGGTATTCCTCCTACAAGATGCTCCCAAACAACATCATCATGATAGCCTAATCCTTCACGATATATTCCTCTACGATCATATAAAGTTTCTAATTCTCTTAAATCAATTATGTTAGTTGCATTATCTTCTTTCTTATGTACATCTACTAAAAATGTAACCATACAACCTTCAGCGAAGGTGAATTTTTTCATTTTTATCAAATAAAAAAATACTTTTTATATATACCTTCTCCATCAAAAAAACCTTAACTTGTGATAAACCTAATATCACTCCCTTACTTTCTCCAATCTTACATGATACAATCTTTCCGATATGCATCCGTTTAAGACATGTACTAACTTCAATAAATCTCATAATTTAAGAATCGGCTATATATTTTTGATTATACTTACTTATCAAATTGTCCTTTGCTTTCTGTACATCCTTAAAGATTTTTACTCTTCAACGCATTTCTTTCGTTAGCATTATCCGATTTCTGAACAGTTAATTGATACTGATATTTACAACCACTATCATCTAGAACTTTTTATATCTAAGCCTATATCATCTTTTACCATCTGTATTTATTACCCTTGTATAAGAGGATACCTCCTTTAAAATACGATTTCACAACTCTATCAAACTCATGTTTTTCACATGAACCAAGAAGATGTATTAAACTCTTTTTTTCTGTGACATAATTTTATTTTTATATATTTATTCGTAGGACAAAATGGTCTATAAACTCATATCTGCTTAATCATTTTTGTTCATAATAATACGAATAATCAATACCTTTCATAAACATTTCTCGGTCATCAATCTTAGTGGTGAGAGCAGGTTTTACCAAAAGCCTTGATGTGTGCTATCAGAAACACTCTCACGCATTGCCGACAGATACTCATTCTTATCTATCTGACTCCAATCCACACACAGCTTTGAGAGAACGTTTTAAGCATGAGGTCAAGCCAAATATGAGTACTGCGACCATTGCCTTCCATAAACGGATGGGCTATGTTGCATAAATTCGGCTGCACTCGACCATTTGTGAACGAGTTCACATGGTGCTCATTGGCACGAATTTTCATTTCCACGTATTTGTCCATTGTCTCATCAAAAGTAGTTTCGGGCATTCGCTCTATTATTTGCAGGGTTTCAGGGAAATGCATACAATTAGCAAAGGGAAAACCACCTTTTGAAATATTCTTGGTACGGATTTGTCCTGCAAAGTCATACAGTCCTCCAAAGAGATAAGCGTGTATTTGTTGTAAAACATTTGATTGTACCTGGGTCTCAGTCTTTAAGATACCACTTTCAAAAAGCTGATAAGCCTTTTTCTTGCTCTGTCCGTCAATAGTGTTATCACTATAGAGGAACCAGTCAAGAAAGCTCGTTGCCTTGGTATTGTTGATATGCTTTGCCAAAAGGGTTACACCCTCTGCATCAAACGTATCTGTCTTATAAGACTTCCCGTCAGAGGCTTTTAGCTTCAGTTGGTTAGTAACACTAACCAACTGACTATTTTCTTTTCTTAGTTTGGTTTTGAGATACTTCCAATAGTTTCTCGTCTTTTGGTAATCATCTTGCTCGTTAATCGCAGCAATGATGTCCAGCACAGAGAACCACCATTTATTATGGCTATCTTCCCATACCGCCCTTACTTCACGGTCGTTGAAGAAACGGATTGATTTCTTATATTGTTCTTTATCTTCTACCATAAATGCTCATGTTTTATCAGAACAAAGCAATTTTTCAACATCACTAATAATATTAGTATTTATTTCTTGTGGTGAGAAACTTACCTTGTGAGTATTGGAATCAAATATCAAATGAATGGAATCACTATTTGGTAAACGATTTGCAGAGATTGCAAATTTTCTTATAAGGTCAGCTTTTTCCTTAAAACTGATAACAAGAATATCAAAATCTTTTTCGTTATATTGTACACGACGATTATAAATACCATCATGTAGCTGTAATTCTATTTCTTTTTATTTTTAAGTGAATAGCATTTCATAAATAAATTAGATTTTTAGTTGTTTAGTTCTTTGCTTTTTAATCTCCCAATAGCCATTGCGCTTACCATTTTTGCGTTCAAGAATGCCTTGTACAGATAATTTTACGGTCATCGTCTTTACTGTTCGTTCTGATTTTTCCGATATGCACAGCTATTTCTTTTTGCGTTGCATTCGGTTTCTCTTTAATAAAGTTGAGTAATGCTAATTCTTCTAGTGCAATTCAAAGTGCAAATATTGCACTTTGGGTCATTATCTGTTGCACTTTGACTTTCTGCCGACACGTGCAGATATCTATTCTTCAATTCATTCTGCTCACCTAATATCAAATTGCGAAAGAATGCTTCAAGGTATTGCATTGTAGAAAAGACGCCTTTAGGCATATTGTTATAGTTGGCTCGAACCAGTGCGTTACGAAAATACCACGAATAGTTAGCAAAGGTTTCGTTACTGATGTCGAAACCAAATGTACGCAGATACTTAATGGTAAAAACAGCCGTTGTACGGGTATTGCCCTCCCCGAACGGATGAATTTGCCAAAGGTCAGAAACAAATTGTGAGATATGGCTCACAGCTTCTGCTATATCATGATGCTTATAATCGTATTCTTTTTCACGGGCAAAGTCGTAATCCAGTGTTTCACGGATACTATCAGCACCAGCATATAGTACTGTTTCTCCATTCAACACCCATTCCTTTTTCGTAATGTTATAATCTCTTATCTTTCCTGCATGCTCATAGATGCCTTCAAACAAACGACGATGAATCGAAATATATTCCAATGGCGAGAATGTAAAGCTCTGTTCAGATAGTAATTCGGTAATACGAGCCGAAACCTTATCTGCCTCTTCCGTCCTATCCCTCGACCTCCTTACGAGCAATCTTTGACTCATAATAGCTATTGACGAGCTGCTTCACCTCCTCAATCGTGATGTCCCCCTCAATATGCTGTCGGGCAGTTTCACGCAAATAATCAGAAGTCTTCAAGCCATCAACAGCCTGCAAGCCAATAGCCATCTGCCACGCATAACCTTTCTCACGTTTATGCGGCTCGCTCTGTCGTATATACTCTTCAAAGTCGGTTATCATACTATTTATGAATTAAAATCGAATTGATTTCTTGCTGTGCTCTTTATGTTCTTCCATAAGCAGGTTCTTAGTCACTACGCCTATTAGATAGTGTCTTACAAAGGTAGCAAAAATCTATATAAAGAAGAAGAACAAGGTATTTTTTTATAAAGAATATGTTTCATGCTAAATATCAATAGACCCTAACATAGTTTTTTGTTTTTAGTTGCTGTCACTTTTAACACTTCACACAACCAGCAGATTATAAACTACTTATAGCACGTTGAAGTCTGACAGTAGTGACAGCAACTTTGAAAGTTTATTCGGATAACAACTAACGATTTAAGATGGAAGAGACTAGACTGACCAAGGCTACTACGTACCGCTACCAAATACTCTGTGCCATGCGAAGAATGTTTACTATGGAGGTTTGGGATATTGGCAGGACACGACCAAAAATGGGAAAAGGCTTGTCAGGTTCAGTTGACTGCCATACCGCTGACGAAGTAGGCTGAAAATAGAGGCGGCAGTCATGTATGCACCCTTGGTCAAGTCCTTTGGGATAGAGAAACAATCTAAAAAGAGGGCTTCGGCAGGGGTACGCTGCTGATAATGCTGATTATTCTCCATAATTACTTGGGTGTCAGCCCTCATCAAACCAATATCGTCTACCGCTATCTAATTCAGCAACAGCCTGTGCATAGAGTTGCTCATAGTCTATGCGATCGAGCAGCGGATAGGACCAGTCAGCGTAACAGCTATAAAAACGGCGACAGCCACTGGGATCGCTAAAGACATCCGAGACATTCGCTGTGGCAATAAAAAGAGGCAACACGTGGCAACGTAAGCTGCTGCTGACGATAAGGCTGACGGAGTTTTACGTTTGCAAGCTGCATGACATTCTTCAAAAAAACCGTCTTGCGTCTTGGCAGACAAGGCATTGAACTCATCAATATTGATAAGCAGCGACTGTGTCATTGCCCGCAGCGCATTCTGTTTCTCACTCATAATAAGATTATCGTTATATCC
>BNJU01002789.1_pt1 | contig 56168 bp, 66 predicted proteins | sample 8539281 | NCBI WGS metagenome assembly BNJU01 (sample SAMD00202456, study PRJDB9452) | human saliva metagenome | isolation source: human saliva | place: Japan
ATAGGATTTAAACAAAAAGTGAGTTTAAAGAATGATTGGCAAAGGAATAAAGAAAATCCTTAAACTAAATTCTATTCATATATTTTTAAATAGTAAGGCGGTTGTAAAAATGACGAAAGCCCTATATATTCAAATAATATTCACCTTCACAGCTTTTTTTGGCTTCCTCCTTTTAATATATTTTTTTATTCTATAAAAAGGGAGAAGAATATCCAGAAATATTCAACTATGCAAGTTATTGGAGAAGTGGTTAAACATAGTTATTTAAATGGTTCGGATTTAGCTGCCTTACCAGTTGTTGAATATGTGGTAGAAGGAAAAATATATCAAAAACGTTTCTCTTATTCAACTTTTGAAACAACAACTTCGAAAAAAAGCGAAAAGCTGACGTATTTGATACAAAATTTATCAGAAGTCCTTATCATGTATTAGATTTAAGAAAAATATTCCCAATTGGTTCTAAAATGACGGTATGGTGTAATCCCCAAAAACCTAAACAAGGCTACGTTGAAAGGTATCCAGGTCATGACAGAATCTTACGATTACATATCATTATTTTTGGTACTCTCTATATATTATTGATTGTGATAGTTACTTTTTTCTATGTCATGTAACGGAATAAGAGAATGCAGTTTACTTCCAATTTGAGGAAGAAATATTAGGAGCCCTTGCTTTATTCCAACTGAAGAACTGTATAAATTAGTGATTGAGTGGAAAGAAATGGAAGAAAGAATGAAAAGAGGGGAAGATAGTTTTCCAGTGACTTTAGTGGATTGACGTTGAAAATAATTTCCCAAATAATGGAGAAGTGATGAACAATAAAGAATTTGAAGATTTATTTTATAAAGTCCCTGAAGGGGTTGATTATGCAGATATATTGGAAGATGTTGATCTAGAGGATGTTCCTGAGGAAACCATTCAAAAGTTGACTTCATTATTGGACATTGATGATGACTATTTACGTTATCAAGCCTCTCGATTGTTGACCATTTGGGGAATTAGAGAAGGCTTTGCTGTCTTGACACAGATGTTCAGTCAAGGGCAATTAGAAGGGATGATTTCGCATCGTCTGTATGGCTATGATGATACGAATCGGATTTTTCTATATGATATCGTAAATTATTGGGCGAGCCGGTATGATTTGGGCGAAGAGAAGATGGCTAGAGGAGAAATTTGTCCTTATGTTTGTAAAATCATCGAACAGGCTGAGACTGGATATTATGATATTTCAAAAATATATCGCTTGGTTAGTGAGGAACATTATACGGAATACATCCCCTACTTAAAACACTTCCTTTCAACCATTATGGACAAACCTGAGGATAATTATTGGCGAATTCATGATACCTTGAAGCTATTCTTAAAGGTAGAGCCTGATTATGTGACACAATTATTAAAAGACAAGCAAAAATCACTAAGAGATTTTGGAATCGAGGATGAAGGTGAAAGAAATTAAATTTTATAAAGTAAATGATGATTGTGGTTTTATGTCCAATTTTGCTCCCTACCCTTTTTCAGATGGAAGCAAAATCTGGCCAACATCAGAGCATTATTTTCAAGCGCAAAAGTTTTTAGTGCCCCAAATTCAAGAAAAAATTCGTCAGATAGCATCTCCAATGGATGCTGCCTTAGAGGGACGCAATCGTCAAAATCCCTTGAGACCAGATTGGGAGGAGGTCAAAGATGAGGTGATGCTCCAGGCCCTTCGAATGAAATTTAGCCAAAATCCAGAAATTGCAAAGGGATTGGTCGCAACAGGAGATGCCATCCTCATCGAACATACACGAAATGACGACTACTGGGCTGATGGGGGAGATGGCTCTGGGAAGAACAAGCTAGGCCTTCTCTTAATGCAAGTACGGGAAGAGTTGAAAAACTCCAACCTGTAATCTCTCCTCTAGCTATTCCATTTAACAGTCTGGGTTTGGTATAACAGTCAACTAGATAGTTACAATGATCAACAGGAGATATTCCTGAAGGTGTAATGTAAGATATTAGTGAAAAGATCGGAGAACATACATGAAATATAGTAAACTAGGCTGAGAAGAAGTTAGTAAGTTTGAGGAAATAAAAGGTTATGGACAACATATTTGGCGACATCATGAGAAATATTTTTTTGTTACAGATGAAGGGGGAATAGCTGAACAGAGGGTAGTCTATGAATTACCATTAGAACTATTTCAATCACCCTACCAAGTTTTTCTGAGTTACTTGAAAAGTCTAACTTAATTTGACAATTTAGGCAATAAAGAAATCCTAGACAAGCTTTTGAGCTATTCAGAAGACTTGAAATACCACTATAATCTCTATCAGCTCTTGCTTTTTCACTTTCAGAATAAGGAACCAGAGAAATTTTTTGGACTCATTGAAGACAATATAAAGAAGATTCATTCTCTTTTTCAGACTGTCTTTAAAACATTTCTAAAGGACGAAAGGGAAAATCATCAATGACCTTCAGTTATCCTATTCCAACGCAAAATTGGAAGCGACTAATAATCTCATCAAACTTATCAAACGCAATGCCTTTGGTTTTCGGAACTTTGAAAACTTCAAGAAGCGAATTTTTCATCGCTCTGAATATCAAAAAAGAAAGGACGAAATTTGTCCTTTCTCGAGCTTAGCTTTTCTTCAACCCACTAAAGTTGACAAAGAGCCGTAGATTTTAGGTATTTACCTTGTCTACTTAAGAGGTATCATATCATCGAGATAAAGGTGATTTGTTTGTTCCTAAGAATTAGGTTTTAGGTTTGACTTGTGGCAACTTCTGGAAAAAGCTTGTCTAGGATTTTTTTGGAGTGATAGCTTGTCCAGGACCTTCAGCACAATAGGTGTGAATATACATAGCGGGATTGAAGTTGAGCTCGATACAAGTGAAATGAGGTTTTTCCTTGCTAGCAGGCTGAGTTTTTATCTGGAATGATGAGGTCAACCCCTGCAAGCCCAGGCCCCCATGCTAGTTGCCATAGCTGCTGCCAATTCTTGGTAAGAGGAATCTATTGTCTCAGTGACATCAATAGAGTCACCACCCGTAGAAATGTTGGAGTTACGGCGGAGATTGACCTTTTTTTCCCTTCTGGGAGAATATCATCAGGTGCATAACCTTGCTGAGTCAACATCAATTGTTCGATGTCTCCTAGCTTAATGATTTCCAGAGGTGAGCGGTGGTCACGGCCTCGCAATGGATTGGCATTTTTCTGAGCGACTAATTCACGAATGGTGTGTTTGCCATCACCGACAACATTAGCAGCGACACGAAGGAGGACAGACTCACAACGCCCGTCCAGAATGAAGAAACGGTATTCGGTTCCTGGGATAAATTCTTCAACAAGAACAGCTGTATCTTCTGCAAAGGCAATCTCGAGAGCTTTCTTATAGTTATCAAGGCTGGCAGGCTCTTGGAAAATGGAAATGCCCAGACCGAAGTTGGTTGATTTTGGTTTAACCACAATTTGCTTGCCCTTGATAAGAGGATAGTAGGCTAGACTTTGTTCTAGACTGGTAAATTCGTCGCCGGCAGGGACAGGGAAGCCAGCATCAGCCAGGATTTTTTTGGTCACGGTTTTATTAGCCATGGCAAGAGGAACTACATAGTTGTCTTTTGAGGTCATGTTACCATTTTTGACGTACTCAACATGATCTTTATGCCAGAGTTTAAGGAATTGATCCTGCTCATCTAGGATTTCAAAATGAAGCCCTTTTTGAATGGCATCAAAGAGCAGCATCTGGGTAGAAAGTTCCATCTCCTCATAACCCTTAAGGGCATAGTGGGCAGTCCAGTCGTAATCATGATAGGCAAGCGCCTTGTCAAGGGCAAAGTCAGAAAGGGACTTGTCTTTTATATGAGGAAGAAGTTGAGCAGCTAGTGTCTGACTGGAATCTGCAAAGGCATCTTTAACTTGTTTGACCAGCCCTTGATGATAGTCACCAAGCCCAAAATGTTGCACCAGTTGGTCTAGAGCTGTCGTAATGTTCTGAGTTTCAGCTTCAGAAGGTAGAGGTTCTAAAGGATGAGAGAGGGCAATTTTTTCATTCAGCGCGTGACCTTGAGCCAGAGCCTGATCAACATTTTCAGGGGCATCCAGCCAGAGGAAGGCTAGAAGGAGTAGGTGTACGGTATCCATGGTAGTTTGGCTAATACCGATACGCTCAAAGGGGTTGAGGTCGAAGTTACGGAATTCTAGGTAGGTGATTCCCTTGTCAAGGAAGGAGCGATTAACCTTTTGTCCACGGAAACGAACAGCCGAGTAAAATTCCTTTTCCGCAATCAAATCACCTTGTTCGATATAGTTTTCGATGGCAGAGACATAGTCTTCTAGGCTTGCAAAAGATACTTGTATTTCTTCCTTATTGACATAGCCGTGGTCACTGTTACGGAAGGAACGCACAGGTTCTGGAACTTCTTGGTCGAAGAATCCTTGCTCAGCAATAGGTGCAGCCCCAAAAAGATAGGTAATCACCCAACGGTAGCGCAAGTAGTTTTGAGCCAGCTTAAGATAGAGGGCGTTTTTTTGAAAGCGATTATATCAATCTGGTCACTTTCTTGGAATAGGGCTTCAACCAAATCTTTCCCTAGTTCCATATTATAGTGGATACCTGAGATAGCTTGTAGTTTAGTTCCGTATTTTTCGGCCAGGTAGTTACGATAATGGCGTTCAAATTCATTTTCCAGTTGGGCAACTTGGATTTCTTGGGCGTTGATACGAGGAGGCATGGACAAGGGCCAGAGAAGTTCATCTTTACTGATGGAACGTCCAGCTACATCGGTAATGGCTCCAAGAAATCGACGAGCCTCAGTGGTAGATTTAGCAACTGGTGTGATGAGTTCCATCTGAAACTCACAAAAAAATCTGTTTGAATATAAGGGTGGAAACTTCGAGCTCCTAGGCAGGAAGGGTGAGGCGTATGTGCTAATTTTTCCCTGTCTATCGACACGAAGACTTTCGCGTTCAATTCCAAAGTTAGCTTGAAGGATAGGGCTAGTAGGCTCCAGCTTTTTGAAGCAGTTGATTTATAGTCATAGAGTCACCTTTTTCATCTAATGTTAGTGATAGTCTATTATAAATAGGAGAAGAAAACAACTTTCCGCTACGGTTAAGGGAATTTCGAATGTTTTAGATACGAATTCTTAAAACCAGTTGCTTTTTAGCTCTATTATATGCAAAAAAATTGTAAAAATACCCACTGATTTTTTTATGTAAAATGTTATTTCTCTTGGAATTTAAATCAAATTAGCCTATACTAATGACGTATATATGAGAACGAAAGAATCCCTAAGGTCGGCACTGCACCCATAAAATGAGACACAAGAAAACACTCCTGTTGAATTCTGGTAAACTAGAAACAGGGGTGTTTTGTTATGGTCAAAAAGCATATTCGGTAGAAACTAAGCTAGCCTGTATCGAAATGAAGAAGGCAGGCAAATCAAATAAAGTTATCATGGATACCCTCAGCATCAAAAATGCTAGTCAGGCCAAGACCTGGTAGCGATGGTATCAGAATGATGAATTGTACCGTTTCCAACAACCCGTGGGGAAACAATATACTTATGGTAATGGGATGAAACAGTTATCTGAAGTGGAACAGTTACGTTTGCAGGTAGAATTACTAAAAAAGTATCAGAACTTGATAAGAGAATCGACAAAGTAAGTCTTATCAAGCTAGTAGAAGAGTATAAGAAAACGTGCCCTGTATCGATTATTTTAGAATGTTTCGGCGTCAAACGCTCCACCTTTATCGCTGGAAACAGGAGTGTAAGAATTCTCAGAAAAGAGGCGAAATAGCAGATAATGGCTGTATCGAATGGTTTCACTCTGTTCTCAAGTCTGAAACCTTCTATCTCCATAAGTGGAGAAACATAACTGAAGATAGTCTAACAGATATTGTCAAAAATTACATCATATTTTATAATGAAACTAGAATTCAACAAAAATTGAATGACTAGTCCCCTGTAGAGTACAGAGAATTGGTCGTAGAAGGGGTCCAGCAACCGAAGGGCGCTAGCCTTCAAATTTTCCTCCCAAAATGTGTCCAAAATATTGACAGAATTCCAACACGGAAGATTTGGCACAGAATGGATTATTTGGTTTTACGACTTTCTTTATAATCTTTAACCTTGCTTTGCTTGTCTTGGCAGACTGGGCAGGGTATAAGTGGAAGATAAGATGAAAAAAATGGAGAAAACTCTAATGGTTCTTCTCCTTTTTTTTATCTAATTGGTAATGTTGAAAATCGGAAGTGAAATGATACTTTCAAAGAATTCATTTTGGACACTAGCAAACGAAATAGAGCCCTGATGCAAATCAACAATTTGTTTTGAAATTTTTAGCCCAATTCCAGTCGTTCTAATTTTTAGAAATATCAATGTTTTTTTAAAAGATAATTCATTAAGTTCAGCAATTTTTTTCTGGTGAAGTTCCTGTCCATTATCTTTGATTTCGACAATTACATTTGTATCTTTTTTTGAATAAGTGGATTCTTATTGTGCAACCCTTTTTCGTTATGTAAAACAGAGTTGTAGATGATATTATGGATAACTCTTGTGATTAAAAAAACTGCTCAATCATGATAGATTGATTGACAAGTGAATAATCGTAATCAAATTCAAATTCAAAAATCATTCCAGATTTCTTGATTTAAAAATATGGATGAGAATGTCTTTGAAGAAGGGATAATTTTTTTGTTTCAGTCTGATTTAATTGAAGATGACCGGATGAAAGGCGAGCTACTATATTTAGATCATTTAAAAATATTTTTGGATGTAATAGGATTCCGTCAATATTGGGGGGATATGTTTTTTAGACTGTGTATCTAGTTCAGAATCATTTAACAAGGACGCGTTAGAAATGATGACAGAAAGAGGTGTTTTGATATCGTGTGCAATACCTGAAATCCATTGCTCTTTAAAGACTTCATTCTCTTTGAGTAGAGTATCGGTTTGATTAATTGCAGTTGTAAGATATTCTAGTTCTGATATAGAATTTATTGGATTTTTCAGACCATCCGGGAGATTCTGAATAGCAGTTACAAGAGGCGCAATTTTACGATTGATATGCGTCACACCATAGTAGTAAAGAAAAGCGAAATAAAGGCAGTTGAAAAGCAATACTCCAAATGCTACTAGTGGAATCAAGCGAATACTATCTATATCTAAGTAATTATAACTATAACGAGCAATTTTATCTTTTGGAAAACCAACAACAATGATGTAGCCACCTTTATCTGACTAAAAACAGGATAATCTGAAAGATAATAGCGAGAAAACTGTAAAATGTCCCCATAGTCAAATTGCGAAGGAACTTCTGTAGGTTTATACTGTTCGTACACTTGTTTTCCAGTCTGCTTATCCAATACCATGAGCCATAACTTTTGTTTTTTTAGACTAGAAATATCATTTTTAGGTATGTGGACGTTATTTTTTGTGATGGTAATGTGTTCAGAAATTATTTTCACAGTCTCAGTAGCAGTTTGCTTTTCCTTAATGTAGAAAACAAAACTGGCAATTAGAAGAATATTGGTAATAAAGATAATGATGGAAAAAAAGATAAATTTCTTTAGTGAATACCTTAAAATTTTGGTTTGGTTCATAATCATGATAACAATTTATATCCCAGCCCTTTAGCTGTCTTTAAATATTGAGGTTTTGAAGGATTTTCTTCTATTTTTTCTCGAATTTTCCGAATATGTACAGTCAAAGTGTTTTCATAACCAAAGCTATCCACTCCCCAAATCGTATCACAGAGAGATTCGGTTGAAACGATGTAATTTTTATTATCGTAAAGTTTTTTCAAAATCTGAATTTCAATTGGCGTAATAGAAATTTCTGCTCCATTTTTTTGTACGGTTGCATTCCGAAAATTCACCAAAGTCTGTCCAATCTGTATTGCTTCCTGTTCTGATTTATAGCTTCTCCGGAGCAGAGCCATAATACGATAGATAAGATTTTTTGGAATGAAGGGTTTCATGACATAATCATCACCACCAGCATTGAAACCAGCTACCTCATCTTCAGGATTATTTTTGGCAGTCAGAAAGAGGATAGGTGTATCGCCTTTTTTTCGGATATGTTTTGCTAATGTGTAGCCATCACCATCGGGGAGCATAATGTCCAAAAGGAAAAGGTCGAACTGCTCTGTTTCAATCATGTCCAAACTAGATTCTATATCATAGGCTGATGTTAGATTGGAAAACCCGTAGGCAGTGAGAGTATCTCTTATGGAAGAATTTAAAATTTTATCGTCATCAATGACAAGGATGTGCTTATTCAGGAGTTGTTGTTCGAAATTCATAATCTTACCTCACTTATCTATATTATACCATTTAAAAGAGTGAAAAAAGGTAAAACACTTTAATCTTAATGTAAAATTAAGGTTAGCTTAGTTTAAAATTAATCTAGCATGTCTATAATAAAGACATAACCTAGATAGAGATACTTCTCAAATATATTTTTAATCAGTGAGGTATTTCCAAATGGCTAAACAACAAATGAATCTCATTGAGATTGAAGCAATGAATTCTCTTCAAGAACTTGATAACGTTCTTGGTGCTGGTGGTGGAGCAATCCAAACCATTGTTTTAAGTAATCAATTTTATTCAGACAAAACAATGGTAATAGTGATCACCAATTAGATATTGTGAATTATGTTGATTCTATCATTTTTTTGTTGATAAGAGTAGTGGAGATGTTATCAAAGATACTCATGATAATTTGATTTATAGAAATCAAAATTATAGAAAATTATTTGGTTTAAAGGAGAAAGTTCATAATGATTAGTAATGTTTTACAGATAAAAAACTTACAAAAGGGATTTAAGGACACTCAGGTAGTTAACCTCAGTTCCTTATCAGTTCAACAAGGTGAGATTTATGGTTTTCTAGGTCCAAATGGAGCTGGGAAAACAACCACCATGAAGATGATTTTGTCTTTGATTTCTCGTACAGCTGGGGAGATTGAAGTGTTCGGTCAACCCATAGATACGGACAAGCAGTATCTTAATCAGATTGGCTCTATGATTGAAGAACCGTCTTATTATCCTAATTTGACAGGCTATGAAAATCTCTTGGTCTTCCAAAAGATCCTTGGATTTGATAAGAAAAATATTCAGGAAACCTTGAAAATTGTGGGGTTAGATCAACCTAAAAACAAGAAAAAATTGGTTAAAGATTATTCTCTGGGTATGAAACAGCGTTTGGCTTTAGCCTTTGCCTTAGTCAAGAAACCACGTTTGTTGATACTGGATGAGCCAACAAACGGGCTAGACCCAGCAGGGATTCATGAAATTCGGGAACTGATTATCAAGTTGGCAAAAGAACAGGGCATTACTGTCTTCATCTCTACCCATATCCTTTCTGAAGTAGAGCATATCGCTGACCGTGTGGGGATTATCAATCATGGTCAACTGGTTTACGAGGGAGAAATTCGTAAAATTCAGTCCAATAAATGGCTGGAAGTGCGTGGGGATTTTAGAGATCGACGTGAAGTCATTAGCCAAGTGTTATTTGGTTATCCGTGCAAGATGTTAGAGATACAAGAGGATAAACTCAAACTGACTAACCTTGCCGATCAGCAGATTTCTAGTTTGTTACGAGATTTAATAGTCGAGAAAGTTCCAATTTATGAAGTGAAGCAAGAACAAGAAACCTTGGAATCTATCTTCCTTAACTTAACCAAGGAGTGAGTCTTATGTTGAATAATTTGTCTATTGAATTGCTCAAGGCAAAACGAACCAAATCCTTCCTCATTAGCATACTAGTTATGGGAGTCGGATTTGCTTGGGCAATTGCAGCCGCTACACGCTACCTAAGTAATCCAGACATGCACCAGATTAGCCTAATTTTCTATATGATAAAAGAAGTAAATGGCTTGATTCTCCCTATTGTGATTGCTCTCTTTGTATCGCGGATTGTCAAGAACGAGAAGGAGGGTAACACTTTCAAACTGCTTTTGGCAAATGGTGAAAATGTACGGCATATCTTTCTGAGTAAGCTTGGCCTGACTACGTTCGTTTTGATCTTTCTCGCTTTTTTGGAGGAAGTAGTAGTCCAGTTGATTGCAATCTTATCTGGTCTAGAAATGCCTGTTAGCCTAATTCTCTGGCAAATCGTCATTTTCTTGCTAGCCTCTTTTGTCTTGACCTGTCTGTTTTTGACTTTGCAGTTTTTACTGAAAAAGCAGGCATTGATACTGGCATTAGGGATTTTCGGAGGATTTCTTGGAGTTGGATTTGGTCATGCACCAGCTTTTCTACAGCTGATTTTTCCTTTTGGTGGTATAGGATATCTGTCTCTGGTGGATTACCAGCAAGTCGCCAGTAAAGTGAGTTATGTTTTGGTGACAAACCTAGGATTTAAACTCTTTACATATTTGCCAATAGCCCTAATCTATCTCTTTTTATCTCTCTATCTGGTTGAAAAGAAAGGAGGCAAGCTATGATGTCTTATCTATCAGTAGAATGGCGGAAAACCAAAAAATTTTCCATGTTGATGATTGGTATTTGGTTCTTAGGTTTTTGTAGCCTGATTGGTCTTGGGATTTACTTTGGTTCAGCTTATTCTATGGTTGCAGGAAGTGAAAAGGTGCCTGTTTTATGGGGACAATTGACCTTCTATTATAGCCAGCTTTTCTTTCCGATTTTGGTCAGCCTTTATGTAGCCATGATGTTAGGAAAAGAGTTTGATAGAAAAAATATTGAATTTCTCAGAGCTAATAATGTCAGTCTTGGGAAATTATTGTTGGCAAAAGAAATAGTAATTATCTTGTTTATTACTGTTTTACAGTTGTTCTTGTTTGGTATTTTTTATGTCAGTGCTCACCTAGCTCATTTAGTAATTTCTAATTTGTTCACCTACCTCAAGTGGGATTTATTGGGGATTTTTGGAACAATTAGTATGATGGCAGTACAGTTTTTTGTGACAGCTAAAACTCGTGTTTTCAGTAAATCTGTGGGAATTGGTGCTATTGGTACTTTCGTAGGATTTATGATGATTTTTGTATCAGATAAATTATCTTTAATCTATCCCTACTCCCAAGCTATGGTGGCAATGCGGTCACGGAATTTGATAGACTTTAATTTAGTGGAAATATTGCTGTTTATCATTGTAAATATTCTTCTGTGGGGGATTTTTCATACATTGAGTAATAAAGAATTGCATAAGTAATGCGAAGACTCTTCGGAGTCTTTTTCTTGTGATAAAAGCTCCAAGCTTTATCCGGTATGCTTGACCTACTTTTTAATTGGGCACTATAAAAATTTTTCTCGAAAATAAGAAACTTGCACGATTTACTCATTACTTAGCCAATAATAGAGTTTATACTAGTTACTGTAAAGATGATCATCTAAAAGAAGGAAGGAGGCAACCTTATGGCTAAAAATACAAGTCGTCCAGAGATTGATTCTCTAAGTTTCGAGGTTGAAAACCAAGAACTTTCCGGGAAATCAGGAGCTGGTGGTACACAGCTTTTAAAATGACACTAGCAGGTCGCTGTGGATTGTGTTTCACCTGTTCCTATGAGTGTACGATAAATAATGTTCGTTGTTAGATAAAACAAAAGGAAAATTCTAGTATTTTATTACAAAACTTTGACAACACTTTGATTTAGTGTTATATTGACGGGAGAAATACAAATAAAACAAGATAACTTTGAGATTGATTCTTCGGATTATGGAAATTAATATCCAAGAATTGGATGGAAAATCTGCTGCTGGGTGGCGTACGGCTGTTAGATTAACAGCACAGGGGCGATGTGGTTGGTGATTTACATATTCTTATGAATGTATTTCGCCAAACGTGCGCTGTGGATAAAACTCTCTATTTTTTGACAGGAGGATAAAATGGAAGGAATTATTGGAACACTAGAATTCTATGCACCTGTACTGGTCTTAGGAGTTATTGTCATAGGGATTGTTTACTTTATGAAAAAAAGAAACGATCGCAAATAATCAACATCGACCGATACCTGAAAAAGGCATCGGTTTTTTATAACTTGAATATATTGCACAAAATACTCATGGAAAACCTTGAAAGAAACCGTATAATGAGAGAGTAATAAAGAAACGGAGGAATGAAATGATGAAACAGCTTATTGTGACAGGATTAACGAAAACATTTGGTCAAGGAGATAATATCGTTCATGCTTTATTAGATGTGAACTTGTCCGTTGAAAAAGGTGAATTTCTGGCAATTATGGGGGCTAGTGGTAGTGGAAAAACAACACTCCTCAACTGTATTTCAACGATTGATAAACCAACATCAGGTGAGATTCGATTTGAAGATTTTGATATCATCCATGCCAAGGAAAATGAACTAGCTGACTATCGTGCTAAAAACATTTCCTATATTTCCAAGCCTACAACTTGGTGGAAACCTTGACGGTCTATGAAAATATCGTTCTACCTCTTCAAATTCAGGGGAAAAATATCAAAAAACATCAGGATAAGATTGTGGAAATTATGGATAAGTTGGCCATCCAAAACTTAAAAGATAAGTTTCCTAATCAGTTATCAGGTGGTCAGCGACAACGTGTGGCAACTGCTAGAGCCTTGATTGATGATTCTAAACTGATTATCGCAGATGAGCCGACAGGAGCCTTGGACTCTGCCAATTCTGAAAAACTGATGGCGCTTTTGCAGGAAATCAATAAAAGTTTTGGTATTACCATTTTACTGGTTACGCATGACCCTGCTGCAGCAAAGTATTCCTCACGGATGGTGCTACTTAGCGATGGAAAGATTATGGATGATTTGGAACGTAACAGCTTATCTAATGAACAGTATTTGCAAGAGATTTACAGCCGTACCAGATAGGAGGAAGAGAGTATGTATCCAAAATTAATTTTACGAAATGTATTTCGAAATTTACAGACTTACACCATCTACTTTTTCAGTCTAACCTTGATTTATAGCTTGCTCTATGCTTTTAATGCTTTACCAAGCCATCCAGTGATGCAAAGTTTATCAGGGGCAAAGGAAATGTTGACGACGGTGATGAGTCAGTACATGGGCTTGCTTTCCTATCTGATTCTATCGGCGATTGCCTTTCTCGTCGTTTATTCCACAAACTTTGTCCTGGGACGGCGTAAGAAAGAGCTGGGACTTTATGCAACGCTGGGAATGAAGAAGAAGCAGATTATCCGTACCCTGTTCTTTGAAACCATGCTGGTCAATATCTTTTCCTTGATTCTAGGTTTCTTGCTTGGCTTGATTTTACTGGTCATTCTATCTAAGGTTGCATCTGAGTTTTTATGGCCAATTACTTTGGTAGTCTGCTTTTTTTTGATAGCAAGTCTGTCATCTTACTAGTTTATTCCTATTTGGTAACCAGTTTTATTGTTGGTGTCATGGACATTCTTACCTTTAGAAAGCAAAATATCATTGCACTCATTCAAGAAAATGGGGTCAAGAAATCTGTCTTGGCAAAAGGCAAGCCAGTTCTTCAAGCACTTCTCTTTATTCTTTCGACAGCTGTTATCGGTTTTGGTGCTCTCTATTTTTCAGACTATCACCATCTATCACTCTTGAAAAGTTGGGGTATCTTGCTGGTATCTGTCTTCGTGATTTTTGTGATTTTATTTTACAATACCTTGAGCCATTTTATCTTGGTTTCCCTTAGAAAACTGCCTCAAACCTACTATAACAAACTAAACAGTTTTAAAATTCGTCAATTTTCAAAACAAGCTGATAGTAATTCGGTCACGTTGGCTGTCTTATCCTTGACCTTGACCCTGGCTCTCAGCTTACTAGTTTTTAGTGGTAGTGCCTATACGACTATGAACCGAGAGCTGAACAAATACTCACCTTATGACGTATCTGTCAATCTTTATCGTGGTCAAGAGTTCCAGTTTTCTCAGGAATCTGTCAAAGACAGATTGAAAGCAGATGGATTTGACTTTAACCTCATCAAAGAGGAGTACAGCTATCCTATCTATTCTAGTGATTTAATCTATAAAGATTTGATTGATACTAGCAATCTCTGGGCGCATGATAAGGAACTTCCTGAATCAAAAGTACCGATTTTAGGAATTTCTGCCTACAATCATCTCCGCAAACTGCAAGGTGAAAGAGAGGTTGACTTGGCAGATAACCAATTTCTGGTCAATGCTAACTATAAAGGAACTGCCAAGCAGATTCAGGACTTTCTATTAACGACAAAAACCCTCATGATTAACGGTTATTCTCTTAATCTTGCGTCTTCAAAGCCACTTGAAACAGTTTACTTTTTATCGTCAGTGGGTACAAATGACACAGGAACCTTAATTGTACCAGATACGGTAGTAGTTGGATTGACGGAAGACCACACGACCTATGTTGCCAATTTAAAAGAAAATATCGACAAACGGAAAGTAGAAACATTCTTAAGTCAGTGGATAGAAAAATACTACTTCACTCGTGATGGAGCAGAGTTGAATCCGTTCACCTATCAAACCAAAGGAAGAATTTTTGAGATTTATCTTGGATTTATGGGCGTCATTGTCTTTGTCATGATTTTTGTCAGTGTTATTTTTATCATTATTTCCCTCAGTATCTTGTCCCTTCAAACTTCTACAAGTGCTTTGGATAGTGTCAATGATTATCAAATCTTATATCTTCTTGGGAATAAGAGGAAGCAAAATCGCTCTATTCTTTTGCAACAGATTCTAAGTTATTTCTTGGTTCCGCTGGTCATCGCAGGTCCGCTAGCATTTGCCTTGAGTACCGCTCTTTTGGGCTATTTTGAGAATTTCGCTAATACCAGCATTTCTATTGATATCACCTATCTGGGAGTAGCGGTTTTACTCTTCGTCCTTTACTTGCTAGTGACTTACAGAGTAAGTTGGCAAATTATTGAAAATTAAGTCAAATACCAGAGTTGCCTATCCTGCAATTCTGGTATTGTGTTATAATAATATTAAAGTAGTTCAGGAAGTAGATACATATGAAACAGTTTGTCAAATTGCTCTCGAAAAACTCACTTTTATTGTGGTGGTTGACGATTTTGAATCATCTAGCTTTAATGATTTATATTTATTATAGGATCCCTCTGGACTTTTCGACAGATTTTTCCTTGCAGATGGTTTTATTGCTGATTATTGCTTTAATTGTATTTAGCTATATTTGTAATATTGTGACCTTTCGGTATAGTGAGTTGAAACTTTGGTTGCTCCTGATGATGTTTCTCATTAGCTGGCAATCCATATTTAATCAAGGAGTTGCGAGCACCCTGTTGCACTTTTTTGATATTCTTCATCCGCTCAACTCTTTTTTATTGCTGTATAGTTCTCTGTCTATTATCTTTCTGGGAGAGAAAATAGGAGAAGAACTGTTGAGTGTGTCCTTTGTGTTGACACTAATCACCATTAGTTCATATCTGTTAAGTCCTTCAATTTTTCTATTTCTGTCCTTGTTTGCGTCTTTCTTTTTAAACCTTGTTCCCTTGATTTTACTGATTTTATATCATGAAGAGTTGAAAAGTAAACTCAAGTATCAGAGACGAAATTTGTGGATATTAGCTTTGATATTGCCTCTTTCTTATTTCTTTTTGTATATCAATACGACGGGCTCAGGAGTGATGAACCTAGTCTGGTATCTGGAAATTGTTGGCATTTTAGCTTTTTTACACTTCAAAACAATTATCAGCTCTCTTCAAAAAAAGGTATCAGAGTTAAAATTGTCCTATATAAAAGCTTTTTCACGCTTGTTTTTACTGGTTATGTTTTTGTTAGTAGGCATTTTCATCATCTTTCGTCTAGATTTAAACACGAGCTTTTTGGTCTTGAATATCATGTTACTATTGTTCGGGATTTGTTCGGAAGAATTAATTCGCCTCTTTCATTCTGCTGAAATGCTAGATTCTAGGGATTATTTAAAAGTTCTCTTTTTAAAGCGTAACCGTATGGTGAAAAATCTGCTGGCAAATGAATATACAGAACAACAGTTCTCCGAATTTCTTCACAATGAAATCCTGCAAAATGTTATGGCAATAAAGAATTTCAATAAATATAGTAGTAATCAAGTTTTTGGTGAACAGATCAATCTGGTAACAGAGGAGTTGGTTCAACGGATTCGTGAGCGGATGGATTATTATCAGCCAATGGTAGAAACAGACGAGCAGTTAGACATCCAGTATCAAGGGCTGATTAATCGGATTGTCAAACGCTATCACGCAGAAAATGAAGTAGTCACACAGTTTCCTGCCCACTTTAGGCTTTTATCTCCTTACGATAAAATTGCCTATCGTCTGGTTGAGGAGTTGGCGACCAATGCCGTTAAGTACGCTAGTGGTGGAAGGATTTCTTTGAAGATTGATGTGCATGATGACGCTATTTTTATCATTTCTGAAAATGACTGCCTTCAAACAGAAAAATCCTTAGGTTATGGATTGAAAAATATGTCTAATAGAATTAGTGTTTTAGGTGGTCAAATGCAGATTTTTGAAAATAATAAGAGATTTCGTGTAGAAATTACTCTCCCGATTGATAAGGAGTTGTGTTATGAAAATTTTGTTAATTGATGATCATAAATTATTTAGCCAAAGTATCAAGATGATTTTAGAGTTATCGGAAAACATTAAAAAGGTCCAGTTAGTGGATAATTTTTCGACTATTTCGGAGATTGCTTTTAATGACTACGACATTATTTTGATTGACATCAACCTGACGAGTCTGTATCAAGATGATGGGCTGACCTTGGCACAAGAGATTATCGATAATGGTTGTTCTAGTAAGGTTGTGATTTTGACAGGTTACAGTAAAAAAATGTATGAACACCGAGCTAAAGTTATGGGGGCTTATGGCTTTCTGGACAAAAGTATGGACCCAGATGAGTTGGTGAAAAAACTGGAAAAGATTTATATAGGTGGTAAGGTTTTTTCAGATGAAGTGATGGTAGAGGTGCTAACACCACGAGAAATCGAGATACTAGAACTGGTTAGAAATGGCTTGACCATTGATGATGTCTGTGACAAGGTCTATGTGAGTAAACGTACAGTTTCCAATCATTTGGCCAATATCTTTTCAAAATTGGGAGTGACTAACAGGCAGGAGGCGATTCATATCGCTGAGCAGTTGGGTTATTTTCCACCAGATTAGAAAGCTGCAGAAGATGTAGCTTTTTTAATTTATTTACAAAAATTGCACATATTACTCATTCTAATAAACAGTAAATTTGATAATCTATTAGTAATTAAGGAGGAAATCATTATGTCTATGATATCTGAAAAATGGTTTGTATAAAAAAATTTATCAGACGGATTACTAATTTTGTAAGTTATATTGGCCACCTTCGGGTGGCATTTTTACTTCTGTGATACTTTTTTCAAGCTTTTTCTGGTATTCTTGACTTAGTTTTTTTATAGAAAGAAGGTCTAAGATGTTAAATAAAGTCAAAACTAAAGTCTTAATTAGTGTTGGAACAGTAGCTGCAACTAGCTTTATTCTCATGATGGGATATACTGCTGGTCAACATTCTACTGCTAAACAAAGTCGCAAAGAGATTGAATTGGCCGCAGCTAAACTTGTAGAGGATAAACAAGGAGAAGATAAAGCCAGCATTTTGTCATCAGATACTGTATTAGTACCCCAAATTCAAGAGAAAATTCGTCAGATAGCATCTCCAATAGATGCTGCTTTGGAGGGACGCAATCGACAAAATCCCTTGAGACCAGATTGGGAAGAGATTAAAGATGAGGTGATGCTTCAGGCCCTTCGAATGAAATTTAGCCAGAATCCCGAAATCGCCAAAGAATTGCTGGCGACAGGAGATGCCATCATCATCGAAAATACGCGAAACGACGCTTACTGGGCTGATGAGGGAGATGGCTCTGGGAAGAACAAGTTAGGCCTTCTCTTAAAGCAAGTGCGGGAGGAGTTAAAAAACTCCACCTTGTAACCTCTCCTCTAGCTATTCCACCTATTTCATGCTAGAATAAAGAAAAACACATTTGGAGGCATTATGAATCAGACAGTGACTTATTTGCAGGAATTGACAGCCATTCCTTCCCCGACCGGTTTTACACGGGAGATCGCAGACTATTTGGTCAAAACCATTGAAGGCTTTGGGTATGAGGTAACTCGGACTGCTAAGGGAGGCGTGAATGTGACCGTTCCTGGTGTGATCACAGACAAGCAACGCTACGTCACAGCCCATGTGGACACCTTGGGGGCTATTGTCCGCGCTGTGAAAGCAGATGGTCGGCTCAAGCTAGACCGTATCGGTGGTTTCCCTTGGAATATGATTGAAGGGGAAAACTGTACAGTCCATGTGGCTAATACAGGAAAGACCCATTCTGGTACGATTTTGGTCCATCAGACTTCTTGCCATGTTTACAAGGATGCAGGGACTGTCGAGCGGACCCAGGATAATATGGAAGTCCGTCTGGATGAAAAAGTAACTAACGAAAAAGAAACCCGTGCTCTTGGTATTGAAGTAGGTGATTTTGTCAGCTTTGATCCCCGGACCATTGTGACAGACACCGGCTTTATCAAATCTCGTCACTTAGATGACAAGGTGAGTGCAGCGATTCTCTTGAATCTTCTGCGCGTCTACAAGGAAGAGAATATTCAATTGCCAGTAACGACTACCTTTGCCTTTTCAGTCTTTGAAGAAGTGGGGCATGGAGCTAATTCTAGTATCCCGTCTGAAGTGGTAGAGTACTTGGCAGTGGATATGGGGGCTATGGGAGATGACCAAGCGACGGATGAATACACGGTATCCATCTGTGTCAAAGATGCTTCAGGACCGTATCACTACGAATTCCGTCAGCATTTGGTAGCCTTGGCAAAAGCTCAAGAAATCCCTTATAAGTTGGATATCTATCCTTTCTATGGATCAGATGCCTCTGCAGCCATGAGCGCAGGAGCAGAAGTCAAACATGCCCTCCTCGGAGCAGGTATCGAATCTAGCCACTCATATGAGCGGACTCACTTGGATTCTGTAGTCGCAACAGAGCGCATGGTCGATGCCTACCTCAAGAGCGACTTGGTAGAGTAAAATTGGAACTACTTTTGTGAACTAGTTTTTAGAAAGAAAAAAATATTTTTTTCTTAGAAAATAATATAAGAATTCTTTTTATAAAATATCCAGTTCTTATAGTTTTTCAAATCAAAACTGAGACTTTCCGCCGTGAGAAAAAGTGCTTGAAATAGAATCATTTCAAGCACTCGGGAGATTTTGAAACTTTAGGGTTCAAAACTAAGTCATGGAACTTCGTAGAAGTTCGCTGACGTCCGTACTCACCCTAAGGAAAGTCTCAAATAAGTTTCTAAGCTTAAAGTAACAACTACTCTCCGGAGTAGTTTTTTTCATAATACAAAAATTTTCTGAAAATTCCTTTTTCTTCTGAAAACCTTTGTGGTATAATCTTAAAATAAACTTAAAAATTTCTTGAGGAGATTTACATGAAAAAAAGAAATGTCATTGCACTTGCGGGAGTTGCCCTCCTTTCAGCAGGTATCCTAGCAGCTTGTTCGGGTGGTTCTAAATCATCTAGCTCAAGCAACGGTCAAAAATTCTCATATGTCTATGAGACTGAGCCAGAAAACCTAAACTATATCACATCTGGTAAAGCAGCAACCCACGATATCACTGGAAACTTGATTGATGGTTTGTTTGAAAATGATAAATACGGGAACTTGATTCCATCTCTTGCAAAGACTGGACAGTTTCGCAAGATGGCTTGACTTATACTTATAAACTTCGTGATGATGCCAAATGGTATGATTCAGAAGGCGAAGAGTATGCGGATGTAACAGCTAAAGATTTCGTCACAGGGATCAAATATGCGGCTGATAACAAATCAGAAATGCTCTACATCATCCAAGATTCTATCAAAGGCTTGAATGACTACGTCAGTGGTAAAAATAAAGATTTCTCAGCTGTAGGAGTAAAAGCAGTTGATGATCATACCCTTCAAATTACTTTGAACCAACCAGAATCTTACTGGAACTCTAAATTGACTCTTGGGATCACTTTCCCTGTCAACGAAAAATTCGTGAAATCAAAAGGAGATAAATTCGCCCAAGCAAGTGACACCAGCTCCCTTCTTTACAATGGCCCTTACATCTTGAAGAGCTTTACTTCAAAATCTTCTATCGAAATGACCAAGAATGAAAATTACTGGGATAAAGACAAGGTCTACATCTCAGATGTGAAATTGGAATTCTACGATGGACAAGACCAAAGTAAATTGGCCAAATCATTCGGTGAAAATGCTCTTAGCTTGGCCAAACTCTTCCCAACTGGATCTGGTTACTCAGAGCAAGCCAAAGAATTCAAAGACGAAATCACCTACACTCCTCAAGATGCTGCTTCTTATGTCATTGGTACCAACATTGACCGTCAATCTTACAAACACACAGCTAAGAAGACCGATGAAGAAAAACAATCTACTAAGAAAGCTCTCTTGAACAAGGACTTCCGTCAAGCGATCAGCTTTGCCTTCAACCGTGAAGCGTATGCTGCTCAATTGAACGGAAAAGACGGAGCAAGCAAGATCATCCGTAACCTCTACATTCCACCAACATTTGTCCAAGCTAATGGCAAGACCTTTGGTGAAATGGTGAAAACTCAATTGGATACCTACGGAGATGAGTGGAAATCTACTAAACTAGACGATGGTCAAAATGGTCTCTTCGATGCTAAGAAAGCGAAGGAAGAGTTTGCAAAGCGAAGACTGCCTTGGAAGCAGAAGGTGTGAAATTCCCAATTCACATCGATATGCCTGTAGACCAAACCACACCATCAAGAGTTCAACGGGTACAATCCTTCAAACAATCTGTTGAAGAAGCACTTGGTAAAGAAAATATCGTCATCGATATCCAAATGCTTTCGAAAGAAGACCTTCAAAATGTGACCCTCTTTGCGCCAAATGCGGCTGGCGAAGACTGGGATCTCTCTGATAATGTTGGATGGAGCCCTGACTACCAAGACCCATCAACTTACATGGATATCTTGAAAGCTTCATCTGGTGAAAATACTAAGACTTTCCTTGGATTTGACCCAAGTGAAAACAATGAAGCAGCTAAAAAAGTTGGTCTGTACGACTTTGAAAAGATGATCAAAGATGCTGGTGCAGAAACACAAGACGTCAACAAACGCTATGAAAAATATGCGGCAGCGCAAGCTTGGTTGACAGATAGTGCCCTTGTGATGCCAACTTCTTCATCAACTGGACGTCCATTCTTGACACGTATCGAACCATTCTCAGCTCCATTTGCATGGACTGGTGGTAAAGGAAAAGACCACGTGATCTACAAAGGAATGAAACTCCAAGATAAAGCTGTGACAACTGCTGACTACAACAAAGCCCTTGAAAAATGGCAAAAAGAACAAGCAGAGTCAAACAAGAAAGCACAAGAAGATCTTAAGAAACACGTCAAATAAGGATCGATAACCGAGGCTGATGCCTCGGTTTTTTTTTGGATCAGATGAACATCTGTTTGATCTAAAAGCGCTTACATAGTATAATAGGAGTGTTGATTACAAAAAGTGAGGAGATTGACATGAAAAAGAAAACAATGGTTTCCATTGTCGCATCAAGTTTATTGATCGCACCGATGGTCTTGCATCAAGTAGCATCAGCAGATGAGCAAACGGAAGAGCTAGCCCCATCGACAGAAGTGGTCCATGCTCCATCTACTGAAGCAAGACCGACAACAAGTGACGCAAGCACTGTCACTAGTGAAGAAGCTGCAAGTTCAAATGAGGGATCGCTGGATCGGACAGCAGTTGCCAATCAAGCAAACCCTGCTACAGAAGAACACACAAGACAAAGTGAGCCTACGGTCCCAGTGGCAACTCCAGCAGTAACAAACAGGGGGAAGCAGCCCCTCAATCTGCTCCTCCTTCAGAAGCTCCGGTAACAGCTCAGGATTTGGCAAAGGTTACAGGTAGCACCCTTGCAGCGGATCAGGCCTCTAAAGAGTTGACGGTCCAAGATGCTGTTAATGGCTTGCTTCAATGGGCAGCAACGGATCCTAGCCAATTGGGTCAAAGCCAAGCAGATCGCGAACGCTTTGCCAAGAGTTTAGGCTTGATTGAAAAGTCAGAAGATCTAAGCCGTAAGGTTAGTCAGCCAGAATTGGCCAAGATGTATGAAACAGCTAAGAAACTCTACGATGCCTATCGTGCTGAAAAGAAACGTCCGCTCTTTTTAAATGGTCGGGCCCAGCCGATTTTCCCTTATACAACGGGAGAAAAAGAAGACCAAGACTACAAATATGAAGACAGCCAAATTGTACGCTTCCCAGTCTATGTCGAAACGGACTACGATACCGATGCAGATGGCAAGCCTGACTTAGTCAAAGCCATTGTTCAATTACCAAAAGCCGTAGCACAAGGCGATTTTAAGGCAGCCACTATTCTCGAAGCGCGCCCTTACGTAGCGGGGACGCTCGATGAAAACTACGTGACCCTTGAAAGTTTGGGGCTTCCAACGGACGGTAGCTATGACATGAAGAAACTGCACAGCCAACCTGCAAAGAGACAGCCAGTAAGCAGTGAAACAACAGTAGAAGCAGCCAAAAAAGCCAAGGCATCGGATTGGTATTACTACAGTCCCTACGAGTATATCTATGACTACGAAGATCTGAACTGGTACGACTATTTCTTGGTCAGGGGCTATGCCTTTATCTCCAGCGCTGGACTTGGTACCAAGGGATCAGAAGGATTTAACACGACGGGATCCGATCTCGAAATCAATGCCTTTAAGAATATCATCGAATGGGTTAATGGCAAACGCAAGGCCTACACCGATAAGACTAGCAATGTTGAAATCAAGGCAGACTGGGCAACAGGCAATGTCGCTATGACAGGTCTCTCCTGGGCTGGAACCACGACCTTTGGTGTGGCAGCGACAGGCGTAGAAGGCCTAAAGACCATCGTTCCAGCAGCAGGGATTGCCTCATGGTATGATTATTTCAATAGCCAAGGTACCCAGTTTGGTAACGCCCCTTATAGTGACCTTTCATGGCTCTCCCTTTACGTTAGCACACGGATGCTGGACCAAGACGACTGGGCAGTATTTGGCAAAACTATTCTAACTACATCAACCAACTGAACAAGGACCAGTACGCCCATGATCGTAACTACAGCGATGTCTGGAAGGAGCGGGATTATACCCTTCATCCAGAAAATCTCAAGACCAGCGCCCTGATCGTCCATGGCTTGAATGATGACAATGTCAAGACCAAACACTTTGAACTCATGTACGATGCCCTCAAGAAAGCAGGACAAGATGTCAAGCTCTATCTCCACCAAGGAGATCACGTCTATCCAGCGGCTATGTCACGAGGATACGGCATCACCGCCAATGGTCAGGACTTTTATGACCTGCTCAATACCTGGCTGACCCATTACCTCTACGGTGTGGACAATCACGTCGAAAGTTTGCCAGCGGTTCTAGCTCAAAACAACTATGATCCAAGCAAGTGGACCAGCTATGATAACTGGAAGAGCAGTCAACGTCTCTTCTTGAATGCAAGCTCGAAACGGCTAGAAGAAACCATTTCTAGTGATTATGCGGCTGCAGGTGTTGAGATCGCTAACCGTAATGAAACAGTCAGCAAAGCCTCCTCTAAGGCCAATCTGACCTTTGTTTCTGATGTTACTGAGGACACTACGATCAAGGGCCACATCCCCGTTCATTTCAAGGCAGCTCTTGCCAAAGGTCAAGGAAAGAATTTCCAAATCAACGCCCTCTTGGTAGACGTGGCAGATGAGGACTTTGACGTGGTAGGAAATGGTAGCGTCAAGCAAGATAAAACAGCAGACGGTTTCTGGATGGGAAGCAATTTAAGTAACCTATCTGTTGCCGAATACGAAACCATCAAGACCAAGTACAAGGTGATTGCGAAAGGTTGGATCAACCTTGCGAATCCTGAGTCTGGCTACGATTCAGCAAGCTCACGAGCTAGCATCGAGCCTAAAGTGGGAGAATACCACGATTACACGGTTTATCTCCAACCAAATCTCTATACGGTTAAGAAAGGTCACAAGTTAGCGCTTGTTTTCAACACCTATGACCCATCAGATTTAACGGTGGAGCATCCATATGAAGTGACCTTCAAGACAGACTCTATCCAGGCGGCGATTCCAATTGTCGAAAAGACCCGCGCTCAAAAGGCAGCCTATGTACCAAGTGCAACAGATACTGACTATGCGAAATTGCCAGAAATAGAAGGAGCTGCTCTAGTCGCTCCAGAAGTGCACTACAAGGAAGAATATACGCTTCCAACTCCAGAACACCTTGTCCAACCAAGCCAAACTCTTCCTGAAAAAGCAGAGCAGATGCAAATAGGATCAGCAAGACAAGAGCTCTCTCTTCATACACTAGCTGTATCTTATGGACCTCAATTTGTTTCACAAGGATTGGCAGAAGATCCTCAAGCTGCAACTCTTGTAGTGGGAGGAGAGAAAGCAGATCATACGCTTCCTCAAACAGGGAGCAAAGACCATTCTCTGGGTCTCTTAGGGGTGATCAGCCTTACAGCTTCTAGTCTCATCTTTTGGCGCAAAAAGAGAGAAGATGTCTAAGGACTCCCCGTAGCAAATATTTCTAAAATGACATCTTTTAGTGTAAAATAAAAGTAGAAATGCAGAATCAGTAGTCACTACTGAAAAAGGAGGAAATATGGCACACATAATCACAGATGCAACTTTTGAACAAGAAACCAGCCAAGGCCTTGTCTTGATTGACTTTTGGGCAACTTGGTGCGGTCCATGCCGCATGCAAGCTCAATCTTGGATCAGTTGGCAGAAGAAGTACATGAAGATGATTTGAAAATCTGTAAGATGGATGTCGATGAAAATCCAAATACAGCGCGTCAATTCGGTATCATGTCGATTCCAACTCTTCTCTTTAAAAAAAGATGGACAAGTTGTCAAACAAGTGGCTGGAGTTCATACGAAAGCCCAATTGAAAAGAAATCATTGCAGAATTGAGCTAAAAGAAGACTCGTTTTCCAAACCGGAAAACGAGTTTTTTTCGATGCTCTTTATTTCTTTCAAATAGACGCGATACCCATTGACAGCGCTTTCTTATAATGCTAAAATGAAGCTGTATTTCCTATAAAATTTTTACAGGAAAAAATTCTCCTAGGAAGGTGTAGATCCTAGGAGAAAATTACATATAAAGGTTATTGCCCCTCTTTATCTTGGGCTACCCAGACACTGACGGAGCGCTCTGCCACTGGGAATTCAGCAGTACCGTCTTCTTGGACTTGGACGGTTTCGCTACAATTTTCTAGTACATCATAGTAGGTGAGGCCTGCGTAGGATGAGCCGATCTCCATGACTTTTGTAGCAGCTTGGTTATTGGAAATCAAGCAGGCGATTGGTGCTGATTCTTCTGAACCTGAACGTGTCCAACCGATGCAATTAGGATCATCGAAGTAGTCCGTTTCTTCCCCATAGGCCAGATCTTTACGAACCCATAAGAGTCGATCGAGGACCCCTTGGAAACTTTCTTGCGCAAATTGGCCCTCGATACCGTAGTAGTCTCCATAGAAGACACAAGGCAAACCAGCTTCACGAAGTAAGATCAAGGCATAGGCTGCAGGCTTAAACCATTCTTGGATGGTAGATTCCAAAGCTTGCCCTCGTTGGGTATCATGGTTGTCCACAAAGGTTACGGCCTGTTCAGGATGATTGAGCGCTAGTGTTCCGTCAAAAATAGTTCGAAGGTCGAAATTTTCACCTTCTTGACTAGCTCGGAAGAGATTTTGGTGGAGGGGCCACATCAATCAAGTCGTATAAGTAGTCAATGCTTTCCAAGTACTCATCGTTGGTTTCTGTGTCCCCATTCCAAAATTCACCAAAGACGTAGAAATCTTCACCATATTTTTTGGTGATATTGTGGATGAAATTCTTCATAAAGAAGGAGTCAATGTGTTTGACTGCATCCAGACGGAAGCCCTCAACCCCTGTTGTTTCGATAAACCATTCAGCCCATTGGTCGAGATTTTCTACAACCTCGGGATGTTTGAAATCGATATCGGCGTACATGAGGTAATCGTAGTTTCCGTTTTCCTTGTCAACCAGATCTCCATGGGCCCAACCTTTGTTGTCCCCTTGGATTTGGTAGATCCCACTTTTATTACGTGAAGCATCGTAGTCCGTACCGGTGAAGTGGTACCAATGCCAGTGGAAGTCGTTATAGGCGCCATTTCGGCCATCAAAGGTGAATTTGGTCCATCCTTGAATGGTGAAAGGTTCGGTAAGGATCTTGTTTCGATCCATCGGATCGACCTCAACGACCTCGAATTCTTCTAAGCCATCTGCAGCAGCTTTGTGGTTAAGAACGACATCGGCCATTGGTTGAATCCCTGCATCTTTGAGGGCTTGAATGGCTTGAAGATAATCGTCTTTGAAACCGTATTTGGTACGAACCGTTCCTTTTTGATCGAACTCGCCCAAATCAAAGAGGTCATAGACTCCGTACCCAACGTCATTGTTAGATGTAGCTTTAAAGGCAGGTGGCATCCAGACTTTACGAATACCCAAGTCTGCTAAGTGTTGCGCATCTTCAGCAAGACGCGTCCAGTGGTTCCCATCAGCGGGCAAATACCACTCAAAATATTGCATTAAGGTTTGATTTCCATTTTTATTTCTTCTTTCATGTGAATGTCCCTATTTTACCAAAAATAGTTGGATGGGACAAACGTTTGCGCTGGAAGCAAGCCCTTTCTAGAAAAGAAATCGCATACATGAAAGAAATGAAGTGAGAATATAAAAAGTAGCATTTTATTTACGTAGAAATATCAGTCTGGTACATTTATTTCTATTCATTTTATAGTTTGATCATATCAAAGGAGGATTGGTTTGAAAGTGAAAACCACCAATAGAGAGAGCATCGAAACGATTTTTACTGAAGCCTTGGCAATCCCGAGCTTTACCAACACTGAGACCGAGCAAGGGATCGAAGCCTACCTGGATCAACGGATTGCCCAGATCCCTTATTTCAAGGAACATCCGGACCATTTTGGGCGCTACCAGGTGCCACAGGATCACTTGCATCGGTCGGTCAATTGGGCCTTGGTTGATAAGGGCAAGAAAAAAACAGTGATCCTTTTCCACCACCATGATACAGTCGATTTAGAAGACTATGGAAACTTGTCGGAAATCGCACTCGATTCTGATAAAGTAGCAGAAGCCTTGAAAACACTGGATAGACGTCCAGATATGCAGGAAGATTTAGCTTCTGGGGATTGGAAATTTGGCAGAGGATCTTGTGATATGAAAGCAGCCCTAGCCCTTCAATTGGGGGTTCTGGAAGCCTATGCAGCAGACCCCTCAGAAGGTCAGGTCAATTTGCTCTATCTCTCTGTTGGAGACGAGGAATCCTATTCACGTGGGATGCGTGGAGCCTTGGGTCTCCTTACAGATTTGCAGGAAAATTTTGATCTGAATTATGTATTAGCAGTGGATTCAGAGCCCTTTGAATCGGAAGTAGGAAAAGAAAAGGTCCTTCACATTGGCACAGTCGGCAAACTCATGCCAGTCGTTGTGGCGCAAGGCGTCTTGTCTCATATGAAGGAGCCCCTTAAAGGGATTAATGCCTTGTCGCTCCTAGTAGCCATTGCAAGCCAGCTGGATCTTCATCCCGATCTGGCAGATCAGGCGTTGGGAGAAACGTCTCCCCTTCCTTCTTGGTCCTATCTCCGAGATTTGAAGGAGCAGTACGATGTATCGACCGTGCTTTATGCGGCTGGTTATTTCAGTGTGTTGCATTTGAAGAAAACACCCCAAGAGCTCTTGCAACGTATCTATGAGCTTAGTCAGGAGGCCTTGGACGCCTTTTACAAGAAGTATGAGCACTTGCAGGATCAGGCTGGCCAAGAACATATTATTGCAAGGCCAAGAGTCATCACTTATCAAGAACTAGAGGAACGTTGCCAAGCCTTAGAGGGCTACCAAGACTTTAGAGAAGCTTCTAATAAAAAAGCGGAGCAAGATTTTTCGTAATGGGATCAGCTACCAGAGCCTTGCTATTCAGCAAATCCAGCGACTCCTTGAGTTTCTCGGAGATAAGGATCCTATGGTGGTCATCGGTTTTGCGCCCCCATATTATCCTTCCATGAACTGCCGCTTTTTAGACAATACCGATTTCAATATCGTGTCCCTCATCACTGATTACCGCAGTATCTGGACACAAGAGGTTACCTCTTAAAAGTCGAAGAATACTTTATGGGGATTAACGACACCAGTTATTGTGCCTTGGAAAAGGATGTGGCTTCTTATCAAGTCGTCCTAGATAGCCTAGCCACACCAGCCCAGGTCTATGATCTGGATCTGGAAAAAAATTGCCCAAATTCATATTCCAGCGGTCAATCTAGGCCCTTGGGGTAAAAGAATTGCATAAGCGAGGAGAGCGGGTCTACAAAGAAGACTTCTTGGAGACTATTCCAAACTATCTGCTAGAATTGCTCTACCATTTCGATGATCGCTTATCAACAGAATAAGAAAAAAACGGTCCCAATAAGGACCCATTAGGGAGTTAACATGATTACATTTCACGGAGTTACCAAAGATTACGATGGGCATATTGCCCTTAACCACTTGGATCTGACCATCGAAGACGGGCAAATTGTCGGCTTGATTGGCCATAACGGAGCTGGAAAGTCAACGACGATTAAGAGCCTGGTCAGTGTCATCACCCCAACCACTGGATCCATTGAAGTGGATGGTCAGGACCTCTATAGCCATCGACTGGCAATCAAAAAGAAGATCGGTTATGTGGCAGATTCGCCAGATCTTTTCTTGCGTCTCACAGCCAATGAATTCTGGGAGTTGGTTGCGACCTCTTATGATATGAGTCAGAAAGACTGCGATCAACGATTAGAGGAGCTTCTTAGGATCTTTTGATTTTTCAGAGCCACCGCTATGAAGTGATTGAATCCTTTTTCACACGGGATGCGCCAGAAGGTCTTCGTTATTGCAGCCCTCTTGTCAGATCCAGATATCTGGGTCTTGGACGAACCAATGACCGGTTTGGACCCACAGGCTTCTTACGATTTAAAACAAATGATGCGCCAGCATGCGGATCGTGGCAAGACGGTTATTTTTCTCTACCCACGTCTTAGAAGTGGCCGAACAACTCTGTGATAAAATCGCCATTCTCAAAAAGGGAAACCTTATTTTTCTATGGGACGATCGAGGAATTGAAGGGTCAACATCCCGAACAAAGTTTGGAAAGTATCTATCTCAGTCTAGCGGGTCGGAAGGAAGAAGGTGGCGATCATGCGTCTTAAGATCATCCGGCAACTGGTCAATGTTAATATCATCTATGCCAGTCAGCCTACTCAGATCGCAAAAATTACGTGCCAAACAGGCCCAAAAAAACCGGACGTCAAACTCAATGTCGCCCGCAAATCGGTGCTCAACTACCTCTTTTTTTAGGATTGGTCTATTTCGTCATATTTGGCTTGCTCTTTAGTATCTATGATTTTGTGAACCAACCAGCCTTCTTTGTCAATATGGTGGCCCTCTTTTCCTTGATGACCATTTCCCAAGGATTTATGAGCTTTTACAATGTCTTTTATGAAAGCAAGGACCTCCAGTTTTACCGGCCCTATGCCTTCTCAGATGCGGAAGTCATTGCTGGAAAGAGTATCTCGGTCATCCTGACCCTTCTCATGGCTATCCTTCCCTTGGTCAGCTATTTTCTGATCCTGCCTGTCCAAGCAGGCGGCTTCAATCCGTTAGGGATCCTGTTAGGCCTCTTTTGTGCCTTAATTCTCTTAGGCGTTCTCTTTTTAGCGACGATCATCCTATCCCATCTGATCACTAAGACCCTCTTTTTCAAAAAACACACGACCCTGGTCTCCAACATCATGGTCGGAATTGGTTCTCTTCTGAGTCTAGGAGCTTATCTCTATCTGAATCTAGTCCAGACCCATCGGTTAGAAGTGACAGGGGGCGCAGATATTCCCATTCTATTTCCACCTTTTATGGCCTTTCATCAGTTCATCCTCCATCCTTTTGATGGAGAAGCGATCCTTGGCCTTCTGGGCTGGATCCTGGTCCTTCTGGTCTTGATCGGCCTGGTTCGAAAAATTGTGATCCCGCAGTTCTATGATGCAGCCCTTGCAGTTGCGACCAACCAAACTGTTAAAGAGCGCGTGAAAGTGCTCCATGTTGGTCAGAAAGACTCCTTTAGACGATTTGTCATTCAGTATCATCGCAGACTCTTGAGCGATGGAACCCTTATGGTGCAAGTCCTCTTGATGATGAGTATTCTGCCTTATATTTTCCTCCTCAGTGGAGCAGCAGGAGCATCAAAAAATTTAGGAGGACTCAGTTCTTACTTGACGCCCCAGTATCTGGTGCCACTGACCCTTGTTGCCATCTTGATTGGTGTTTTCAATAGTTTTGGAGGCTTGACCAGTATCGGTATTTCGCTAGAGCGCGAAAACTTTGAGTACTTGAGATCGCTCCCTATTGATTTCAAACGCTATCTTTTCATGAAGTTTTGGTTGCTCTATCTGGTGCAATCCATCCTTCCTGTCATTCTTCTAGTTGGCGTTTGTTTCTATTTTGGCGTCCATCCCTTGGCTATCCTAGCCATGTTGCTGATCTGGATCGTAACCACCATTCCGATCTGTATTCGAGACTATGTCAAAGATTTTCAGAACTTTAGCACCAATTGGACCAATATCACGGAGTTGATGACCCGTCATCGTGGGAATGCAGTTCTTCAGTCTATTCTCTTGATTGTCTTTCTCTTTGTGATGTTTCTCTTGATTATTGTCAGCTTCATTTGGACCTATCATTCCGTCAGCACCCTGCTGGCTGTGATCCTTTATAGTGTCATCCTGTTAATCGGAGCTGGGATCAGTTATACCATCTACCGCAAAAAAATCCGCACTCTCTACCAAGAGATCGGAGAATAAAAAGAGAGAGTGGGACAGAAATCGGTCATTCATTAGAATTCGATTTCGTCGTCCCACCTCCGCACAGTTGAGTAGGGCTGTAAAAGCTGATGAAATCAGCGTAGTAGAGCCCACTCAACCACTGCGTCTTGCTCGACAATCCAAAAACAATAAAGAGGCTAGGACTTTTGTCCTAGCCTCTTTTTAGTGGTAACTTAAATTTCATAGCCCATGAGGAGGCCGCCTTCTTCGGCGTAGAAACTACAAAGTCCAGAAGTAGGAAGGACTTCAATCATTGCACGGGCAAATTTTTCACGGACCAATTCAGAGAATTGCTCGATAAACTTTTCATTGTTGCGGTGGGCGATGGTGATATGTCCACCATTATAGCCTGCCTTGATTAATTCATCAAAAGCAGCCTTGATCGCTTTCTTTTGGCCCCGTGCTTTTTGGAGTAGCTCAAGAGTACCCGTCTTACTAGCTTCCCCAACCATACGGATATTGAGGAGCCCGACAACTGTCCCGATCAATTTGCTGAGACGCCCATTTTTGACCAGATTATCAACCTTGGCCAAAACAAAGAGCAACTTCGTCTTAGACTGGTAGGTCGTGATCACATCGACCACTTGATCAAAATCGAGGCCTTCAGCGACCAACTGATTGAGCTTGCGAACGATCAGGTCCACCTCACCCCCAGCTGACAAGCTATTAATGACGTGGATATTGGTATTCGGATGCTCTTCTAGATAAATCTTCTTGGCCACCTCAGCACTATTGTAGCTACCTGAAAGGGTTCCAGTGATGGTCACAACGACAATATTTTCAGCCCCTTCAAAAGACTTCATGTAGTCATCAGGACTCGGACAGGCAGACTTAGAAGCTGTCGTAGTCGCATACATCTTCTCCATCATCTGATCTATATTGAGTTGGGCGTCATCTGTGTAGATAGTCTCTCCCACTTGGATGGTCAATGGGACACTGACAAACTCCGTATCCGGTGCCAGATTGTCCAAAGAGCGGTAGTCACAGCCTGAATCCGCAATAATTTTTCCATTTCATCAGTTCATACCTCATAATTGTATAAAAAAATGTACATTGACAAGTAGTATGTCTTCTTTTACAATTATATCATGAAGTACAATGCTATCCAAGCAGATATCATCAGGTGAGACAGATAGAAAGTAAATGTTATGGCAGAAAGAAAAAAATATCCGAGAAATCCTTGGAAAATCTCAAACGATTTAACCGAGAAAACAATGCGATTACACGAGAATCCATCGAAATCTCTCTCCTGCAATTGCTGGAGAAAAAAGATCTAAAAAAGATCACTATCTCTGAGCTGGTTCAGCGTGCCGGTGTCTCTCGCGCGGCCTTTTACCGAAATTATGACTCCAAGGAAGAGATTCTAGAGTCCATCTTTCAATCTAGTATCGCAAAGATTACCAAGTCTTTAGATGGCTATAACCTTAAGACAGACCTCTACCAAGTCTGGGTCTACCTCTTTAAGGAAGTCAAGAAGGAAGCCAAGATAATTAGTCTAGCCATTGATTACAATTTCGAACGGCTCTTGACCAAGGCAGTCTATGACTTTTTAGAAAAACGAAATGGCAGCTCCTCGAATGGCGCTGGTAGCTACCTCAATTCCTTCTGGAGCTCAGCCATTGTCTCTGTCATCTCCAAATGGATTAAGGATGGCATGAAGATCCCCGCTGAGAAGATCGCGACCCTAGGGCTCCCCCTCTTTCCACAAAAGAAGAAGTAATCACCACCGAGAGGTGGTTTTTTTCTTGCAACTATTTCCAACTAGTGAGGAAGTTGCCCCAGTCGAAAAATTTCGGTATCATGGTAGGAGTTGACTACGAGCGTGGAGGTTGAAATGAAACGAGTGAAAAAGAAAGTAGTAGGATTGCTAGTCCTTTTAGTAAGTATAGGATCTTTCTACTTGTTGAAGCAAGTTCAAAAGCATGGAAAAACGAGTCAGCAAGAAACCAAGCAGAAATATATTGATGCGAAAACTGAGAAACCTACAATTCATCTTTTTGATGATAATAAATTTGTATTTGTTGCTCAAAAAGATGGGATAGGTGGGATAGCATTCGGTCAAGATTATATTTCGGTCTTGGATGTCCATCAAAAAGAGATCAATCAAAGTATGATTGATAGAGAGAAAAATGGTTCACCTAAAATTGCAAAAGATGAGTATTTTAATATTATTTCTTATGATTTGAATGCGTCTGGCTTTCCAGGTAAAAAGACGGAAGTATATCAATTATTAGGGAAAAAAGAGTATCGAGGCGCGTACGATATCAGTCAGTATTATGCAGATAACAAGGATTACATACCGGTAACTTTGTATAAAGTTGGAAATAATGATAGTAGAAAAATCATAGTTGATATTACGAATCAAAAAATTGAAGATCTTGAAAATTTTGAGGATTATGGAAAATCAACTTTTTCTGCCGCTGAGCAGGAATTGTCAAAGGGGAATGTATATAATAACATTCGACAAGCTATGAAAGAGAAGTACCATTTGAAATTCACAGCTGGTTATATTGATACCTTACTTTCAAAAGAAGATCGTGAAAAGATAGATATTTCCAATACAAATTTTGCACAAGACTATCCGGAAATGGCTAAGGATATAAAGAATTTAGCTCGTTTATATATGAGACCTAAACAGTACTCAACCAAAGAGTGGTTTGATAGAGTTCTTCATTGGTTTGCACCAAAGGGGCAGGATGTGTTAGAGGTCTATGCGACGGATCCAAATACTGGTGAGAAAACACAAATAAAATCCTACGATGAATTGCAGGCTTGGTCTTCTAATCATCCAGACTAGAAAGGGTTAGAAACAATTTGAAAAGAAAAAGTGTTCTAGTAACACTAGTACTAGTAACTTTGTTGCTGATTTGGACGATTGTAAGTCAAAGTTCTTATCAAAGCAAAATCAAATGAGGTTGATAGGAGACTCATCATATCTAATAATTAATAATAACGAAGGAGATTTATGGTTAAAGATTATAAAGAACTAAGAAGACGCTATAATATTCCAGTGATAGTCCTATTGGTCATTCTAGCCTTACCGTTTTTATATATCGTGCAAGTGACCCAAAGTAAAAGGATCGCGACCATTTGTTTTATGATTTACTTACTGATGGAGCTGATTCTAGTTATCATTAAAGATACTCTTTTAGTCAAAAAGTTGAATAGTCTTATCTACGAGGATATCAATCTTGACTTGATGGCAAGCTATATTCTGAACCAAAAAGGAAAGAGTATCAAAACTATTAAAGCGCGTGTACAGATTACCACTATTTTCTATTTCTATAGGATTGGTGACTTTGGATCCATTGAAGCAGTTGTAGACGAACTCAAAAAGAATCAAAAGTTTACAGATGTTGAACAAGTAAAATTAAACGAAATTCTATTGAATGCAAACTTATTTTCTAGACCTGATTTGAAGGAAGATGAGTTCGAGGAATTGCTCTCTGACTATTTAGCAGATTATGAACCACTCAAGATGGCATACAGAGCTCGCTATGATCTACTGGTCAAAAAAGAGCCCAATGATGCTGTTCTAAAGGAAGTGACAAACAACAAGTTCTCTCAATTGGAATCTATGTATCTGAAGGCAGTCAATGAATATCTCAAAGGGAATAGAAATAAGGCAATGGAGCTATTTCGTACCATTGCGAAAGAAGATGAGAGATTGTATCTGGTCCGAATGGCTCAGGCCTATCTAGATAGTGAAAACTCAGGAGAAAAGAGTGTTTCGCTTGATGCAAGACAAGAAGAAGTCACTTTGAAATTATTGCGAATGAAGCTGGTAGAAGTCAAACCAGCTAAATCAACTAAATCCACAAAAGGACTCGCTTTTTTCAAAGGCTGGAAAATCGCTTTACTGTTAATTCCTCCGTTTTTATTGTATGCGATGGTCTTAGTTGTAATAGCCGTCGTCAAAAAAATAGGGTCATTCGTTCTCTCGAAATCTGGAAAATAGATAATTGGACTGAGTAAAATATTGAAATTAATTTTTATAAAAGACTCATTTGAAAGGAAGATATGCTAAATAGACTATTGAAAAGCCCTATTTTAAGTTGTTCAATTATATTTGTTATCTGTTCAGTAGCAAGGCTATTCGAATACTTCTATATGAGGACAGATGAAACTTTTTTATCGGAGAATTTTCTACACAAGATTTTTGGAATACTTTTTTTGTGGGGAATTCTTTCAATTAGCAAATTAAGATGGATGGATATTGGTTTTACACCTAATGGAATTGTAAGAGGTATAGGAAATGGCCTGCTTTTTGGCTTAGTATGCTCCATCTTTGCATATACAGTTGAGTGTATTGTTCTCTTGTTTCTTCATGGCAATGTTCACTTATCATTTTATGCGAGTGGTTTCTCTTTAACTGATGAAAAAGGAACACAAGCAGGTATTTTGTTTATCTTGTTAAGTGTCTTATTTAACCTGATAAACGTGTGGATGGAAGAAGGAGTTTTTCGTGGCCTTTTCACAAAAATTCTTGAAGGGATTTCTTACCGCAAGAGTCTATTCTTTATAGCCTTCCTATTTGGAATATGGCATTTGGCAATGCCCTTAAGAGATTATCTTCAAGAAGAATCGTCACTCTTAAATCTTATTGTTATGGGAATTGGCTATGTTATCCTAGCGGGAATGATGAGTATCAAATGGTCTTTACTTTACAAAATGACAGGTTCCTTGTGGCTAGGACTAGGAGATCATCTTTTCAACAATCTTGCTTCAAATCTGGTTCATGTTGTCTCAAATTCTGAATCAGATAGCTTGCAGATAGTGAGAATTATTCTTTGGCAGTTGTTGTCATTTGCAATTGTTTTGAGCATTTATAAAAGAAAGTCGAAGGCTATAGCGAATCAATAATGAAGCTCTTTTAAGAATTTTTGAATCCTATTACAGTTTATGAATCAACGATTAAAAAATTTTTTATAAGGAACTCTAACAAAAAGCCCCTGTCTGAAAACGATGATCTCAGACAGGGGGCTTTCTTTATTCTTGGATCATGGCTAGGAGGTCCTCTCCTGTAGTGGTTGGAAGGATCCGGACTCGTTTGAGGGAATAGAGTCCATCAGCGGAGCTGGCTAGTCCATTTTTAGTGGTGAGGCCAAGTTTGTAGTCAGCTTTCTTGGCTTGGTCGATCGTGACCTGGCTGTAGCGACCAGATGGGTAGACGATAACGCTAGTATTTTGATCCAGCACCTTATCCAGCAGGCGTTTAGAAGCGACCAGCTCATTCTTTTGGGTCTCAAGACTGGAATTGGCTAGGTCTGGATGATTGACCGTATGGCTTTCAAAGGTCAAGCCAGCTTTTTTCATCTCTTTGATTTGGTCAAAGGTCAGGACATTTTCTTTTTCCTTTTGGGTAAAGTCCGTGATGATATTGTTAGTGGCGGTCATCTTGTATTTCTTAAGAAGCGGATAGACGATGGTATAGAAATCCTCGACACCATCATCAAAGGTCAGCCAGACATATTTCTTTCCTTTGGGGACTTCATTTTTAGCGAGGATGCGATAGGCTTCCTCTGGCGTCAATGTGTAGTAACCCGCATTTTTCAGGGCCTTTAGTTGGCTTTCAAAGGTTTCTGGATCGACAATCAGATTGGCATTGGCAGCTTCAGACTCGGCCATATTGTGCACGGAGTGGTACATGAGGATGGGCAGTTTGACCGGTTTTTCACTCGGGTCCACTCGATAGAGGAACTGTGTTCATCTAGCGAGCGCGTCATGGCAGTGCCGCTGGTATTTCCATCACTCGGCTGAGTGATCCGCTTGATTAGAAGAAAGCTACAAATAAAGATACAGACCAAGAGGAGTGCATTGATTCCAAGTAGGACTTTGATTTTTTTAGGTACTCTTCGTTTACTCATAGTGTCACCGCTTTCATTATTTTCTTTATTGTACCACAAATTCTATGTTCTTTTCCAGAACTTGCTACAGGCAGATCTTGTCATGAAAATTCAGAATTTTTAAGGCAATTGGCTGTCAAACGCTCAAGTTTTTGTTATAATGGAGCTACTATATAAAATTCAAGGAGTCAATAGGATGTCTGTTAAGATTGCCTTACTAGGATTTGGTACTGTTGCAAGTGGCGTACCATTTTTATTAAAAGAAAACCATGAAAAAATCACCCAGGCAGCTCAAGATGAAATCGAGATCGCCAAGGTCTTGGTTCGAGATGATGCTGAGAAGGAAAAATTACAAGCTGCTGGTCATGACTACAACTTTGTGACCAATGTCGATGAGATCATTGAAGACAAGGACATTGCCATCGTGGTTGAATTGATGGGTCGTATCGAGCCAGCTAAGACCTTTATCACCCGTGCTCTTGAAGCTGGTAAGCATGTGGTTTCTGCTAACAAAGACCTTCTTGCCGTTCATGGAAGCGAGTTGCTAGAGATTGCTCAAAAACACAAAGTGGCCCTTTATTATGAAGCTGCCGTAGCTGGTGGGATCCCAATCCTTCGGACCTTGGTCAATTCCCTTGCTTCTGACAAGGTGACCAAGGTTCTTGGTGTGGTCAATGGAACATCTAACTTCATGATGACCAAAATGGTCGAAGAAGGCTGGACTTATGAAGATGCTTTAGCAGAAGCGCAACGCTTAGGTTACGCTGAAAGTGATCCAACCAATGACGTCGAAGGGATCGATGCTGCCTACAAGATGGTGATCTTGAGCCAATTTGCCTTTGGGATGAACATCCAATTTGATCAAGTGGGTCACAAAGGGATCAGCCAGATCACTCCTCAAGATGTCTCAGTCGCTCAAAGCCTTGGATATGTCATCAAGCTTGTCGGATCCATTGTTGAAACAGAGTCAGGGATTGCAGCAGAAGTGACACCAACCTTCCTTCCAAAACAACACCCACTTGCTGGCGTGAACGACGTTATGAATGCGGTCTATGTGGAATCCATCGGTATTGGTGAGTCTATGTACTACGGACCAGGTGCTGGCCAAAAACCAACAGCGACAAGTGTCGTAGCTGATATTGTGCGCATTGTCCGTCGTCTAAAAGAAGGAACGATCGGTAAAGCCTTCAATGAATACAGCCGCCCTCTTCAATTGGCTAAGCCAGAAGACGTGAAAAATAACTATTATTTCTCAATCAAGGCACCAGATGCGACTGGTCAAATCTTGCGTCTTGCGGAAATCTTTAATGCAGAAGGAGCTTCCTTCAAGCAAATCCTCCAAGAAGACTCAGATGGTCAATTTGCAAGTGTCGTCATCATTACCCACCAAGTCAACCAAACACAATTCAAGAACTTGGTTGAAAAATTGGATTCAGAGGCGAATTTCGAACTTTTGAATACCTTTAAAGTCTTGGGAGAATAAGCATGAGAATTATTGTTCCAGCAACCAGTGCCAATGTAGGGCCAGGATTTGATTCTGTTGGGATTGCCGTGACTCGCTATTTGACCATTGAAGTCCTTGAACCAGCTGATGCTTGGTTTATTGAGCATGATCTAGGAGCAGGGATTCCGACAGATGAGAAAAACCTCTTGCTCTCAACAGCTCTTTCTATCTCAACTGATATGCAGCCCCATCGAATCAAGATGACCAGTCAAGTGCCTTTGGCGCGTGGTCTTGGATCTTCTAGCTCGGTCATTGTCGCAGGGATTGAATTAGCCAACCAATTAGCCAACCTCCAGCTATCAGACGCTGAGAAATTACGCATCGCGACCGAGATCGAAGGTCATCCGGATAATGTAGCTCCAGCTATCTTTGGAAATATGGTCATTGCGAGCTACATCGGTGAAGATGTCCAATATGTCACGGCTGACTTCCCAAGCTGTGACCTTGTGGCCTTTGTACCGAGCTACCAATTGAAGACCAGTGATAGTCGAAATGTCTACCGAAAGAATGGTCTTATAAGGAAGCAGTTGCAGCTAGTAGCGTAGCCAATGTCGCTATCGCAGCTCTCCTCAAGGGAGATTTGCTGACGGCTGGTCGCTCCATCGAGTCAGATCATTTCCACGAACGCTACCGTCAATCTCTTGTCAAAGAGTTCCCTCAGGTCAAAGAAGTAGCACATGCTCATGGGGCTTACGCCACCTATCTGTCGGGAGCAGGCCCAACGATCATGAACCTCTTAGCGCCAGAGCATACAGCAGCCTTTGTCGCAGCTCTCGAAAAACTCGGGCTAGATGGTCAGATTTTCCAACTTAAAATTGACACATTTGGCGTTCGTGTTGAGAAATAAACCTCAATGTAACACAAATGAAAGAAGGATGTATACGAATGTATATGTCCTTTTTGCTTCTTCTATGGTAGAATGGGAATTGTATGGGGAAAGCTCAAGCTTTCTCGAAAATCTAGGGGGAAACATGAAACCAGAATATTTATATAGTATTGCTACCGATCTTGGGCTGCAATTTGATGGCGAAGCCCGTGTGATGTATGGAGAGCGTGAAGGCTTCTTGTTAGTCATTGAAGGCGCTCAAACCAAGAATGTATTTACCATTTCACTCAGTGTGAAACAAGGTTCCGAAGGAGACTTGATCGAAGATAGTGAAATTCTTTGGAATGAATTAAAAGAACAATCAAAAGCCATTAATGCTATCTCTTCTGATGGTTACTTGACCTCGATCGTTGTCAAAGGTGGAATGACCAAAGGGAAGGCTGTCGAAACCTTATGGACAGCTATCCAAGATATTGTTGATTTCTTGCTCAACCACCAATTTGTGCAAGTGAATGCGGAAACGGGTGAGGAAGGACCAATCGGTCTGTATCAAATTGGAGATGCGATCTTTTTAATCGACGATGCAACCTTTAGAGCCTACCAAGCCGAAGTGCAAGATACAGTTGAGGCTTATGAAGCGCGGGAAGAAAACTTCCTCTTAGGGATTGTAGGGGCTGTGATCGGTGTGATCATCGGTGGAGCAGTTGCCCTCTTAGTAGCGCGTCTTGGCTATGTATCTGTTTTAGCAGGTGCAGCCCTCGGTTATTGTACTATCAAAGGATATGAGATCCTTGGTAAGAAATTGACAAAAAAAGGTGTGGTAGTTTCAGCTATTTTGATGGTCTTGACCGTTTTTTTGGTCAACCAATTAGATTATACTTTGGCGCTTATGAGTGAACTGGATTTGCCATTTGATATGTCCTGGACGCTTCTCAATGAAGCGACATTCTCAGGGGATGTCCCTGATAAATTTTACTTGAATCTAGCACTCTTAGCTGTCTTTACTCTTGGTGGTGCTTGGATTTCGGTCAAATCAGCTCTGGATGGACAAAAGAATCGTGCTATCGCACGTAAAATTGCATAATAATGATTAAAAGGAAGGCCTGAATATTATAGGCCTTCTTTTGTTTTTTAGGGTCGAAAAATAGTCAAAAATTTGGTATAATAGTTTGTATTTTATAGAGAGAGAACAGACAGAAAGATGAATGAAAAAATAAATCAAATTCTTAAAGGGATTGATATCCGTTTTCAAGAACCTTTAAAACATTATACCTTCACAAAGGTCGGTGGGAATGCTGAATTTTTAGCCTTCCCTCGCAACCAATACGAATTAAAACGCATCGTCCAATTTGCCAACCAAGAGCAAATCCCATGGATGGTCCTGGGCAATGCGTCCAATATCATTGTCCGAGATGGGGGCATTCCGGGATTTGTCATTATGTTTGATCGCTTGCGTGACATCAGTGTGGATGGTTATGTGATCGAAGCAGAGGCAGGAGCTAAACTCATCGACACCACCCATGTGGCCTTGCATCATAGTTTGAAAGGCTTCGAGTTTGCTAGTGGCATTCCAGGCAGTGTCGGTGGCGCAGTCTTTATGAATGCGGGAGCCTATGGAGGAGAGATCGCGCATGTCCTAGTATCCTGTAAGGTCTTGACCAAAGATGGGGAGATCGAAACTCTGTCAGCGAGTGAACTAGCTTTTGGCTACCGCCATTCTAAGATTCAAGAGACAGGTTCTATCGTCATCTCTGCCAAATTTGCTTTGTCACCAGGCAATCACGAGCAAATCAAACAGGAGATGGATCGGTTGACCCATCTTCGTCAGTTGAAACAACCCCTTGAATACCCTTCTTGTGGATCCGTCTTTAAGCGTCCTGTTGGCCATTTTGCAGGTCAATTGATCAGCGAAGCAGGTCTAAAAGGCTATCGAATCGGTGGTGTGGAAGTTTCTGAAAAGCATGCCGGCTTTATGGTCAATGTCGATAATGGAACAGCTAAGGACTACGAAGATTTGATCGCCCATGTCATTGAGGCAGTAGAAGCTCATTCAGGCGTCCGTTTAGAACCAGAAGTTCGTATTATCGGCCAAGCCTAAGAGATTTAGTATTGAAGAACAATTGATATTGAACCATCGATAGCATCAGTCGGAGAGGGGGTGAGTGCCTATCGATACCGTAAATAGGTGGGGCAGTCTAGTAAGTCCCCGAGAGGTATTGGTGGTCTGACAGGTTTTCCTGTCAGCCGCTGCATTTTCGTTTGAAAAGCAGTTTGCTAATCGCAGTAAAGAAGGAATTTATGTGAATTGAAAAAACCAATTATTGAGTTTAAAAATGTTTCAAAGGTCTTTGAAGATAGCGGAACCGTTGTCCTAAAGGATATCAATTTTGAATTGGAAGAAGGGAAGTTCTATACCCTGCTCGGTGCATCTGGATCAGGGAAATCGACTATCCTTAATATCATTGCCGGTCTTTTGGACGCGACGACTGGAGATGTCTACCTTGATGGGGAACGGATCAATGATGTCCCTACCAACAAACGGGACGTCCACACCGTCTTTCAGTCCTATGCCCTGTTTCCACATATGACGGTCTTTGAAAATGTGGCTTTTCCCCTTCGTTTGAAAAAGGTGGACAAGGCTGAGATCGAACGTCGGGTTTCAGAAGTCTTGAAAATGGTCCAGTTAGCTGGATTTGAAAAACGCTCGATCCAAAAATTATCTGGTGGTCAACGCCAGCGGGTAGCTATTGCCCGGGCTATTATCAATGAACCACGAGTGGTCCTTTTAGATGAGCCCTTGTCTGCACTTGACTTGAAGTTGCGGACAGACATGCAGTATGAGTTGCGGGAATTGCAACAACGTTTGGGGATTACCTTTGTCTTTGTTACCCATGACCAAGAAGAAGCCCTTGCCATGAGTGACTGGATCTTTGTCATGAACGAAGGAGAGATCGTCCAATCTGGTACTCCTGTGGATATCTATGATGAGCCGATCAACCACTTTGTAGCCACCTTTATCGGAGAGTCCAACATTCTAGATGGTCGCATGATCGAGGACTACTTGGTTGAGTTCAATGGCAAACGCTTTGAAGCCGTCGATGGGGGGATGCGTCCAAATGAACCAGTTGAAGTCGTCATTCGTCCTGAAGACTTGCAAATCACTCTTCCTGAAGAAGGCAAGCTCCAAGTGAAGGTGGACACCCAGCTCTTCCGTGGTGTGCATTATGAGATCATCGCCTATGATGATTTGGGAAATGAGTGGATGATTCACTCCACTCGGAAGGCCATCGTGGGAGAAGTTATCGGGCTAGACTTTGAACCAGAAGATATCCACGTTATGCGTCTCAACGAAACCGAAGAAGAATTCGATGCGCGGATCGAAGAGTACGTTGAAGTGGAAGAGCAAGAAGCTGGTTTGATTAATGCCATTGAGGAGGAAAGAGATGAAGAAAACAACCTCTAATCTATTTATCCTCCCCTATTTCTTGTGGATTTTTCTCTTTGTCCTAGCTCCTGTAGTCATGATCATCTTTCAATCGTTTTTCAACGTTGAAGGGCAGTTTCACTTGAAAACTACAAAGAGTTCTTTACTTCGCAAAATTTGACCTATTTAAAGATGAGCTTTAATTCGGTTCTTTATGCTGGAATTGTCACCCTGGTGACGCTCTTGATCTCCTACCCGACTGCTTACTTTTTGACGCTTCTCAAACACCGGCAGTTGTGGTTGATGTTGATTGTCTTGCCAACCTGGGTCAATCTCTTGCTCAAGGCCTATGCATTTATCGGAATCTTTGGGCAAAACGGCTCCATCAATAGCTTTTTAAGCTTTCTCGGAGTCGCTCCCCAGCAGATCCTCTTTACTGATTTCTCCTTTATCTTTGTAGCCAGCTACATCGAGTTGCCTTTTATGATCTTGCCGATCTTTAATGTCTTAGATGACTTAGATCCAAACTTGATCAATGCCAGCTATGATTTGGGAGCCAATCGTTGGGATACCTTCCGTCATGTGGTCTTCCCCTTGTCCATGAATGGAGTCCGCTCAGGTGTGCAGTCTGTCTTTATTCCTAGTCTGAGCCTCTTCATGTTGACACGGATGATCGGTGGAAACCGAGTCATTACCTTAGGGACTGCGATTGAACAGCACTTCCTGACAACACAAAACTGGGGAATGGGTTCTACCATCGGAGTTGTTCTGATCCTTGCTATGCTCCTTACCATGTGGGCAACGAGAGAAAGGAGAGAACGATGAAAAAAGTATCTCATTTCTATCTAGGCTTCGTCTTTCTGATCCTCTATCTTCCCATCTTCTATTTGATCTTTTATGCCTTCAATAAAGGGGGGAGATATGAATGCCTTCACAGGCTTCACGCTTGAGCATTTCAATGAATTGTTCGCAGATAGTCGCCTGATGCTGATCTTATCAGAGACCTTCCTCTTGGCCTTCTTGTCAGCCTTGATTGCGACAGTGATTGGGACCTTTGGAGCCATTTATATCTACCAATCGAAGAAGAAGTTAGAAGGGCCTTTGCTCTCCATTAACAACATTCTCATGGTAGCGCCTGACGTTATGATCGGGGCCAGCTTCTTGATTCTCTTTACGACGGTGAAGTACCAGCTAGGTTTCCTATCTGTTCTGGCTAGCCACGTGGCCTTCTCGATTCCCATTGTGGTCTTGATGGTCTTGCCACGACTCAAGGAAATGAACCGGGATATGGTCAATGCTGCCTATGACTTGGGAGCTACTCAAGTGCAAATGCTCAAAGAGATCATGTTGCCGTATCTGACACCAGCCATTATCGCGGGCTACTTTATGGCTTTTACCTATTCGCTTGATGACTTTGCCGTGACCTTCTTGTAACCGGAAATGGCTTTACAACCTTGTCTGTAGAGATCTACTCCCGTGCGCGTCAAGGAATTTCCCTCAGTATCAATGCCTTGTCCGCCCTTGTCTTTCTCTTTAGTGTGCTCTTGGTCATCGGTTATTACTTCATTACCCGTGAAAAGGAGGAAGCAGTATGAAAAAACTTTATTCATTCCTAACTGGGATTGTCCTTGTCATTCTGGTCCTCTGGGGAATTAGCCACCAGATCGAAGCGAGCATGAATACCAAGAATAGCGACAAGTTGGTCATCTACAACTGGGGAGATTATATCGATCCAGACTTGCTCAAGGAATTCACAAAAGAAACCGGAATTCAGGTGCAATATGATACCTTTGATTCCAACGAAGCCATGTACACCAAGATCAAGCAAGGGGGAACCACCTACGATATTGCTATACCTAGTGAATACATGATTGCTAAGATGATGGATGAGCATCTGGTTGAAAAGTTGGACCAATCCAAGATCAAAGGGATGGAAAATATCGATCCAAAACTCTTGAACCAATCGTTTGATCCGGGCAACCAATATTCAGTCCCTTACTTCTGGGGTACCTTGGGGATTATCTACAATACCAAGATGGTCAAAAATGCTCCTGAACATTGGTCAGATCTCTGGCGTGAAGAGTACAGAAATGACATCATGATGTACGATGGTGCGCGTGAGGTCATGGGAATTGGTCTCAATACCTTGGGCTATAGCCTCAATGAAAAGGATCCAAAGAAATTGCAAGAGGCAGTAGATAAACTCTACACCTTGACGCCAAACATCAAAGCTTTGGTTGCTGATGAGATGAAAGGCTATATGATCCAAAACAATGCGGCTATTGGGGTTACCTTCTCAGGAGAAGCCAGCCAAATGCTCGAAGCCAATAAGGATCTTCGCTATGTCGTCCCAACTGAAGCCAGCAACCTTTGGTTTGATAACATTGTCATTCCAAAAACCGTGAAATAAAGAAGCAGCATATGCCTTTATTAACTTCATGCTTCGTCCTAAAAATGCTTTGAAAAATGCTCTTTATGTCGGCTACTCAACGCCAAATAAAAAAGCCAAAGCCATGTTGCCAAAAGAAATCCAAGATGACCAATCCTTCTATCCAAGCGATGAAACACTGGACCATTTGGAAGTCTATCAACAATTAGGCAAGAAGTTGCTTGGAGTCTATAACGATCTTTACCTTCAGGTCAAGATGTATCGAAAATAACAAAAAGGAACCTTCGGGTTCCTCTTTGATTGAAGATAAACCCCTCTTAGAAACTTTCCTTAAGTGAGTACGGACGTTAGGTGAAATTATCCTGTGGATGATTTCAGCAATCCAGGAAGTTCCATGACTTAGTTTTGGACCTAAGGTTCCAAAACTCCCGAGTGCTAGAAACAATGATGTTTCTATCACTTTTCTCACAGCGGAAAGTTTCATTTTATATTTAGATACTCTACAAAAATGCAACATTTGAATTTTTAGCATCACTTAGGTTGTTATTTGTAAAAAAGGATTACCTATATTCTAGCAGAACCCCACAAGTTCTTTTATGATTGCTGCATAAAGTCTCTAACTAGTGAGTTAGATTGAGATTCAAATGAAAGATGCTATAATAGTAAGGAAAGTGACTGGCCCATTCAGTCATGAAAGGAACGATTGGAGAGAATTAAATGAAGAGACAAATGGAACTATTTTTGATTATTTTGTTACCGATCCTAGGACTGGTTTTTCTTGGAGGAAAAATCATGACCCTGACCAAAAGACCCGAACAGAAGATAACAACCACTTTTTCAAAGAAAGTCGTACAAAAATCAGAAGAAGAAATAAAAAAAGAACAAATCGCTTTTCTCAAGGAACACGAGCAAGAAATCGTCGATTTTGTAAAGGCTCAAAGTCCGAAAGTCGAATCCGTTCAGATTGATTGGAACAGTATGCAAATTGAAGAGTCTGGGAATGGAACACCTCAGGGTGGTGGATACAATTTATCTATTTCTGGTCAAATTAATCAATTAAAAAAACACAAAATTCTCCGTTGATTTTTACCTAGAAGATCAAAATAGCATACCAACTATCAAAAAAAATGGGGATGCTAAATGATATTTATATCGAGGAAAATGGTGGCTGGAAAATTTTTTCTTAAGTAAATAGAAGTAAAAGTGTTATGAGGAAACAAGAAAAATTAAAATGAAACGTACACTTAAGTTATTAGCTTTAATGCTTATTTTCACAAGCATTGGAGGCTGCACTGTAAAAACCAAAAGAACAGATGAAACAAGATAAAGTGAATGTTTCTTCCTCCACCAAAAGGAGATACAGAAGTGCTCAAACAAAAAGCAAGTAAACTTTTTTAAAAAAACACAGAGTCCGAAATTACGAACTACATAAAGTCGAATGATCCAGAAGTTGTTCGAGTCAAGTATGACTGGGATAGTGTGAAAAGTAGAAGATAGTGGTGCTTTTACGGAATCTGGGTTTGACATCCGTTTAAAGGTCTATGGAGATAATGATAAAGGAACTAAATGGCTATTCATTCTTTATTGTCCCAAAACCAAATGTTGAGAATCCAATTTCAATTGATTCAATCTCTGGTTCGAATTTTTCCTTAATAAAATCAACAGATCATTCTATCCATTAAGAGGAAAGAATTTGAGCTATGAGTCCATAATAGATCTAGAAATGATAGGTGGAAATTTTAGAGAATAATTTGTACAGAATGGTAGGAGGACTTATGAAAAGGCGAAAAATCATGATGGTTGCTTCAATTGTAGCTCTCCTAAGTATAGGAGGATGTAGCGTGAAGCATAAAGATGATACAAAACAAGGAAAAACGATTGCTGCTTCATCAATCAAAGAAGACAAAGAAGCCATTAAACAAAAGCAGCTCGCTTACCTCAAAGAACATGAAAAAGAAATTGTTGATTTTATGAAAGCCCAAAGTCCGAAAATCGAATCCGTTCAAATATATTGGGATGAAACTCAGTGGGGAGTAGCAGGAAATGGGACGCCACAAGGTGGTGACGAAATGATTCTCATTTTTGGTGGGTTTAATCAAAATCCTGAATCGAGTTGGCGAGTTGATGTGGTGGTGGAAGATGGAAAAATTAATTTAAAGACGATGTCTTTGGGCCAATATTTAAGGATAGGTGGAAGAATTTTCGAATAAATAAGTTGATAGATCAATTAAAAGTGTGTAGATTGGTGGGAATTGAATGAAGAGACAAATGGAACTATTTTTGATTATTTTGTTACCGATACTAGGACTGGTTTTTCTTGGAGGAAAAATCATGCCACTGACCAAAAGACCCGAACAGAAGATAACGACCTCATCTCCAAAGAAAGTCGTACAAAAACCAGAAGGAGACATAAAAAAAGAACAACTGGACTACCTAAAAGAACACGAACAGAAGGTTATTGATTTAGTCAAAGCACAAAATTCAAAAGTCGAATCCGTTCAGATTGATTGGGATCAGACACAATGGAGTGATGGTGGGCTTACAACTCCCGAATATTATATGAATGTTTATGGACGTATAAATAATATTGAAGAATCGGGTTGGGGAGTAGATATCCCAATTAATGAGGACAATACATTGAATCTAGATGAGATGTATATAGGATCTGACATTGACATAGGGGGTAGAATACTTGAGTAATTGGATCAAATCCAGGAAGAGCGTTCAAAGCTCAAATGGGAGTATGACAGTGAGATAGATGCTTTCTATAAAAATCAGAAAAAGCTGGAATCGAAAGATAAAAAAATCAGTAAGGTTGTCCTTACTGTTTTTTTAGTTGGATCCAGATGTGGCTGTATCTGCGCCACTGTCTGTTGCTGTGGAGCCTTGGTCTTGTGCAGCAGATGAACTGGTTTCTGTAGCAGATGAGCTATCGGTTTCTTTTTGTGAACTTGTTTCTGTATTGCTTGAATTGGTTTGTGTATTGGTGTTAGTATCTGTATTGGTAGCGCTTGAGTCAGAGCCCTTTTCATGAACCACGACGACACTGGTGCTACTAGAGGGTTTATCTTCTGTCTTTTGATTGTCTTTATTGAGCAGGCTCATAATGGTAAAGGAAGTGACGATAATCCCTAAGAGACTGGCAATCGTAGCTACAACCGTTTGAAATACGGACAAACCTTGTTTGACTTTCTCACCGCGAGATGGTCTTGAATCTACTTTTTCCTCAGGTTTTTGGTTTTTGTTACTTCTTGAATATTGTGACATGTTCATTCTCTTTCTATCAAAAATTGTTTTTTAACACTTTCCTATTATAAGTCATTTTCTGAAAAATGTCTAAAAAGAACTGAATTTTATAGAGTGATTTTGCTGGATCTCTCTTTATCAAATCCTTGTCCCAAGCGGTTAGAAATGATAAAATAGAAGTTACGTAAAAAGAAAGTGATGGATGCGTAGGACATGATCTATTTTGACAATTCAGCAACGACTAAACCCTATCCAGAAGCCCTTGCGACTTATACAGAAGTAGCGACTCGGATCTGGGGCAACCCTTCTAGTTTGCACAATCTAGGTAGTCAAGCTACTCGTATTTTGGAAGCTTCTCGGAAACAAATTGCGGAGCTAATTGGCAAGAAAGCTGATGAAATTTACTTCACGTCTGGTGGGACGGAAGGGGACAATTGGATCCTCAAGGGTGTCGCCTTTGAGAAAGCTCCTTATGGCAAGCATATCATTGTCTCTGACATCGAGCATCCTGCCATCAAGGAATCGGCTGCTTGGTTAAAGACACAGGGATTCGAAGTGGATTACGCTCCAGTGGATGCGCGTGGCTTTGTCAAGGTGGATGCCTTGGCTAACCTACTCCGTCCAGATACGACCTTGGTCTCTGTCATGGCGGTCAATAATGAGATTGGCTCCATCCAGCCCATCCATGACATCGCGGTTCTTCTGGAAGATCGCCCAACGGTTAGTTTCCATGTCGATGCGGTTCAAGCTTTGGCAAAGGTAGCAACAGAAGTTTATCTACCAGAGCGCGTGGACTTTGCGACCTTCTCTAGTCACAAATTCCATGGGCTTCGCGGAGTCGGCTTTGTCTACATCAAAGAAGGCAAAAAGATCACCCCTCTCTTAACCGGAGGTGGTCAAGAAAAAGAAATGCGCTCGACAACTGAGAATGTGGCAGGTATCGCAGCAACAGCAAAAAGCCCTACAGCTTAGCTATGGAAAAACCAAGAAGCTTTTTGCCAGCAAGACCCAGCAGATGAAAGAAGTCATCCGCGAAGAATTGGCCAACTATCCAGATGTCACCATCTTTTCTGGTGAGGATCACTTTGCGCCTCACATCTTGACTTTCGGGATCAAGGAGTTCGTGAGAAGTAGTGGTCCATGCCTTTGAAGAGTTTGATATTTACATCTCAACAACCAGTGCCTGCTCGTCCAAAGCTGGTAAGCCAGCTGGAACCTTGATTGCTATGGGAGTGGACAAGAGTATCGCCCAGACAGCTGTCCGCTTGAGTCTCGACCTTGAAAATGACATGAGCCAAGTCGAGCAATTCTTGACCAAGTTCAAACTGATTTACGAGCAAACACGAAAAGTACGTTAATTTTAGAAGGAAATCAACATGACCTTAACCTATTCAGAAATTATGATTCGCTATGGAGAGCTTTCTACTAAAGGAAAGAACCGTATGCGTTTCATCAATAAACTTCGCAATAATATCCAAGATGTTTTATCTATCTATCCAGCTGTCAAAGTGACAGCCGACCGCGATCGGGCGCATGCTTATCTGCATGGGACGGATTATGAGCCAGTAGCAGAATCCCTCAAGCAGGTTTTTGGAATCCAAAATTTTTCACCTGTTTACAAGATTGAAAAATCAGTACCAGCCTTAAAAGCGGCAGTGCAAGAGATTATGAAGGAGATTTACAAGGAAGGCTTGACCTTTAAAATCTCAAGTAAACGCAGTGACCATACCTTTGAACTCGATAGTCGCGAGCTCAACCAAACCTTGGGAGGTGCGGTCTTTGAAGCGATCCCAACCATCCAAGCTCAGATGAAAAAACCAGATATCAACTTGCAAGTTGAAATTCGAGAAGAAGCAGCCTACATCTCTTATGAAACCATAAAGGGGGCAGGTGGCCTTCCTGTTGGTACGTCTGGCAAGGGCATGCTCATGCTTTCTGGTGGGATCGACTCTCCAGTAGCTGGTTACCTAGCCTTGAAGCGTGGGGTAGATATTGAAGCGGTTCACTTTGCTAGCCCACCTTATACCAGCCCAGGAGCTCTTAAAAAAGCCCATGATTTAACACGGAAGTTGACCAAGTTTGGTGGTAATATCCAATTTATAGAGGTGCCCTTCACAGAGATCCAAGAAGAAATCAAGGCAAAAGCGCCAGAAGCTTACCTCATGACCTTGACCCGTCGCTTTATGATGCGTATTACAGACCGTATTCGCGAGGTTCGCGGTGGTTTGGTGATTATCAATGGTGAAAGCTTGGGACAAGTGGCTAGCCAAACCTTAGAGAGTATGCAGGCCATCAATGCAGTAACCAATACGCCGGTTATCCGTCCGGTGGTGACCATGGACAAATTGGAAATCATCGATATTGCCCAAGCCATTGATACCTTTGAAATCTCTATCCAGCCATTCGAAGACTGTTGTACCATCTTTGCGCCAGACCGTCCAAAGACGAATCCGAAACTCAAAAATGCGGAGCAGTATGAGCAACGTATGGATGTGGAAGCTTTGGTTGAGCGTGCGGTAGCAGGTATCATCGTAACAGAGATCACACCAAAAGCAGAAAAAGATGAGGTCGATGACCTGATCGAGGATTTGCTATAGGAGAGACTGGGAGTATCCAGCCTCTTTTTCTAACCAACTTAAAGGAGACAAGATGAAAAAAGTTATCGTTTTAATGACAAGTTTGCTTCTGTTGACAGGCTGCGTCAAAGTATCATTTACTGGTCCGAAAAAAGAAGAGAAGACCAGCCAGTCAACCAGCAGTAAAAGAACCGCTCACATTTGTCAGAGCCGACCAGTATAAAGACCAGGACAACGAAGTCTTGGAAGCATCTGAGAAATTTATCAAGGAACATCCAACGCTTGGAGAACCTGGAAAATTATTTGTCTTTTTCCCAGGTTATACCTTTGGAAATGAGGAAAACCGCTTCGCCTTGTTCTTTATCGTGAATCGTACCACCACAACCATCGATCGTGATGGATCCTTTGTTCTGAATTTGGAATATGATGGGGAGCCACTTTTCAAAGATGTCACAGTTGACTATGAAATCAACGAATCTGGTGTATTGAAACCGAATACGGCTGCAGCCATTCCTATCAAAATCACCAAGGAACAAGAAGAAAAGATGAAGAGCATGAACGATTCGTCTAAAAGCAAAAATGAGCTCAATGACTTTAAATTTAAGGATAAGTAGATGAAGAAGTCGGGCTGACAAGCGATCTTAAAATAAAAGATACAAAATAATCCATTTTATAAAAGAAATTCGTTTTCAAAGCGCAAAAATACTTGTCTTTGTCTGATAGAAGTGATATACTAAGAGAGTTGACTATGCACATGCCTGTGCAACCGCTCGAACATCGTCGCTCATTTCCATGAGAGTAAGTGGTTCGTCCCACGATGCTAGGCGAGTCTTCACAAAAATACGGGGAAACCCAAAAATACATAGGAGGTGCATAATGAGCACATACGCAATCATTAAAACTGGCGGAAAACAAGTTAAAGTTGAAGTTGGTCAAGCAGTCTACGTTGAAAAATTGAACGTTGAAGCTGGTCAAGAAGTTACATTTAACGAAGTTGTTCTTGTTGGTGGTGAAAACACTGTTGTCGGAACTCCACTTGTTTCAGGAGCTACTGTTGTTGGAACTGTTGAAAAACAAGGAAAACAAAAGAAAGTTGTTACTTACAAGTACAAACCTAAAAAAGGTAGCCACCGTAAACAAGGTCACCGTCAACCTTACACTAAAGTTGTCATCAACGCAATCAACGCTTAATTTTTAGGAGAACACATGATACAAGCAGTCTTTGAACGAGCCGAAGATGGCGAGCTGAGGAGTGCAGAAATCACTGGGCACGCTGGAAGCGGTGAATACGGCTTTGATGTCGTGTGTGCATCGGTTTCGACTCTAGCCATTAACTTTGTCAACTCTGTTGAGAAATTTGCAGGCTACGAACCGGATCTAGAATTAAACGAAGAAGAAGGTGGCTTCCCTGAGGGTGACGATCCCGACAGATATTCCACCTCATCAAAGAGAAATGACCCAACTATTCTTTGAATCATTTTTTTCTTAGGGATGGCAAACTTATCGGAGAACTCATCGGAGTTCGTCCAGAAACAAGAGTTATCACAGAAAACTAACATGGAGGAAAACAATTATGTTGAAATTGAATCTTGCTAACTTGCAACTTTTTCGCCCACAAAAAGGTGGAGGTTCTACATCAAACGGACGTGATTCACAAGCAAAACGTCTTGGAGCTAAAAGCAGCTGATGGACAAACTGTAACAGGTGGATCTATCCTTTACCGTCAACGCGGTACTCACATCTACCCAGGTGTGAACGTTGGACGTGGTGGAGACGATACTTTGTTCGCAAAAGTTGAAGGCGTAGTACGCTTCGAACGTAAAGGTCGCGATAAAAAACAAGTTTCTGTTTACCCAATCGCAAAAATAAAAAGGTTCAGTGAACCTTTTTATCCCGAGCCTATGAAATATTAAGGTGAGGAAGCTAGAAATAGCATAAATCAAAAGCTTTCGGATTGTCGGAAGGCTTTTCTTTTATCAATTATAAAAATATCATGTTTACTCTTGTTAATATAATGTTTGAATTTGTGTTTTTTGAAAAATGTAGTATAATAGAGACAAATATAGTAGGAATGGAAGTAGTACCATGAAAGATAGCAGACATGTTGAAATTCTTCAGGAACTGGATCGAAAAAGTGTGGTATCGGTCAAAGAGCTCAAGGAACTCTTTGGGGTGACAGACATGACCATTCGTCGCGATCTGATCGATCTTGAAAAACAAGGTCTTTTAGTTCGTGTACATGGTGGGGCACACAAAAAAGTCAAAGATAGTTTATTAGAAGCTTCTCACAGTGAGAAAAATCTGATCAATATTGATGAGAAACGATCCATTGCCAAAAAATGTGCAGACTTGATCGAAAATGGGGATACCGTCTTTAGTGGCTCTGGTACAACAACAGACTTTATCGGAGATTATTTGGAAGGAAAAGAAATTAGCATCGTCACCAACTCCTCCCTATTTTTGAGAAGCTAAAGGATTTTCCAAATTATGACCTGATCTTAGTTGGTGGTCGTTACCGCGTAAAGACGCAAACCTTTGTCGGTCAATTTGCCAATAAACTCTTGAAAGAAATCAAGGTTTCTAAGGCCTTTATCGGGGTCAATGGAATCGATGGCCATAGTGTCTCCACAGCCAATGAAGAAGAAGGAAATGGCAATGCTATTATTCTAAACAATGCGATTGAGAAATATGTGGTTGCTGATAACAGCAAGTTTGATAGCTATTCTTTCTATAGTTTCTATCGTGTGGAAGATCTGAATGCCATTATTACCGATGATAGCATTCCTAAAAAGATCAAAAGACAAATGCATGGCTTTTTATACGAAAATCATCTAAGATCAGAGAGGCTGGGACAAAAGTCCTAGCCTCTCGATTACCTGGATTGTCGAGCAAGACACGCAGTGGTTGAGTGGGCTCTACTACGCTGATTTCATCAGCTTTTACAGCCCTACTCAACTGTGCGGAGGTGGGACGACGAAATCGAATTCTAACGAATTACCGATTTCTGTCCCACTCTCTTTTTACTTTTTTAATAATGTTAGAAAATGACGGTTGGAAGCGCTTTAAGAGAATATAAACAAAAATAAACAAAATACGACAAAAATGATTGACAATCAATCAATATAGTGATATACTCTAACCATAAAATAAATAGTTAGATAAGGAGGTGGCAACAATGGGATTAAATCAACTCTTTAACAAAGATCTTGTATTTTGCCTACATGCCAAGGATCAAACAGATCTCTTTGAGCAGGTAGCAAGCTTATTGGAAGAGCGACAGATTGTGACACCAACCTATCGTTTCCGCTTTGATTGAGCGTGAAAAGTCTTTTCCCGACTGGATTAGACATGGAATTTCTTGGTAAAGACTTACCAAATGTGGCGATCCGCACACAGACATTGTCCATAATCTCACTGAGAATGTGGTCGTGGTTCGTTTGGATCAACCCGTAACCTTCCATAATATGATTGCTCCAGATAAGGAAGTTCAAGTTTCGCTTTTGTTCTTCATTATCAACAATTCAAGCTCTAGCCAAACCAATATTTTGGCCCAGCTGATGGATTTCTTTACATCCAATGGAAATCTCGAAGCTCTATCAAAATTAGATAGTGAAGATAAGCTTTATCAATACATTACGGAAACTATTTCCTAAAACATTCGTAAATATTTATAATGGAGGACATCAAATGATTAAAATTTTAGCTGCCTGTGGTGCAGGTGGTAACTCTAGCCACCAAATTAAGAGTGCCTTGGAAGAAGAGTTGTCAAACCGTGGTTATGATGTGCGTTGTGACGCTGTCATGGTCAAAGACGTCAATGAAGATTTGATTTCAGGTTATGATATCTTTACTCCAATTGCTGCAACTGATTTGGGATTCGATCCTAGTATTCCAGTGGTAGAAGCAGGACCAATTTTATTCCGTATTCCAGCGATGAGTGCGCCAGTCTTTGATAACATCAAAGCTGCCATTAAAGAACATGGATTAAGTTAATATTTTTAAAACAGTTTGTAAGCGTTATCCAATGATAAAATTGGGAGACACTTTATGCCGTAAATTACAAAAATTATAAATCAGGAGGATTTATTATGAATGGCATTATTGATTTTGCCAATAAGTTTTTCAAACCCATCCTAGACATGGGTGCTCCGATCATCATGTTGATCGTCTTGACTTTATTGGCTCTCTTGTTTGGAGTGAAATTCTCTAAAGCTCTTGAAGGTGGTATTAAACTTGCCATCGCCCTTACTGGTATCGGTGCTATCATCGGTATGTTGAATGGTGCTTTCTCAGCGTCTCTTGCAAAATTCGTTGAGAACACAGGTATTAATTGAATATCACTGACGTTGGTTGGAGCGCCTCTTGCGACCATCACTTGAGGTCTGCTGGACACTTTACTTCTTGTTGATTATGTTGATTGTCAACGTTATCATGCTTGCTATCAAGAAAACTGATACACTTGACGTCGATATCTTCGATATCTGGCACTTGTCTATCACTGGTCTTTTGATCAAATGGTATGCTGATAAAAATGGAGTTAGCGCAGGAGTTTCTCTCTTCGTTGCCACTGTAGCAGTAGTCCTAGTAGGGATTATGAAAATCATCAACTCAGACTTGATGAAACCAACATTTGATGATCTTTTTGAGATGCACCAAGTTCATCACCTATGACTTCAACTCACATGAACTACATGAGTGAACCCAATCATCATGGTCTTGGATAAAATCTTTGACAAATTCTTCCCAGGTCTTGATAAATACGACTTCGACGCTGCTAAGTTGAACAAGAAGATCGGTTTTCTGGGGATCTAAATTCTTTATCGGTTTCCTTCTTGGTATCGTCATCGGTATCATGGGTACTCCACATCCAGTAGCTGGTGTCCCAGATGCTGCCAAATAGGGAATTGGTTATTAAAGGTTGGATTTGAGCCTTGGTTTTGACTGCCGGTGTCTGCTTGGAATTGTTCTCATTGATCGGTTCTTGGTTCATCGCACGGTAGAACCATTGTCACGAGGTATTACAAACGTTGCTACTAAACGTCTTCAAGGACGTAAATTCAACATCGGTTTGGACTGGCCATTTATCGCTGGTCGTGCTGAAATCTGAAGCTTGTGCGAACGTACTTGCACCAATCATGTTGATCGAAGACAGTGCTTCTTTCTAAAAGTCCGGAAATGGTATCTTGCCACTTGCAGGTATCATCGCTATGGGGTGTGACTCCAGCCTTGTTGGTTGTAACACGCGGTAAATTAATCCGTATGATCATCTTCGGAAGCCTTCTCTTGCCACTCTTCCTTCTTTTCCAGGAACATTGATTGCACCATTTTGCAACTCAATTGGCTAAAGTGTTGATGCCTTCCTAGGAGTAGCTTCTACTCAATTGATCACTCACTCAACTCTTGAAGGACCAGTTGAAAGAATTGCTCGGTTGGACAATCGGTAACGCAACAACTGGTGATATCAAAAGCTATCCTTGGTG
>BNJU01002421.1_pt1 | contig 56111 bp, 59 predicted proteins | sample 8539281 | NCBI WGS metagenome assembly BNJU01 (sample SAMD00202456, study PRJDB9452) | human saliva metagenome | isolation source: human saliva | place: Japan
TTTTCTATGATTATTATATGGCATTAAAAAAATGTATTTTTCTATATGTCAATGAAGATAGATTAAATTTGTTTAAATTTTTACTAATACTCTTCGAAAAATCAAATTCAAACCACGTCAGCGTCGCCTTGCCGTACTCAAGTACAGCCTGCGGCTTGCTTCCTAGTTTGCTCTTTGATTTTCATTGAGTATAAAATATTGGTAATCTTTTTAGAAAAAAAGCTTTAATAAACAAGAAAAATCGAAGTTCTGCTACTCCTATAAATGGAGTAATAGAAATTCGATTTTTTCTAATTATCCTAATCCAAGACGTTCAAAGATATCATCCACTCGTTTGGTATAGTATGCAGGGTTGAAGATTTCGTCGATTTCTTCTTGAGTGAGACGTGATGTTACTTCTGGATCTGCTTCTAGAAGTGGTTTAAAGTCTACTTGGTTGTCCCACGAGTAGGCTGTTTTGGGTTGCACCAAGTCATAGGCTTGCTCACGGGTCATCCCCTTTTCAATCAAGGTCAACATAGCGCGTTGGCTGAAGATAAGACCGAAAGTTGAGTTCATGTTGCGGATCATGTTTTCTGGGAAGACTGTCAAGTTTTTGACAATATTTCCAAAACGGTTGAGCATGTAGTCAATCAAAATGGTAGTATCTGGTGTGATGATGCGCTCAGCTGATGAGTGAGAGATGTCACGTTCGTGCCAGAGAGCCACGTTTTCATAAGCTGTAATCATATGACCACGGATAACACGCGCCAGACCAGTCATATTTTCAGAACCGATTGGGTTGCGTTTGTGAGGCATTGCAGATGAACCTTTTTGCCCTTTAGCAAAGAATTCTTCCACTTCGCGTTGTTCTGATTTTTGCAAACCACGAATCTCAGTCGCCATACGCTCGATAGAAGTCGCGATGCTGGCAAGAACCGCAAAGTACTCAGCGTGAAGATCACGAGGAAGCACCTGTGTCGAGATTTCTTGGGCACGGATACCCAATTTGTCGCAGACGTATTCCTCTACGAATGGTGGGATGTTGGCAAAGTTCCCAACCGCACCAGAAATCTTACCAGCTTCCACACCAGCAGCCGCATGCTCAAAACGCTCGATATTGCGCTTCATTTCACTGTACCAAGTCGCCAATTTAAGACCAAAAGTTGTAGGCTCAGCATGCACACCGTGGGTACGCCCCATCATGATGGTGAACTTGTGCTCCTTAGCCTTGTCAGCGATGATGTTGGTGAAGTTTTCAAGGTCACGACGGATGATGTCGTTGGCCTGCTTATAGAGGTAACCGTAGGCCGTATCCACCACGTCGGTAGAAGTCAAACCATAGTGAACCCACTTGCGCTCTTCGCCAAGCGTTTCAGAAACCGCACGTGTGAAGGCCACCACATCGTGGCGAGTCTCCTGCTCAATCTCCAAAATACGGTCGATGTCAAAGTCCGCCTTCTCGCGAATCAAAGCCACATCTTCCTTAGGGATTTCCCCCAACTCAGCCCATGCCTCGTCAGCCAAGATTTCCACCTCAAGCCAAGCACGGTATTTATTTTCTTCACTCCAAATGTTCGCCATCTCAGGGCGAGAGTAACGGTCGATCATGTTGTCTCTCCTTAATTTAACTGTTATAACGCACTCTATCTAAAGAACATGTGAACGCATGAATTTTTTCTACCAAGTTTGTATAATCATCCTGCAGATAATTAGGAATGTCTTTAAATATATTGACTAAATTTTCATTAGATATATTTTTCGTCAGATTTTGTATGAATCTGTGGTAGTAATGCTAATTCCTCAGTATAAACCTTATTTACTGAAAAATCACGTAGTCCACTTTTTTCCCTATTCCTCTCATAGCATTTGTTAGGGCTAAATCATCTTTAACTATACTATTTTTTTCATAGTCCATATTACATCGATCTGAAATTTTAACAAATTTAAGATATTTTTTTCATATCTGTTCCTCAAACTGTTCCAAATGTAGAATGGTTTGATTCCCACTAAATTTATTGTATTGCTTTGTATAAACTGAAAGGAATCAAATTCTCCTTTTCTCTTACATACAAAATATATAAATCTGCAATTTTATTCTTTTCTTTCAGTGAATTCCACGTACTGAAACAAGAGCCCGATGTCCCAGAATAGTCATCAGTTTCAAATTTTTTTATCACTATCAACAATGCATAGTAATATTTTCGTTTATCCTTCTCTCAAGCACTATATTCGTAGTGTTACCACCCCCGTTATCCACTTCAAAAGAATGATTTACGTCAGATAAAAAAATGGAAGACTATCAAAATGCTTAGCATTGTATAACATCGATATGTAGAAATCTGCATCTTGTAGATTTTTCAGAAAGGATATAACACGGCGATAATTCAAAATCAAAATAAGAAATGTCTATACTAATAATTACTTTTTGAATTTTCTGTTATTAGTTGAAATGGCTCATTACTTATTACTTCAACAGAGTGTTTCACTTGTTTCCGTAAAGACTTAATATTTTGTTTTTTTGTTCAGAGTAAAAATTCACTGCTTTTTCGCACTTCATTATTATACTCAAATAAACCACTATTTAATAATTTTTTTCCCTTGCAAAAAAATTCACTCTCAAAAATCAATTATATGCTTACCTCTATAAAAAGCAGTTATTAAATTCTCTAATTCCAATTTATAATTTATAGCATTTTTCTAACACACTGTTTTTTTATAAAATATCATCAATATACCCCTATAGGAATCCAATGGGCCAAGTTTCTACGACCCCTTCTTTATCATAACGAGTTTTAACAATTTTCTCCTTGGAAGAATTATTATTCACCAAATATAAATTAAATTTTTTTCCTCAGGATTCGACTTGACATCTTGAAAATGACTCTGTTCTATCAATTGGCCTATTTTTGTTAATAATAGTAGTACTGTGAGTCTCTATAATAAAATCGAACTTATTATTAGTTCTAGTTATAATATTAAATAATAATTCTGCAAATTGCGCCTGTAACTTAGGGTGTAAATGTAATTCAGGTTGCTCGATTATAATAACCTTGGGTAGTTTTTTCTCTTCAGGTTCTTCGAATGAGAAAATCCAATCCTGATTAGATTCCTCTTTTCTTCGTTCTTCCTGCCACAACATTAATAATATAGGTAAAAATTGAGAATAGCCAAAACCAGTATCTGCTAGATTATAAAATTCGTTATCAATAAACACTTCAATTGAGGTATTTCCTCCTTGAGTTCTAGCTCTATACTTTGTATCAAAATGTCCCATTGTCCAATCTTGCCACTCTTTTCTCAAGTTTGTATCTGATTCCATATAAGATAAAATCATTGGTACATTAGCTCCCATGGGATCAACCTCTTCGACAGAAAGCCCTTGAATCCTATAATATCGTTCAGCAGTCGCTCGTATTGGTGCAATATAAATAATATTTTTAAAGTAGTCTGAAATGAGCTGGTTAATATCCGTGATTAATACAGATGATAAGATTATAAAAATATATCTGTATAACAGATCCCTATTTATACTATTGTTTGCTTCCCTAAACTTTCTTGTGATAGTCTTTGGTAATTTAGAGGTTGTTATCCGACTATAAATCTCTCCTCTATCTTTAGAGTAATTAACTCTTTCAAATACCTTCAACCATGTCTCAGCACTTATATTTAAATTAGTGTCTTTCTGAAGAAAAAAATTTTAAGTTTTTTTCAAATAATATTCTTCAACACTGACTTTTTTTCCCATTATCCTCAATCGCCAACGAGGGTAACAAGGGATACTCTCCTTTTAAGGAAAATAACTTTACATTTTCATATTCTTCTTTGTCTACACAAATCCTTTTCTTCAGAAAAAAATCGAATTTTTATTTTTTTGTGAATCAAAAAAAGTGTCAAACTCGAAAAATTTATTATCTAGTATAGTAATTTCAACCTTCTGGAAATCTATCTTCGTATCTTTGTTTAACCAGTAATGGTATCTGCTTTCATTATCATGAAAACCCCAGTAAGCATAATTTCTCAGTAATCTTGATATTAAAGATTTAGAAATCTCTATTTCAGTGTTAAACTCAAATAAAAGGGTTATTCCTCTACTTTTATTTGATTTATTTACAGATTCGTCGTAACTCCCAAAATCTACACCTTCTTTGGCATACCATAGAATTGGGGAACTGCTTTTCTGGGAAATAGTTTGTTTAATTAAAGGAAAAAAACGTAGTATAGAACTCTTTCCCGTACCGTTAGCACCTATAAAAAAGTTACATCTGTTTATTTCTATATCGTTGGAATCTTTTATTGAACGTAGATTCTTTATTCGAAAACTCTCCATATTAGTCAGTTACCTTTCACTTTTAGACATTGTCCTGTTACTCAAATTCTTCTTTCTCAATCCACACAGAAGGATAATGATCTAGTGTATTCAAATCCGTATCCAGCGGTAAATTATAGATAGCTAAATAGTTTTCAGTATATTGTGTAGCTAGTTCTTCATATTTAGCTTGTACCTTATCTTGGTCAGCACTAGCAAACAATACTTCAACAACTGCTCCAGTCTTATCCTTTTCAACAAATGCATTAACGATAATTTGTATCATAGACTTGTCCTAAAAATCAATCCCTTCCCCAAACTCAGCCACACTATCCGGCGCATCACTAAACAAAGTCACATGCCCCATCTTGCGGTTGTGCTTTACCTCTATTTTACCATACATGTGGAGGTGGGCGCTTGGATTTTCTGTGACATATTTTTCAGCGGCCTCGACATGCTGTCCGAGAACGTTGAGCATGACAGCTGGAGCATGTAATTTTATTTCTGGCAATGGTGCTCCCAAAACACCCAAAATATGGGTATCAAACTGGGAGAAGTCGCAGGCTTCGATTGAGTAGTGACCTGAATTGTGTGGACGTGGGGCAATTTCGTTGACAATAATGTCATCAGCTGTCGCAAATATTTCCACACAAAGGGTTCCAGAGAGGTTCAGTTGTTCTGCGATTCGCACCGCCATAGCTTTGGCTTTGGCTGCTAGACTTGCTGAAATGCGAGCAGGCACGACAGTCTTAGACAAGATGTTGTTGCGGTGGATATTTTCCTGAACTGGGAAGACTGTCACATCCTTGCCATTTCCTGATACGATGACAGAAATTTCAAGGTCAAAGTTGACAAATTCTTCCAAGACACAAGCTGCTGAGTCAGCTAGCGCATAGGCTTCTGCCAAATCTGCTTCTGAACGAATGATCTTTTGCCCATGCCCATCGTAGCCACCGGTCGCCGTCTTGAGGACATAGTTTTTGGACAGGTCCATATCTGTCAAGTCTTGGCTAGAAGTCACGACCTTGTAAGGTGCCACGGTGACTTGTGCCTTGTTTGAAAGGAAATCCTTCTCAAAGATACGGTTTTGTGAAATGCGAAGGAGGTCAGTTCCTTGAGGGAGTTGTCCATCCTTGATGACAGCATCCAAACCATCAGCATCGACATTTTCAAACTCATAGGTGAGGACATCGCAACGCTCAGCCAACTGACGCAGAGCATCCACGTCATTATAAGGAGCAACGATAATTTCTGCCACACGAGAGGCCGGGCAATCCGCCGCAGGATCCAGCGCGATAACCTTGTGGCCCATGTAGATAGCAGAAATAGCCATCATTTGACCCAGTTGCCCACCACCGATGATTCCGATTGTTTTAGATAAGCTCATTTGTCGACTCCTCTGCGATTTTTCCTTGCTCCTCTGCGAAATCAGCCAAAGCTGTCGCGATAGCCCGATCCTCTACTGAGAGGAGACGGAGAGCGAAGAGGGCAGCGTTAGTCGCACCTGCTTCACCGATAGCCATTGTCGCAACAGGCACACCACCTGGCATCTGCACAATGGAATAGAGTGAATCCACACCGCTAAGGGCACGCGATTTGACGGGCACACCAATGACTGGAAGGGTTGTTTTAGCAGCAACCATACCTGGCAAATGGGCTGCGCCACCAGCACCCGCGATAATGACCTTGATACCACGACTACGAGCCTCCTCTGCATGTCTGAACATGAGGTCTGGAGTACGGTGGGCAGAGACAACTTTCTTTTCGTAGGCTACACCGAAGCGGTCTAAGACTTCGGCGGTTTTTGCATGGTTGCCCAGTCGGATTTTGAGCCCATGATAATGGAAATTACGGGTTTCATTTCTTCTCCTTTTTCCTCTTTTTCAACAATCACCTTAGATTGTGAGGGACGACAGCAGCCACCAAAGGTGTCTCATGCCTAAATCGGAAGTCCAAGGTCTTCCAATTTCCCTGAACGATTGGATTGTCATTCAATCGTTCTTTCACAACAGCGGTGATTGTTCTATATTAGATCGCTAACGCTCGCAAATCAAACGACCATTATCGTGTTTGGCGACTGCGTCGCTTTTTCTTATATCTTTATCGAATCGCCTTGCTTCCGATATCTGTTCGGTAGAAAAGGCCTTCTGTTTTTTGTTTGTTGAGTTCGCTGTAGATGGTGTCTTGAGTTTCTTTGACAGTATCTGCTGTGGTAACGAGCATATAGACACGTCCGCCGTTTGAGAGCAGTGCTCTGCTATTTTCCGCAAACTTAGCCCCTGCACAGTAGGTAATGATGTCGCCTTCTGTCTTGGCTGGCAACTCAACACCTTTTTCATAGTCTAGCGGATAACCGTTTGATGCGACAACCACACCCAGTGTCACACCCTTATCCGTCCACATGATGTTTGGCTCCTTGTCATCCAGAATATCCGTAATATTTTGTGCAAAGTCAGAGGTTAATCGAGGCAGGATAATCTGAGTTTCTGGATCTCCGAAACGAGCGTTGAACTCGATGACTTTGGGGCCATCAGCTGTCAAGATAAGCCCCGCATAAAGAACACCAAGATAGGGGCGCCCTTCCTGGATCATGCCCTCAAGGACTGGCTTGACAATAGTCTCAACCGCTGTGTCAACTACACTCTGTGGTAAGTGTGGAACTGGTGCATAGGCACCCATCCCACCCGTGTTAGGTCCCTTGTCGCCATCGTAGGCACGTTTATGGTCCTGAGCTGTTGGCATGATGTAGAACTTATCACCATTGACAAAAGCAAAGAGTGAGAACTCCTCTCCATCAAGGAATTCCTCAATAACCACACGCGCACCTGAGTCCCCAAATTTATTGTCCAAAAGCATCTCGTGAGCAGCTTCGACCGCTTGCTCAACAGTCTCTGCAACAACAACACCTTTCCCAAGAGCCAAACCATCCGCCTTAACTACGATTGGAGCGCCTTTTTCTTCTATGTATGCCTTGGCCTCCTCAAAGTCGGAGAAGGTCTCATAGACCGCTGTTGGAACACCGTATTTGACCATGATTTCCTTAGCAAAATCCTTAGACCACTCTAGCTCCGCTGCCAATCTTGTCGGACCAAAAGCCTTGAGACCAGCTGCATGGAACTCATCCACGATACCAGCAGCAAGAGCATCATCTGGACCAATAAAAGACCAAGCAATATCGTTGGTTTTTGCAAACTCAATCAATTTAGAATGTTCGGAAATGGAGATATTTACCAACTCCAAACCATCCAGAGTCATCCCATCATTCCCAGGAGCCACAAAGACTTGTTCAACGTCTTTTGATTCAAGCAACTTCTTAGCAATCGCATGTTCACGACCACCCGAACCGACAACTAACAGCTTCATCTCTTAACCTCTTTTTGCGAATTATTTAATAATATTATATCATAAACGTTCGTTTTAATCTTGTTCTATTCCGTTTTTTAAGCAAAAAAAAGGAAAGAAACTGATTTCTTCCCTTTTGTCTTCTTAATGTCTAAAATGTCTCACGTCTGTGAAGAGCGGTTCTTCCGAGTTTTAATTATAGCTATCATTAATCATTGTAATATTTTTTTATACCAAAGTATGAAAAACAATATTGAAATTACTAAAAGCTATCCACGGTATGACATTAGGTATTTTTTTAAATTTAAAAAGTGTTATATCCAACTACAAGCGGTGATAATATCGACATTACATAACAAACAATATATAATAATAGATACAAGAAAAAAATTTACTGTTGCCATTTTGGAAATAACTAATTAGAACATTCACAAGGTTATCTAATTTCCCGTTGGAAAATTGATTCAAATAGTCTATCAGTTGTTCAGGGAATTTTATATTTTTGGTTTATTATATTAGCACTTATCACGATAGTAGTTTGGACTAGAGCAATTATAGCATTCTTCAATCTATATTCTCCCTGATTTATAAAAATATATAAAATAAAAGGAGCTATTGAAGCAATGACAAGATAAGTCCATATAAAAAAATAATGTTGTTGTTAAGAAAAATTCCTAACGGGATTAATAAATAATATAAATAGAGATATTACAAATAGCGAAATAATAATCCACATAATCTCAGAATTATCACTGGTCGAGCTTCCTGTATTGACTTTAGTCATTACATTCGTATGAAATATATTTGTCGTCTGTTTTATATTTGTGGAATTATCAACATTACTTACATTCCCATGAATATTTTTATTCTTGACATTTCTCATAAATAATCTCCTAATGTCTAAAATGTCTCACGCCTGTAAAGACCATGGTCAAGCCATATTTATCCGCAGCTTCGATAGATTCTTGGTCACGGACGGACCCACCCGGCTGGATTATCGCCTTGATACCTGCTTTGGCAATTTCTTCCACATTATCCGCAAATGGGAAGAAGGCATCCGAAGCAAGCACAGCGCCGTCCAGACGGTCTTTAGCTTGGTCAATAGCGATGCGAACAGAAGCCACACGGTTGGTTTGACCTGGGCCAACACCCAGTGTCATGTGGTCGTTGGTCACGATAATTCCGTTTGATTTGACATACTTGATAGCCTTCCAAGCGAACTCAAGAGCTGTCGCTTCTGTTTCAGTTGGTTGGCGTTTGGTCACCACTTGCCAATCGGCTGGGCTTTCCTTGACCACATCTTGGTTTGCACTAGAAGTCCACCAACCACGCCTGTGTATTCTGCTTCTGCTTCACTGGCATCTTGTGCGTCAAATGGCAAGGCAAGAATGCGCAAATTTTTCTTCTTGGTTGTTAAGATTTCAAGCGCTTCGTCAGAATAGCTTGGTGCAATGATGATTTCAAGGAAAACACCATGCATCTTCTCAGCTGTCGCAGCATCCACCTCACGGTTAAGAACGACAATCCCACCAAAGATAGAAACTGGGTCAGACTCATAAGCGTAGTCCCAAGCAATCTCGATGTCATCAGCCTGACCGATTCCACATGGGTTCATGTGTTTGAGAGCCACAACGGTTGGACGGTCTTTAAAATCACGGATGATACGGATAGCAGCATCCGCATCACGGATATTGTTGAATGACAATTCTTTCCCGTTGAGCTGTTTCGCTGAAGCAATCGAATAGTCTGTTGGCAAAGCTTTTTGGTAGAAATCCGCGTCTTGTTGAGGGTTCTCACCGTAACGCATGGCTTGCTTGAGGTCATAAGTCAAGGTCAACTTTTCAGGCTTGCTTTCACCCACTTGAGCTGTGAAGTATTCTGCAATTAAGGCATCATAAGCCGCAGTGTGGCGGAAAACCTTGGCTGCTAAACGTTGGCGAGTTTCGTAAGTCGTTTCACCATTGGCTGACAACTCATCCAAAACCACTGCATAGTCAGCAGGGTCTACCACAACCGTCACGCTGGCATGGTTTTTAGCTGCTGAACGAAGCATAGATGGCCCACCGATATCGATATTCTCCACAGCATCCGCGTACGTCACATCTGGTTTGAGGATGGTTTCCTTAAATGGGTAAAGATTGACCACAACTAGGTCGATAAGCTCAATTTGGTTCTCTTTGGCTGCTTCCAAGTGACTATCCAAATCACGACGAGCGAGTAATCCACCGTGGATATTTGGGTGAAGGGTCTTGACACGACCGTCCATCATTTCTGGAAAACCAGTCACATCATCAATCGCAATGGTGTCCACCCCAGCAGTATCAAGGGCAACCTTGGTTCCACCTGTCGAGATAATTTCCCAACCAAGTTTTTTGAGTTCTTGGGCAAATTCAACAATGCCCGCTTTGTCTGAGACGCTGATTAAAGCGCGTTTAGTCATTATATTCTCCTTTTTAATCATTAGTTAAACACCAATTAAATGCAGTAACAGTAAAACAAAATAAGCAAAACCAAGGCTAAGCATACCTAAGATATTGACCCATTTTCTAGTCTGTGATTTGAACACTCTTATAAAAATTTGATAAATCAGTAAGCCTACACAAACACCTAGCGTATTTAAAGCCAAATCCGTTATATCTGTTATACCTATTGCTAAAATATACTGTAAGCACTCAAACAATAGACTAATCAAGAAACCTGTCCCGACTATTCTTAAACTAGATAAATTAGTTTTTATCAGAGGGAAACAAACACCTAATGGAATAAAGGAAATCAGATTAAATAACATTTCAGCAAAAACAATTTTTCCATCTACTATTAGTGGTTCTGAAAATGGAATCCAATTGATGTACCTTGGAGCTAAGAAAAATGCTATAAATTCAGGATTGGTCTCAAACTTAAATAAGATTCCCCAAGTTAATAACATCAGATAGACATAAAATACATATCGAGTTGTTTTTTTAGATTCTAACATTACAAATACCTCCGTTTGAAGCCGTCTTCAACAAGCACTGACTCCAATTTAAAATCAAAGATATCATATGAATTATCAATGGCAATGGTTTCCACCCCAGCATTATCAAGGGCAACCTTAGTTCCACCTGTCGAGATAATCTCCCAACCAAGTTTTTTTGAGTTCTTGGGCAAATTCAACAATGCCCGCTTTGTCTGAGACGCTGATTAGGGCTTTTTCGTCATTCTATTCCTCTTTCTTTAGGTCCAAACGCATAGCGACTTCGTTATTTTCTTCTATAAATCCTGTTTCCTGAAAACCCAAACTAGTCAACAGGTGCTTCATTTTTTCATTTCCAACCACATAATCTGCGATAATATGATTGCAAGTGCTATCCATCTGAGCCTTTTTGATCAGAAATTCCACGGCTTTTCGTCCATAACCTCTTCCTTGGTACTGCTGGCCAATCATTATCCGCCAGATAAAGTATTCCGCTTCATCCTTATCTATTTCCAACAGGAGAAAACCAACTACAAGCTCATTCCAATAAATTGCCATTGGAAACACATCCCCATTCTCTCGGTAGAGCCATGCGTCAGCTAAAGAGCGTACATTTGGAGACACGAAACGTGCTCGTTCATCAGCTTCAGATATTTTCAAATCCAGCACTGCCTGAAAACTGCTCTCATCTACTAATTTTATCTCAATCATTTTTTCTCCTAGCAAAATTGCACAATCAAAATTTGATTTACTTCTTATCTTCTCCCTACTCCCAAACTATCCAGCACCTCCGGATACAACTTATACTCTGCCTCATGAATGCGAGTTTCAAAGCTTTCGATGGAATCATCAGCTAACCGTGGCACACGGACTTGTTTGATAACCTTTCCTGTATCCACACCTGAATCCACCCAATGAATGGTCACGCCGCTCTCAGCAACGCCAGCATTCCAAGCATCCTCAATCCCATGAGCTCCTGGAAATCCTGGCAGGTAGGCTGGATGAATGTTGACAATCCGACCTTCATAAGCTACCAGTAAAGTAGGCCCAACAATTTTCATGTAGCCTGCTAGACAAACCAAGTCAATCTGGTGCTCTTCCAAGAGTTCGACAATGGCTGCTTCGTAGTCTGCCTTGCTCTCAAACTCCTTGAGTTCAAAAGCATAGAACAGAACGCCGAGCTTGTCTGCACGTTCGAGCACATAGGCGTCACGATGGTCTGAAAAGACAAACTCTACTGGAAATTGTTCCGCTATCACCTGAAAATTTGAGCCATTACCAGAGGCAAAAACCGCTATTTTTTTCATTTGATGATGACACTTTCGTTTTCTTTCTTGACGATACGACCGATTTCATAGACTGGTTCATCCAACAATTCCTTGACACGACTTACATTTTCAGGGCTAACTGCCAGCATAAGCCCCACACCCATATTGAAGATTTCAAACATTTCTTCATGTTTGATTTTACCATATTTTTCAAGGACTTTGAAAATTGGAAGCACGGGAACCTTGTCTTCTTCAATCTCAGCAGCCAATTCAGCTGCAAACATACGAGGGACATTTTCGATAAAGCCACCACCAGTGATGTGGGCAATGCCGTTGACCAACTCTTCTTTGATGAGCGGCAAGACAGCCTTGACATAGATACGAGTCGGCTCAAGAAGAACTTCCTTGAGTTGCTTGCCTTCCAATTCTGGCAAGACTTCCTCACCTGTATAGTCCGCAAAGACACGACGGACGAGTGAGTAACCATTGGAGTGAATCCCACTTGAAGCAAGTCCGAGCAGAATATCTCCCTCTGCCACCTTTGAGCCGTCAATAATTTGAGATTTTTCAGCCACCCCGACCGCAAAACCAGCCAAGTCATAGTCATCTTCGCCGTACATGCCCGGCATTTCAGCCGTTTCCCCACCGATGAGGGCAGCACCAGCCTGCACACAGCCTTCTGCAACACCAGCGACTACTTGTTCTAGTTTAGCTGGTTCATTCTTCCCTGTCGCCACATAGTCGAGGAAATAGAGGGGCTCCGCACCTGCAGCGATGATATCATTGACACACATGGCCACACAGTCCTGACCGATGGTATCGTGCTTGTCGTACTTGATAGCCAGCAGGAGCTTGGTTCCGACACCGTCAGTTCCTGAAATCAAGACGGGTTCTTTAACCCCAGTCTTTGAAAGGTCAAACATACCACCAAAGCCACCAAGAGCTCCCATGACACCTGCACGCTCCGTACGAGCCACGTGCTTTTTAATTCGTTCAACAACCTCATAACCCGCTTCAACATCCACACCAGATTGAGCGTATGCATTTTTATTTGCCATTTTATTTTTCCTTTTCTTTAATGGAGAATCTTCAGTAACTCACTTGTAAAAACTGGTCTTTTCTTCTAAACTTCTGCGATAATCTTCTTCGTAGTCGTAGAGAGGCGTTGGGTAGTCACCGTCAAAGTAAGCGACACAGAGACCGCCATTCGGCGCATCTGTTTCAATCCCAATCGACTCAATCAACCCCTCAACAGAAAGGTAAGTCAGACTGTCTGCCCCAATGATTTGGCGCGTTTCTTCAACCGTATGATTGGCCGCAATCAACTCCTGACGGGTCTGGATATCAATCCCGTAGAAACATGGATAAGCTAGCGCTGGACTACCAATGGCAACGTGAACCTCAGTTGCACCCGCTTCTTTCAAGAGCTGAACAATACGACGAGAGGTCGTCCCACGTACAATAGAGTCATCAATCATAACCACACGCTTGCCTTTACAACACCAGAAACAGCAGACAGTTTCATCCGCACCCCTTGCTCCCGCAATTCTTGAGTCGGTTGGATAAAGGTACGTTGAGTGTATTGGTTCTTGATAAGACCCATTTCATTTGGCAAACCGGATTCTTCCGCGAATCCCATGGCTGCGCTGAGGGAAGAATTGGGCACACCGACCACAATATCTGCCTCATGCTTGAATTCACGGGCTAGTTGCGCTCCCATTCTCTTACGAGCCGTATGGACATTGACACCATGAATATTAGAATCAGGGCGGGCAAAATAGATGTACTCCATAGAACAGATTGCTAACTGAGTCTCATCTGTATAGCTATCATACTGGATGCCCTTGTCATCAATGATCACAATCTCACCTGGCTTCAAATCACGAATCCATTCAGCACCAATAACCTCAAAAGCACAGGTTTCAGAGGAAACAACCACCGCTCCGTTAGCCATTTTCCCGATAGAAAGCGGACGGAAACCATTGGGGTCAAGAGCCGCAATCAACTTGTCCTCAAACAGCAAGATATAGGCAAAACCACCTTTGACAAGACTGAGCGCTTCCTTGATTTTGCCCATCAGGCTAGGATTATGACTGCGACGAATGAGGTGAGCCAAGATTTCAGAGTCCGAAGTCGCACTGAAAATCGCGCCTCTTTGTTCCAGTTCTTTCTTGAGAGAGGCTGCATTGGTCAGATTTCCATTATGAGCCAACCCAAACTGCATATCGTGAAAACGGAAGAGGAAGGGCTGGATATTATCTACAGAAGCTTCGCCAGCAGTCGCGTAACGCACATGCCCAATCGCACCAGTCCCTGTCAATTTATCTAAGTTGGCAGGATTTCTGAAGACTTCTGATAGAAGGCCCATATCGCGATGCCGCTTTAGTTTTCCTTGGTCATTGGAAAGGATTCCTGCCCCCTCCTGACCACGGTGTTGAAGACTGTGGAGACCAAAATAGGTCAATTTAGCAGCATCTGGATGTCCCCAGATACCGAAAACACCACATTCTTCATTAAGAGATTTTACTTCGTATGTCATTTTATATACCTAATTTTTATTTGTGTAGCACCAAGAGCTAAATCTACATGACTTTTACATTACTGACACTATCTATTAGAAAATCTGCAAGTCTTATTTTCCAGTAAAGTATTTAACCGCTGACGCGAACAGGTGCTGGTCTTTATTTCCTGGGATGTTTTGGAAAAGACCGTCTTCATAACGTTCTGAGTGTCCCATCTTACCGATGATTTGGCCATTCTTGCTGGTAATTCCTTCGATGGCATGGACAGAACCATTTGGATTGTACTTAGAATCCATACTTGGTTTGCCTTCGAAGTCCACGTATTGGCTAAAGATTTGTCCATTGTCACGGAGCTCTGCAAATTCCTCAGCCGTCACGACAAATTTCCCTTCACCGTGTGAAACAGGGATAGCATGAATCTCACCAACTTCCACTCCAGCAAGCCATGGTGAGTTGGTATTGGCAATACGGGTTTCCACCATCTTGGCCACGTGTTGGTTGGCATCATTGTAGAAGAGGGTTGGGCTCGTACTGCTTGCATCTTCAAAGTTTCCGTATGGAAGAAGACCTGATTTGACGAGGGCCTGGAATCCATTACAGATACCAATAATCAAGCCACCACGAGCGATAAGCTATCAATAGCAGCACGCACTTTTTCATTAAGCAGGATGTTGACGATAAACTTAGCTGAACCATCTGGCTCATCCGCAGCTGAGAATCCACCTGCAAAGAAGAGAATGTTAGCCTTGCCGATATTGTCAACCATAGTTTCAACTGACTTGACAATGGCTTCTTCATGCAAGGTCACGAATGGTACCAAGTTAACCTCTGCACCTTCTTTTTCGAAGGCCTTGGCTGAGTCATATTCTGAGTTGGTGCCCGGGAAGACTGGGATATAAACCACAGGTTTTTCAACCTTTTCTTTGGCTTTAATCACAACATCTGATGCCACAGCTGGCACTGCTTCCAGTTCTTTTGCTTGAGCAAATTCTGTTGGGTAAACTTCTTCCAATTTGCCTTGGAAGGCACTGTCAAGTTTGTGTCCATCTAGCTTCACACCGTTGACAAGGAGTGTAAAGTCTGCACTTGTTTGTCCAATCTTCTCCACTCCAGCAATTTCTTCAGGAGAGGTAAAGACAAAGCCACCTAATTGAGCTGTCAAAGAAGTTCCAAGTTCAGGCAAGGTTACCTCTGCACCGATATGATTTCCAAAAGTAGCAAGTGCCAAACTTTCAACCACACCGCCGTATTTGACAGCTGAAGCTGCTGTTACTTTGTGAGCCTTTTGAAGGGCTTCAAACTGAGCAAAGTTTTTCTTAATCAAGTCAAAATCAATCTCTGCAGCAAGAACTTGACCTGGGATGTAGTAGATGTTTTCACCAACATTCTTGAACTCAGGAGAGAGTACCTTCCGGCTATCCGCTGTCGTCACCCCAAAAGCGACCAAGGTTGGTGGCACTGTCAATTCTTCAAAAGTACCAGACATAGAGTCCTTACCACCGATAGATGGCAAACCAAGCTGAATTTGTGCCTCGATAGAGCCTAGGAGAGCTGCTACTGGCTGACCAAAACGTTCAGCCTGCTTATCCATGCGTTCGAAATACTCTTGGTAAGAGAAACGAGCCTTAGACCAGTTGGCACCAGCAGCAACCAAACGAGCAGTGGCTTCGATTACAGCATAGGCAGCACCGTGGTATGGAGACCATTCAGCTACATATGGGTTGAATCCTTGAGCCATGACTGACGCAGTATGAGTCACACCGTGTTGAACTGGTAATTTCTGCACAGATGCCTCAGTTGGTGTGAGTTGGTAACGACCACCAAGTGGGTGATTGACCGTTGAGCGACCGACCGAGCAGTCAAAGATGGTCTGCAAGCCTTTGACTCGCATGGTTCAAATCAGACAGAACCGCAAGGGTATCTGCTTCAAGTGTATCAGCGCTTGTTGTACGCTCTTCTGGGAGTTTGACATCCTTGTCCACCACCTTTGCATCAACGACCACACGCACACCATTGGTGTCAAGGAAACGACGTTCCAAGTCGACAATGATTTCACCATTCCAGTGCATGACTAGATTTGGTTTTTCAGTCACTGTCGCCACCACAACAGCATCAATATTCTCTTTGTTACATTCAGCAACGAAGGCACCTACATCCTCAGGACGAACCACGACTGCCATCCGTTCTTGAGATTCAGAGATGGCAATTTCGGTACCATTCAAGCCCTGATATTTAAGAGGCACCTTGTCTAGATCAATTTCAAGACCGTCTGCTAATTCACCAATAGCTACACAGACACCACCAGCACCAAAGTCGTTGGACTTCTTGATTAGACGAGTGACATCACCATTACGGAAGAGGCGCTGAATCTTACGTTCTTCGATGGCATTCCCTTTTTGAACTTCAGCTCCAGCAGTTTCCACGGACTCAACTGTTTGAACCTTAGAAGAACCTGTCGCACCACCGACACCATCACGTCCAGTCTTACCTCCAAGGAGGATAATGACATCACCCGCTTCCGGTTTTTCACGGACAACATTGCCCTTAGGAGCTGCTCCGACAACAGCACCAAGCTCCATACGTTTAGCTACAAAGCCTGGGTGGAAGTATTCACGAACGTAGGTCGTCGCAAGCCCAATCTGGTTACCATATGAAGAATAACCATGAGCCGCTGTTTTAGAAATGACTTGTTGTGGCAATTTCCCAGCACGCGTTTCCGAAATCGGTGCTGTAATATCACCCGCACCTGAAATACGCATGGCTTGATAAACGTATGAACGTCCTGACAATGGGTCACGAATGGCACCACCGATACAAGTAGCCGCGCCACCAAATGGCTCAATTTCCGTTGGGTGGTTGTGGGTTTCATTTTTGAACATGAGGAGCCATGGCTCTTTCACACCATCAATGTCCACTTCGATTTCGACTGAGCAAGCATTGATTTCGTCTGATACTTCCATATCATCCAAACGCCCATTAGCACGCTCATAACGACCGAAATAGTCGCCATATCCATCAAGGTTTGCGGTTTTTCAGAACGCCCCAACTCCTCACGCATGGCAATATACTTGTCATAGGTCGCCTGTAATTGTTTTTGGAATTTCGATGCGGAGAAATCAATCTGCTTCAACTCAGTCTCAAACGTCGTGTGACGGCAGTGGTCAGACCAGTAAGTATCCAAAACCTTGAGTTCCGTCTCAGTTGGCACGCGCCCGATTGACTTGAAATAGTCTTGGATAAAGAGCAAATCATCCACTTCCATAGCCATCCCTTGCTCGGTCTTGTAGCGAGCAAAGTCTTCTGCCCTATAGCTTTCAAAGAAAGTCAATTTTGGAATGGTCTTGTCTGACTCAGAAAATTCCTGCTTGGCAATCCCTGTCGTGATGTCCTTGAAACGAGAATCAACTGAGTTGAGCAGATAGTTCTTGACCGCTTCCAACTCAGTCGCATCAATGTCTTTATTGACTAAGTAAAGTTGAGCGGTATTGACTGTTACATCACTCGAGCTACCTAGTAAAAGCAAGGCTTCCTGTGAAGAAGCCGCACGCTGGTCAAACTGCCCTGGCAGGCTTTCAATGGCAAAGAAAGCATAGTTAGCAAGATCTGCCTGCACAGATACTTCATCTAAAACATGGTCGGTTACCTGCTCAGAGAAAATGTGTTTCTCTGCAGGTGCAAACAGGTCCTCTGCCAAGTCAAATACATCATAAACTTGCACGATGCGAATACTTTTCAAGCTTGAAAGTCCCAAGTTATGCTGAAGTTCTCTAACTAAACTTTCTGATTTGACCTGAAAATCAGCCTTTTTTTCAACAAATACGTTTATCCATCAATTCTTATTCCTTTATTTCAGCTCTTGCAATGTTCCAACGACCTTGAGGTTGTTATTTCAACCCCTGCAACTTTTCCCAAACAATCTCGTAAACGTCGGTTAGTTCTCCCAATCCTCTACGGAGTGAAAAGGTCTGGGGAACCTTTTCAGCCTGAATCCTTTTAGTTGAGAGACGAAGGTTTTCCGTTGCAAACAGATTATTTCAACCCCTGTAACTTTTCCCAAACAATCTCATAAACGTCGGTTAGTTCTCCCAATCCCCTACGGAAAACATCCTTATCCATGTGGTTGCCATCCGCATCCCACAAACGGCAGTTATCTGGTGAAAATTCATCTGCTAAGATAATCTTGCCATCCTTGTCAAAACCGAACTCTAGCTTAAAGTCAATCAACTTAAGCCCAATCTCAGCAAACCAAGTTTTCAAAAGTTCATTGATACGACGAGTTTCTTCCTTCAAATAGGCAATCCGCTGGTCATCCGCAATCTTTAGGAATTTCACATGCTCATCATTGATAAATGGATCATCCAAATCATCATTTTTATAGTAAAATTCGACAATCGGAGTCTCAAATGCGATTCCTTCGTCTACGCCAAAACGTTTTGAAAAGGAACCAGCAGTATAGTTTCGGAGCACGACTTCCAAAGGAATAATCTTAACCTTTTTATTGAGTTGTTCCGTGTCTGAAAGCTTCTCCACAAAGTGAGTCGCCACACCAGCCGCATTTAACTTCTCAAAAATAAAAGATGAAATCTGATTATTCAATACTCCCTTACCTGCAATCTGCTCCTTCTTGACACCGTTAAAAGCAGTCGCCTGGTCCTTGTAAGTCGAAATAATAAGATTTTCATCCTCAGTTGTATAGATATCTTTAGCTTTTCCCGAATAGATCAATTGTTTTGACATTTTAAAGTTCGCCTTTCGTATTACTTGAGCACATTCTACCATAAAAAAACCTAAAAATTACAAGAATTTAACCGAATAAATAACGTAGTAACTTTCGAAAATCATAAAGAAAAAACTGCAAGAAAGATCTTTCTCACAGTTTTAAAATCATTTAACTCTAAAAATACGAACATTACTCTTTGTTCAAAAATTGATCCAAATAATAACGCAGGTAACTTTTCTTGCCCGTAATCATCTGTAGACGACCTTCCACCCCGTACCGAAGTTTTTCAGCTTGCTCCGAAGTTAGAGTAGTCTCCGCCTCGATTTTAAAGAAATTCCCTTTCTCAGTCTTAGTAGCTGTCGCATCTATGCTGGTAATCGTAGAATCTAGGAAAATTTGATTCTTGGCATCATGAGTCGTAGTATAACGAACAGAATCACCGACCTTGATCCTTGCTACATCTGTTGAACTGAGATAAGCTGTGAGTTTGGCTTTCCCTTCTTTCTCCAAGGACGGATAGAGTTGGGCTAGTAGGTCACCTTCTGCAACCATGGTAGAGTCACTGGTTTCAGGATTAAGATGAAGCACCCCATCCTCACTCGCCGTAATTTTCCCCTTGTCTAAAAGATTTCCCTGTACCTTCTTACCTGACTCTGCCTCCAAGATTTTCTGGTCTAGAAGGGTCAATTCCTGACCAACCTTTGCCAAGTGTTGGGATTTAAGGGATTCCAATTGACTACTTAAACCAGACGCGTAGGCTTGCTGGATACCTGAACCTGCATACTGGACACGGTAAGTAGCAAGACTAGATTCTAACTGAGAAAGCTGTGCTTCAACCTGCGCAACTGCCTGAGCTTTAGCTTGCGGATTTTCCTCACCCTGAGACTTGTAGGACTGGTAGAGAGAATAGGCTAGATTCTGACTGGCCAAGGAAGCACCTGTTTCAATAGCTGACTTAGCTGTCTGGTAATCGCGAATTTTAGCCTCTGTTTGACTGATGAGGTTGCCGATTTCGACTTGGGTTTGGCTAGCTGCTGCATTCTGGGATGCGATGGTCTCATTTTGTTGCGATGTACTAGCCCTAAGACTGCCTGCTTGACTGATGTAGTCGCGAAAGGTGGCTTGGTAGCCAAACTTATCCTCCTCTGGAAAGTGGTTCTCCCCCTTCTTGCAAGCTCTTCTGCAAATACTCCAATTGCTTTTTTTGATCCTTGAGCATGTCCAACTGACTGGCATAAGACTCCGCTTGGACACCCTCTGCCCCTTCCTGATATTGAACTAACAGTTCTCCCTTTTTAACCAGCTTATTTTCTTCCAAATGATTGACAAGCATACGATTGTTGCTAGTTGACTGGATATTTGCAAGGATTCGACTAGGCTCAACAGTAGCTCTAGTAGACAAACTCATCTCCTTCTCTGCAAATGTTGCAAATCCAAGCAAAAACACGAGCAGAAGGGACATGGGGACAATCACCCGACTGGAAAAATTATGGTAACGACGATTATAAAACTCCGCACTTTCTAAAAATTCTGGTTTCATCCTCTCCTCTTTCTAGCTATTCACCAAATGGGCGTAAAATCCACCCCGTGCAAGCAAATCAGCATGCTTTCCTTCTTCAACAATCTTGCCCTGATCCAAGACAACCACCTTCTCTGTCCGCTCAGCAATGGTCAAGCGGTGGGCGATGAAAATCAAGGTCTTATCTAAAGCCATGAGATTATCTACAATTCGCTTCTCTGTCAAAATATCCAAACTGCTGGTCGCTTCATCCAAAATCAAGACCGGCGCATCTGTCAAGAGAGCACGCGCCAGAGCGATTCTCTGCCGTTGACCACCTGAAATCCCTGCCCCATCCGAAGTCAATTCGGTCTGGTAATTCAGTGACATGCGCTCGATATCCTCCCGAATCTCTGCCAATTCGACCGCCCGTAAGATATCCTCTTGAGTCGTCCCCTCCTTGGCTCCCAAAAGAAGATTCTCCAAAATCGTTCCGTTAAAGACATAGGGCTGTTGAGGCAGATAGTTGATATACTGGCGCAAGGCTTTTTTATCAATCTGATTTAGATTGACACCACCCAGACTAATCTCTCCCTGACTTGGGTCGTAAAAATTAACCATCATCTTGGCCAAGGTCGTCTTACCTGAGCCTGAAATTCCCACAAAAGCCACCTTAGAACCTTGGGGAATGGTCAAATTGATATCCGACAAGACGTCTCGACCATAGCCATACTTATAGTAAACCTGCTTGAAGCCCATATCTCCCTTCATCAAGCTCAAATCCTCAACTGTTTTCTTCTCCTCAAACTCAGAAGCTACCAGATAAACCTCATTCAGACGGTTATTGGCAACCTGCGCTGTCTGAAGCTTGGTTTGCAGGTTGATGATATTTTCCAAAGGATTGGTAAAGTAAACCAGCAAGGTATTATAGGTAATCAACTGCCCCAAACTCATCTTGCCATCCATGACCAGAACAGCCCCCATCCAGAGAATGCCGACATTGAGCAAGAGATGGGCAACTTTTTTCAGAGCCTTTTGCTGACTCTCTGCTCGACTATAGGTAAAGGATTTCTTCAGATAATCCACAAATTCCTTGTCAATTTTTTGGTAACGCTGACTTTCACTGGTCAAGGACTTGATAGTCTCAATACCGTTGATGTCCTCAATGATAGAAGAAGACAGAACCGCATTGGCTTCCATGGTATCCCGATTCATCTTTTCAAACGGCTTCATAAAGGCAAAGATAATCACTGTGTAGATAGGAAGCGCCAATAAAGTCATGAAAAAGAGATTGGTATTTTGTGAAAATAGAACAAGGGAAATAATGACAACCGTTGACACATCTAGGAAAATCGAAAGGATGGTCGAAGCCAGCGCATCGATGATACTGTTAGCATCTGTAAAACGAGACACGATCTCCCCTGTCCTGCGTGTCGCAAGAAGGACATAGGGAGGTGAAAAACATGCTTGATATAGGACAAAATCACGTCAATCGACAAGCGTTGCCCCAAAACAAGCAAGAGATACTCCTGAGCGTAAGACAAGATTTGCTGGAGGATGTAGACGATGACTAGCCCAATAGAAATAATCCCTAGTGTCGAACGCATCTGATCTGGCACATAGGTATCAATGATAGACTGCAGATAATAAGAACCCACAATGTTAATCACGGTTACCAAGAGTGTTGCCAAAACGATATTGGCAATCAAGCCACGCTGCTTCACTAATATAGGGATAAAAGAGAGCAGACCATTTTTTTGTTCCTTATGAGGCTTATAGTCTGGACTAGGTGCCATAAAAAGAGTCACTCCTGTCCATTCTTCCTCAAAACGCTCACGTGGCAGTTTAGTCAACTTCACCCCAGGATCTGGATCGGCAATATGAATGCTATCCTTATCCTGCCCAGTCACCACATAGTAGTGGAGCAATTTTCCTTCCTTAAGCACATGAGCAACAAAAGGAAAAGTCAAATCTGGCAAGTCAAAAAGCGTCATATCCGCCTTAATTGCTCGCGTCTCAAAACCAATCTCCTCTGCCACCTTAACCAAGCCCAAAGCCGTCGTCCCATCCATGGTCGTCTTGGCCAATTCTCGCAAGTGAGCCAAAGAATAATAACTACCATAGTAACCAAAAACCATGGCTAATGAAGCTACACCGCAGTCCATCTGATCCACTTGCGGACGATAGTGACGTTTCCCAAATTTCATATTCATCTCCTTTTTCCTAATACTCAATAAAAATCAAAGAGCAAACTAGAAAACTAGCCGCAGGCTGCTCAAAACACTGTTTTGAGGTTGTAGATAGGACTGACGAAGTCAGTCACATATATACGGCAAGGCGACGTTGACGTGGTTTGAATTTGATTTTCGAAGAGTATAAACTCATCTGATAACAACTATCTTACCCCAATCACCAAACAAAAACTGGACTTCCTCCCCAAATGCGCCTATCTACCTCCCAAATGCACTTTTGGGATAAAAAATAGGCAGAACAAACGTCATGCCTAAAATATATATTTATTTCTTTTTCTTCCTAATTCTTTTGTCAATCATATACAACACGATAATCGAAAACAGCGGTGGAACAATATAACTCTTTTCACTCATTGTCAGCTGAAATCCCAGAGTTGCTAGTATCTTAAAGATGAAAATATTCATCAAAAATAGAAACACAAATACTAAAAAATATCTTAAAACCTTCTTCATTTCTTTTCTTCAACTTTCCTAATTTCTACACCTATTTTATCAAAAATATATGTAAAACTCCAAATAAACACCTCAACTGCACTTTTGGCAAAAAATAGGCAGAACAAGCGTCCTACCTACTAAAAATATGGTATGAAAGGAAATTGATGTTTTACTGTCACCCTAGGCAAGCTTGGGACAAATAAATCATTGATAGCAACATTTACGACATCCTATTTAAAGTTACTTCAATTTCCAATGTCCCCGTTATTTCTAAGCCACCTCTGGTATGATCTATTCCTAGTCAGAATAGATAACATCGTTCTAAATTACGATTCATAGTTTTTTTCTTACATTCTTTAATAAAATATGTATCAAATTGTTAAAATTAACGTCTGCTTCCTAGATGACGACCGTACATATAGGCAACAACTCCTAAAACACCCCAAGCGATAGCTGTAGAAGTAGTAATAATAAGTCCACCATCGGTACTAGCCAAATCTGCTTCTGCCATGATCTCAAATTTTTCTTCTAATTTTTTCATATCCCACCTACTCCTTTAAATATATTAACCAAACGTACGAGATAACCAATAACCAGCTACCCCAGCTCCACCTGCAGCAAGTAATGAGCCTCCGATAACAATCAATAAACCCACTCCGCCTTGTACTTGCTCTAATTCATTTTGCTTTACGATTTCAAATTGATTCAAATTTTGCATGATATACTCCTTTTTAAATAATACTAGCTAATCCAATAGCTACTCCTACTAATAAACCCACTATTCCTGAGGCTGATATAATAACAGCCGCAAATTCGTTTGAAAACTTCATTGATTCTCTCATTATCTCTTGTTTCGACTAATTCCAATAGCTACTCCTGCACTTAAACCAGCAAATGCTGAACCTGCAATAATACTAGCTGCTACTGCTATCGGAATAATTCCCCCATCTACATTCATCAACTCTTCTTCTGTAAGAGCTACAAAGTTCTGTTCCATTTTGTCAAAATTTGTCATCTTTTTTCTCCTTTATTTCTATTTTTTAGTTTACGATTTCTGGCTCTTAAACCATTTTAAAAACCAGAATAGATAAATTACTGAATTCCTTTTCTTCTCACTTATCTATTTGAGAAGTGATTTAAAATGAATAGGTAAATTTCATTTATTTTAAATACCATTTGATAAACCATGGCAATAAGATTGGTAAATACATCGCGTAGTCTCCTTCCTTTTTCCTCTTACTTATCTATTCGAAAAAAATTTCGAAAAATGTACAACTAAATTAAATTTATTTGAAAAAAATAATTTAGTAAACCATGGATAGAAAATCGGTAGATACATAAACCAGGCTCCTTTCTTTTTCCCTCTTACCTATCTATTCGAAAAAAATTTTTCGAAAATGTACAACTAAATTAAATTTATTTGAAAAAAATAATTTAGTAAACCACGGATAAAAAAATTGGTAGATACATGAACTAGGCTCCTTTCCTTTTCCTCTTACTTATCTATTCGAATTTTTTTATTAAAACAAATAATTGTAAATTGTTTCGCCAAACTTCTGGCCTGCCCAATAAATAGGACCTAAAATTAATGTCCCTAAAGCATAAACCCCAACTACTCCAACTATGAAAATTAATACTTTTACAGGAATTGACTACAAACTGTAAAAATTCTCTACCCTAGTAATCCAACTTTCTATTATGCGTTCCATTAGCGCTCTTCCTTCCCTGTTAACGTCCACGACGCTTAGCATGTACTCCTGAAGCACCATCTACCGCACCCAATAAAAATGTTCCTGCAATTACGACTCCTCCAACTACTACCAGACCAAACAACAAGCCTCCTTCTACATCGGCCAATTCCTCATGACTCATTACATGAAAACTATCTTCCATATTTTTAATTTGTTCCATCTTATTCTCCTTTTTTTGATTATTAACGATTGAAGAAGGTAGTTATTTGTGTTTCATTTTTCATATATGCCATTCATTGTTGTAGATAAACTTTACTCTCTAAATCTTATCTTCTAAAAAATGGGGTTCCAATAAATACACCGCGTATCAATAGACCTGTAATTAGACCCCGTTGATAACTTTCCTTGCTACCACCCACCAGCAAAGCTAAGTCGCTTTCCTTTAATACTTCAATAGTATACTTATCATTCATTTCATTCATCGCTTATCCTCCTAAAAACCTAAACCTCTACGAAATCCAATGTACCAATCTACAAGGGTTTTCGTCCAATTTTCTCCACCTTGAATATCGATCAATTCTTCCGACGTTAGCTCAACAAATCCATAGTAATGTTCTTTCATTATTTTATTCCTTTCTGTTTCCTCTTACTTATCTATTCGAAAAAAATTTCGAAAATGTACAACTAAATTAAATTTTATTTGAAAATTTATGATTTCTCCAAAGTGTTTTATCTTAGATATAGTAATCCCATGTAACTAGATCTACAGCAGATAAACCTCCGATAATATACCTTTTACGAGGCTCTGTGTCCTGTTCTTGTTTTCATTGATTATCGTTCTTTTTCTGTCATTACTGTAAACTGATGATCACTTCCTAAAATATTATTAGTATAATTCACTTTGGGTTTAAATGTTTCTTTTTTTATTAATATAGTATGTCAATGCTACTAACAAAATACAGCTCTCCAACGATACCTTTTTCTAAATTAAATAGAGAATAAATTAATAATATGCTGTAAGCTGTTAAAACAAAACCTAATAAAAATTTTTTCATAGCAAGCTCTTATTTTTCCTTCTGTCTGTCTAACCTTGTTATCATCTTGTTAATGAAGAGCAACACAAGAGTAGAAAATAAAGGTGGCATGAGGTAACTATCCACACTGCCCGTCAAAGAAAAACCAAGCATAGCTAATATTCCAAGCAACATCAAATTCATGATAGCCATAGAGACAAACAATAAAACAATTTTTATTACTCTAGTTATTTCATTTTTCATTGCACCACCTCATAAGTATTTAAAAATTATCGCAATCTTGAAAGTCCCCAATCGCCTATTGCTTTAAAGCTTTTTCCTGCAACGTAAACAGAAACAGCTGTACCACCAATGATTCCAAGCGCCTTGGTTACACCCCATGCTAACGCAAGAGCACCTACTACAGAGCCACCTGAAATTTTTTCCAATTCATCTGATTTCATATTTTCAAAGTTATAATTCATTATCTATCCCCTTCATCTATTAATTAGTAGCTAGAGCAGCAAAACCTACTGCTACACCTGCTGATAGAGCATGGCCTACTAATACTTTTGTTCACCAAATAGTAAACAATACAGGACCAAAGAATCCCCCATCCACATTCACCAACTCTTCTTCTGTAAGAGCTACAAAGTTCTGTTCCATTTTGTCAAAATTTGTCATATTTTTTTCTCCTCAATTTGTATATTTTTTTATATGTTTAATGTTTATCCTCTAAGCCACTTAAATAGCCAGATTGGATAAATAACTGAAATAATCATTTCTAATCTCCTTCCTTTTCCTCTTACTTATCTATTCGAAAAAAACAATTCGAAAAATGTACAACGAAATTAAATTTTATTTAAAAAAATAACTTAATAAACCACGGATAAAAACCAGTCACATACATAAATACTCCTCTTTTTCTTCCTCACCTATCTATTCGTAATTCCCACTAAAAGTTCTAAATTTTTTATTTTCCCTGACAATAAAAAAGCAACACGACTTGCATGTTGCTTCTTGCTATTCTTTACTTTTGACGACTTCTACCACATCTCCTACACTTTGGAGTTGGTCAATTTCCTCATCGCTGATTTCGATATTAAATTCATCTTCCAGTGTCAAGATAAACTCCATCAAGTCAACTGAGTCCGCATCCAAATCGTCTTTCAGACTCAAGGATTCTGTCACGACAAAGTCCTCTCCCTGTCGCTCTTGGATAATGGTCACAATACGGTCAAAAATTTCTTTTTCTGTCATCTCTTTTATTCTCCTGAAAATTCACGCGCAGTCTGGGCAACTACGTCTGTTTCTAGCATGGTACGAATCTGGCGGATTGTACTATAAACAGCCTTGGCATCGCTTGAGCCATGAGTCTTGACAACAGGTGCCTTGACACCAAACAAGACTGCTCCACCAACATCTGAATAATTGAGCTGTTTTTCAAACCTCTAAGGCTGTCCTTGAGAAGGAGGGCGCCTAGTTTCGCTCGGAGACCACCACCTGTAATAGCTATCTTGAGCAAGCCCATGATTCCCATGGCTGTCCCTTCGATGGATTTGAGCACAGCGTTTCCCGTGAAACCATCTGCCACAACAACATCCGCAACGCCATTCATCAAATCACGCGCTTCCACGTTTCCGATAAAGTTTAAACTTTCATCAGCCACCAGTAATTCATAGGTTTCCTTACGAAGCGGGTCGCCCTTACTACTCTCTGTTCCGTTATTGAGCAAGCCAACACGTGGTTGCGCAATTCCACGAACATTTTTAGCATAGAAGGAGCCTAGAACCGCGTATTGATGGAGGTGCTGGGCTGTATTTTCCGCATTAGCACCGAGATCTAGCATGTCAAAACCTTTTCCATCTACAGTTGGCAAGGTCGACATAAGCCCTGGTCGATCGATATTCTTGATACGACCCACGATGAAAAATCCTGCTGCTAGTAAAGCACCTGTATTCCCAGCTGAGAGAACAGCGTCTGCTTCGCCTTCTTTGACAGCCTTGGCCGCCAATACCATACTGGCATTCTTCTTCTTCCGAATAGCTCTCGTAGGTTCATCGTCTGAATCAATCTTCTCATCCGTATGGATAATGCTGACGCGCTCTGCCGCTGTCAGATATTGCTTGATTTTAGCTTCATCTCCGTAGAGTTGAACCTCGATATCTGAAAAGTCAGCTAGGGCTTGATTGACACCCTCAACGATGGCCTGAGGTGCGTAATCGCCCCCCATGGCATCTACTGCGATTTTTTTCATTTCTTTTCCTCTTTTAGTAATTGTCCCCAGTCTGCTAGGGAATCAATAAATTTCTTTGATTTTAGGTGAATCCCAACGTACTCTTCGTAGAGTTGATCCATAAATTGGCGTAGTTCTTGCTTGATTTCAGGCTTGAGCGAAATGGTCTCCAAGGTTTCAAAATCAATGGCTTGAAACTGATTGAGCAGATAGGGGATATTGGGATTGAGATGGCAACGTCTCTCATCCTCATGATAATGCTCTTGGCAGAGGCAGGCTCCATATTTGAAAGAAAAGTCAAAAGCCTGAGCAACTCGATGGCAAAAGACACACTCATTAAAATTGAGGCTGATCCCAAATCGAGTCAAGATTTGAATTTCAAAAATATTGGTCAAAACCTGATAATCCAAGCCTGCTTCCATCAACTCCAAGGTCTTTTGCAAAAAAGCAAACAAGGGAGCATCCTGCTGATTGTCCTGCAAACTAGCATCGGCAAGAGCCGCCACGTAGGTCGCATAAGCCATGACAAAGAGATCGCTATTAATCTTGGGAAAAGTCATCACCTCATGATAGTCCTCAATGTAGCTAAGCCCGTCATCATTAATTCGTAAGAGAAATCGTGCCAGCACCAAGGGCTGAATAACCGGCGCCAGCTTAGACTGAGCAGCGTGTTTGACGAAAAACATCCGCTTACCAGCCTGCTCTGTAAAAATCTTGACGAGCTTGTCATCCTCACGAAAATTGCGATTGTAGAGCACCAAGCCTTGACTCGTGATAGACTGAATCATGCTTCTCTCATATACTCCTCAAGCCGTTTCATGGCTTCTTTGATAGTCTCCATGCTGGCCGCATAAGACAGACGCACATAGCCTTCCCCGTAACGCCCAAAGGCGGCACCAGGGATAAAGGCAACGGCCTTCTTCTGAGCAAAATCCTTCAGAAAAGCAAAGGAGTCTTGATTGTAGCCCGCTGGAATCTTAGCAAAGATATAGAAGGCACCGTCTGGTTTGATAATCTCAAAACCAAGAGCAGTCATTTTCTCGATAATATAATCTCGACGCTGGATGTATTCCTTCTTCATAGGCTCCGCATCGTTTTTACCAGCTGTCAAGGCTTCCACCGCAGCATGTTGAGCCATAGTATTTGCGGCAGTCACCAAGTACTGGTGACTCTTAATCAACTGAGCTGTAAAGGCTGCAGGAGCGAAAATCAGTCCCAAACGCCAACCGGTCATGGCATGTGATTTAGATAGACCATTGATAATAATAGCCTGATCTCTCAACATAGTTCCTAGAGACACATGGGCTTCCCCTGTATAGGTCAATTCTGAGTAAACCTCATCACAGACAACGAAAATCTCATACTTGCGTAAAACAGCTGCCAAGGCTTCCAATTGCTCCCGACTATAGGTAATTCCTGTCGGATTAGCTGGATAGTTGAGAATAACCGCCTTGAGCTTGTCACCCTGCTCCAAAATAGCTTTTTCCAACATCTCAGGAGTCAAGACAAACCCATTTTCAGTTGTGTCAATCTCGACAATCTCTGCCCCAACTAGATTGACAATTGGTTCATAACCCGGATAAGCAGGAGCTGGCAAGAGCACCTTGTCTCCCTCTTCCAAATAGCTGTCAAAGTAGCAGATAAAGCCTCTGTCGCCCCAATTGTAACCAAGATTTCATTTTCAGGAGCATAGTCCAGTTGGTACTTTTCCTTAACAAAGTCACTGGCCGCCTGACGCAAGGTCAGCAAACCACTCATCCCTGTATAGTAGGATTGGTTCTGGTCGATTGCTCGCTTGGCCGCCTCCTTGACATGATCTGGCGTTGTAAAATCAGGTTCCCCCAAGGTCAAACGCAAGACCCCAGGAATCTCCGAAATAGCCTGGTCAAACTGACGAATCAACGAAACTTGAATCTTATCTAACTGTTTATTAAAGCGCTTAGTTAAGTCCATAGATACCTCCTACTTTCAAAACGTATCTCTATTATACTACAAAAGCCCCCCGACCGCAAAAATACATGATAGAATAACGCTAGCATAACAAATTGAAGTGTGTTAAAATGAATTTGTCGCAACTCCACTAACGAACTTAGTTTGGAGGTGAGTTTTTGCTAATCTTCGTTACAGTTATTCTAGCACCATTACTGATTACTATTACCGGTAATGTCATTTCTGAGTGGATAGTCAGAAAGTGGTTAGATAAGCGCGACAAAAAAATATAACCTGAGTTTAGTTTTAATGTAACTGGACAAAAAGAAATACCAGAGGTGGAGCTCTGGTATTTTTGTTTTTGCCAAGACTTCGTTACAGTTCTTGTAGGATTATTATTACATAATTAGCACTACTTGTCAAATAATTGTTAGCTCCACTTTCTATTTTACTTTTCCTCTTTACAGGTCTATAATGGTAACAGATTCTATTTGGAGGTTTTTATGTCATTTCTATCAAAAAATGGAGCAGGTATCTTGGCCTGCCTTCTCATTTCTATCGTATCTTGGTACTTAGGAGGATTCTTCCCTGTTATTGGCGCGCCCGTTTTTGCCATTTTCATAGGCATGCTCCTACATCCCTTTCTCTCGTCCTATAAACAACTGGATGCTGGGTTGACCTTTAGTTCTAAAAAATTGCTCCAATATGCCGTTGTCTTGCTTGGTTTTGGTCTCAATATCTCGCAGGTCTTCGCAGTTGGCCAATCTTCACTCCCTGTCATCCTGTCCACTATCTCAATAGCTCTGATTATTGCCTACTTCTTCCAGCGCTTCTTTGCACTGGATACAAAACTGGCTACCTTGGTTGGAGTAGGTTCTTCCATCTGTGGGGGTTCTGCCATTGCGGCGACAGCGCCTGTTATTGATGCTAAGGAAAAGGAAGTAGCCCAAGCTATCTCCGTTATCTTTTTCTTCAATGTCTTGGCTGCGCTCATCTTTCCAACCCTCGGCACCTGGCTTCATCTATCCAATGACGGCTTCGCCCTCTTTGCAGGAACTGCAGTCAATGATACTTCCTCTGTAACCGCCACAGCTAGCGCCTGGGATAGTCTCTACCAGACCAATACCCTCGAATCCGCAACCATTGTCAAACTCACACGTACTCTAGCTATCATCCCCATCACTCTCTTTCTCTCCTACTGGCAAAGTCGTGAACAAAAAAATAAGCAAGGCTTACAACTGAAAAAAGTCTTTCCACTGTTTATCCTTTACTTTATCCTTGCATCTCTCCTAACCACCCTACTGACCTCTCTCGGTGTATCCAGTAGTTTCTTTACCCCTCTCAAACAACTCTCCAAATTTCTCATTATCATGGCCATGAGTGCTATCGGACTCAAAACCAATCTGGTAGCTATGGTCAAATCCAGCGGAAAATCCATTGTTCTCGGAGCTATCTGCTGGATTGCCATCATCCTCACCAGTCTTGGTATGCAGACCCTTATCGGCATTTTCTAATACTCTTCGAAAATCTCTTCAAACCACGTCAACGTCGCCTTGCTGTAGGTATGGTTACTGACTTCGTCAGTTCTATCTACAACCCCAAAACAGTGTTTTGAGCAATCTGCGGCTAGTTTCCTCTTTGCTCTTTGATTTTCATTGAGTATAACACAAAAGGTAGCCCATCAGCTACCTTTTTCTTATACTTCCTCAATTAAGCGAGTATGTTCTCTCTTGATGCAACGATTCATCACGATATCATCGCATCCACCAGCACGCAAGATTTCTTCCGCCTCTAGACTTTCAAGTCCCAGCTGTGCCCAAAAAATATTAGCATCAGCCTTGAGAAAATCACGCGCCACATCTGGCAAAAACTCACTGCGACGGTAAACATTGACAATATCTACAGGAAAAGGAATCTCTGCTAGGCTAGCATAAACCTTTTCACCCAAGATTTCGCCACCTGCAACCTTAGGATTGACTGGGATGATTTTATAACCCCGAGCCTGCATTTCCTTGGTCACTCGATTGCTAGTTGTTTCCTCACGGTCTGACAAACCTACCACAGCAAGGATTTTACTCGCTGTTAGATACTGACGAATCACGCCATCACTTGGATTGATAAATTCTTGACTCATAGAAATCCTCCTTTTTCATCAGTATAGCACAATTTGAAAAGGCTTGCATAATTCTACTACAAAAAAGAGGACTAGCCCCCTTTTTATTTAGCTTCGTACCAGGTTGCCCCTTCATTCTCATCTGCGATGAGGGGAACACTGAGTTGAATGGCTTCTTCCATAGTTTGTTTTACCAATTTTTTCATCTCTGCTAATTCCGATTTAGGAACTTCAAGGACAATTTCATCATGCACTTGTAACAGCATCTTGGTCTGATAACCACCTGCAACTAGAGCCTTGTCTAGCTGAATCATAGCAATCTTGAGAATATCTGCCGCAGATCCCTGAATAGGAGAGTTGATAGCAGTCCGCTCCGCAAAACCACGAATGTTAAAGTTACGCGAATTGATATCTGGCAACTCACGACGACGCTTGAAGAGGGTCTCTACATAGCCCTTATCACGCGCCTCACGCACCACTTCATCCATGTAGTTTTTAATACCTGGGAAGCGTTCAAAGTAGGTATCAATGTAGGCTTTGGCCTCCTTACGGCTAATGCCCAAATTATTAGACAAACCAAAATCTGAAATCCCGTAAACCACTCCAAAGTTCACTGCCTTGGCATTACGACGGTCATTTGCAGTCACATCCTCGGGACGCTCAATGCCAAAGACACGCATGGCTGTCGAAGTATGGATATCTGCCCCCTCTTGGAAAGCCTTAATCAAGTGCTCGTCCTTAGAAATATGCGCCAAAACGCGCAATTCAATCTGTGAATAGTCGGAGCTGAGCAGTACACTATCCTCCCACTCAGGCACAAAAGCCTTACGAATGAGACGGCCTTGCTCCAAACGCACAGGGATATTTTGCAAGTTTGGATCCACACTAGACAAACGCCCAGTCTGGGTCAAATCTTGCACATAGCGGGTGTGAATCTTGCCATCAGCCAAAATCCAGTCCTGCAAACCAATCACATAGGTAGACTGAATCTTGGCAATCTGACGGTAATCGAGAATTTTCTTAACAATCGGTGCAATAGGAGCCAGACGCTCCAAGACATCCACCGCTGTTGAGTAACCTGTCTTGGTTTTCTTAGTGTATTCTAAAGGAAGTGCCAACTTTTCAAAGAGAAGCACGCCCAACTGCTTAGGCGAATTGATATTAAACTCCTCACCAGCCAGTTCGTAAATCTCTTGAGTGAGTTTTTCAATGACAAGCTCATTTTCAGCCTGCATCTCAAGCAAGGTCTCTTTCTTGACCGTAATCCCAGCAATTTCCATCTTGGCAAGGACAAAAGCCAGAGGTTGCTCCATCTCATAAAGAAGCTCTAATTGCCCATTTTCACTGAGTTTTTCAAGCAAAATAGGCTCTGTTTCAACCAAAACAGCAATCTTACGAGCCAAGTGTTCCAAGAATTTCTCGCGTTCAGGAATGACCTTCTTGACTCCCTTACCATAGAAAGTCTCATCATCGACCAAGTAAGTCTGACCATAAAGACTAGCGATGGTCGCAATTTCATTGTCCTCCACAGTCGAAAGGAGGTATTTAGCCAAACGGCTATCAAAAGCAGGCGCCTGTAAATCCACACCAAAACGATGCAAGAGAACCTTAGCCTTCTTAAAATCATAAACTCTCAGAGGTGTTTTTCTAAAAAGTCCTTGAAAATCGGCTCTTGCAAAAGTTCAAGCTTGTCTGTAGCATAGAGCTTTTCCCCACAAGACCAGGCAAATCCAACCAAATCATCTGTATGGTAATTCTCACCAAAAAGCTCAAAATGGAAGATAGACTCTTCACTCAGCATATCTTGACTGATTTGGTCAACGATAGTAAAGTCCAAGCTCTCAGACACATCAGCTGACGACACATTTAAAGCCTGCTTGAGCTGTTTGAAGCCCATCTCATCATAGAATTTCCCAAGATTTTCAACATCTGGACCACTATAGACCAAATCCTTCAAACCAATCGCAATCGGTGCCTTGGTATCAATGGTCGCCAGTGTTTTAGACAAAAAAGCCTGTTCCTTATCATTGATGAGATTTTCCTTCATCTTAGAAGCCTTCATCCCATCGATATTTTCATAAATTCCCTCAAGCGAACCATGCTCCAGCAAGAGCTTGATACCCGTCTTTTCACCAATTTTGGTCACCCCAGGGATATTATCCGACTTATCACCCATGAGCGCCTTAAGATCGATAAACTGAGTCGGTGTAATGCCCATTTTTTCCATGAGATAGTCCGGCGTAAAGGCCTCAAACTCAGCCACACCTTTCTTGGAAATCTCAACCACCGTATGCTCATCCGTCAGTTGAATCAAATCCTTGTCCCCACTGACAATGGTAATATCAAAACCATCCTGCTCTGCTAGTTTATCCAGTGTCCCAATGATATCATCTGCCTCATACTGAGACAACTCATAGTGACGAATCCCCATATGATCCAGCAACTCACGAATAAAGGGAAATTGCTCACGAAACTCATCAGGAGTCTTAGCCCGACCACCCTTATAGTCCGCATACATCTCTGTCCGGAAGGTCGTCTTTCCCGCATCAAAAGCCACCAAAATATGACTTGGCTCAACCCGCTCCAATAAATGACTTAACATCAACTGGAAACCGTAAATCGCATTGGTATGCAAGCCAGCCGCATTCTTAAAACGGTCCAACTGCTGATAGAGCGCAAAAAACGCCCGAAAAGCAACAGAAGACCCATCAATCAATAATAATTTTTTCTTATCCATACACCCATTATAAAGGAAAGTACCAAAAAATACCATTGGGAAGAGCCATACCCAATATTTTTCACACTTTTTCCGAATAAATAGATAGTAACAGTGAATCTAGTAAACCTAGATTTAAAAATGTGCTATAATGAAAGGAGAGAAAGTATGACTGTACGTCATCCGGGCATTAGCCCGACCAATGATTTGGTTGCTAAGAAAATCTTTAGCAATCCAGAAATCACTTGTCAATTTATTCGCGATATGCTGGACTTACCAGCCAAAAATGTGACCATTTTGGAGGGGAGCAATATTCATGTCTTGCCTTCCCTACCGTACTCGGCGCAGGATTTCTATACCAGTATAGATGTTTTGGCTGAACTAGATAATGGAACCCAAGTAATCATTGAAATTCAAGTCCATCATCAGAATTTTTTCATCAATCGCCTATGGACTTACCTTTGCAGTCAGGTCAATCAAAACCTAGAAAAAATTCGTCAACGTGAAGGTGATACCCACCAGAGTTACAAACATATTGCGCCCGTTTATGCTATAGCTATCGTGGATAGCAACTACTTCCAAGATGACTTGGCTTTTCACAGCTTTAGCATGCGAGAGGACACGACAGGTGAGGTTTTAACCATCACCAATAATGGGCAAGAAAACCATCTGGTCAAGATGGCATTCTTGGAACTAAAAAAATACAGAGAAACCAGCAAAGATGAGATTCGCAAGCCGTGGTTGGAGTTTTTTGGGAATAAACCCTTTACCCAACAACCCGAGCGAGTCATCAGCCAAGCAGACCAACTGCTGGACTACAAGAGCTGGTCCGAGGAGGACAGGAAGATGTTTAGTCAACTACGTATGCGTGAAGAACAAGCCTTGTTAGCACAGGACTATGCCTTGGAGCAAGCTGAGGAGAAAGGTTTAGAGCGTGGTCTTGAACGCGGTCGTGCTGAAGGGATTGAACAAGGACTGGAACGAGGACGATCTGAGGGTCTTGAACAGGGTTTAGAACGTGGAAAACTTTTTGCCTTCTTAGACATGGTTCGTCAACATGTTTTAACTTCCGAATTTGCGAGTGAACAATTGGGTATGACCGTGGCTGAGTTTGAGGAGCTATTGAAAGACCATCATAAATAAGATCTAAAAATACAGAGAAACCAGCAAAGACGAGGTTCGCAAGCCGTGGTTGGAGTTTTTCGGGAATAAGCCCTTTACCCAAGAACCTGAGCGAGCCATCAGCCAGGCAGACCAACTGCTGGACTACAAGAGCTGGTCTGAGGAGGACAGGAAAATGTTTAGTCAACTACGTATGCGTGAAGAACAAGCTTTGTTAGCGCAGGACTATGCCTTGGAAACTGCTAGGGCGGAGGGTATCGAACAAGGTCTAGAGCGTGGCCTTGAACGTGGCCGTGCTGAGGGGATTGAACAAGAACTGGAACGAGGACGAGCAGAGGGTATCGAAGAGGGATTAAAAATAGGTCTAGTAAATCTCGTTCGTCAAGGTCTTTTGACTTCAGAGGTTGCTAGCCAGCAGTTAGGTATGACTGTCTCTGAGTTTGAGGAGCTCTTGTAAGACCATACAATAACTAATAACATAAAAGTGAACAGGACTAAAATACTATCCTGTTCACTTTTTATTTTATGCTATCCAACAAAGCCCTCACGCGATTATATGCCACAAAAAATAGGACACCGTCTTACCGCTGCCCCGTCAAAAATTTAAAATTTTTTTATTTGATGAATCTATTATACCAATCTTTTTTTAATGTATCAAGTATAATCTTTATTTTTTTGATATTTAGAAGTGAATTTTTTTCTCAGCCTCTATATAATTACGCAAAACAATAATTGCCTTTTTAAATCGGATTTAGATATTGCCCTTCTTCGAAATCGATAGAATCTTTCTTGATTATGTCTATATTATCGTGAGTTCGAAGAGTTGAGATTGTAATACAAGCTAAGAAAATACCAATGAATTACTCGCAATAATTCAAGATTATTTTTGGGATTCAATTATTTCATCTATTTCTTTATCTAACTGTTGCTTCAGAGAACCCTCAACTTTTTTTCGAATTTTTCACTATCGTTGAAACATCTGACTGTGTCTCTACAAAAGACAATACAACTTTAGCTAAAGCTGGATATTTCTCTTCGTATTCACAAATCATGTCTTTTATTATATTTTTTTCTTGGAAAAGTGTGTATAGAAGATTATATACAAACATTTTTCTTATGTTTTTTTGTATCTTGTAGATAGAAAAAGAAACCAAGTAATACAACAATAATTAAAAATAAAATTGTACCCATATTATTCTACCTCCTTTTATTATGAAACATTTTTTTCTAAATCGTTAATTCTCTTATCTCTATTAACAATTATTTTATTGAGCTCTTCAATCACCTTGGCTTGACTGTTAAAGGTCGTCTTATAATCTTTCCGTCTTTCTTCTTGTAATTTAAAAACAAAAATAATAAGCACCTAACGCTACTATGATACAGACTCCCAATGGAACATCATACCCAAAAAAATTCTTTTTAATGGCTCAATTATATTCATTTATTTAATCCTATTCAAAAAAATATGAGACTAAATATAATCCCTATCACTAGTATAGTAATCTTTTGATATTTTGTCAACACCTTTGTCAACACTTTTTCAATTTTTTTCCAACAAATAACATCCCTATTGACAAAAAAATAAGAGGAATTTCCCCTTATTTCTTTATTATATCCATTACACCCACTCACCGTTGGCATTTACTGTGTAACCATTGATTGTAGTGCTGACAGTTAGGGCACCTGAGCTATAAGCATAGTACCACTTACCATCTACAAGTTTCCAACCAGTTCTCATCACACCAGTTTCATCCAAGTAATACTATGAACCATCTTTCAGCCAACCTGTCTTCATTCCATCTTCTCTAGAGAAATAATACCAGTCACCGTCAATTTTCTTCCATCCAACAGAGCGATTTCCCTCATTATCAATAAAGAATTTTTTACCATCAATTACAGCAATATTGGGTGTCAGAATACCATCTTTTAGATAGTAAGTTTTTTCTTCTGTTTTGATAAATCCAGTTTTCTTCTCACCATTTTCAACGAAATAATAAGTCTTGTCAGCAACTTTTACCAATCCCAACTGTTTGAAGCCATCAGTTTCAAAGTAGTAGGTCTTACAATCAATCTTTTGCCAGCCAGTCATATAGACAAAACTCAACACACTACCATTGTTAAAGTCAAAAAAAGCAGGAGATAAATCTCCTGCGATATTAAATAATTACTTATTTAACCCATTCACCGTTTGCATTTACAGTGTAACCATCTGGTGTAGTAGTACTTACTGCAAGAGCTCCTGATGCGTATGAGTAGTACCAGTTACCACCAACTTGATACCAACCAGTTGCCATTGCACCTGATGATTTCAAGTAGTACCAAGTTCCGTTATCTTTAACCCAACCAGTTACCATCCAACCAGCTTGATCGAAGTAGTACCAAGTTCCGTTGATTTTTTCCCAACCGTTAGTTGTGTAAGAACCATCAGCGTGTTTGTACCACCAGCTAGAACCTGATTTAATCCATTCTGCTTTTTTAGCAGGTGTTTCAGTTGATTGAGCAGTAGCAGATTGTCCTTGGAATGTTACATCTGTACGAGCAGCAATAACGATATTTGCATTAGTATACAAATCTCCAGAAATTTTTAATTCACCTTTAAAATCTTTATCTTTCTGATCTGTAGCAAAAGATTTTACTAGACGATATTTTACAACTGCTCCTTCAGAGAAGCTTACTGGGAGTCCAACTTTTGCTTTAGTTCCAGCTGCATCAACTTTAACTTCAGTTTCTGTTGCAACAATAGCTGATCCTGTTGCATCTGTAGTAACCGTTACATATTTGACACCTTCAGAAGTAGGATATTCAAAATCAATAGCTACACCTGGGATTGGGTTTCCTTTACCATCTACAACATTTACACGAGCATGGTGTTTACCTTGTTCTTTAGCATCTTGAGTAACCAATTTACCTGTTGCTGGATCTACCATACCAGCTTTAAGAGTTACAGTGTTAGCTGAAACAGCTTGTACAGCACCAAATGCTGCAAGAGCGACTGCGCTTGTCAATAAAACTTTTTTCATCGTTTTATCTCCTTCATTTTTCATTATATATTTTTCGTAAGACTATCTTACTACCATACAGTATATAAATATTTGCAGGATTTGTCAAGGGTTTTCTTCTAGTTTTTTTAAAGTTTTTTTACCTATTTTTTTAGAAAAAAAGGTGAAAAAAACATCTTTGTGAGAAAAAAATACCCGTCAAATACTGTATTTCTGAGTGAAAATCTCACAAACTAATCATCCTTGAGTAAAATCATTCATATCTAATCCACATAGACAGTTGGATAGAACTCACTTCCTTGGTATTATCTTATAAACCCTCATAAAAGTCAAGTAAAAACGGCAAGTATTCAACTAAAACTTGCCATTTCATAAACTTTCTACTATATAAAGATTAAACTCATAATAAAGCTTCAAACTCAGCAACGGTCATGCCCAATTGTTCACTCGCAACCTCAGATGTCAAAAGACCTTGGTGGACCATATCCAGGAATGCAAAAAATTTCCCACGTTCTAATCCTTGCTCAATACCTTCTACTCGTCCTTGTTCAACTCCTTCTGCACGACCACGTTCAAGTCCACGCTCTAATCCCTTTTCCTCAGCTTGTTCCAAGGCATAGTCCTGAGCCAATAATGCTTGTTCTTCTCGCATACGTAGTTCACTAAACATTTTCCTGTCCTCCTCGGACCAGCTCTTGTAGTCCAGCAGTTGGTCTGCTTGGCTGATGGCTCGCTCGGGTTGTTGGGTAAAGGGCTTGTTGCCGAAAAACTCCAACCATGGTTTGCGAACCTCATCTTTGCTGGTTTCTCTGTATTTTTTTAATTCCAAGAATGCCATCTTAACCAGATGGTTTTCCTGACCGTTAGTGCTGGTCTTATAACAGCGCTTCAAACTCCGCTACTGACATACCCAATTGTTCACTCGCGAATTCGGAAGTTAGAGCATGTTGGCGAACCATGTCCAAGAAAGCAAAGAGTTTTCCTCGTTCAATCCCCTCAGTTCGACCACGCTCCAGTCCCTGTTCTAAACCTTGTTCAATTCCCTCTGCTCGTCCACGCTCTAAACCTTTCTCCTCAGCTTGTTCCAAGGCATAGTCATGCGCTAACAAGGCTTGTTCTTCGCGCATACGTAGTTGACTAAACATTTTCCTGTCCTCCTCGGACCAGCTCTTGTAGTCCAGCAGTTGGTCTGCTTGGCTGATAGCTCGCTCGGGTTCTTGGGTAAAGGGTTTATTACCGAAAAACTCCAACCATGGTTTACGAATGCTATCTTTGCTGGTTTCTCTGTATTTTTTTAATTCCAAGAACGCCATCTTGACTAGGTAGTTTTCTTGTCCATTATTGGTGATGGTTAAGGCTTCACCTGTCGTGTCCTCTCGCATACTAAGCTATGAAAAGCCAAGTCATCTGAGAAGTAGTTGCTATCGACAATTGCGATGGCATAAACGGGTGCGATGTGTTTGTAGCTCTGGTGTGTATCACCTTCTCGTTGGCGAATTTTCTCTAGGTTTTGGTTGACCTGGCTGCATAAGTAAGCCCACAAACGATTGATGAAAAAATTCTGATGATGAACTTGAATCTCAATAATTACTTGAGTGCCATTATCTAGTTCAGCCAAGACATCAATACTAGTGTAGAAATCCTGTGCCGAGTATGGCAAAGAAGGCAATACATGAATATTGCTCCCCTCCAAAATGGTTACATTTTTGGCTGGTAAATCCAACATATCGCGAATAAATTGACAAGTGATTTCTGGATTGCTAAAGATTTTCTTAGCTACCAAGTCATTGGTTGGGCTGATGCCCGGATGTCTTAGAATCATCCTCTTCCTCCTTTTATTATACCACAGTTTTATACTCAATGAAAATCAAAGAGCAAACTAGGAAACTAGCCGCAGGCTGTACTTGAGTACGGCAAGGCGACGTTGACGTGGTTTGAATTTGATTTTCGAAGAGTATTAAATCTAGGTTTACTAGATTCACTGCCACTATCTATTTATTCGCAAAAGAGACGAAAAAACCTGAGAATCATCTCAGGCTTGGTCATTAAATCTTTTTCTCAATACTGAAAAGTGGAGAAAGTGGGCGTTTTTCATGGATACGTACGATAGCATCTCCCAAAAGATGAGCGATTGAAATCTGCTCAATCTTATCAATCAAACGCTCTTCTGGCAGATAGATGGTATCCAAAACAACCAATTTCTTAATAGCTGATTTTTGGATATTGTCCATAGCAGGACCAGAAAGAACTGGGTGCGTACAGCTCGCATAGACTTCAACAGCACCAGCTTCTGCAAGGGCATCCGCTGCATGACAAATCGTTCCAGCAGTATCAATCATATCATCAATCAAGATACAAGTCTTGCCTTCGACCTTACCGATGATGTTCATGACTTCACTGGTATTCATCTTATCAACACTGCGACGTTTGTCGATGATAGCGATAGATGTTTTCAAAAATTCTGCCAACTTACGGGCACGAGTCACTCCTCCATGGTCTGGGCTGACAACCACATAGTCAGAACCAACCATGCCACGACGCTCAAAATAATCCGCAATCAGAGGAGCCCCCATCAAGTGATCCACAGGAATATCAAAGAATCCTTGAATCTGCGCAGCATGCAAGTCGATGGTCAATAAACGATCCACTCCAGCTACTTCAAGCATATTTGCGACAAGTTTTGAAGTGATTGGCTCACGCGCTCTCGCCTTTCTATCCTGACGTGCATACCCATAGTAAGGCATGACAACATTGACAGATTCTGCACTGGCACGCTTCAAAGCATCCACCATAATCAAAATTTCAAGCAGATTGTCATTTACAGGCGAACTAGTTGATTGTAAGATAAAGACGTGTTTCCCACGGATTGATTCTTCGATGTTGACCTGAATCTCTCCATCTGAAAATTGGCGAACACTTGATTTCCCCAACTCTATCCCAATCTCCTGCGCCACACGTTCTGCCAATTCTTTATTAGAAGAAAGGGCAAACAGCTTTAAATCAGAAAAAGACATGATTTCCTCCGGTATATATGTATCACTTGTGCTTTTCACAAGATTTTCCATCTACCATTGTAGCGCTTTTTACACTATTTTTCAATCAAAAATAAAAGAAGGGCACCATATTTGTACCCTTGCATCATTCTTTTAAAAAATATTCTAGTTCATCAACTCATCGTTCTTCTCAACAAAGCGATAAGCCTGATAAAAACCATAAAGAGTAATAGCTGTAACCACTGGAATCGCTAAAGGCAACTCTGTCTCCAATTCAACAAAAGGAGAGTTAAACAAGAAATGAGTTCCCAAGGCTAAACCTAGGAAAATAAACCCCTGTTTCTTGCCAACCTTTTGTCCTTTATAGGCTCTGTAAAGCAAGTAAACACCTACTACAGCCAGACCTGAAAAAGTCCAGTGAGAGGCAATTCCTGAGATGATACGCTCTAAAATCCTCGAAATAGTAAAGTCAAAGCCCTCTGGCAAATCCGTACGAATATAGCCAATATCCTCAATCATTTGGAATCCCAAACCTGAAGCAATCCCAAGTAAAAACAAAGATTTTAATTTTCGCACAGGAACCAAAGCCAAAACAAAGACAAGTGGCAATAATTTCAAGGGTTCTTCTACTAAAGGAGCCACAATCGCACTTTCAAAGGCATTTAAAAATGCACTATCTGGGAAAAGAACGCCCAGTAAATCATGGATATAGGTATTAGCAAAACTAGACAACCAGCCTGCAAGGAACATCCCACCCAATAAAGACAAAATCAAGGCATTCTTTGGCAATTCCCATTTTTTCCCAATACGGAAAAGGAAATAAAGAGCCGGAATCATGTAAAAGAGAGCTAGAAAGATAGAAACTCCCATTAGTCCATATTCCGCACCTGACATCGAACCATCCGTATAATAGATGGTTTCATACTGCAAACCAATACATAGCAATAAAATAAAAATAAATAAAATACTGTTTTTCTTCATACACTTTCTTTCTAAATGAATTTTTTACAATTCTACGACTGTCATACTTCCTGTATCCACATCGTAAATAGCACCAGAGATAATGACATCGTCTGGTATTAAGGGAGACTCGATAAGAAGTTGCATGTCCTCACGCACACTCTCCTCTATATCTTGGAAGGGCAAGAAGTCCTGGTCTGACACATCGACACCCAATTCTTCCTTCAAATACTCCTGAAAAGAGCCATTTTCAAAAGTCTGAGCACCACAGTCTGTATGGTGCAATACCACAATCTCTCTTGTCCCCATTTGTTGCTGGGAAATAACTAGCGAACGAATCATGTCCTCAGTCACTCGACCACCTGCATTCCGCAAGATATGAGCATCCCCAAGTGCCAATCCCAAAGCTTGCGCAACGTGCAGACGTGAGTCCATACAGGTCACAATGGCTACTCTAGTTTTGGGTTTAAGTGGCAGATTTAACTGCCCATGTAGGGCAACATAAGCCTGATTGGCTTGCATAAACTGTTCAAAATACGACACGATTCCCTCCTCGAAAATTTGATAGTCAAATATTTCTCCTATCTTATCATTTTTAAGAGGATTTGTCACGGATTATGCAAAGACCTTTTTCAAAACTTCCTGAATCGTTGTCACCCCAATAACCTGAATTTCCTTGGGCGGGGTGATTCCTGTCAAGGAATTCTTAGGCACATAAATCTTAGTAAAGCCCAGTTTAGCAGCTTCATTGATGCGTTGCTCGATACGATTCACGCGCCGAATCTCTCCTGTCAAGCCCAGTTCTCCCTACAAAACATTCCTGAGGATTAGTTGGCTTGTCTTTATAACTCGAAGCAATGGCAACTGCAACAGCCAAGTCAATGGCAGGTTCATCCAATTTGACACCGCCAGCAGATTTGAGATAAGCATCCTGATTTTGCAAGAGGAGACCTGCCCGTTTTTCCAAAACAGCCATAATCAAGCTGGCACGATTGAAATCAAGGCCTGTCGTCGTACGCTTGGCATTTCCAAACATGGTCGGTGTCACCAAAGCCTGAACCTCAGCCAAAATCGGACGCGTCCCTTCCATGGTCACAACGATGGAGGAACCAGTCGCCCCATCCAAACGCTCTTCTAGGAAAACTTGACTAGGATTGAGCACCTCAACCAAGCCACCTGACTGCATCTCAAAAATCCCAATCTCATTAGTGGAACCAAAACGGTTTTTGACTGCTCTCAAGATACGAAAGGTATGGTGACGTTCCCCTTCAAAGTAAAGCACCGTATCCACCATATGTTCCAACATACGCGGACCAGCTAAGGTTCCTTCCTTGGTCACATGACCAACGATAAAGATGGCGATGTTATTAGTTTTAGCCAGCTGCATGAGTTCAGCCATCACCTCACGCACTTGAGAAACAGACCCCTGCACCCCTGAAATCTCAGGAGACATAATGGTCTGGATAGAGTCAATGATGAGGAAGTCTGGATGGATGCGCTCCACCTCAGCTCGAACACTCTGCATATTGGTCTCTGCATAGAGATAAAACTCGCTATCAATATCTCCCAAGCGCTCTGCTCGTAGCTTAATCTGCTGAGCAGACTCCTCCCCACTGACATAGAGAACTGTCCCCACTTGAGACAACTGGGTTGAGACTTGTAGGAGAAGGGTTGATTTCCCGATTCCAGGATCCCCACCGATTAGGACGAGACTTCCTGGTACCACTCCGCCTCCAAGTACACGGTTGAATTCCTCCATCTCCGTCTTGGTTCGATTGACATTGATTGAAGTCACCTCAGCCAATTTCATGGGCTTGGTTTTCTCACCTGTCAAGGACACACGCGCATTCTTGACCTCGGCAACCTCAACCTCTTCTACAAAAGAAGACCAAGACCCACAGTTGGGACAACGTCCCAGATATTTAGGGGAATTATACCCACAATTTTGACATACAAATGTCGCTTTTTTCTTTGCGATGATAAACCTCTTTCTATATCTCTAACTCACACTCAATCACTTGGCAAAAATCAATCTTCTCATTTGGCACAAACTGGCGCATGAGCATTCGATGAGCAACAACTACCACAGTCTGATGTTCTCGATACTTAGACATACATTCTAGAAACCGAGACTTCATCTCCGCAGCTGTCTCATATTGAATAGGACTATTAGGAAGTAACTCCCCCTTATTTTCTAGAAACATAGTACGAGCTTTTTCAAAATTATCTGTGCCACTTTCATAGACCTGCCATTCATGTAATAATGGCTCCACTCTCAAAGGAAGTCCCGTAGTACAAACCACATAAGAAGCCGTTTCTAAAGCTCTTGTGACTGCAGAAGATACGATTATTTCAGCTGAAGAGAGTAAAGGATTTTTGCTCAGTTCCTGAGCTTGCTGCCGTCCCTTCTCAGACAAGGGTGCCAAATCTATCCCAAAACCCGTATAAGAACGCTCCTCTAACTCACGGTAATCTGGCTCCCCGTGACGTACAAAGATAATCTTCATCTTAGTGTCCAGTTGACCCAAAACCACCAGTTCGAACGCCATCAGCCGCATCTCCATCTGCAATTAAGAAAGGAGCAAAGACAGCCTGGACCACACGTTCCCCAACTTCAAGAACAACCTCTTGGTCTGTGATATTCTTCATCTGCGCAAAAATATGCCCTTCATTTCCCAGGATTTCCATAATAATCCCCATCAATGACCCCAACTGAATTAATTAAAACCAAACCCTTCTTACGAGGGTTTGAAGAGCGATCATAGAGATAGAGAACCTCAGTCGGTTGCATATAAGCCTTAACTCCTGTCGGAACCAATACAATCTCTCCTGGCGCAATAACTGTACGCACAGCAACCTTTAAGTCGTAACCAGCCGCATGCGCCGTCTCACGCTTGGGCAATAAATTTTTCATCTGTAAAAAGTCGAAACCAATTCAAAACCACGAATTTTCATCATCTTCTCTTTTCTATTATCATTTATTCTAGATTATTCTATCTTATTTATTCGGAAAAAAAGCACGAAAAAAAGAGCACACAATTCAAATCGCTTAGGGCTGCTGGATTCCTCCCTGACCCGCTTCACGCAGAACTGTTGCTCCACTATTTATTATATCACATTCCTATTCATTTTTAAAAAGCAAAATTATTTTTTTCCGTCTATTTCTAAAAAAAGTCCTGCATAATAGCTGCGCATTCATCTTCCAAAATTCCCTGTTTCAACATCCACACGATGATTGAGACGCTCATCTGTCAAGATATCGTACAAACTCCCAGCAGCGCCAAATTTCTGGTTTTTAGCCCCATAGACCACGTTTGGAATACGGGCAAGTCCAATCGCCCCACTACACATGACACAAGGCTCAATGGTCACAAAAAGCGTGCAATCCAGCAAGCGCCAGCTCTCCTCACTCAGGTTCGCATTCTCTATAGCCATAATCTCCGCATGCATAACCGCTCGTTGCAATTCCTCACGCGCATTATGCCCACGACCAATGATTTCTCCGTCCTTGACAATCACACAACCAATTGGAATTTCATCGTGTTCAAGAGCAATCTCAGCCTCTCTCAAAGCTTCCTCATAAAGACTTCTTTTTTTCTTCAACTGTATAATTCATCAATTTCCCTTTTTCTACTTGTCGATTTTATTATTATATCATGAATCCCTAAGACAAAAAAAGCCACCGAATGCGGTGACTTTATAGGGAGATTATTATGAAAAAGAAAAGTTTAGGATATTTGTTACAACAAGTTAGGAGGTCTTCTTGTAACTGTCTATAGTATAACCGACCTATCTTAAACAAATCTTAAAAATCTCTTATGACCAAACACTTTCTAAAATATTTGTTTGTTCACGACCAGGACCTACTGAGAAAGTAGAAATACGAACGCCAACCAATTCACTCACACGACGAACATAGTTACGCGCATTCTCAGGAAGATCTTCCAAATTACGAACTCCAGTAATATCTTCTGACCAACCTGGCAACTCTTCATAGATAGGCTTGCAACGTTTCAATTGCTCAAGACTAGCTGGATAGTAGTCAATACGTTGACCATCAAGATCATAGGCCACACAGATTTTCACTGTATCTAAACCACTCAAAACATCGATAGAGTTCAATGAAAGGTTAGTGATACCAGAAACACGACGGCTATGACGCATCACAACTGAGTCAAACCAACCCACACGACGTGGACGACCAGTTGTTGTACCATATTCATGACCGACTTCACGGATACGTTCTCCCACTTCATCAAACAACTCCGTTGGGAAAGGTCCGTCTCCTACACGACTGGTATAGGCTTTACATACACCTACAACCTTATCAATCTTACTTGGACCAACACCAGAACCAATTGTCACACCACCAGCCACAGGGTTTGAAGAAGTAACAAATGGATACGTACCTTGGTCGATATCTAGCATAACACCTTGTGCACCTTCAAAAAGCACACGCTTTCCATTATCAAGCGCATCATTCAAGATTACAGATGTATCTGTCACATATTTTTTGATTTGTTGACCATATTCATAATATTCTTCAAAAATATCATCGAAAGCAATCGCTTTACTGTCATACAATTTTTCAAAAAGACGATTCTTTTCAGCAAGGTTACGTTCTAAACGCTCACGGAAAATATCTTTATCCAAAAGATCTGCGATACGAATCCCAACACGAGCAGCCTTGTCCATATAAGCTGGACCGATTCCCTTGATTGTAGTCCCAATCTTATTGTCGCCCTTAGCTTCTTCTTGCAAACGGTCTAACTCGATATGATAAGGCAAAATAACATGCGCGCGATCAGAAATACGCAAGTTATCAGTTGTCACACCCTCCTCATGAAGATAGCTCAACTCTTTTACAAGAGATTTAGGATTTACAACCATACCATTCCCAATAACAGAGATTTTTTCAGGGAAGAAAATTCCAGATGGAATCAAGTGCAACTTAAATTTCTTACCATCAATCACAATCGTGTGACCTGCATTATCACCACCCTGGTAACGTGCAATCACTTCTGCATTCGCTGAAAGGAAATCTGTAATCTTCCCTTTACCTTCATCACCCCATTGGGTACCTACAACAACAACTGAAGTCATAATCTTGTCTGAGCCCTCAGGCTCTTCCTTTCTCACATACATGGCAGGAATCTCACCTGCAATTATATCTTACAATTTATTATAAGAAAAAAATCGCCTTTTTATCAAGAAGAAACAATAGAAAGATTTGCTATTTCCAACTATTAAAAAAATGATTTAGAAAAAAATAACTAGCTATTTATTATTATCTTTCTATAAAAAAAGTAAATTTGTTCGAAATTAACTCAGACTATCTCAACAAGAAATAAAACCTTGTTTCATTATCATCTTTTCAAGATACAAACGATAAGCAACACGATAATGGTAAACAATAAAATCCCTACGACACCCAATACCATATCTAACTAAATAATAAATCAAAAAAATTTAAAATGAAAATGTTCCCAGTCCCAACTATTACCAAAGAAAGTAGCATACTCTTCTTCGATACTGTCATAGAAATCAGTCATCTGATCATAAATATTTTTGTAGCATAAGCATACACTCCTTTACTTTTTTTATGATCTTATTCTAACAAAAAAATTTTAATTAATCATTAATAACTCCTGAATTGTTAAAATACCAACCTCAACAAGAGAAAAAAATAGATAGAATATGGTATGAAAATACTGCTCATAAGCCCAGAAAACACGTTCGGAACGTTTAGCTGCTCCGCCAGTGGGACTCAGACCTACGACATCATGATTAACAGTCATGCGCTACTACCAACTGAGCTATGGCGGATAAAAGCTAAAGCGACTTCCATATCTCACAGGGGCAACCCCAACTACTTCCGGCGTTCTAGGGGCTTAACTTCTGTGTTCGGCATGGGTACAGGTGTATCTCCTAGGCTATCGTCACTTAACTCTGAGTAATACCTACTCAAAATTGAATATCTATTCAAATCAAGAAAACCGTTCGCTTTCGTATTCTCAGTTACTTTGGATAAGTCCTCGAGCTATTAGTATTAGTCCGCTACATGTGTCGCCACACTTCCACTTCTAACCTATCTACCTGATCATCTCTCAGGGCTCTTACTGATATAAAATCATGGGAAATCTCATCTTGAGGTGGGTTTCACACTTAGATGCTTTCAGCGTTTATCCCTTCCCTACATAGCTACCCAGCGATGCCTTTGGCAAGACAACTGGTACACCAGCGGTAAGTCCACTCTGGTCCTCTCGTACTAGGAGCAGATCCTCTCAAATTTCCTACGCCCGCGACGGATAGGGACCGAACTGTCTCACGACGTTCTGAACCCAGCTCGCGTGCCGCTTTAATGGGCGAACAGCCCAACCCTTGGGACCGACTACAGCCCCAGGATGCGACGAGCCGACATCGAGGTGCCAAACCTCCCCGTCGATGTGAACTCTTGGGGGAGATAAGCCTGTTATCCCCAGGGTAGCTTTTATCCGTTGAGCGATGGCCCTTCCATACGGAACCACCGGATCACTAAGCCCGACTTTCGTCCCTGCTCGAGTTGTAGCTCTCGCAGTCAAGCTCCCTTATACCTTTACACTCTGCGAATGATTTCCAACCATTCTGAGGGAACCTTTGGGCGCCTCCGTTACCTTTTAGGAGGCGACCGCCCCAGTCAAACTGCCCGTCAGACACTGTCTCCGATAGGGATCACCTATCCGGGTTAGAGTGGCCATAACACAAGGGTAGTATCCCAACAACGTCTCCTTCGAAACTGGCGTCCCGATCTCATAGACTCCTACCTATCCTGTACATGTGGTACAGACACTCAATATCAAACTGCAGTAAAGCTCCATGGGGTCTTTCCGTCCTGTCGCGGGTAACCTGCATCTTCACAGGTACTAAAATTTCACCGAGTCTCTCGTTGAGACAGTGCCCAAATCATTACGCCTTTCGTGCGGGTCGGAACTTACCCGACAAGGAATTTCGCTACCTTAGGACCGTTATAGTTACGGCCGCCGTTTACTGGGGCTTCAATTCATACCTTCGCTTACGCTAAGCACTCCTCTTAACCTTCCAGCACCGGGCAGGCGTCACCCCCTATACATCATCTTACGATTTAGCAGAGAGCTGTGTTTTTGATAAACAGTTGCTTGGGCCTATTCACTGCGGCTGACGTAAAGTCAGCACCCCTTCTCCCGAAGTTACGGGGTCATTTTGCCGAGTTCCTTAACGAGAGTTCTCTCGCTCACCTGAGGCTACTCGCCTCGACTACCTGTGTCGGTTTGCGGTACGGGTAGAGTATGTTTAAACGCTAGAAGCTTTTCTTGGCAGTGTGACGTCACTAACTTCGCTACTAAACTTCGCTCCCCATCACAGCTCAATGTTATAGAACTAAGCATTTGACTCAGTTCACACCTCACTGCTTAGACAGACACTTCCAATCGTCTGCTTTAGTTAGCCTACTGCGTCCCTCCATCACTACATACTCTAGTACAGGAATATCAACCTGTTGTCCATCGGATACACCTTTCGGTCTCTCCTTAGGTCCCGACTAACCCAGGGCGGACGAGCCTTCCCCTGGAAACCTTAGTCTTACGGTGGACAGGATTCTCACCTGTCTTTCGCTACTCATACCGGCATTCTCACTTCTATGCGTTCCAGCGCTCCTCACGGTACACCTTCATCACACATAGAACGCTCTCCTACCATACCTATAAAGGTATCCACAGCTTCGGTAAATTGTTTTAGCCCCGGTACATTTTCGGCGCAGGGTCACTCGACTAGTGAGCTATTACGCACTCTTTGAATGAATAGCTGCTTCTAAGCTAACATCCTAGTTGTCTGTGCAACCCCACATCCTTTTCCACTTAACAATTATTTTGGGACCTTAGCTGGTGGTCTGGGCTGTTTCCCTTTCGACTACGGATCTTAGCACTCGCAGTCTGACTGCCGACCATAATTCATTGGCATTCGGAGTTTATCTGAGATTGGTAATCCGGGATGGACCCCTCACCCAAACAGTGCTCTACCTCCAAGAATCTCTAATGTCGACGCTAGCCCTAAAGCTATTTCGGAGAGAACCAGCTATCTCCAAGTTCGTTTGGAATTTCTCCGCTACCCACAAGTCATCCAAGCACTTTTCAACGTGCCCTGGTTCGGTCCTCCAGTGCGTCTTACCGCACCTTCAACCTGCTCATGGGTAGGGTCACATGGTTTCAGGGTCTACGTCATGATACTAATGCGCCCTATTCAGACTCGGTTTCCCTACGGCTCCGTCTCTTCAACTTAACCTCGCATCATATCGTAACTCGCCGGTTCATTCTACAAAAGGCACGCTCTCACCCATTAACGAGCTCGAACTTGTTGTAGGCACACGGTTTCAGGTTCTATTTCACTCCCTCCCGGGGTGCTTTTCACCTTTCCTCACGGTACTGGTTCACTATCGGTCACTAGGGAGTATTTAGGGTTGGGAGATGGTCCTCCCAGATTCCGACGGGATTTCACGTGTCCCGCCGTACTCAGGATACTGCTAGGTACAAAGACTATTTTAAATACGAGGCTATTACTCTCTTTGGCTGATCTTCCCAAATCATTCTTCTATAATCTTTGAGTCCACATTGCAGTCCTACAACCCCGAAGAGTAAACTCTTCGGTTTGCCCTCCTGCCGTTTCGCTCGCCGCTACTAAGGCAATCGCTTTTGCTTTCTCTTCCTGCAGCTACTTAGATGTTTCAGTTCACTGCGTCTTCCTCCTCCATCCTTAACAGATATGGGTAACAGGTAGTACCTGTTGGGTTCCCCCATTCGGAAATCCCTGGATCATCGCTTACTCACAGCTACCCAAGGCATATCGTCGTTTGTCACGTCCTTCTTCGGCTCCTAGTGCCAAGGCATCCACCGTGCGCCCTTATTAACTTAACCTTATTTTTTGACCTTTCAGTCATAAACTCTTATTAATACTACAGCGTTTTCGGTTTATTTTCTTGTTACTATTTGATATAGATATTCAATTTTCAATGTGCATTACTTGGTGATCTCTCACCAATGGAGCCTAGCGGGATCGAACCGCTGACCTCCTGCGTGCAAAGCAGGCGCTCTCCCAGCTGAGCTAAGGCCCCTAAGACCTCTCAAGACTAAACAAGACCAATGTGCAGTTCCTTATCCTTAGAAAGGAGGTGATCCAGCCGCACCTTCCGATACGGCTACCTTGTTACGACTTCACCCCAATCATCTATCCCACCTTAGGCGGCTGGCTCCAAATGCAGTTACCTCACCGACTTCGGGTGTTACAAACTCTCGTGGTGTGACGGGCGGTGTGTACAAGGCCCGGGAACGTATTCACCGCGGCGTGCTGATCCGCGATTACTAGCGATTCCGACTTCATGTGGGCGAGTTGCAGCCTACAATCCGAGCTGAGACTGGCTTTTAAGAGATTAGCTTGCCGTCACCGGCTTGCGACTCGTTGTACCAGCCATTGTAGCACGTGTGTAGCCCAGGTCATAAGGGGCATGATGATTTGACGTCATCCCCACCTTCCTCCGGTTTATTACCGGCAGTCTCGCTAGAGTGCCCAACTGAATGATGGCAACTAACAATAGGGGTTGCGCTCGTTGCGGGACTTAACCCAACATCTCACGACACGAGCTGACGACAACCATGCACCACCTGTCACCTCTGTCCCGAAGGAAAACTCTATCTCTAGAGCGGTCAGAGGGATGTCAAGACCTGGTAAGGTTCTTCGCGTTGCTTCGAATTAAACCACATGCTCCACCGCTTGTGCGGGCCCCCGTCAATTCCTTTGAGTTTCAACCTTGCGGTCGTACTCCCCAGGCGGAGTGCTTAATGCGTTAGCTGCGGCACTAAACCCGGAAAGGGTCTAACACCTAGCACTCATCGTTTACGGCGTGGACTACCAGGGTATCTAATCCTGTTTGCTCCCCACGCTTTCGAGCCTCAGCGTCAGTTACAAGCCAGAGAGCCGCTTTCGCCACCGGTGTTCCTCCATATATCTACGCATTTCACCGCTACACATGGAATTCCACTCTCCCCTCTTGCACTCAAGTTAAACAGTTTCCAAAGCGTACTATGGTTAAGCCACAGCCTTTAACTTCAGACTTATCTAACCGCCTGCGCTCGCTTTACGCCCAATAAATCCGGACAACGCTCGGGACCTACGTATTACCGCGGCTGCTGGCACGTAGTTAGCCGTCCCTTTCTGGTAAGATACCGTCACAGTGTGAACTTTCCACTCTACACTCGTTCTTCTCTTACAACAGAGCTTTACGATCCGAAAACCTTCTTCACTCACGCGGCGTTGCTCGGTCAGACTTTCCGTCCATTGCCGAAGATTCCCTACTGCGCCTCCCGTGAGTCTGGGCCGTGTCTCAGTCCCAGTGTGGCCGATCACCCTCTCAGGTCGGCTATGTATCGTCGCCTTGGTGAGCCGTTACCCCACCAACTAGCTAATACAACGCAGGTCCATCTGGTAGTGATGCAATTGCACCTTTTAAGCAAATGTCATGCGACATCTACTGTTATGCGGTGATAGCTATCGTTTTCAATAGTTATCCCCCGCTACCAGGCAGGGTTACCTACGCGTTACTCACCCGTTCGCAGCTCATCCGAGAAGCAAACGCTCCTCCTTCAGCGTTCTGCTTGCATGTATTAGGCACGCCGCCAGCGTTCGTCCTGAGCCGGATCAAACTCTCATTAAAGTTTGAGTTCTCACTCATTTCTGTCACTGACAGATTTATTGTTTTTTCATTGTTCAGTACTACAACATTGGTTGTAGTGCCCTGCACATTGGTTCGTCTTGTTCAGTTTTCAAAGGTCTTTGTCATTTGCTTCTCTCAAGTGACAACTATATTAGTATATCACAGTCGCTTTTCCTTGTCAACACTTTTTGAAACTTTTTTAAAACTTTTTCATCAAGTGTTCTCATCTGCAACATACCATAGTCCGTGCAGGATTCGAGACCCGTGTTACCGCCGTGAAAAGGCGGTGTCTTAACTCTTGACCAACGGACCTGAGTTGTTATTTTCAACTCTTACTATTATACCCGACTTTTTCTAAACTTTTGTCAACTACCTTTTTAAACTTTTTTTACTTTTTTGCATGAATTCCTAATGAGTACGGATGTCAAACTCTTTAAACACAATACGTAAGTCTCTTAACACTCTTTGACGCCCTCGGAAGCGTTCATCTCTTAAGACGCGTTCTAACTCTTCTTGTTGCTCTTTATTTTGTTTACTTCTATAATCTCTTAGTGTTTCATGAAAGAGATAATAATCGTCTAGCCAGAGTCCTCCCTCACTTATACGATGACTTATCTCACCCACTTCTTCATAAAGCTCTTTATCATATCTCCGTTTTTGACTTTCTTGTTTACGGAGATAATCTAGAATTCGATTCCGGAATTTTGTTTTGAAATATTTACGTAAACGAGGAATATCTTCTACAAGCCCTTCTTCTCTACTAATCAATTCATGTAGGCAAATCATTCCCTCTTGATCCCAGTCCGATAACTCCCATAAATGAAGGTAATATTCATTTCTACACTTATATACAATTCCCTGGACTTCTTCATACAATTCTTTTAAGCACAATCTTCCCCTTTCTGTGTACAGTCAACAGATTCAAACACACTTTTGGCATTTCATCCATTCTGCACCTTTAGCTCCTCAACTACGCACAGAGATCTTGCCTCTCTCAGAGTTATTTTCGGCTCTATAGTCTGTAGTGGGTAACTATGGATATTATGGAGCCTTTTCAATAATGAGTCCCTTATGACCTGTAATGAAAAGCGAGTCAAACAACTCATTAGAAAAGAATCCATATGGAACAATTACATTTTGTCACAAAAACTTCTCGATATCAAGACCCTAATATCCAATTTATGGATATCATCAATATAGGGATACACACAAAGAAATCATCCTTAAACTAGATCTACGATGCTCCATCTTGTCACTTATTGGCAAAGTCAAATGATATGACTTTTCAAAAGCCGTCTAAGATTCCTTACCTAAAACGATGGTATGCCTGCAAATTCTTCTGAAAAAGCATTCGTTTCAAGTGCTATCATTAACTCGAAGATGATGGTCGCCGAGGACCTCTCACTCGTCAGAAGAATCATCAAGTTCTCGTATCATCAACCAAGGTGCGCAAAAAGCTGATTGAAAAAGACCCTATGATATTGCTCATCGGCTGGCTATTTCAGCTTCAGCTTTAATAAATTTCGTAAAGCTCAATGATTTCCACTTTAAGTCTGATTTTCTTGCCTCCCCTGGATTGTCACTGGGACAGTACGCTTTTACTGAGGAAGATGAGCTTTATTGCACAAGATTTTGACAAGCTAACTTATTATCCGCACTGTTTCTTGAAGGCAGAACACAGGTATCATCCGAAATCACTTTCTGCGCTGACGAGCTGTTCGTTGTCGGGTGAAAATCATTACGATGGATATGTTTTGGCCCTTACTACCGATAATTGCCGGTAAAACTTTCCTAACGCTAAATCGTTCTTGACCGCTTTCACATTGTCCAACATCTAAAGCGTGCTATGGTCGTGTCCGTGTCCAAATCATGAATCAATTTGGGCAATCCCATGAATACAAGGCCATCAAACGCTACTGGAAAACTCATTCTTGGGATAGTCAGCAACTCGGTGATAAACGATTTTATCGCCCCTACTTTTCGTATGCACTTAACGAATAAAGAGATTCTGAACAGATTTTGAGCTATTCGAAGACTTGAAACACCACTACAATCTCTATCAACTCTTGCTTTTTCACTTTCAGAACAAGGAACCGACAAATTCTTCAGACTTATTGAGGACAATCTAAAGCAGGTTCATCATCTTTTCAGACATCTTCAAACCTTTCTAAAGGACAAAAGAAAATCGTCAACGCCCTTCAACTCTATTCTAACGCCAAACTGGGAAGCGACCAATAATCTCGTAAACTTATCAAACGAAATGCCTTTGGTTCGGAACTTTGAAAACTAAAAAATTTTATCTTCTCAATATCAAAAAGGACAAATTTCGTCCTTTCTAGATCTT
>BNJU01003744.1_pt1 | contig 56043 bp, 77 predicted proteins | sample 8539281 | NCBI WGS metagenome assembly BNJU01 (sample SAMD00202456, study PRJDB9452) | human saliva metagenome | isolation source: human saliva | place: Japan
TCTAGTGTGCAGTGGAGTTAAGGATATAAATACAAATAATAATATTATCTTAAAACGACAAGGAAATGATGGAGATTATTCAACCTTACATTGATATTAGCCTGAAGCTTTGTGACAGGTATGATAGGCATTCTGACCTTCCTGCGTATCACTGGTAAGGCGCAGATGGCACAGATCACGCCACTTGATACCGTAAGTGCCTTTGTGATTGGTGCCCTGGTCGGTGGTGTGCTGTACAACCCAGATATGTCTATGTGGCATATTCTCTTTGCCTTGGCAGTATGGGCCGCCTTCAATATGCTTGTCCGCTTCGCTATGCGTTCAGCGCGCCTGCGCCATTTCATCAAGGGTGAGAGTGTTTTCCTAGTAAAGAACGGTGTTATCAACTTCAGAAACTTCAAGCGCAACAGCCTTGAAATGGAGCAGTTCCGTTTGCTTCTCAGACAGAAAGGCATTTTCTCTATGTTTGAGGTTGAAGACGTACTGTTCAGATCCAATGGTGCCGTGACGGTTCTCCCGACTGGCAAAAGCTTCAGAATCATTTCTGCTGGTAAACAATGGTGAGTTTGTTGAGAGTGGCCTTACGCAGAGCGGTCGGTCGCAGACGTGGGCCTTACGTGTCATCAAGAAGAATGGCTTTTAACAGCCCGGCAGAGCTTTTCTGTATGGAGTGGACACCGGGAAAAGGTATTTATTTTTGTGACATACGAAGGTCACGTAAAGCGTGATATCGTAGAGGTCGGTGCTGACGAGATTGAGGCAGACAATGCACAGGTATAGCTTGTTGGCAAGACAAGGAGCAAACAGATAAGGATAGTGACACATATCCTGTATGTCACTTTTTTGTATAATGCTGTACGACAAGCATCATTCCTCAATCGAGTTTTAACACTCAGAGTTTGGATAACTCACTTATTTTCTCTATTTTTTTGCTTTCATAACAGTTTTGTTGTCTTGTCATTAAAATCAGTTGTTTGCGATTACTAATTATTGGACACTAATAATCCAAAATCAATGAGCTTGATTTAGGAGAGACCGAAGGCAAAGCCTATGCGCTAAAGGCATGGTGCAAGTCCTTGCATAGGGTCGTGTCGCTTGTCATCCACGATGTTACCTAATGGCAGTCGGCGCTTGTATTTCTGTACGGATGAGAGTATGGGCGGACGCGATGTGGTGGAGTACTACACCACACGTTTCCAAGAGGAGTTTTGCTTTCGCGACGCAAAGCAGTTCCTAGGTCTTACCGATTGTCAGGCACGTGACAAGAGAAAACTTGAGTTTGTTTTCAACTCTTCATTCACAGCACTCAATGTGGCGAAAATTATGTGCAAGGAACTTGGTACGTCCATCGGCCGCCTTTAAAGCGAAGATGATCAATGCCTATTACGCGCAACGAATTATTGACGTGTTCGAGAAAAGCCCGAACACGCCATTAAATAAAGAAAGGATAAATGATATATTTAGTTTCGCTGCTGATGCAGCATAATATTTAACGGACTATTGATATAGTTGAATTACGACAATATTTTTCTCAACGTATAGTCTATTTTTCATTATTCAATCAAATACTTTGCCGAATTCATCTGTATATTTCCGTAACTTTTGGCCACTGTAAATATTGTACCAATTTATTTGTAATTTTTCAATATTAAATACATTAAGAGTTACAATAGCACTCTATTCTTCTAACTTAGGGCAATTTAATTTTCATCGAATTCACGTTAAATTAAAGTCACATGTGGTATGAAAAATGGCAGACTTGAGAATAGTCAATCCTACACTAACGTATGAGGTCATATGACCGTTGTGACTAATTAGTTGATGTTGAGATATAAAATCATTAGGAAATTATTATTTTAAAAGCTGCATTATGAAAAAAATATAGATTTCAATAATATTCGACTTGTTAATGGATCATTAAACGATGGGTTCGAGGAATTTAGTGCCAATTGGCACGCAAAAGAGGACATTACAAACATAAAAGAAATTTGTGCGGAATGGTAAGCCGGATGGAGGTGTAGAGTGTTATTGGATTCTAGAAGATGATAGCCTAATAGCCTGGCAGGCTAAATATTTTTGTAATGCTTTTGATAATTCTCAGTATCAGCAGATAGATAATTCTGTGAAGGAGGCATTAAGTGCGTATCCCAATCTGAAGAAATACATCATTGCTGTTCCTATAGATCCTTCTGATGCTCATATTTCTGGTAGGATGAGTATGAAAGAGCGTATCAATGGTTATATAGATAGATGGCAGAAGATAAATGCCAATGTTACTTTCGAGTTTTGGTGGTCATCAGATCTTATTGCAAGACTTCAAATCCCTTCTAATCAAGGACTACTTCGTTTTTGGTTTGGTAATAATGAATTCACAGATGACAATTTTTCCTTATTTAATAAGGCGTCCATCCTAGACCTTGGTAATCGCTATACACCCAAGTTAAATATAGAGGTAAGTTCAGCCCAATATTTTTGCAGTCCTCTCACGAGGTAAATCCTTTAAAGAATTCCTTAACACTGAACTGGAAAAACCGAATCAGCTTGTCAAAAGATAGAAAAAGAATGAAAAATGTCAAGAAGCCACAGAGAGGGTTATAGACGTCAGGGAAAGTGTCGAGCGAATTAAAGAAGTTGATATTTTAGGAATTGAAAAAATTCCTATAGATGATTTTTTGTTATCGTTGATGTCCTTAGCGAATACCGTACAGGATATATACTATAATCTTATAGAAAAAGGATATTAGCCAAAACATTAACAGGGAAAAGCCTAAATATCTATGAATTACGTGCAGATATTTTGAACGTCTACAACGACCTTCATCAAGAAATCATGAAATTGGTTAATGATCCAGTACTGATTCTAGAAGGTGAGGCAGGTGTTGGTAAATCTCATTTGCTAGCTGATATTGTAGAGAAGCGTAAGAATGATAAATTGGATAGTTTGTTATTGTTAGGACAAAAGTTCACAACAGACGAAGAACCTTTACTCAGATAATGAGAATGCTTAATTTTGACGGATCTTCTGAAGAATTGTTAGAAACGCTTGAAGCCAAGGCTGAGATATCTGGGCATAGGTTAGTTGTATTCATAGATGCTATTAATGAGGGCATGGACTGAATATATGGCCAAACTGTATACGAAGTTTTATTGAGTCTTTCCGTGCGCATCCATGGTTAGGATTAGTCTTAAGTATACGTACATCATATGTACCAGCAATTATTCCTCGGGATGAATTCGGAGATGATTATTGTGTAAGGGCAATTCATAGAGGTTTTTGGTGCGAATACTGAAAGGCTGTCTTGACATATTTTAAGGAGTACAATATTTTGTATCCGTCGGTTCCCCTACTAAACCCTGAGTTTCGGAATCCTTTGTTCTTGCATTTGTTTTGTGAAGGCATGCAGAAGAATGGTTACCATAAAATACCTGATGGTATAAGGGGTATCTCTTCAGTAATTAAATTATTTTTGATGGTGTTGAGAAGTCTATCAGGTCTCATATCCGAAATTCATCATCTCATAGTGTGGTCGAGAAAGCTGTTCACAGGTATATTGAATACTTGACAAAGAATGGTTGTCATGAATTATCAGTAGATAAAGCAAGCGAAATATTATCGGAAATAAGTCCGCGAACTTTCAAAGAGGGAGAACTTGTCGATTTATTGATTTTCAGAAGGTGTTTTAGTAAGAACATCTTCTATGACAAAGATGGTGGATACGTTGAACGTATCTATCTTTCATACGAGCGTTTTGAGAATATATTGCAGGCAGAATATATTATTAATAATTTGAAACTTGACTCAGTGAGCCTTATAAATTACTTGAAAGATATCAAAAGATTAGATAAGGTTAATGGGTTGTTTGAAGCTCTAGCCATCTTACTACCAGAACGTAGAGGACAAGAACTGTTCGATGTTCTACCACAATTTAAGAAAAAGAAGATGTAGTTAATGCTGTGCTTTCAAGTTTGTTATGGCGGGACGAAAATACAATAGATTCTCGTCTTGATAGCTACTTCAAACAGTTTTTATGGTAATAGTCAATTTATGTACCGATTTGTTCTAACAATTATAGAGATAAGCTTTAATCATGGGAATTACTTTAATGCCAACTATCTTCATCATATTCTTGCGCCAATGAAGTTAGCTGATAGAGATGCAGTGTGGATTCCCATACTGTATCAAATTTATAGTGGTCAAGATAATATTATGGAGGAGATCATAAACTGGGCATGGGATGAAAGTGATAAGATTCATATTTCCGATAAATCTGTTGAATTAGGTGTCACCTTACTTGCTTGGTTGTTAGCTAGTACAAATAGAAAGCTACGCGACACAGCTACCAAGGCTCTAATTCAGCTATTGCATAGCTCGAATGAATATATTGATATCTCTGTTTGAGAAATTCAAGACGGTTGATGATCCTTACATTCAAGAAAGGCTTTACTGCATCGCTTTCGGCTGTGCAGTTCGCACCACGTCAAAAGAAAGTCTTAAAGAAATAAGTCTATATGTATATAGCTCGATATTTGACGTAAAGGGCGAAATCTATCCACACATATTACTACGTGATTATGCCCGAGAGATTATAGAATATGCAATATCAATTGGAGTAGAATTAGATATTGCCCTTGACAAAATAAGACCTCCTTACAACAGTAAGTTTGAGTTCGATGTTGTTACAGAAGAAGATATTATGTCTATATTGGATAAATGTGGTAATTATAAAAGATTCGCCCGGTATGTGCGGTATGGTAAAGTCTATGCTTCCTGAGCATAGCAGTCTCTCTATGGAGATTTCGGTAGATACACCTTCCAAAGTGCATTGAGCAATTGGAGGATAGATGCAGAAAGCTTAAACTATGTAGCCATTAAACTCATTATCAATAAATATGGATATAGTGAAGACAAACATGGTGTTTTTGATAAGGTAATTGGTTCAGGAAGAGGACGAACAACGACACCCAATGAGCGAATTGGCAAGAAGTATCAGTGGCTTGCGTTTCATGAATTGTTAGCACGTGTCTCGGATAATTTTCTCAAAATAGAAGGCGCATGGAGCAATAATTTGGTGAAATATGAAGGACCATGGGATCCATTTGTACGTGATATAGACCCAACAACATTAATTCATATTAACGAATTATCCCCAGAAGATGAGTTAAAAGATAACTTCTGGTGGAGTGTTGAAAAATATGCCAACTGGGATATGGATATGGTAGACTGGCTTAATGCAGATAATGATCTACCATCGGTTGAGCCCATCATCGAAAACGAAAGATTCAGATGGATGTGAATGGCTTTGCTGGAATGCTACCCTTCATGGGAAGAACCACATTATGATAATGGTATCTATAAGAGGCTATGGTATCAGGTAAGGAGCTGCATCGTTGACGAAACAGACTTCAATCGTATTTACGAATGGGCTAGCAAACAGGATTTTGGTGGAAGATGGATGCCAGAAAACAGCGAAAGGTATGAAATGTTATATCGTGAATACTATTGGTCTCCAGCTTATCATATCTATGACTCTGAAGGTATAACTAAAAAGGAACTCTACGATAGAAACTCTGAAGAGTTTATGGGGAATATAGAGATTACAGCTATTTATTATCTATGGGAAGCAGAAGAAGATCATTCCAAGGAAACAGCTTTCTCATGCCTTTTACCTTCAAAACAATTATTCGATGGGCTGGATATGAAGTTTACAGATAAACAAGGCATATTCTCTGATGACAACGGTAAAGTGGTTTTGTTTTGACACTAGTGAAGTTGAGAAATCAAAAAGTATTTACTTTATTCGTAAGGATGCGCTATTTTCCTATCTGAAAGATAATCATAAGCGTATCTTGTGGTATGTACTAGGTGAAAGAAACATAATTGGGCTTTCATAATTTCCCGGAAAAATTTCCTTCGTGGCTGGTTATTAGTGGAAATTATACATTGTCAGGAGACGGTGAGGGTCACAGGAGTCTCAGGACTAGCTCATAAGTAGGTAATAATAAATGGTACACATATTTCACAGTTTGATTACAATAAGAATATCCTACGTAACACGAACTTTAGCGAATATAGCGGAGATTAATTTGTAATCTTTTGATATTATTCATTTAGCATTACAAATAATCCCGCTACTAATCAAATTCTTATCAATATATTTGCTCCTTCCGAAATATGGAGTGATAAAAGTAAACTTACTAAAAGTTTCCCACCTCTTAAAAACACTGGCTTTTTCTCATTTTCCCTTTGCTTGTCATCCCCATATCCATTGACTTTTTAACACATGACTAACAGAAGTTATGTAGTCTGTCACCTATGTCCTCTATACCTTCCTTCGAGATTTTTCAATCTCATACAAAGGTAGTTGATGCAAGTATTAACAGCGTGTCACAGCTTGCAATTTGCCTTATAGCTTGTTTTGTTGTGTTGTTTTTTTCGAGATGTTTACCCCCTTAGCACGTATCGTGCTAATCATCCACACCACGTGTGTTAGGAACTAACACATTATGTGCTGAATTATAGCACGGAGACAGAAAAAGCATAAGATTGTTTCTTTCTGATTATATATAAAGGTGTTAATTGTATTATTAATGCGATAGATGTTTATGGGCATTACTCGTTTTGAAAGGATTTCTTTCTGTTTTTTTTCTTCAATCAGTCTATAATCGGGATATTTTACCTATATTTGCATAGTTTTAAAAAGCAAAGCAAGATGAAGAAGTATGTCCTCGACTTGAAGGTATCTTCTGTGGAGCGTGTCAATGCAAGGAATGTCCTTATTAAGCTGACAGATGAGAAACCGCTTCCAGAGATGCTGCCTGGTCAGTTTGTAGAGGTGAGAGTGGACGGCTCGCCTTCTACCTTTCTTCGCCGTCCTATTTCTATTAATTTTGTTGATAAAGAGCGTAATGAGTTGTGGCTGCTTGTTGCAACTGTAGGAGAAGGTACGCGTATGCTTGCACGTCTACGTGAAGGCGATAGGTTAAACTGCGTACTTCCTTTGGGTAATACGTTTGCCCCTTTGGCAAGTTCGTCAGAACGTGTATTGCTTGTAGGCGGTGGTGTAGGCGTTGCTCCGTTGCTTTATTTCGGTAAGCAGATAAAGGAGGCTGGTGGTACACCTGTCTTTTTGTTGGGAGCTCGTACAGCAGCCGACTTAGCAGAGGTATCGCTTTTCGAGAAGTATGGAAAGGTATGTATCACTACAGAGGATGGTTCTGTAGGTGAGAAAGGTTTTGTTACAAATCATTCTGTTTTGTCCACAGAGCGTTTTGACCGTATTTCGACATGTGGTCCTAAGCCAATGATGATGGCAGTGGCACGTTATGCCCATCAGGCATCAATTCCTTGCGAGGCATCGTTAGAGAATATGATGGCGTGCGGTGTTGGTGCTTGTCTGTGCTGTGTAGAGAAAACGACAGAAGGAAATTTGTGCGTTTGTACGGAAGGTCCAGTCTTCGATACACGTAGATTGATGTGGGGAGAATAAATCAGAAAAGAGTGGTTGAAGCTTAGTTTCCTTTTATTACACCTATTATATTAATAGTACTAAATAGGAAAAGGAAGCATACAATCACATAGTTTTTGTAAAAATAGATGATTATAATATGGCTGATTTAAGTGTAAAGATAAATGACTTACAGCTCAAGAATCCAGTAATGACAGCCAGTGGCACCTTTGGCTATGGTTTGGAGTTTGCTGATTTCGTTCCATTAGAGGAAATTGGAGGTATTATCGTCAAGGGTACGACACTGGAACCACGTGAGGGAAATGACTATCCACGTATGGTAGAGACACCTCAGGGAATGCTTAACTGCGTAGGTTTGCAAAATAAGGGAGTAGATTACTTCATCAAACATATCTATCCTCAGATAAAAGATATCGACACGAATATGATTGTCAATGTCAGTGGTAATTCGCCCGAGACGTATGCAGAGACTGCAGAGAAGCTTGATGCGTTGGAAGGTATTCCTGCTATCGAGGTGAATATCTCTTGTCCTAACGTGAAAGAAGGCGGTATGTCGTTCGGTGTCACCTGCTCTGGAGCTGCTTCCATAGTGAAGGCTGTTCGCCAGCATTACCACAAGACCATGATTGTGAAGCTCTCACCTAATGTCACCGATATAGCCAGCATAGCACGTGCTTGCGAAGATGAGGGTGCTGACTCAGTATCACTGATTAACACGTTGATGGGAATGGCGATTGATATAGAGCGTCGTCGTCCAAAGTTGAGCATCCGTACGGGCGGTTTGAGTGGTCCAGCTGTAAAGCCTGTAGCGGTCAGAATGGTCAATGATGTGGCAAAGGCTGTGAAGATACCAGTTATCGGTTTAGGTGGTATTTCTACTGCTGAGGATGCTATTGAGTTCCTTATGGCAGGCGCTACAGCAATCCAGATAGGAACTGCTAATTTCCTTGATCCACAGGTTACGATAAAGGTGCGCGATGGCATTAATGACTGGCTCGACCGTCACGGCTGTAAGTCTGTAACGGAAATCATCAACTGTCTTGCATAGCTTTATAGGACGTAAAGCAAGAATGGGTAAGAGAAAGTTTTATTTTTTCGACTTGGTTTACTTTGTTGGAGAGCGGTTACATCAGCTTTTCCCAGGGCGTCGTAGTATTGATGGAGTGTTACTAATACCTTTAGGGATTATGTTCCTTTTGGGGTATTGCTTAAATTTGCTGAATATCACACTGCTTCATTTTACTGGATGGAAAGAAAAAACTATAATCTGTGTACCTATACTTTTATCGTATATCATTGTATATTATATATATCAGGTGCGAGGACGACATAGTCGTGTAATGACTCATTATCGGGGAATCTATTTATGATAGTCCGCCTACGCTTTTGTTTGTTTTCTTTGCTTGGATGATTATTCCTAATATATTGTTATTGCTGCTCATAATTTTTGTAGAATAAACAAGGTTTTATGAATTCAGTATTTTTGATTAATAGGGAAGTGCCGACATCGTTTTCCTCTTTTCAGAGAGTGATGTCGGCACTTCTTTTTGTTTCCTGTCTAGAAAAAAATGTTTACATCTTTAAGGCTTTTTATCCTTCAATAAAGGCATATAAATAGTTGTTTTTAGGGCGCTTGTAACTGTTATTATATCAGTTAGTTATAAAGCTGTGCAAGAAAAAGGTGCTTAGTAAGGGTTCAAAAGGGCGTTAGTAAGACCGCCAAAAGAGCATCTTTTGCAAGCTTATTGGGCGTCTTTTAGAAGCGAAAAATGAGCATCAATAAAAAAATTGAGTCTATGAAAAATACAGGACAAAGTGGGTAGTCTTAATCTCTCCTTGCACGAGGAGGAATAGTTCTACATCATTTATAAGGTCTTTTTGAGTATCTTGACCATTACTTTTAAGTTTAAATTTTGGAGGCTGAAATTGTAATCTAATAAATCAATCTTTTTTGTGTTTATGTCTTTACGTTCTCTCCTCACTCTAAGTGGAAAAAGTAGGGGTTAAGCATGATTTGTTTTACATTTTTTTGCACAAAGTCTATTTATATGCGCATTATTATAAGGTTTGTGTTTTAAAATACATTAAAATAGGGGTCGTTCGCTTGCGGTATTATTTTCCTTTTTATTATCTTTGTAAGATAGAATAAGAAAATAGTAAGTTTACTTTTAAAAGCAATGTTTGAAAATTTAAGTGATCGTCTTGAACGCTCCTTTAAGATTCTCAAGGGAGAGGGAAAGATAACAGAGATAAATGTAGCAGAAACCCTGAAGGACGTGCGCAGAGCGCTTCTTGATGCCGATGTTAACTATAAAGTTGCAAAAACCTTTACTGATACCGTAAAGCAAAAGGCATTAGGTATGAACGTACTCACAGCCGTTAAGCCTGGACAACTCATGGTTAAGATTGTACATGATGAGTTGGCAGAGTTGATGGGTGGTGAGGCTGTCGGTCTGAATTTATCAGGTCGTCCTTCTATCATTCTTATGAGTGGTTTACAAGGTTCTGGTAAGACAACATTCTCTGGTAAACTGGCAAACATGCTCAAGACAAAGGAGCATAAGAATCCTTTGTTGGTTGCTTGTGACGTCTATCGTCCTGCAGCTATCGACCAGTTGAAGGTTGTTGGTGAGCAGGTAGGTGTAGCTGTCTATAGCGAGCCTGAGAACAAGAATGTGAACGAGATTGCTGACCACGCACTTGCTGAGGCAAAGGCAAAGGGTCACGATGTTGTCATCATCGATACAGCTGGTCGTCTGGCGGTTGATGAAGAGATGATGAACGAGATTGAGAGTCTCAAGAATCATGTTCATCCTGATGAGACACTGTTTGTTGTTGACTCAATGACAGGTCAGGACGCAGTGAATACAGCCAAGGAGTTCAATGATCGTTTGGATTTCAATGGTGTTGTTCTCACAAAGCTTGATGGTGATACACGTGGTGGTGCGGCATTGTCTATCCGTACAGTCGTTACAAAGCCTATTAAGTTCATTGGTACGGGCGAGAAGATGGAGGCTATTGATGTGTTCCATCCGGGTCGTATGGCAGACCGTATCTTGGGTATGGGTGACGTTGTTTCACTTGTTGAGCGTGCACAAGAGCAGTTTGATGAGGAAGAAGCAAAGCGTCTGCAGAAGAAGATTCAGAAGAACCAGTTTGATTTCAACGATTTTTATAATCAGATACAGCAAATCAAGAAGATGGGTAACTTAAAGGACCTCGCTTCTATGATTCCTGGAGTAGGCAAGGCTATCCGTGATGTCGATATTGATGATAATGCTTTCAAGGGTATTGAGGCAATTATCCAGAGTATGACACCGAAGGAACGCACGAATCCAGAACTGCTCAACAACTCTCGTCGTCAGCGTATTGCTAAGGGCTCTGGTACCAATATACAAGAGGTGAACCGACTCATTAAGCAGTTTGACCAGACTCGTAAGATGATGAAGATGGTTACTGGCTCGAAGATGGCTGGTATGATGAGCAAGATGAAGGGTATGCCGGGAATGCCAAATATGCCGAAGATGTAAAAGACACATATTCATCAAATAATATCATTACTATGGAATATCAGTTAATAGACGGAAAGGCAACAGCAACTGCGATAAAGCAGGAGATTGCCGAAGAAGTGAAGGCGATTGTTGCCGCAGGTGGTAAACAACCTCATCTGGCTGCCGTTTTGGTGGGACATGATGGCGGAAGTGAAACCTATGTAAAGAATAAGGTAATTGCCTGCGAACAGTGTGGGTTCAAGTCTACGCTCATTCGTTTTGAGGCTGATGTGACAGAAGAAGAGCTTTTGGCTTGTGTGGATAAGCTGAACAAGGATGAAGACGTTGATGGCTTCATTGTTCAGCTTCCTTTGCCAAAGCATATCGATGAGCAGAAGATTATTATGGCTGTTGACTATCGCAAGGACGTGGATGGTTTCCATCCTATCAATGTGGGTCGTATGTCTATTGGTCTACCTTGCTTTATCTCTGCTACACCATTGGGTATTCTTACCTTGTTGCAGCATTATCATATAGAAACTTCTGGTAAGAAGTGTGTTATCTTAGGTCGTAGCAATATTGTTGGTAAGCCTATGGCACAGTTGATGATGCAAAAACAGTATGGTGATTCAACTGTAACCGTGTGCCACTCTCGTTCAAAGGATTTGAAGAAAGAGTGTCAGGAGGCAGATATCATTATCGCAGCTATTGGCAGACCTGAATTTGTAACAGCTGATATGGTGAAGCCAGGTGCAGTGGTTATTGACGTCGGTACAACACGTGTTGAAGACAAGGCACGTAAGAGTGGCTTCAGACTATGTGGTGACGTGAAATTTGATGAGGTTGCTCCTCTCTGCTCTTTCATTACACCTGTTCCAGGTGGTGTTGGTCCTATGACCATCTGTTCACTAATGAAAAATACACTTGCTGCAGGCAAGAAAGAATACTATAAGTAGATGACAGCAGAAGAATATTTCCAACGAGGTAATGAATGCCGACAGAGAGGCGACTGGCAAGAAGCCTTAGCCAATTATATGGAGGCTATCGAGTTGGACCCTAATTCTCCAGCAGTAATCGCAAAAGAGATGGTGGAGAATATTCTCAACTTCTATAACAAGGATGCGTATAATCCTTAAAATACAAAAACTATGAGCAAGATGAAAGGTGCCATTGTGGTAAACACAGATCGATGCAAAGGATGCCAGTTGTGTATCGTTGCATGTCCGAAAGATGTTATTGCATTGGCTCAGAAAAAGGTTAATGTCCACGGCTATCCGTATACAGAGTCTGCACGGCCAGATGATTGTATTGGTTGTGCTGCTTGTGCTACGGTTTGTCCTGATGGCTGTATCACAGTCTATCGTAAAAAAGTGGAGGAATAATTATGGCAGAACAAGATGTAAAACTAATGAAGGGCAACGAGGCTATCGCCCATGCAACTATTCGCTGCGGTGCTGATGGCTATTTTGGTTACCCTATCACTCCTCAGAGTGAGATAATTGAGACACTTTCAGCCTTAAAGCCTTGGGAGACAACGGGTATGGTTGTTCTTCAGGCTGAGAGCGAGGTGGCTTCTATCAATATGATTTATGGTGGTGCTGGCGCTGGTAAGCGTGTGCTGACAAGTTCCTCATCACCTGGTGTAGCTTTGATGCAGGAGGGTATCAGCTATATGGCTGGTGCAGAACTTCCAGGCGTCTTTGTTAACGTTCAGCGTGGTGGTCCAGGTCTTGGAACTATCCAGCCAAGTCAGAGTGACTACTTCCAAGCAACGCGCGGAGGTGGTAATGGCGATTACAATGTGATTGTATTGGCGCCAAACTCAGTACAGGAGATGGCTGATTTTGTTGACTTGGCTTTCGAGTTAGCATTCAAGTATCGTAACCCTGCAATGATTCTTTCTGATGGTGTGATTGGTCAGATGATGGAGAAGGTTGTTCTTCCTCCACAGAAACCGCGTCGCACAGAGGAGGAAATCCGCAAGGAGTGCCCTTGGGCTTCTATGGGTCGTACCGCTGATCGCAATCCTAATATCATTACTTCTTTGGAATTGAAACCAGAGATAATGGAAGAAAGAAACCTCCACTTACAGGAGAAGTATCGTCAGATTCGTGAGAATGAGGTACGCTTTGAGACCCAGCAGTGCGAAGATGCCGATTATATTATCGTTAGTTTCGGTAGTGCTGCACGTATTGGCGAGAAGGCTGTTGAGTTAGCTCGTGAGGCAGGATTAAAGGTCGGTTTGTTCCGTCCAATCACTTTATGGCCTTTCCCAAGCAAGCAACTTGCAGAGTTGTGCATGGGTAAGAAGGGTGTATTGGTAAGCGAAATCAATGCTGGTCAGATGGTACAAGATGTGCGCTTGGCTATCAACGGAGCTTTGCCAGTAGAACACTTTGGTCGCTTAGGTGGTATCGTTCCTGACCCTGAAGAGATTGTTAAGACACTCAAGGAAAAGTTAGTAAAGTAAGAAGGGAGGACGTATATTATGGCAAATGATATCATTTCACCTGAGAATCTGGTGTATAAGAAGCCTACTTTGATGAACGATACGACAATGCACTATTGTCCGGGTTGTTCACATGGTGTGGTTCATAAGTTAGTTGCAGAAGTAATCGAAGAGATGGGAATGAGTGATAAGGCGATTGGTGTATGCCCTGTAGGCTGTGCCGTATTTGCTTATCGCTATCTTGATATCGACTGGCAGGAGGCTCCTCATGGTCGTGCTCCGGCTGTAGCAACAGGTATTAAGCGCCTTTGGGAAGACCGTTTGGTCTTCACTTATCAAGGTGATGGCGACCTTGCTTGTATTGGTACAGCAGAGACACTCCATGCTTTGAACCGTGGTGAGAACTTTACAATTATCTTTTATTAATAATGCCATTTATGGTATGACAGGTGGTCAGATGTCGCCTACAACGCTTATGGGGCAGAAGACTGCAACTTGTCCATACGGTCGTGAGCCAGAACTGCATGGCTATAATCTGAACATTACGGAGTTAGCAAGTCATTTGAAAGGAACCTGCTATGTAACTCGTCAGAGTGTTGACACCGTTGCTTCAATCAATAAAGCAAAGCGTGCAATCCGCAAAGCGTTTGAAGCAAGTATGCAAGGAAAGGGAAGCTCGTTAGTAGAGATTGTTGCAACCTGTAATAGTGGTTGGAAACTTACTCCTGTAAAAGCCAACGAGTGGATGCGTGAGAATATGTTCCCTGAATATGAAAAGGGAGATTTGAAAGACACTACAGGTCTTTAAGTCGTCTCCCATATAAATTAAGGTGTAATATGAAAAAAGAGATAATAATTAGTGGCTTCGGTGGTCAGGGCGTACTCTCTATGGGTAAGATTCTGGCTTATTCGGGACTAATGGAAGATAAGGAGATAACATGGATGCCAGCTTATGGTCCAGAACAGCGTGGTGGTACAGCCAACGTTACTGTCATTATAAGCGATGACCGTATCTCTTCTCCTATTCTCAGCAAGTATGATGTAGCGATTGTTTTGAACCAACCTTCACTGGATAAGTTTGAACCAAAGGTTAAGCCAGGCGGTTTACTTATCTATGATGGTTATGGAGTCTTCAATCCACCTACTCGTAAGGACATCACAGTCTATCGCATCAATGCAATGGATAAGGCTGCTGAGATGAAGAATGCAAAGGTGTTTAATATGATTGTCTTAGGTGGTCTGCTTAAGGTTTGTCCTGTAGTCAGCACCGATGGACTCAAGAAGGCGCTCTTCAAGAGTCTGCCAGAACGCCATCATAAACTCATTCCACTGAATATGGAAGCAGTGGAGGAGGGTATGAAGATTATTGCTCAGCAGTAATCGAATCGCACTGCCACAGAGTCCTCTGTGGTAATGATGAAAGTGAACCTGATTTTTTATAACTCTCTAATTTGTTAAAGGGACCTAAGCAGTGATGCTACGGGTCCCTTTTTTCTTTGCTTATAGGTAATAGCATTTCGACGTATTATTGCTTCGCACGTGTGGTGTTATTGCTTCGCACATGTTGTGCTGATGGTAAACACGAATGGTGCTGAGCGTTAAGTTGCTTGCTATATAAGATAGAGGGCAGGCTCATTTGCTTTTTTTATTAAAAAAAGAGGTGTTCGGTCGTAACAAACAAGCTAATTTATATGATACGTTTTCTTACTTTTATAAAAGATAACCAAATGTTATCTATTTTAAAGCTGTTCCTTAATGAGAAAGGATATGCAATTTAATCTTTATAGGGCAATAATAACTCTATAAATAGCGCAGAAGAAAGTCCCTACAAGGCGCAGTTTTGCTTTTATATCCTTATATATTATTGTATTATTAAGTCGAAAAAAACATAAACATTGTTCTTTATTTCCTCTTTGTGGTTGCTTTTTGCTCATAATATAGGGTGCTGTGCAGATTTTTCTTCTAAAAAATTTGGTTGTTTCATTATTTTTTTATTACTTTGCACCGAGTTTAAAACATTGACATTATAGATTTTACAAATATTAATTAATTCAGAGAAAACAATGAAAAAGTTAGTTTTAATGTTGGCTGCTGCTTCTATGGCAGCATCTGTTTCTGCTCAGACTGTAGCAGAGAGCAAGACATTTGATAACATCTACGTTGGTATTAACGGTGGTGTTGCAACAAAGACAACTGGTCACAAGTGGTTGAGCGACCTCGATCCAAACGCTGGTATCCGTATCGGTCGTTACTTCACTCCAGTATTCGGTCTTGCTATTGAGGGTAACGCATACTTCTCAAACAAGCCTTGGGGTTCTACAGGTACAGTAGTTCGCGCTACTAACGCAAGCTTGCTCGGTACTGTAAACCTTAGCAACTGGTTCGGTGGTTACAAGGGTGAGCCACGTACATTCGAGGTTAGCGCACTCTATGGTCTTGGTTGGATGCACGTATTTACAAACAACAAGCTTGTTAAGGCTACTACTGAGAATCAGCGTAATCGTATGACTTCTAAGGCTGCTCTTGACTTTGCTTTCAACTTTGGTTCAGCAAAGCAGTTCCAGTTCTATGTAGAGCCTTCTATCAACTTTCGCATTTCTTGGGTCAGTCTAACTCACACAACGTATCTGCTAGTGCAGCAGGTCCTGTCTTCACAGTAGGTTCATGCAGACTATGGTTACAAGGCAGCTTCACAGGCAGGTCAGCCAGCTTACAACATCAACAACTCATTCGTTCAGTTGAATGCTGGTCTCGTTTACAAGTTTGCTAACTCTAACGGTACACACAACTTCACAATCGTTACTCCACGTGACCAGGCTGAGATCGATGCTTTGAACGCTCAGATCAACGAGCTCCGCAACCGTAAGCCAGAGGTTATCACTAAGGAGGTTGTTAAGGAAGTTCCTTCTGTTAAGGTTAAGGAGTTCACAGTATCTGACCTCGTATTCGTAACATTGCTCAGGGTAAGTCTGCTCTTACAAAGGACGCTAAGGCTGCTCTTAACAACGTTAAGCAGGGTGTTCACGTTCAGGTTGTTGGTACAGCTTCTCCAGAGGGTTCTAAGGAACTTAACGATCGTCTCTCACAGGCTCGTGCTGACGTAGTTGCTAACTACCTCAAGGGTCGTGGTGTTATCGTTGACGAGGCAACTGGTAAGGGTGTACAGGGTGTAACTTCTAACCGTCTTGCAGTTGTTTACGTAAAGTAATCTAACCGAATAGGTTAAGAAGGATTATCCTTCGAACGATAAATATTGGGGATGCATCTTTTAGGTGCATCCTCTTTTGTTTTGTTTATATGTGTAGTTTTTCTTAATAAGGTTTATTAATAAGGATGACATTTTAGTTTTCCTTGCAAATAATAGAATAATCTTACTGATTCTCCGTTATATAAAATAAAGCAAAGTGGTATAACTGCTTTGTAAATAACTTGTTAGTGTAAAAAAAGAGTTATATGGAAAAAGTTATCAAAGATAGGTAGATATGAGTTTTTGGCGGAGCCGTTTCATTGCGACTTTCTCCAATCATTTGTTTATGGGGCATTTAGGCAATCATATGTTGAATGCTGCCGATTTTCATAGCAACGACCGCGGTTATGGTATGAACTATCTCAATACAGTTAATAAGACATGGGTATTGAGCCGATTGGCTATTGAGATGGAAGAAATGCCGAAGGCATATGATAAGTTCTTTGTAGAGACTTGGGTCGATAGTGCTTTGAAATCCTTTACAAGCCGTAACTTTAAGGTTATTGGTGAGACAGGGCATGTTTATGGCTATGGTAAGAGTGTCTGGGCAATGATAGACCTTGACACACGTCAGCCTGCAGACATTCTTGCTGTTCGCGGTGGTTTGATAACCGAGTATATAGAAACAGAATATTCTTGTCCAATAGAGAAGTCATCACGTGTGAAGATGTCTGCTGATGCCACTCCTGTTCGTTCAATAGACACTTATTATAATGATGTTGATATCAATGGACATATTAACTCAGTCAAATATATTGAGCATATGTTAGACTTGTGGGACGTGGCTTTGGTATAAGCAACATCGTATCAAACGTTTTGAGATAGCTTATGTTGCAGAGTCACATCAAGGTGATAAACTTCATTTCTATCGGGAGCAGCGAGGAACGGAGACCGACTTCAATGTAAGAATAACAAAGAGTAATGTGGAAAGAGAAGAGACGGAAGTGTGTCGTTGTAGGGTACAATTTGTTTAACTCGTACTGGTCGTTAGGAAACAATACCTACAGTACAGAATTATACGTGTTGTAATCTAATAAAATTTGGCTTTAAGAGTTGCTGTCACTCGTGTCACTTATTATAGATGTATAATTACTTGTTTTATAATGAGTTATCTCTATATGTTAAAATGACAGCAAACGTAATTTAAAATAAACTTGTTAGAAGTGTAGTGTTTCTGTTCTTGTTATAAGCTTGATCAGTTCAAACTTCAATGAGTTGATGAATATTTTAATAATCATGATATCTGTCTTTGAAAGAATAAAATTAGTTTAGGGTAGAAGTAAGAAACTTCCATCCATAAGGATTTCCTCTTCCAAAACCATTTCTCGCATTACTTGTTGTACAAGATCCCAGTCGTCATTTAACTGTCGAATCTCTGTTATAGGGTGCTTTTGGCCATCTGCTAAGAAAGTTAGTAGCTGTTCTCTGATAAACTCTTTCTCGTCCGTATCATCCTCTTTGGTATGTGAAAGGCAGACATCACATTGCTCACAGTCTTTTGACTTCGTTTCCCCGAAGTAAGATAGTAGCTGTCTGCTACGACATACTCGTTCATTCTGTGCATAATTAATAACAGAATTGATACGCTTTATGAATTGCTCCTTTCTGTCCTCATACACACTCTTGTTAAGGATAACGTCAACACCATCAACACGGTCTTGTGTGTAGCTGATTAGTGGTGTGTTCTTACGTGGAATGAAGTTGATAATACGCTTCTTGCTTAGATTAACCAATACCATATAGGTTTGGTTTCTGTCGAGTCCAGCTTCTTGTGCAATATAGCTTTCATCAATATATCCACTGTCAGAAAATAAACCGCCATAGTTACGGAGTAGGGCAGTGACGACATCATTCTCCTTGTCAGTAAGTGAGTCCAGTCGGTAGAGGTCATCTCTATTCAACAGGAAACGAACACGTGCCTTAGTGTCTGGATTCTGCTCATAATCAATATAGCCAGCTCGTTGAAGAATTGTCAGCGCTGCATTTACACGTATTGGAAAATGTTTGAAGGTGTTGCAGAACTTGTCAATAGGAAACTCAAAGATACATCCGTAGCCACTTCCAACACCTATCTGATAGAAGTAGGCTAAGTGTTCGTATACTGTCTGGATATAGTCTTTAGGAGGGAAGGTATCTTCAATGCGTTTCTGTAGCGTACGGTTGTCGTGCCCATTATAAAGGAGTACAGCATATGCCTTTATTGCCATCACGTCCCGCACGTCCCGCCTCTTGAAGTAAGCCTCCAAGGAACTTGGACTATCGATATGAACAACCACACGTACGTTAGGTTTGTCGATGCCCATACCAAAAGCATTTGTAGCAACCATAACACGTATCTTATCGTTCTGCCAGTCGTTCTGCCGTTGGTCTTTGACGCCAGGTTCTAAGCCTGCATGATACCATGTAGCTGAAATCCCCTGTTCTGTGAGCATTTGTGCAATCTCCTTCGTGCGTTTTCTGCTACGGCAATAGACGATAGCCGTCTTAGGTATAGATTGCAGGATATGTACCATCTCTGCCTCTTTGTCCTCAGTCTGACGTACGACATAAGCTAAGTTCTTACGTTCAAAGCTCATTCGGAAGACATTCTTCTCTTTAAAACCTAAACGGTCTTGGATATCATCTACAACCTCTGGTGTGGCAGTTGCTGTTAAAGCGAGGATAGGTGCGTCGGGAACTAACTTTCGAATGTCTGCAATCTGCAGGTAAGAAGGTCGAAAGTCGTATCCCCATTGGCTGATACAGTGGGCTTCATCAACAGTGATGAAACTTATTTTTATATGTCTTAATTTAGCCTGAAAGATATCAGAACCTATACGCTCAGGAGAAATATAAAGTAGTTTTATCCCTCCAAAGGTACAGTTCTCTAAAGTAGTAATGATGTCATCATGGCGCATACCTGAATAGATTGCAGCTGCTGTGATACCTTGATGACGAAGATGGTCTACCTGATCCTTCATTAATGCAATAAGAGGAGTAATGACTAAGCATACTCCCTCTTGGGCTAATGCTGGCACTTGGAAGGTGAGAGACTTTCCTCCTCCTGTTGGCATTAGTCCTAAGGTATCCTTTCCTGAACCGATACTTTCGATAATATCTTTCTGTATACCGCGAAAGTCAGGATAGCCCCAATATTGATGAAGAATGTCAAGGTAGGACATTTGACTTTGAACTTTGAGGTTTGAACTTTGAACTTTAGGGGCTTGAAAGGAGTCTATTCGTTTCGAATAATACTAATAAAATTCAATCAACCATCAAGACTCTTCAGTTGGTCTAATATCCTCTATCTGTAATTGGACTGCTCCACACTTAAAGACATTATCCTCAATGGTGTAAGCTATGTCAAACGAGCGTTTTGACTTGATATAACGGGCAGATGCACTCTGTCCAAAAGCTATACCATTCATTACGTTATTGGATTTAGAATCGACCAGCTCTAATTTGATATGCTCTTGCTCACGTCCAACAACCTTGCTGGTTCCGAAATCGTAGACATCTAACGTACAGAAGAGAGGCTTTAGGGTTTCCAGGACCAAATGGTGCAAAGCGTTTCAAATCAGTATGCAGTTTCTTTGTGATATCCTTAAAGTCGATAACAGCATCAATATCCAAGATTGCTTCACGTTGTTCTGGTTCAATATGCTCTTCCACATATGCTTGGAATCGTTTACGGAACTCCTTTACATCTGCCCACTTCATAGTTAGTCCAGCAGCATAAGTGTGTCCACCGAAGTTTAATAAGAGGTCACGACAACTCTTAATAGCTGCATATACGTCAAATCCAGCTACACTACGCGCAGAGCCTGTTGCAAGGTTCTCGTCACGTGTCAAGACTACTGTCGGACGGAAATAGATTTCTGTCAGACGAGAGGCAACGATTCCTATGACACCCTTTTTTTCCAATGCTCATCATAGAGAACGATGCTCGACTGGTGCTTTTGGCTTTCCAAGCGAGCCACAATCTGGTTGGCTTCTTCTGTCATCTGACGATCTACATCTTTTCTCTGTTCATTGTATTCGTCAATATGTTTTGCTTGATTCAGAGCTAAACTGTATTCTCTTTCAACAAGTAAGTCAACACTCTTTCTTACCATTCTCCATACGTCCGCTGGCATTGATACGTGGTCCAATCTTGAAGATAATATCGCTCATTGACAACTCACGACCATTCAGACCGCAGATATCTACAATAGCTTTCAGTCCAAGGCTTGGATTTTGATTCAACTGCTTTTAGTCCGTGGAAGGCAAGAATACGGTTCTCATCCACGACAGGAACCAAATCCGCTGCTATGCTGACAGCACAGAAGTCGAGTAGGGGAACGAGACGAGAGAACGGAATATTATTGTTCTTTGCAAATGCCTGCATGAACTTAAAGCCTACACCGCATCCGCAAAGGTTCTTTGAAAGGATAAGAGTCATCTGGTCGTTTAGGGTTAAGGATCGCCACAGCAGGGTGGCATCACCTCGTCAGGGAACATGATGATCACAGATGATGAAAGTCTATTCCCTTGCTCTTTAGCATAGGTTATCTCTTCAATTGCTTTGATTCCACAATCGAGGATGATGATGAGTTTTACTCCTGTCTCTTTAGCAAAAGTCTATTCCTTTTCTACTAACTCCATATCCTTCGTCATAACGATCAGGGAATGTAGTAGTCGATATTTGAATAGAACTGGCGTAAGAATTTATACACCAACGCTACAGTCGTACAGCCGTCTACGTCATAATCTCCGTAGACAAGAATGCGCTCCTTATGACCCATTGCATCATTGAGGCGATCAACAGCAGCATCCATATCCTTCATTAAGAAAGGATTGATGAGGTCTGCTAATTGTGGGCGGAAGAACCGTTTAGCCGCACTCTCCGTCGTTATACCACGACGAATGAGCAGCGAAGCGAGAATGGGACTAATCCCCAATTTCTCCCCTAAGTCTTTAGCCGCATTGACCTGAGTATCTGCAGGTGGAGTGTAGTTCCATTTAAATTGCATTTTTAAATTGTTTTTATTTCTGTCCGTAAAGGTACAAAAATGGCAAATGAGAATGTTATGTGGAGTATTATTTGGTTCTGTGTTTTTATGATATTAGCCTAATTTATCCAATTGGTAATAAAACAACAAGAGGGTGTGTCAAAATTGATACACTCTCTTTTTTATGCATAAAGCCCCGACTTTCTCAAGCCAGGGCTTTGTTATTTCCTAAAGTTTTTGTACCTTTAGGCATCAAAAAATCTCATTATGACAAAGGTACACTTTCGTTCTTACATACACAAGAAAATGATTCTTTTTCCTCAAAGAATTGATAAGGATATTGCAGAAGATGACCCTGTTCGTCTTTTGGATGCTTTGGTGGATAATCTCATGTTGGATAATGTTTACAAGCTCTACAAGCCCAGTGGTCGTAAACCATATCATCCACAAATGATGCTTAAGGTCATTCTTTATGCCTATATGAACAACATCTATTCCTGCCGCCGCATAGAGTCGCTTCTCAAGCGAGATATTCATTTCATCTATCTGGCAGGATATGAACAGCCCGACTTCATAACTATCAACCGTTTTCGCAACCGTGTAAAAAAAGAAATCAACAATATCTTCACACAGGTGGTATTGATACTTTCAGCCAAAGGTTTGATAAGTCTTGACGTTGAATATATTGATGGCACAAAGATAGAATCGAAAGCCAACAAGTATACTTTCGTTTGGAGAAGAACCGTAGAGAAGAACCGTGCCAAGTTGCAGGAACAAATACGCACACTTTTGCTTCAGGTTGATGATGTCATAGCGCAGGACAATGCCTCTAAAACAGAAGGTGTCAAGTTTACTGCAGCTCTGCTCGATGAGATATCCGAGGAGTTGAACAAGTCTTTGGAATCAGTCCCAGAGCCTAAGACAAAAGAAGAAAAGCAGGCTATAAGAACCAAGAAGAAACAGCTTAAGGAGCTTGATAAGAAACGTAATAAACTCCATGAGTACGACCAGCACCTTGAGATTATGGGCGAGAGAAATTCTTACAGTAAGACTGACTCTGATGCCACGTTTATGCACATGAAGGAGGATGCTATGCGGAACGGACAAACCAAGCCGGGATATAATCTGCAGATAGCAACGGAGAACCAGTTCATCACTGACTTTGCACTCTATGCCAATCGTACCGATACACTCACACTTCCTTCATTCTTAGAGTCTTTTAACTCACGTTACCATCGTTATGCCAAGACAGTCGTAGCCGATTCGGGGTATGGTTCCGAGGAGAACTATCTGTTCATGGACACACATAATATTGAAGCTTACGTAAAATACAATTACTTCCATAAAGAGCAGCGTCCACGTTATACACCTAATCCCTTTAGTCCTGCAAGTCTTTATTATAACAAGGAACAGGATTTCTACGTCTGTCCGATGGGACAGCACATGAGGCGTATTGGTATGAAGCGTTCCATCACCTCCAATGGGTTCGTTACTTACAGCGTACGTTATCAGGCAGAACGCTGTGAGGGCTGTCCGCTGAGAGGCTCATGCTTCAAGGCCAGAGGAAACAGAATTATAGAAGTAAACCACCAGCTACAGCAATATAAACAAAAGGCACGAGAACTACTGACCTCTAAAGAAGGTATCAAGCATCGAGGACAAAGGTGCATAGAACCAGAAGCTGTTTTTGGACAAACAAAATATAACAAAGCCTACAAGAGGTTTAGACATTTTGGAAAAGACAAGGTCAATATGGACTTTGCCTTCTTTGCCATTGCATTTAACATAGGAAAAATGTGCACAATCTTAAAGGAACTAAAAAGCCCCTTATGGAGGTACTTTTAGTCAACTTTAGATGCTATATAGAGTTCACATAAACTATTTGAAGCACAACAAACAATTTTATTTGAAATTAGCAGCATAGCTGCAATAGTAACAATTATGTGACAGACGAAATAAAGGGGATAAAAAGAGGTATCAATTTTTGACACACCTCTTGTTTATAATCAGTAATGGGTTGTTGAAAGAGAAAGCAAAAAGAATTTCTTTATTCTCAACTCAACATCTTGCCTTTTTAGAGACCCATCTTCTTGCGGATGTCCTTAGGAATAACATTCTTGTTTACCATGTAGTCCATGGTGTTAGCTGCAATAAAGTTCTTGGTCATATACCAGATACCCTTGTAGTCACCAGTCTCACCCCATGAGTTCTTTACCATATAGTACTCCTTACCGTTCTGGTCTTTAGCGATACCGAAGATGAGCATACCATGATCATCAGTGAGCTCCCAGTTATCGAAACGCTCCTGACGCTGCTGCTGTGTAGGAACAACTTCTGGCACATTTACACCAAGTGAGTCGATAATATCTTTCTTCTTTGCAGCAGAAAGACCGAGCCAGTGAGCCATATCACTACCCTTTCATGCTTTTCTACCTTCTTACCATCAACCATGTATGCCAAACCCTTACGAGTGAAACCAGGCTCACTAACGTCGCCACCCCATGCTACAGTGTAACCGTTCATAATAGCGTTGTCAATGATGCGCATCATCTCATCCATTGGAAGGTTGTAAGATTGTGGGAAGCGCCAGTTGTCTTGTACTTCAACAGCGAACTGTGTGTAGAATGGATGGTGTGTGTAAGAAGTAATAGTTACGTAGTCACTCCAGTTCAAACCAAGGCTTGCTGCGAAGCTCTTTGGAGTATACTGCTTGCCTTCGTAGGTGAAAGTCTCTGGACACTTACCGAGGTAAGCATCAAGAATACCCTGCAAGCCTTGTTTCCACTGACCAGAAATCTTGCTCGCCTTATTACGTGCAACTCCGTTTACGTATGGCTCCAACAATGAGAAGAACTCATTGAAGTTGTTCAGTGAATCACCATAGAGAGAGCCTGGGAAAGGCATTGCACTCTCTGGACAGATGCCATGGGTTTCAAGTGTGTGCAACACGTCGTATGCAGAACCACCCTGAGCAAACTGGCAGTCACCATGGAAGCGAACTACTTGAATAGCGCGCTCCATATATGTCTTGTTAGCAACGAAGCTCTCACAGAGGTCGTATGTCTTACCAGTCTTCTTCAAAATCTCAGCCTCGAAATAGCTAAGAGTAGTAGTCCCAGCATGTACCTGAACGGTTCTGGTCCTTGATACTTGTATAGGAATCTGCTTTACTACTGTAAAAACAGGCTTGTTAGAGGTTGCACCCTCTTTCTTGTCTGCGGCATTAGCACTTATTGCAAGTAAAGCGAGCAATGCTACAACTAAAGTTTTTTTCATAAGTTTTCTTATTAAAATTGGGTTGCCGTCATGAGTAATACTCTTATGGTAACCTTGATGTAAATATTGATTATAAAATGTTTTATTACTTTCGGTTTGCTGCAATGAAGTTTTTCAACATCCTGTGGATGATAAGGATAATATCCTTGCCTATGAATCGGCAACCATCCTTGGTGATGAGAAGATCGTCTTCAATACGAATACCTCCGAAGTCCTTGTACTCGTCTAACTTATCGAAGTTGAGAAGTCGGCACAATGTTTCTTTGCACGCCAATCGTCAATCAATGCTGGGATAAAATAGATACCCGGCTCATCAGTAACAACAAAGCCCTCTTCCAAGCGACGACCCATACGTAAGCAGTTAGTACCAAACTGCTCAAGGTTAGGACGTGTCTCTTCATCGAAGCCAACATTAATCTGGTCGAAAGACTCCATATCGTGAACATCCATACCCATCATGTGTCCAAGACCATGAGGTAGGAACATAGCATGTGCACCAGCAGCTACAGCATGCATCTGTATCGTCCCTAGTCAACCCAAGTTCTTTCATGCGTTCAAAGAGAATACGGCAGACAGCAAAGTGTACATCCATGTACTTGACACCCGGCTTAAAAGCTTTCAATGCTGCATCGTGCACTCTTCTACAACCTTGTAAATCTCCAATTGTTTCTGAGTGAACTTGCCACTTACTGGGAATGTACGGGTATTGTCAGAACAGTAGTGGTTGATTGTCTCTGCTCCACAATCACAGAGAGCAAGGCGACCTGCCTCCAATACTGCCATTGAAGGATTACCATGCATAATCTCACCATGCTGCGAGAAGATGGTTGGGAATGATACCATGGAACCGTATGAATTGGCAATACCGCTAACCTGACCACCGACGAACTTCTCTGTAACACCAGGCTTACCCAGTATCATAGCTGTAGTGTGCATCTTGTAGCCGATAACAGCAGCACGCTCTAATTCTTCAACTTCTTCTGGTGTCTTTACAGAACGCATCTTTTACTACCGCACTGGATAGAGTTCCATACTTGCAGATTCTTTCTGCTGATTAGGATGAATACCGAAGAGATCGAATATTTGGATTTTAATATCAGCACGATAAGGAGGCAAAGAAATGAACCTTACGATGCTCACGCAACGCATTGTTACATATAGTCTTTCAGACCTTTCATGTTGACAGTGTTGGTTACGCCGACCCTCATCAGCCATATCCTTTACAGAGTCAACGCTACCGTACCAAACAATATCGTCGATGTCAATGTCAGTCACCAATAAGTGTTTTCGTGTCATTGTCAATGTCAATAACACCAACTAATCCGTCACGTTTCTGACCAAAATAATAGAGGAATGATGAATCCTGACGGAAATGGATAATACCCATTCGCAGGGAAGTTTGAGGCGACTCATTGTTGCCAAAGAGGATAACAATACCCCTCCAACAAGCTTCTTAAGCTCTGCACGGCGCTTTACATAGGTTTTCTTTTGTTAAACATATTTTTCAATTATTAGTTGGTTTGATTGCAAAGATAGTTATTTTTGTTTGAAAGTTATTAACTTTGCAGTTGTTTTTAACGAGAATTTATGCAAATAAATAGGAATACAGGGTTTAGTGTTAGAAGGAGGAGGAATGCGTGGTGTATTTACCTCTGGTGTTTTGGATGCTTTCATGAAATATAAGCTCTATTTTCATTACATTGTAGCAGTATCAGCTGGAGCGTGTAATGGTTTATCGTATGCCAGTCGTCAACCGCGTCGTGCCTCGTATTTTCTAACATTGATATGCTTGCCAAATATGATTACATAGGCTTGCGTCATCTCGTTACGCAGGGATGTATTTTCGACCCAGAATTACTTTATCATCGTTTTCCTTACGAACTTATTCCTTATGATTATGAAGAGTATTTCCGTACTTGTAGGAATGGTGATATCTTTGAGATGGTGGTAACAAACTGTCAGACTGGTTTCGCAGAATATCTCTCAGAATCGTCAGGTGATACGCACCGTCTTAATGCTTTGGCACGTGCATCATCAAGTCTCCCTTACGTTAGTAAGATTGTTGAGGTAGATGGAAAGGAGTTGTTGGATGGTGGCATTGTTGACTCTATTCCGGTATTGCGTTCTATAGAGACTGGGCACGAAACAAATGTGGTCATCAGTACGCGTAACAAAGGTTGGAGAGATACTGGGCGTGATTATAAGCAACCCAAATTTATCTATCGTAATTACCCACGTTTACGTGTTGCGCTGAGCCGTAGAATAGAGGCGTATAACCGTCAGCTCGACTTTGTGGATGAACTGGAAGAGCAAGGTAAGATTCTCGTTATCCGTCCCAAAGAGCCTATTGTTGTAGGGCGAATGGAGAAAGATGTTGATAAGCTTGAGCATCTTTATGAAGAAGGCTTCCGATTAGGTGAACAATTTGTGAAGGAGCATCTTCCACATCTTCTTTAAAAATAACGTAAATATCTATTGTACAAAAGAATATTTAGAAGAATGGAGGCTGTCTATAGTCTAGTAGATAGTTCCCATTTTTATTGTTATTTTAGCTTGATTCCTTCTTTTGCAATCATAATCGTATCCTCCATTATATTCTTTTTTAATACTCGAAAAGTCCATAGACAACGCTTTTGAAAAATCATTACATAAAATTTCAAAGTAAAACATTCATAAACAAGGCCAAAAAACACTAAACAAGTGTAGTTTTGTAATCATCAGTAAATCAGTTAGTTATAGAAAGTAGTAAAGTGAAAAGGTGCTTAATTTGGACTTCAAAAAGGGCGTTAGTAAGGGTCTTAAAGGGCACCTTTTTGAAAGTCAATATAGGCATCTTTTAGAAGCCAAAAAGAGCATGTATTGGTTTTGAGTTGCATGAAAATAGTTTACAAATACCTAATGATAGAGGCATAAGCTATTTATAGATTACGGATAGCGATAATATCTATTTGCTTTTTATCTGTGCAGTTTATCCTCCTTTGTGAGACCAACTAATTTGAGATAGTAATACCCTACAAGATTATAACCTTTATCCTATTTCTAATCTATGCATTTAACAGAAGAACCAGAAAAACTAGAGACTCTAAGTGATAAAAACTACCACAAAGATCTATTTTTACAACCTACCTTAATATATTTTCTTACTTCTTATTTTCCCTTTCTAAATACTTTTTCTTATCTTTGCACAACATATTAAAATAAGAAAACGAATGAAGAAGATAAATTTTCTCCTTGTTGTGTTAGCTGCAATGTTGGCGTTTAGTTCATGTAATAAGACTGAGACTTATGCTGATCAGTTGGAGCGAGAGACTGAAGCGATAAACTCTTTTATAGTCAAGAAAGGTATAAAAGTAATTAGTGAAGAGCAGTTTGCTAAACAAGGAAATACTACAGATACAACGAAGAATCAGTATGTTCTTTTCCCTAATACTGGTGTTTACATGCAGATTGTTGAGAAAGGAACTGGCGAAGTAATTAAAAAAGGCGAGACAGCCACTGTCCTCTGCCGTTTTAGTGAGCGCAACCTTATTACAGATACGCTGCAGTTATCTAATCAGTTCCTCGTCTTTGGTCCTAAGGTTGACAAGATGTCTGTAACAAATACAAGTGGAACATACACCGCTTCATTTGACCCTACTTCCAGTGTGATGAGCGACATCTATCAGAGTACTTCTGTGCCTGCTGGTTGGTTGGTCCCAATGCCTTATATTGCTCTTGGTAGATTGGTAAATGCTTCATCTAAGTTGTCACACGTGAGACTTATCGTTCCTTCACAGCAGGGACAGCTTAATGCTTCAAAGGCAGTCTATCCTTGCTATTATGACCTTACTTTCCAGAGAGGTCTTTAATGAATGGTGAAGAAGGAAGAAGTAAAAGAGTAGAGCGAGAAAAATCAATAACGCAAGAGAACAATAAGGGGAATACCCTTCAAACATATTTTAAGTATGACGCTTATTAAATCTATTTCCGGCATCCGTGGAACTATCGGAGGTCGTGCGGGGGATACACTGAACCCGCTGGACATCGTTAAATTCGTTTCTGCATACGCTACTTTCATTGCGCGTAAGCACCCAGGAAAGAAGTTGAAGATTGTTGTTGGTCGTGATGCACGTATCTCTGGTCCAATGGTTAAGAATGTTGTATGCGGTACGCTGATGGGTATTGGTGCAGATGTTGTGAACATTGGTTTGGCTACAACACCTACAACAGAGTTGGCTGTACGTATGAGTGGTGCAGATGGTGGTATCATTATCACTGCTTCTCATAATCCACGCCATTGGAACGCCTTAAAACTTCTGAATGAGGAGGGTGAATTCCTTACTGCGGCTGATGGTGCTGAGGTGCTGAATATTGCAGAGCGTGAGGACTTTGATTATGCTGATGTAGATGGTTTGGGTAGTTATACTGATGACAACTCATTTGATGAGCGCCATATAGAAGAGGTGATGAACCTTGAATTGCTCGACCTTGAGGCTGTTAAGAATCGTAAGTTCCGTGTTGTAGTTGATGCTATCAACTCTGTTGGTGGTGTTATCCTGCCTAAGCTTCTCGATCGTTTAGGGGTTGAATATAAGTTCTTGAATGGTGAAGCAACAGGTGACTTTTGCTCACAATCCAGAGCCAATCGCAGCGAACCTCACAGGTATCATGGACGAGGTTGCTAAGGGTGGTTATGATTTGGGTATCGTTGTTGACCCTGATGTAGACCGTTTGGCATTCATTCAGGAGGATGGTAAGATGTATGGTGAGGAGTACACACTCGTCACAGTGGCAGACTATATCCTCGAACATGTAAAGGGTAACACTGTAAGTAATCTCTCTTCAACTCGTGCTTTGCGTGATGTAACAGAGAAGCATGGCGGTAAGTATTATGCTTCTGCTGTTGGTGAGGTGAATGTTACCACAAAGATGAAGGAAGTCGGTGCTGTTATTGGTGGTGAAGGTAATGGTGGTGTAATCTATCCAGAGAGCCATTATGGACGTGATGCTCTTGTTGGTATTGCACTCTTCCTTAGTTCTTTGGCACAGAAGGGACTGAAGGCAAGCGAACTTCGCAAGACTTTCCCAGAGTATTTCATAGCAAAGAATCGTATCGACCTTACTCCTGATACAGACGTTGATGCAATTCTTGTGCGTGTGAAAGAACTTTATGGTCAGGAGAAGGATGTACAGGTAACTGATATTGATGGCGTTAAGCTCGACTTCCCTGATGCTTGGGTTCATCTTCGTAAGTCAAATACAGAGCCTATCATTCGTGTTTACAGCGAGGCTAACACCATGGAGGCTGCTGATGCATTGGGTAAGAAACTGATGCAGGTAGTTTACGATATGCAGTAAACTTTACCTTGTTATATAATAGAAAAGGATGCTTCGGAGATTTTCAGGAGCACCCTTTTTTTCTTTAATAGTAGTTTTTCTTTGTGATTCTATCACTGTGTTTATATCTGCCTTTTGGTGACCTATTAATGGGTAAGGGAGTTAGTTGTATTACCTATATCGACTTTTTTCATCTTTTTCATTATTGCTCTCACCTTTCAAAAAAGAAAGGAAAACACGAATATTAGCTATTTTTTCGTTATCTTTGCAGCAACAAAACATTGAGAACGAGAATGGAAAAGTGCAAAGAAGTATTTGTTGGGAAATGACACTTGGCGAACTGAAAGAGGTTGCCAAGTCACTCGGAATGCCAGCTTTTACAGGCGGACAGATAGCCAAATGGCTCTACACACAGCATGTGAGAAGTATTGATGAGATGACGAATATCTCAAAAGCAAACAGAGAGAAACTCGCTGCTGAATATGCTATTGGTTGTAAGGAACCTATTGATGCGCAACATTCTAAAAGGACGGAACCATTAAATACCTCTTCCTACTGATAGTGGTAAATTTGTCGAAACGGTGTATATACCCGATGAAGACCGTGCCACGCTCTGTGTTTCTTCGCAAGTAGGATGCAAGATGAACTGCCTCTTTTGCCAGACAGGAAAGCAGGGCTTCGAAGGTAGTCTTTCGGCAACAGACATTCTCAATCAGATTTATTCCCTTCCTGAACGTGATAAATTGACGAATATCGTCTTCATGGGTCAGGGCGAACCCATGGATAATCTTGATAACGTACTGCGTACCACAGAGATTATGACTGCTGACTTCGGTTACGGATGGTCACCAAAGCGCATCACCGTGAGCAGTGTGGGTGTCAAAGGAAAGCTTAAAAGATTCCTTGATGAGAGCGACTGCCATGTTGCTATCAGTATGCACACCCCTCTACACGACCAGCGTTCGGAGTTGATGCCAGCAGAAAAAGGAATGTCTATTGATAGTATTATAGAGTTACTCAGCAATTACGACTTCTCTCATCAGCGCCGTCTGTCATTCGAATATATTGTCTTCAAGGATTTCAATGACAGCGAGGAGCATGCTAAGGCTATTCATGCAACTACTCAAAGGGTTGGACTGCCGAATGAATCTTATTCGCTTCCATCCTATCCCAAATATCCCATTACAGGGTGTTGATGATCACAAAATGGAAAAGTTCAGAAACTATCTGACACAACATGGAGTCTTCACAACTATCCGTGCCAGTCGTGGACAGGATATCTTTGCAGCCTGCGGTCTGCTCTCAACAGCAAAGAAGATTGAAGAAGAAAGAGGTAGAGGGAAAAAGTAAAAAGGTAAAGAATAAGAACGCAAAAAGACTAATTAGCTACACACAGAGAGCCAATAGGAAACTGAATATAATAAAAACAATACAAGATATAAGTATATGAACGATAATAAAAGAGTCCGCGTAGCGATCACACACGGAGATACTAACGGCATTGGATATGAGCTTATCTTTAAGACCTTTGCCGAACCAGAGATGTTGGAGCTTTGTACGCCTATCATCTATGGTTCACCTAAAGTAGCCACCTATCATCGTAATGCACTTGACATAGAAGCTAACTTCACTATCATCAAAGATGCATCAGAGGCACAGAACGGACGACTCAACCTGCTCCCTGTATTTGATGATGAAATTAAGGTTGAATTGGGCGTTGCCTCAGAGGAGTCTGGTGTTGCTGGATTTGCGTGCTGTAGACAAGGCTTTAGATGACTATCGTCAAGGACTATTTGATGTTCTTGTTACAGCTCCTATTGATAATAATGAGCACTTCCACTTCAGTGGGCAGAGCCGTTATATCGAAGATCACATGGATTCAGAGGAGCAAGGCTTGTCAATCTTGATTAACGATGGACTGCGTGTTGCCCTTGCTACACGTAATCTTCCACTGCGCCAAGTAGCTGAGTCAATATCAAAGGCAAGCATTGTTAATAATGCAAGTGCACTATTTAGAGCCTTCGTCGCGATTTCCGCCTTTCTTGTCCACGTATAGCCGTGCTTGGCTTGAATCCTAAGGCTGGTGACAATGGCTTGTTAGGGCTCTGAAGAGCATGAGATAATCTTGCCTGCTATTGACGAACTTGTTGAGAATGGCATACAAGCCTTTGGCCCTTATCCTGCCGATACATTCTTTGGCTGCAATAATACAGAGCATTTTGATGGTATCTTGGCAATGTATTACGAACAAGGGCTTGCACCTTTCCGTACCCTTTCGATATCTCATGGTATCATTTACACAGCAGGATTACCACTCGTTCGCACCTCTGCAGAAATTCCTGATAGCCTTTCATTAGCAGGTAAGGGTGTTGTGGATGAACTACCATTCCGTCATGCAATCTATCTTGATATTGACATCTTCCGCAATCGTGCAGAATATGATGCACCAATGGGCAATCCACTTCCAAAGCTTTACAAGGAAAGAAGAGACGAAAGCGACAAGGTACGCTTTGCTATTCCACGTAAGCGTGAGGACCGTATACCAAACAATGGCGAGAACCGTAATACGAAGGAGACACACTAAGCGTGTCTTCCTTCACTCCTTATGACAAATATAAACAAGAAGACTTATGAACAAAAAGTTTCAGAACATCTTCTTCACTTTTGGCTTGGTTGTACTCTGTATCATGGTGTACAACCTTGACTTTGCAGATGCATGGCAGAAAATACAGCATGCAGGCTACTGGTTCTTTGCTGTAGTTCTACTATGGGTATTCCTATACATCTTTAATACTGCGGCTTGGTTTACGATTATACGTAGCCAGACACAAGATGCGGAGGAGCGGAAGAAGATTTCATTTCTTTGGCTTTATAGGTTACAGTATCAGGCTTTGCACTTAACTACGCTACACCTGGAGGACTCATGGGTGGCGAACCATATCGTATCATGGAACTGACACCAAAGATTGGAGCAGAACGTGCTACATCTTCTGTTGTCCTTTATGCCATGACCCACATCTTTAGTCATTTCTGGTTTTGGCTTATATCTATCTTCCTATATTCTTCACGCAACCAGTCAACCTTCTGATGGGTACGATGTTAGCTGTTGTCTTTGCTTTCTGTGTATCTGCAATTTGGTTCTTTCTCATTGGGTATAAGAAAGGTTTAGCAGTCCGTGTAATGAACCTTGTTCGCCATATACCTTTTATAAAAAGGTGGGCAGAGTCCTTTGTTGCCACTCATAAAGAAGAACTCGACAGAATTGACACACAGATAGCATCATTGCACAACCAAAACCCACGCACTTTCCTCACCGTTGTTCTACTTGAATTATCTTGCAGAATTTGTAGTGCGTTAGAGATCTTCTTCATTCTTCTGGTGCTGCTCCCATCTGTCAATTACTTTGATTGCATTCTCATTCTTGCGTTCACTTCTCTTTTTGCTAATATGCTCTTCTTTATACCTCTACAGTTAGGTGGTCGTGAAGGAGGTTTCCTTATGTCTGTTAAAGGCTTAGGACTCACGCTCGAAGCAGGCATCTTTGTTGCCCTACTTGTCCGCATCCGTGAACTCATTTGGACAGCTATTGGCTTGTTACTTATCAAGTTGGACAGGAAGAAAAACAAGTAATCAACATTCGATAGATTTATACACTGCAAAATTATTTTCATGTAAATAATTATTTTTCTTCATGAAAAGAAACAATTATGTTCACGAAAAATAATATTTCTTTTCATGAAAATAATTCAGAACAAGTTGCTTTATTCCATCTGAGAATAGCAGAGAAAGACTGAAAAGAAAGTTGTTAAAGTCTGCCAAAGTTGCAGCTTATTCAAATAAAATAGGTAAATTTGTCAGTTAAATGAATACAACAGAATTACAGAGAACCAAACAACGATATAACATTGTTGGTAATAGCGATGGGCTTAATCGTGCTTTGGATGTTGCCTTACAGGTAGCACCCACAGATTTATCTGTGCTGATTATCGGCGAGAGCGGCGTTGGTAAGGAGATTATCCCCCGTGTCATTCACGACAACTCTCCCCGCCGTCGCGAGAAATACTTTGCTATTAACTGTGGTTCTATCCCAGAAGGAACCATTGATAGCGAGCTTTTCGGACACGAAAAGGGCTCTTTCACGGGAGCTATTGGCGAGAGTGAAGGCTATTTCGGTATAGCCAATAAGGGAACGATATTCCTCGACGAGGTGGGTGAACTTCCCATGCTACACAAGCTCGATTGCTCCGTGTACTTGAGACTGGCGAATATATCCGCGTTGGAGGACAAGAAATCCGCAAGACCGATGTACGTATCGTCGCTGCTACCAACGTAAATATGCAGAAGGCTGTTAGCGAAGGTAAGTTCCGTGAGGATTTGTACTATCGTCTTAATACGATTCCTGTTCAGATGCCTCCCCTCCGTGATCGTGGCGAAGACATCGTTCTTCTCTTCCGTCTCTTTGCTATGCAAATGGCGAGAAAAGTATCGTCTTCCAAAAGATTACGCTCACTGATGAGGCGCGTCAGATTCTGTTACAGTACAAATGGCCTGGCAATGTTCGCCAATTAAAGAACATTACCGAACAGATGTCTGTTCTCAGCGAGAAGCGTGAGATTGATGCAGAAACATTGTTACACTTCATTCCACGTGACCAAGACAGCACACAGCTCGCTACGATACAAAGCGGTGGTTCGCACAGCTACGAGAGCGAACGTGAGATTCTCTATAAGATCCTCTATGAGTTGAGAGGAAATAAGTGACTTTACGTCGTGACCTCAACAATGTTCGTAAGCAGTTAGAGGAAAAACAGGCAACTCAATGGTGCAAGTGGTTTCAGCCAGCCTCATAACAGTTTCTAACCTTCCTGCAACCTCAGATAAACAACCCATTAGCCCTGCTGCCACAATAGAGCAAGTTGAAGACGCTGTGGCTGAAGAAATCTCTGAACCAGAAACACTCAACCTCAACGACATCGGGAGGCAACTGGTAGAAAAAGCATTAGAGCGTAACAATGGCAATCGTAAGAAGGCTGCTTTAGAATTAGGTATCAGTGACCGCACTCTCTATCGCCGTATCAGGCAATATGGATTAGACAAAAGATTAATCAATAGATACAAAAGGACTACCCTCTTAGAAAACAATGAAGATAGGAAAGAAAATCATATCTATCCGCCCATTGACATGGGGTGTAACAGCTATCTGCTTGCTCTTACTGGCAGCTTGCAGTGTATCCTATAAGTTTAATGGTGCAAGTATCGATTACAGTAAAGTACATACCATTCAGATTGCAGATTTCCCTATCCGCTCTACCTATGTATGGGGACCAATGGGACCAATGTTCAACAATCAATTGAAAGATGTCTTTGCTAACCACACACGCCTACAGCAAGTAAAGCGTAATGGTGATATGAAGATTGAAGGTGAAATCACACAGTATCAACAACGTAATAAGAGCGTATCAAGTGAAGGATACTCTGCACAGACAGAACTTTCCATCACTGTCAACGTACGCTTTACAAACAATACAAACCATAGCCAAGACTTTGAACGACAGTTCACAGCCACAGCAAGCTATGAAAAGTCCGCAGTTTGAATTCTGTACAAGAGGAACTCGTCACACAGATGGTGAAGGATCTTACCGACCAGATATTCAATGCGACCGTTGCTAACTGGTAATTATCTTACATCATCACTTTTAAAGTCATTGACTATTATTCTTATCACTCCTCATAATCACCTATCACCCTATGGATATAGCCAATCTTATTAACCATCCGGAGAATCTAAACAAAGAGACCTTATACGATCTCCGGAGTATGCTTGCGCTTTATCCTTATTATCAGCCAGCTCGTATTCTGTTGTTACGGAATCTCTTTCTGCTTCATGATCCTACGTCTCGATGATGAGTTGAGACGTGCAGCTGTATACATCTCTGACCGTCATATTCTCTTCAAACTTGTTGAAGATGCCCACTATCAGCTAATTCCACAGCAGAAAAAAGCAGATAAGCAGTCGGCAACTATCAACTCAGAAACGACTATAGGGAAAGGTCAAGACCGTACAACATCACTTATCGACACCTTCTTAGAGCAGATTCCTGAAGATGAAGATACAGCACAAGAAACAGAAGGAAAACGCCTGCCAACGCCTGCTGATGCCACTAGTAGACTATGTTGCTTATCTCTTGGAAAGCGAAAGCAAGCAAAATGAGGATGTTACTCCACAATTAAGAGGACAAGAACTTATCGACGATTTCATCTACAATGAAGGAGGTAAAATCACTTTACAAGATGAAACAGAGTACGAACCTGAAGAGAATGGCCACAATGAAGCAGCTGAAAATGAAGATACTGGCTACTTTACTGAAACATTAGCAAGAATTTATATAAAACAAGGTCGATATTCTAAGGCATTGGAAATTATTAGGCGATTAAATTTGGTATATCCGATCGTTACTTTGCAGATCAAATACGATTTTTGGAGAAATTGATAATAAATAACAATAAAAATAAGACAAGAAAATGTACACGTTATTCGTAATTCTTATCGTAATTGCAGCACTCTTGATGATTGGTGTCGTTCTGATTCCAGGAATCAAAGGGCGGTGGTCTTTCATCAAACTTTCTCATCATCTAATGCTATCATGGGTGTTCGCAAGACTACAGACTTTGTAGAGAAGACTACATGGGGCTTAGCTATTGCAATGGTTGTTATCAGCGTAGCAAGTGCTTACGTTGCACCATCAGCAAGCACAGATGCAAGTGTTATTGAGAAAGCTGCGACAAGATAATACAACAAACCCTAACAACTTGCCAAACTTCGGTGCAAGTCAGCAAAAAGCAGGCTGCCCAGCAGCACAAACACCTGCTACACCTGCAGCTCCAGCAAAATAAGGGAAAATAATAAAAAAAGTACGGAAATATTTGGTCAGTCCAAATAAAACCCGTACCTTTGCACTCGCTAAAAAGAAATAGCCAATATGGTGGATGTAGTTCAGTTGGTTAGAGCGTCAGATTGTGGTTCTGAATGTCGTGGGTTCGAATCCCACCACCCACCCTTCAAAATTAAGCGGAAATCCAATAAATAATAGGATTTCCGCTTTTCTTTGTGTTAACCAAATTGTACTTAACCTTAGAAGTAGGGTTTAAAGTGATAAAAAGTTCTTTCATTAAATGCGTAGATTGTTACAGATTAAAGACTTATACACTCGTATGCTATAGATTATCACAATAAAACTCTTGACACAGCAGACTTAGCCAGCAGAATCTCTAAACTGATTCTTGATAGTGATGTGCAGAAACAAATGGGTATAATTCCATACGTGCTGACGGGAGATGAGCGTCACCTTGATTTGCGTGGTTTTCCAGATGATATTAAACTTGCTGTGTGGGAAAAGCAACATCATTTTTGCCCGTCTTGTCAAAAAGAGTTTGATTGTGAGTTTATGGAGGGTGACCATATTACTCCATGGTGTGAAGGCGGAAGAACTGCGATAGAAAAACCGTCAGATGCTTTGTCGTGAGTGTAATAGGCGGAAAGGAGGTCGGTAGGGTTTCTTGCTTCATGTATGCTTTTGAAATAGGGGGTGTTTGTTAGCTTTTAATTGTTAAAGGCATTTCTATTTACAAGCGAGTACGATTTTCCTCAGCATCATTTTTGTGTGGTGTTGAGAGCCTTAGTACCATTGGTGCTTACCATGAATACAATATGTGCTCGGCACTAACACAATGATAATAAAGAACAAGGGAGGGGCTTATAGTTCCTATTAAGGCTGTTTAATAGTGGTTGTTAAGCATGTTGTAGGTGCAAAATGATGTTAAATTTAGCGTGTGGTCGCTTGCGATATAAGTATCTTTTTATATCTTTGCAATTGAAAATAATGGTTTAGTAAGATTTGATTAAGAAAAGGTTGTAAAGACGATTAATTAGTAAAGGTATTTCGGGGGGCGTGACACAGACATCAGTTAACGCTGGGAGAAGGTGATGCGCCCCCATTTACAAAGAAATAGGATGAACAAAGTAAAGATGATTTTCCGCCTCCTTTTAGGAGCATTTATGATCTATGCTGGTGTATCCCACCTGACGTTTAACCGATTGGAGTTTGTGGCACAGGTGCCTATGTGGCTTCGATTCTCAGAAGGATTTACCGATTTCGTGGTGCTTTCTTCAGGTGTAGTAGAGATTGCTTTAGGATTGGGTATGCTATTCTTGTGTAAGCATAAGGCGGTAGTAGGAGCGTTGCTCGCCCTCTTCTTTGTTCTCATCTTCCCTGGAAACCTCAATCAATATTTCTATCATATTGATCTCGTTCGGACTGAATACTGATACTGCACGCCTCATCCGACTATTCTTCCAGCCTGTACTGATTGCATGGGCATTGTGGTCTACTGGTGGATGGCAGGTTTGCAAGGAGTGGATTTCGAAGATAAGAAAATAAATCATTGGGATTTGGAATAGACTTTGGAAGGACTGAAATGGTTTTGATTAATGCTTTCAAGCCTATGAAAGATAAGACTTAAAAAGTTTGATATATAGCCTTTACGGCTTATAAAATATTATTGTTGAATTTAATAAAGAGTAAAAATTATGGCAACAGTTTATGATTTCAATTTGAAAGACAAGAAAAGGTAACGAGGTAAGTCTCGAGACATATAAGGGTAAGGTACTTCTTATCGTAAACACAGCAACAGGTTGTGGTTTCACTCCACAGTATGAGGAGTTGGAGGCAATGTACCGCAGTCTGAAGGAGAAGGGTCTTGAGATTCTCGATATTCCATGTGATCAGTTCGGTCATCAGGCTCCAGGTACAGACGAGGAGATTCACGAGTTCTGTACAGCAAAGTTTGGTACTGATTTCCCACAGTTCAAAAAGAGTGATGTGAACGGTGCAAATGAACTTCCTCTCTACACATGGTTGAAGAGCGAGAAGGGTTATGCTGGCGGCGCATACGAGGAGAAATTGGCTGCTATCATGGAAGACCTTTACAACAAGGCAAACACAGAGCCACGCAAGCAGAACGACATTCAGTGGAACTTCACAAAGTTCCTCGTTAATCGCAATGGTGAGGTAGTTGCACGCTTCGAGCCAACAGTAGACCTCAAGGAGGTTCAGAAGGCTGTTGAGGCTGCGCTCTAATTAGAAACTGATAGGTAAGTTTTAATAGTCCCCTATGGGACAATCGTTTAGGAGTTGAAGGGTTTAGTGGGGTTAAGCCATTACTGTTTTCTTTTCGGAGGGCAGCAATGCAATGATATGAAAGGTATCGGCTTTAACTTCTACTAAATGTTTCCGCTCCTTTTTCATTAGGATAATCTGGAGTAAGAATGGCTGTAGATATAGAAGAATTTCGCAAAGAGGTCTATAACGTTGTGGCATCAATTCCCGGTGGTCGTGTGCTGAGTTATGGGCAGATAGCATGGCTTGTAGGCTGTCCCTCATCATGCTCGTTTGGTTGGAAAAGTACTACATGATGTCTCTGAAGCAGAACATTTGCCATGTCATCGAGTCGTTAATGGTAACGGACGTACAGCCCTTGTTGGAAAGAGCAGCGAAACTTGTTGGAGACAGAGGGAATAACCTTCCGTGCAAGTGGCTGTGTAGATATGAGAAAATGGCAATGGAAACTGAGGATAAGGTTTTTGTTGTCATTTTTCCTATCCTTATTCTATGACTATATTCAAACGATAAGATACAAAGTAAACCCCTTTCTTTTTGATTTATGTCGTCATTCCTTTGTAGACTGAAATAAAAGCATTAATTTTGTAGGCATAAAAAGAAAAGCAAATGCAGGCAATGATTTTTGCAGCCGGACTTGTACCCGCTTGAAACCGCTTACTGACACAATGCCAAAAGCGTTGGTAATGGTGGGAGGTGCGCCACTACTTGAGCATGTTGTCAGAAGGTTGACAGGTGCTGGATGCAGTCGTATGGTTGTTAATGTACATCATTTTGCAAACCAGATCACAGACTATTTGGATGCACACAACTATGGTGTGGATATCCATGTGTCTGATGAAACAGAGCAGCTCCTTGATACTGGTGGTGGTATCAAGCGAGCTGCTTCGCTTTTTGATCAGCATCAGCCAGTCCTGATTCATAATGTTGACATATTAAGTAATGTGGATTTAGCAGCTTTCTATCGCCATGTTTTAGAAACAAAGGCAGATGCTCTGCTGTTGGTAAGCCGTCGTGTTACGCAGCGTTACTTAGTATTCGACAGCAATATGCGCTTGGTGGGTTGGACGAATGTGGCTACCGGCGAGGTGAAGTCACATCATGCCGAGATAGGTCAGTTGCATTTCGAGTCACCAACGGAGGAAGAAAGTTCTTATTATCAGAACAACTGCTACCTCTATGCCTTCTCTGGCGTACACGTGTTAGCGCCTTCTGCGCTACAAGCTGTTGAGGCTGTTGATAAGGATAAGTTCCCAATAATGGACTTTTATCTCAACAACTGCGACAAACTTGATATTCGAGGCGAACTAAAAACCGACCTCCATCTGCTTGATGTAGGCAAACTCGACAGCTTACAGGCTGCTGAAGACTTTATTGCAAATTCAGAGTATCAAAGCTCCAAGACGGAGAACTGATATTCTTTAAATACATTCATTTACATGCAACAGAAGATTATCATTTTGGATTTCGGCTCACAGACAACACAGCTTATCGGCCGTCGTGTGCGTGAGTTGGATACCTTCTGCGAGATCCTCCCTTACAACAAGTTCCCGAAGGATGACCCATCTGTGATTGGTGTGATTCTTTCTGGTTCACCTTATTCCGTACATGATCCAGAGGCTTTCAAGGTAGACCTCAGTCAGTTTATCGGTAAGATTCCAGTGCTCGGTATCTGTTATGGTGCTCAGTACCTCTCTTATTCAAATGGTGGTAAGGTTGAGCAGACGGGTACACGTGAGTATGGTCGTGCCAACTTAGAGAGTATCGACCTTAACAATCGCCTTTTTGCAGGCTTTGAGAAAGGCTCGCAGGTATGGATGAGTCATGGTGATACGATTACAGCAATCCCAGAGGATTACGACATTATAGCTTCTACAGGTGACGTTAAGTATGCTGCTTTTGCATCAAAGACACAGCCAGTATGGGCAGTACAGTTCCATCCAGAGGTTTACCACTCAATGCAGGGTAAGCAGTTGTTGGAGAACTTCGTTGTGAATATCTGTGGTAGCAAGCAGGAGTGGAGTGCAGCTTCATTTGTAGAGAGTGCGGTTCAGGAGATTCGTGAGCAGGTGGGTAACGACCGTGTAATCCTTGGTCTTTCTGGTGGTGTTGACTCTTCTGTTTGTGCAGTATTGCTCAATAAGGCTATTGGTAAGAATCTTACTTTGTATCTTCGTAGACCACGGTATGCTCCGTAAGAACGAATTTACAAAAGGTGATGGATGCTTATAAGGGACTCGGACTGAACGTTATCGGTGTTGATGCATCAGAACAGTTCTTTAAGGATTTGGAGGGTGTTACCGATCCAGAGCAGAAACGTAAGATTATTGGTCGTGACTTTGTTGAGGTGTTTAATGCTGAGGCAAAGAAGATTACTGATGCTAAGTGGCTCGCACAGGGTACTATCTACCCAGACCGTATTGAGAGTCTAAGTATTACAGGTATGGTTATTAAGAGTCATCATAATGTGGGTGGACTTCCAGAGGAGATGCATCTTCAGCTTTGTGAGCCACTCCGTTGGCTCTTCAAAGACGAGGTTCGCCGTGTAGGTTATGAGCTTGGAATGCCAGAACGTCTTATCAAGCGTCATCCATTCCCAGGTCCTGGTCTTGCTGTTCGTATCTTGGGCGATATCACTCGTGATAAGGTTCGTATTCTTCAGGATGCTGACGATATTTATATTGAGAAGATGCACGACTATACTATGCCAGATGGTTCAAGTCTTTACGATCATGTTTGGCAAGCAGGTACCGTATTACTTTCTACGATTCGTTCAGTAGGAGTAATGGGTGATGAGCGTACTTATGAGCATCCAGTCGCTCTTCGTGCTGTTACATCAATGGACGCAATGACTGCTGACTGGGCACACCTCCCTTACGATTTCATGGCAGATGTTTCTAACGAAATAATTCGTAAGGTGAAGGAGTCAACCGTATGTTATGATATATCTTCAAAACCACCTTCAACAATAGAGTGGGAGTAAGATAGAAAAATAGACAATATAGAAGAATAGGGGCTCACTGTAGTGCCCCTATTTTTCGTTATACAATATTATAAAAGAAATAAGAAAGGGATTTGTATTGGACCTTAGGATAGTATAAGATTTTGTTTGTTGCATTGATAATCAGGTTGTAAAGTCTTGTTTTTACTTGGTTGGTTTCATTATAGTCTTTTTATTCATTACAAATTATTTACGTGATATTTATTTTCATGAAGAAAAATATTTATGTTCATGAAAAATAATTCTTTTTATCATGAAGAAAAATTTGAAGCAACACTTTGTAGACTCGAATAAAGCGGTAAGGCTCATGGGTCTTGAAAACAGTGTTTTTCTTAACAGCTTTTCAGAAGGGCTGATGTTAGGACGAAGGTAGGGCGGAAAGCGAAAAGTGATTTGGCAAATCTTAATGGAAGGAAATTAGCACTGTTGTTAATAAAAATAGTCCGAAGATCCATAGTGAATCTTCGGACCGATTTATATCTGTTTTTCAGATAATTGCTTACTTGTTTTTCAGCAAATCACGAATCTCAGAGAGAAGTTTCTCCTCATTAGTTGGCTCTGGATCGGGTGCTGGAGCAGCTGGTTCCTCTTCCTTTTCTTAGAGAGTTTGTTGATACCCTTTACCATCATGAATACACACAGAATGCGATGATAATGAAGTCAAGCAATGTCTGCAAAAAGTTACCATAGTTGATGGTTGCATGGGGCGGAGCCGAACACCAGGAATTTCTACTGCAGGCAGTGTCCATTTTGAAGTCTGAGAAGTTAACGCCACCGATAAGCCATCCGATAGGAGCAGGCATGATATCGTCAACGATAGATGAAACAATCTTGCCGAAAGCACCACTCGATGATTACAGTCGACAGCCATATCAACAGCATTACCCTTTACTGCAAAAATCCTTGAATTCTTGAATAAATTTGCTCTATAATTAATTTTGTTGTTAATTTGTTTTGTTTGTCTTGCGTTTTTATACTAATACCCTTTTCTTTTTGTTATATAGACTTTGCAATCCGGTTTGTTGTATTGCATAGATTTGCCTATGTGTGCGAAACGAGTTATTTTTATAATATTTATTACGCTAGCGTCTGCAAAAAATATTGTATCTTTTGCAATCGTAAGATTGAAAATCTTCTATAGAAGTGCAAAAAGAGAATCGTTTTTATAAACTTTTATAAAATAATTTAAAGTAAAATGGTAAATGTAGCTATAACGGCTTTGGCCGTATTGGTCGTCTCGCATTCCGTCAGATGTTCGAGGTTGAAGGTTATGAGGTTGTTGCACTAACGACTTGACAAGTCCCTAAGATGCTTGCTCATCTGTTGAAGTATGATACTGCTCAGGGTGGTTTCGCTGGTAAGTTCGGTGAGGTAAGCACACTGTAGAGGCTACTGAGAATCTCTATCATCGTTGATGGTAAGGAGATTAAGATTTCTGCTGAGATGGACGTTGCTAACTGCCCATGGGCGCTAACAACGTAGACGTAGTTCTCGGAGTGTACAGGCTTTATACATCTAAGGAGAAGCTTCGCTCACCTCCAGGCAGGTGCAAGAAGGTAGTTATCTCTGCTCCTGCAGGTAACGATCTTCCAACAGTTGTTTTCAATACAAACCACAAGACTTTGACTAGAGCTGCGATACTGTTATTTTGCAGCTTCTTGTACAACAAACTACTTGGCTCCAATGGCAGCTGCGGGTGAACGCACATGCTCCAATCCAGTCAGGTATCATGTCAACAATCCACGCTTACACTGGCGATCAGATGATTCTCGATGGTCCACAGCGCAAGGGTGACCTCCGTCGTTCACGTGCAGGTGCTTGCAACATCGTTCCTAACTCAACTGGTGCGCTAAGGCTATCGGTCTTGTTATCCCAGAGTTGAACGGTAAGTTGATCGGCTTCGGCACAGCGTGTTCCAACTCAACAGGTCTCTACAAACAATCCTCGTTGCTGTAGTTAAGGGTAAGGACGTAACAGTTGAGGGTATTAACGCTGCAATGAAGGCTGCTTCAACAGAGAGCTTTGGTTATACTGAGGATCAGATCGTTTCTTCTGATATCATCGGTATGCGTTTCGGTTCTTTGTTTGATGCAACTCAGACTATGGTAAAGGGCAAGATCAGCGATGATTGCTATCAGGTACAGGTTGTTTCTTGGTACTGATAATGAGAACTCTTATACTTCTCAGATGGTTCGTACAATTAAGTACTTCGCAGAGTTGAAGTAATACCAACCGAAAGGTCATCTGCAATCCTCTCTTGCGTAGAGAGTAATTGATGGATAAAATAATAGTCCCTGTCAGCTTGCTGGCAGGGATTTTTGTTATCTTTGTGACATGAAGAACGAATATATAGGTGAGTGTACATCTGTAGGCGTAGTTTTTGACAAGCGTATGATTACCATTCTTGGTCCTACGGCTTCGGGAAAGACCGATCTTGCTGCTCATTTGGCTGCTCAGCGAATGCTGAAATCATCAGTGCTGACAGCCGTCAGGTTTATCGTATGGATATCGGCACGGGTAAAGATTTGGCTGATTATACAGTTGAGGGACATGCAGTACCTTATCACCTTATAGATATATGTGAGCCTGGAACGAAGTATAACCTTTTTCGCTATCAACAGGATTTTCTTGATAGCTATGAGGATATACGGAATAGGGGAGTGCTGCCCATTCTTTGTGGTGGTACTGGACTTTATATTGAGGCTGTGTTGAAGGGCTATAGCCTTTCTCCAGTACCACAGAATCCTGAATTGCGTAAGGAATTAGAAGAAAAATCGCTTGAGGAACTAACGGCAATGTTGGTTGAACTGAAAGAAAAGAATCATTCCGTCATGCACAACAAGACGGATGTCGATTCCTGCCAGCGTGCTATTCGTGCAATAGAGATAGAAACCTATAATCTAACAAAGCTAACGGAAGAGCGACAATGCCCACCGATTGGACTCATTAATAATAGGGGTGTAGACATTGGATCGTGAGATGCGAAGAGAGAAGATAACTAATCGTTTGAAAGCACGTCTTGAAGAAGGAATGGTTGACGAGATAGCTGGGCTATTGAAACGAGGTATTCCCGCAGAAGACCTTATCTATTATGGGCTGGAATATAAGTTCGTGACAGAGTATCTCATAGGGAAACTGTTCACGACGAGATGTTTTCGACAGTTAGAAATCGCTATTCATCAGTTTGCTAAGCGACAGATGACGTGGTTCCGTGGTATGGAGCGTCGTGGCTTTACAATTCATTGGGTAAATGCTGCGCAAAAGATAGAAGATAAAGTTGAAGAAATATTGAACTTATGGTAGAGGAAGGAAGATGGGGCATCATTTATTGTCCAAAGGGAGGATTGTTTGCTAATCCTGTAAAGCGCTGGGAACAAACTGAACGCTGTCTGCAAGCACACAACATACAATATGATATGGTGCAAAGCGAGAATCTACGTAGTGTGGATAGGCTTATACGTATGCTGATCAGTAATGGTTATAAAACGATTATAATCTATGGCGGTGACTCTGCACTGAACGATGCAGTCAACTATCTTATGCTTTTAGAACCAGAGGAGCGTGAGCGTATTACGTTGGGAGTGATCCCGAATGGCGTGTTAAATGACTTTGCACACTTCGGGGTTTTGATGAATCACGACTGGAGCAGACGATAGTTTGGCTCAAGCCGAAGCGTGTAAGACGGATAGATATAGGCTGTATTCGCTATGAGAATAAGAAAAATGAGCGCTGTCGTCGATATTTCCTCAACTGCGTAAACATTGGTATGGTGGCAAATATTATGAGTCTTCGTCGTCGTATGCGTCATCTCTTTATTTCTCGTACCATCTCCTTTATCCTCTCTTGCTTCTTACTTTTATTTCAGCGTATGGATTATTTGATGTCGTTGAAAATTAATACTGATAGTATTAAGCAACGTCTGATGACGGTTTGTATAGGTAATGCTCAGGGCTATGGACAGACTCCGAACGCCGTTCCTTATAATGGTTTGTTAGATGTTTCAATCGTTTCTCAGCCAAAGATGTAGCAAGCAATGGAGGGAATGTATCTTTTGTTGCGGGATAAGATATTGAATCATCGCAACGTGATGCCTTATAGAACGCAGGAGTTAGTGGGCAGATAGCTGAGCACACACCAGTCAGTGTGGATGGTCGACTATTGAATGGTACTCCTGTTGGTACGTTTACGGTTGGTGTTGAGAAAGAAGTAATCAACTTTATCATACCGAGTTAAGTTGCTTTATATATATGTATGACGTGGATATGCAATCGCATGTCACGTCATTTTTATTGTCGGGTGTAAATTAGAATCCAATCAGCAATATATATTGCAGGGCATTTTAGCCCCAGCACGATTGGTGCTCACCAACAACACCATTAGTGTTGGGCAACAACACATTGCATTCAAAGGGAATAGAGGGTTGTTAAAGTGTTAAAGATTAAATATCCAGACACTATTTCAATTATCTTTAACTATCTATACCATTTGTCATCAGATATTCTATATGAAAGTTTCAAAAGGTAAGTATTAACCGAATAAAATAATAAAATATTATCTTACTTTTAATGCCATTATGAAAAATATTTTCGTATCTTTGAAGGCTGAACGGCGGAGTCTGTGAAAGACTTATACCAGAAGAAAAGTAAAAACCAAACAATAAACCTTAAAAGACATGAGCTACTTAAAATTTGAAAGCTCTGATGACCAATCTTCAAGATTCGCTTCGAGAGAGTTGTTACGAACGAATCGCTCTGGTGCCTATTCTTGTTCGACGATTGTTGATTGTAACACGCAAGTACCATGGACTGCTTGTTGTCCCAGTTCCAGAATTGGATGATGAGAATCATGTGCTGCTGAGTTCGCTCGATCCTCACCGTCATTCAGCATGGTGCCTCTTTCAATCTGGTTTGCACAAGTATCAGGGCACTAACTTTAGTCCACAAGGACATAAGTATATTCGTGAATTTGACTGTGATACTGTGCCAACTACGCTCGTCAGAGTAGGTGGTGTCTTATTAAAAAAAGAGGTTGTCTTTCAACACTATGAAGACCGAATCTTAATTCGCTATACCTTGTTGGAGGCGCATTCAAAAACTACTTTGCAGTTCCGCCCCTTCCTTGCCTTCCGTAGTGTTCGCCAGTTTACCCATGAGAATGGTGCAGCCGACCGCTCGTATGAGACAGTGGATAATGGGATCAGCACTTGTATGTATGCTGGTTATCCATCACTCTTTATGCAGTTCTCAAAGAAAAATGAATTCCACTTTGAACCCTATTGGTATCATGGGTTGGAATATCCAAAGGAACAGGAGCGTGGTTATGCTTCTAATGAAGACCTTTATGTGCCTGGTTACTTTGAGATGAATATTAGCAAGGGCGAAAGTGTTGTTTTTGCAGCTTCAACGGGAGAATGTCGTACATCAACTTTGAAGAATCTGTTTGATAAGGAAGTGGAGTCACGTAGTCCACGTGATAACTTCTTCCATTGTCTTGTTAATGCTGCTCATCAGTTCCATAATCGTACAAAGAATGATGAGCGTTATATTCTTGCAGGCTATCCTTGGTTCAAGTGTCGTGCCCGTGACCAGTTTATAGCTTTACCAGGACTTACTTTGAGTATCGAAGAACAAGATTACTTCGAACTTGTAATGGAGACTGCTGCAAAGGGTTTACGTGAGTTTATGGAAGGTAAGCCTCTCAGCGTGAAGATATACGAGATGGAGAAACCAGATGTTCCTCTTTGGTGTGTTTGGGCAATACAACAATATGCAAAGGAAGCTGGTAAGGAACGTTGTAGAGAACTCTACATGGGTTTGATACGTGATATTGTAAATTATCTCTTAGCAAGTAAGCATCCAAATCTCACTTTAGATGAGAATGGATTGCTTTATGCTGATGCAAAGGGAGAAGCGATTACATGGATGAACTCCATGAATAATGGTCAACCTGTTGTTCCACGCTCTGGATATATAGTAGAGTTTAATGCTCTCGGTATAATGCACTGCGCTTTACAGCGGCAATGGAAAGTGGGAGAGTGGCAATGAAGAGCGTGCAAATGAACTTGATGTACTTGCTGAGAAATGTAAGGTTGCATTTGTAGAAACGTTTCTCAATGAGTATGGTTACCTCTATGATTATGTTGATGGAAGAATGGTTGACTGGAGTGTACGTCCGAATATGGTGTTTGCTGTGGCTCTTGACTATTCTCCACTTGACCAGAAGCAGAAGAGGGGAGTGTTAGATGTATGTACACGAGAGCTACTTACACCAAAGGGATTGCGTTCGCTTTCTCCAAAGAGTGGTGGATATAACCCGATGTACACAGGTCCGCAGAGTCAGCGCGACCTTGCTTATCATCAAGGAACAGCCTGGCCATGGTTAGGTGGCTTCTATCTTGAGGCTTGCTTAAAGCTATATAAGCAAACACGTCTGAGTTTTGTAGAGCGTCAGTTGGTGGGTTATGAAGATGAGATGATAAATCATTGTCTTTAGTACGCTACCCGAACTCTTTGATGGCAACCCACCGTTTAATGGACGTGGAGCTATCTCCTTTGCTATGAACGTGGCCGAGGTGCTTCGTACGTTAGAATTACTTGAGAAGTATAAATTTTAAGAGGAGGGGCCAATATGAAAGTTTTAATGTTTGGATGGGAGTATCCTCCTCATGTATATGGTGGCTTAGCAACTGCTAACTTTGGTATTTCAGAAGGTCTGCATGCGCAGGGGGATGTAGAGACTATTCTCTGTTTGCCACATCCTTTTGGTGATGAGGACCATACTTACGCTGAGATTGTGGCGATGAATCATGTGCCAATCGCTTATCGTGAGCTGAGCTATGATTATGTAAAGGATCGCCTTGGCATTATGTCGCCGAACTTTACTTTAAGTTGCGTGAGCACATCTATGCTGACTTCAATTCTATGCACGTCAACGACCTTGGTGCAATGGATTTTGTCGGAGGTTATCCTTCAAATTTGCACGAGGAAATCAATAATTATTCTATTATCGCTGGTGTTGTTGCACGTACATACGACTTTTTGATATTATTCATGCACGACTGGTTGACTTATCCTGCGTATTCATGCGAGCGTGTGTCTGGAAAACCTTTAGTGTATTCATGTGCATGCAACCGACTTTTCGACCGTTCACGTGGTAAGGTTAATCCTACTGTATATGGTATAGAAAAGGATGGTATGGACAATGCTGATTGCATCATGTGTGTGTCAGAGCTTACACGCCAAACTGTTATCAATCAGTATCATCAGGATCCACGCAAGGTGTTCACGGTACATAATGCTGTTTATCCTTTGGCAGAGGAGATTGCTGATATGCCACGTCCGACCATAGGGTGAAGGAGAAGTGTGTTACTTTCCTTGGTCGTCTTACGATGCAGAAAGGACCAGAATACTTTGTTGAGGCTGCCAATATGGTGCTTCATCGTACACGTAACGTTCGTTTTTGTATGGTAGGTTCAGGCGATATGATGGATCAGATGATTTATCTTGCAGCTGAACGTGGTATTGCTGACCGTTTTCATTTCCCAGGTTTTATGCGTGGTAAACAGGTTTATGAATGTCTTAAAGCATCTGATGTCTATGTTGTGCTCGTCTGTTAGTGAGCCTTTGCATCTCTCCTGGAGGCAATGCAATGTGGTACACCGAGCATTATTTCAAAACAGAGTGGTTGCGCGGAAATACTTAACAACTGTATTAAGGTCGACTATTGGGATATTCATGCGCTTGCTGATGCTATTTACTCTATTTGTCATAATGAGAGTCTATTCGATTATCTCTCTATAGAGGGTAAGCGGGAAATGGACCAGATAACATGGAGAAGGTTGGTGCTGGATTCGATGAACTCTACCTTCGCACCTTAGGCTGGCAGTAAAAGCTATGAGAGTACTAATAGCCTTTTTAAAACTAAAACAAAAAGATAATGAAAAACAATCTGTTTATATTTTCGAGATACACGGTATCTCACCTGAAACGCTACCGCTTCTTTGATATTGGTACCGACCATTATTATTAGCACGAGTTCGAGAACGAGCGATCAGTATCAGAAATCGCTGAGAGAAGCTATATGCCTGCATTGGATACCTGCTGCAGATGATTAAAGATAATGGAAAAGCATTTAAGGTAGCCTTCTCACTTTCGGGTGTGGGTATTGAGCAACTCGAGATGCATGCTCCACAGGTACTTGATAAGTTGCAGGAACTGAACAATACTGGCTGTGTGAGTTCCTGCTGAACTTATTCTCATGGTTTAGCGTCATTAGCTAATGAAGAAAGCTTCAAGTCTGAAGTGAAGCGTCAGGCTCAGAAGATTAAAGGATACTTTTGGGCAGACACCAAAGGTGTTACATGCAACTCCTCACTTATTTATAGTGACGATATTGGCTTGATAGCTTCTCAGATGGGTTTCAAGGCAATGTTGACAGAGGGCGCAAAGCATGTCTTAGGTTGGAAGAGTCCACATTATGTATATAATTGTGCGCTTGCACCTAACTTGAAACTTCTGTTGCGTGATGTGAAGTTGAGTGATGATATCTCATTGCGTTTCAATAATTCAGATTGGGAGGGGTATCCTTTGTTTGCTGATACGTATATGGCAGAGATTGCAGCACTCCCAAATGAAGAGCAAGTTATTGGTATCTTCATGAACCTTTCAGCCCTCGGTATCGAACAGCCATTGTCAAGCAATATCCTTGAGTTCTTCAAGGCGTTGCCAGCTTGTGCTAAGCAACAGGGTATTACCTTCTCAACTCCAACGGAGATTTGCATGAAGTTGAAGAGTGTTGACAACCTCTATGTGCAGATACATTAAGTTGGATGGATGAAGAACGTGATGTTAGCACATGGTTGGGTAATCCAATGCAGCGTGAAGCATTTAACAAATTGTATAGTATTGCTGATCGTGTACGTATTGCTAATGACCCACGTATCAATCAAGACTGGGACTATTTGCAGGCAAGTGACAACTTCCGCTTTATGTCAACCAAAGCCTTCACGTGTCGGAATGGACTCGTGGTATCTATGATAGTCCATTTGATGCCTTCACTAATTATATGAACATTCTTGGCGACTACGAATCGTGTAGTACACTTTATCCAGCTGAGATTGACAATGAAGAGTTGAACAGTTTTGCTCACGACAATCCGCAACCAGGGTGATGAGATAGAAATGAAATCAGGATATCATCAATCTCGCAAAGCAAGGTAGAGAAATTGGAGTTAGAGGAGATAAACTTCGTGCTTTTGAGAGAAGAAAGCACCTGCAAAGAAGCAGCTACTTCAAAGGCTACAACTAGAAACCTGTCAAGAAACTCCTTCTAGAGAAGGTTGTAAAGGCTGTTGCTAGAAAGAAGTTAAAAGCTAAGTAAGGTCTTTATATAACATACGTATAACGCTCATATAGCAAACTGATGATTTTATCAGGTGTGCTATATGAGCGTTTTCTACATAACGTATTCTCATGTCGTTGGTTTTTGTAAACTATTTTTACATGACTTTAAAGTCGATACATGCTCTTTTGGCTTCTAAAAGACGCCTAATAGGCTTGCAAAAGATGCTCCTTTTGAAGTCAACTAACGCCCTTGAAGTCCAATTAGGCATCTTTTCTTGTGCTGATTTATAACTATTTGATTTTCTTTTAGTTACAAACCTTCTTTTAATATGCTATTTTTGCTGTTATATATAGAGGTTTTTATCTGAAATTATGTAATGATTTTTAAAGGCTTATTAGAATCTTTGAAGTATTAAAGAAAAAGGTTTTTCTGTGTCTGGAGAGTGATAATAAAATAGGTAGTGATACAGCCAATGTGGGACTTATTTCTCCTCCATTGGTACACAACACCAGCGGGAGACTTTGAGCATCACACCTATACCTGGTATTTCTTTTAGGAGATAATACTTCTTACTTGAGCGAACCAATCGCCCTGTCATTCCCTTTAGTGGTCCGAACTTAACAAGTACCTCGTCACCAGTTTTCATTTGTGCTTCGTCTGAAGAGAGGAACTTACGCATCGTTATCTCTGGATTACACATCAGACGGAATTCATACATCTGGTCGTGAGGGATAAGGGCGTACTCACGTGAATCCTTAGCTTTCTTTACGATGCTAATCTTATAGTTGGCCTCTTGTACAATTCTCTGAAATGAAATGTCTTCTCCAGGCATTTTCACAAAGATAAGATTACGAACAACAGGACGAAGAATTGAGTGAGGTTTACCATCACGCCCTTCTACATCGACATATTGTTCTGGAACGAAACATTCCAAACCATGACTTGTAAAGTAGGCTCTCACCTCTTCAAGTTTAAGAGTGAAAAGCCTTACTGCATACCAAGGCGCTCCATCATCAATGACTTCGTCTATATAGCTTGCCGCTTTTGCCATAGTCTGTACAAGAATATTTTTATTAAATGTGTAACCAGTTAGCCATAATCTTTTTCCCATCTGGCGTTAGAACGCTCTCAGGGTGGAATTGAATACCATAGATGTTATATGTTTTATGGCGTAATGCCATGATTAACCCCTTCCTTGCTTTCAGCTATTATTTCTAAGCAATCGGGGAAGTTTGTTTTCTCTACGTCCCAACTATGATAACGCCCCACGAGAAAGTTTTTAGGCAAACCAGAAAATAATGGCGTTTTAATGATTTGTGTAGTTTCTGTTGTTACACCATGAAAGACCTCAGATAGGTTCTTTAGTTTTGCTCCGAATGCCTCACCAATAGCTTGATGCCCTAAGCATACGCCCTAAGATAGGCTTTTACACCCAGCATAATGATGAATAACGTCCAATAGTAGACCAGCTTCCGATGGAGTGCCCAGGGCCAGGACTCAAAAACGATACGGTCGTAGCTATTCAAATCTTCAAGGAGAATTGATTGTTGCGAACTACCGTTACGTCAACTCCTAATTCCTTTATGAGATGAACAAGATTATAGGTAAAGAATCGTAGTTATCAATGATAACACAATTTGTTTTCATTCGTGTATTAACCTTCTAATCAATAGACTTACCTTACTTTTTTAAGAAAGTCCCTCAGTAATGTGACATCCTTTACTGCTGGTGCTGTCTCAAACTTCTCGTTTACACTGATACCATAGAACTGAGGGATGAGAATACCTTTGATTATCTCAATATCTTCGATACCAATATTCCCACTTACAAGGAAAGGAACCTTTCCTTCATACGCTTCCCAAAATGCTCCAATCCTTTAGATTCTCTTGGATATCAAAGAGGAAGTAATCAACTCCTTCTGCATATTCTTTGTATTTCTCTATGTCCTCACGCTTTGTAATGACAAGACGCTTCATAATCTTTATTCCTGCATGAATGTCAGGATCAAGGGTACGGCGAAGGTTATCAATCATCACCATACTTTCTTCTCCATTAAGTTGGACAATATCAAGATTGAAGTTAACAACACGTGTAACAATATTCTGTGGCATGTCATCAGCAAAGACTCCACAAAGAGTAGGTCTTTGTTGCTGTTGAGATGATTCATGTGCAGATAAGTCAGACAGCGTTCCATAATCGGGAATAATACCAGCACATGACGATATCTGACTAACATAACGTTCGCTCTTAGGAAGGAAATCCAATCCCTACCCAGTCTATGCCAAGTTGAGAAACTTCGTGAATATTGTGGGCATCACGCATGCCGCATACCTTTTATAATCATATAGATATCAAAATTCTCAAATACTTTTACGCTACAAACTTACATAAAATTATCGAATTATACGCTTGTGAAATGAAAGAAAAAGCTCTTTTTATTTAGAGGAAAGACGAATTATAGAGGAATGATTCAAGAGTATTCTAAAATTATGTATTTAACCAAAATTCAAGTTTGTATTCATATTGCAAAACTTAGAGATTTAGTTCAAAGGAAAAATATTCTTGTAGGAAGATATAATAATATCTATTAGATAGCGTTTAGATGACATATAACTCTCAACAACTTATTTTTTTGGCCTATGGTTAGAATATTTACTTCCGAAGAACTTAAGCCGTCTGAGAAGACGCTTAATATTATCCGACAGATAGCTTATACCTATCGTGTTATTAAAATCAATGGGAAGATGCAAACCTTCTGTTTGAATTAATATTTATATGGAAATAATAGTATCACCTTCCCTACTCTCCGCTGACTTCCTTCATTTGGATAAGGAGATTGAAATGATAAATGAAAGTGAGGCTGATTGGCTTCACATGGATGTAATGGATGGCGTCTTTGTGCCTAATATCTCTTTTGGCTTTCCTGTGCTTGAAGCAGTAGGTAAGGCATGTAAGAAGCCAATGGACGTACACTTTATGATTGTTCATCCAGAGAACTATATTCAACAGACAGCTGACACTGGTGCAGCTATCATGAATGTTCAGTATGAGGCTTGTGTTCATTTACATCGAACGATACAAGCGATTCATGCTAGCTGGTATGAAAGCTGGTGTGACGCTTAATCCTTCAACACCTGTCAATGTTCTTGAGGATATCATTAGTGATGTGGATATCGTTCAACTCATGAGTGTAAACCCAGGTTTTTGGTGGGACAGAAATTTCATTGAGAGCAGTATCAAGAAAAGTACAACGCTTTGCGTCAGTTGATTGACCGTGAAGGTAGTAAAGCTCTGATAGAGGTTGATGGTGGTGTACAAGCTGACACGGCACCTCGTCTTGGTTGAAGCTGGTGTTGACATTCTTGTTAGTGGTAGTTATGTCTTTAAGGCTGCAGATCCTAAAGGCAACTATCCATTCACTCAAACAATTACATAGATAATTAGTAGATATGAAAGATACCCTCACTTGTTCTTAACGAGACTAGTTAAAGAGACAGTGAGGGTCATTTTGTATCGTTAAGAAAAAGAACTATTTGTTCTTATGTTAGTTGCAAACTTACTTTGTGTTCACGAACCATTCTCCGCAAGTTGAATATGGCGTAACGCATACGGCCCAAGGCTGGTATTAATGCTAACACCCGTTGTCTCAGCAATCTCTTTAAAAGACATCTCTTGGTAAAAACGCATAAATACCACTTCACGTTGTGTCGCAGGAAGAAGGTTCATCATTCGTTTTACATCAGAGAGTGTCTGACTGTTAATGAATTGACACTCAATGTTATCAATAACAGTATCATCACCACCAACATTTAGATAGGTCATTATCCTTAGGGGCATCAATCACTTTATCTGCACGCTGCGCACGATACCAGTCCATAATCACATTATGAGCGATACGCATAATCCATGCAGAGAACTTACCTGTTGGTGAGTATCTTCCCTGTTGCAACTTCGTGATAATCTTTACGAAGGTTTCTTGAAACAAGTCATCAGCAGCATCCCTATCACGCACAACGAATAGAATATACGAAAAAAGTTTCGATTGATTGCGCGATAGCAACAAATCGAAAGCATCGTTGCTTCCTTCAATGTATGACAATGCCAACTGCTCGTCGGTCATCTCATTCAGATTCTTCATTTTCAATTTTCTTTCTTATGAAGTAGAAGTATGTCGATAGGCTTTTCTAACTTTTATTATTATTTGGGGTTGCAAATATAATCAATTTTCTTATTTGCTGCAAATCTTTTATATAAAAAGTCACTCGTTCAACCATTCGCTTGCCAGTATATGCTTTTTCATACCTGGTATTC